>Ga0193706_1000087_pt1 | contig 67068 bp, 62 predicted proteins | sample U3c1metaG_FD_160130 | JGI IMG/M metagenome (GOLD analysis project Ga0193706, IMG submission 160130) | Soil microbial communities from a riparian zone of the East river system, Colorado, United States - U3c1 | ecosystem: Environmental > Terrestrial > Soil > Riparian zone | place: USA: East River...
CCCGAGCGCAGAGCAGCGCATCGAGGAGCTCGAGCGCCGGCTGCGCCTGTTCGAAGAGAAGCACGCCGACGCGCATGGCACGGCGTCGGACCCGAAGGGCCCCGATCACCCCACCGAGAAGGCCCCGGACAAGGGACCCCAGGGCGTCGCGCTGGCTTACGGCCCTGACGGCGCGGGGGTGGTTTCCGCCGACGGTAAGTTTCAGTTTCGTTTCCGCCCCATCATCCAGGCCGATGCGCGCTTCTTCCTCAAGGACGGCACCAACACGTTCTTGCTTCGCCGTGTCCGGCCCCTGATGGAGGGCACGGTCTTCGAGTTCTTCGACTGGCGCCTGATGCCGGAGCTGGCGGGCACGCCCAACGTTCAAGACGCGTACGTGAACATTCGCCTGTTCAGGGAGATCCAACTGCGCGGCGGCAAGTTCAAACCTCCGGTGGGTTTCGAGCGTCTCATGAGCGATCCGGATCTGCCGTTTCTCGAGCGGGGGCTGCCGACCAACCTCGTGCCCGACCGTGACATCGGCGTGCAGCTGCACGGCGACGTTCTCGGCGGCACGGTGGTCTACGCGCTCGGGTACTTCAACGGAACCGGCGATGGGGTCAATGGCGACAACGACAACAACGACAAGAAGGATCTGGCCGGACGCGTCATGATTCGCCCCTTTCAGCCGACGTTCGCCACCGCGCTGCGCAAGCTCGGTCTCGGCATGGCCGCCACACGCGGCACCCACGTCGGCGCCTTGCCCCCCTATCGCACGCCCGCCCAAACGACCTTCTTTCAATACGCGGACGGCGTGATCGCCGGCGGAACGCATCGCCGTCTTGCGCCGCAGGCGTACTATTACTTCGGCCCCTTCGGCATCTTCGGCGAGTACACGCGGTCGACGCAGATCGTCGCCGCTCCGGGGACCAGCACGCGCTTGAACCACGAGTCCTGGCAAGTCGTTGCTTCCTTCTTCCTGACCGGCGAGGAAGCATCGGCGGGCACGGTGACACCCAAGCTGCCCCTCGACCCTCGACGTTTCGGCACGGGCGCGGTGGAGCTCGTCGCAAGATACGGCGAGCTACGCATCGACGAGGATACCTTCCGCTTGAGGATGGCCGATCCCACCAAGAGCGCTCGCAAGGCAACTGACTGGGGCGTCGGCGCCAATTGGCACATGGCGCGCAACTTCAAGCTGATGCTCGACTATGCGCATACGAGCTTCGACGGTGGCAGTGCGACCGGCGATCGACCGAGTGAGATCGTCATCCTGACGCGGCTTCAGGCCGCGTATTAGAATTCGATCGCGCGGCGAGGGCGCGCGCTTCGTTGCCGCCGAAGTGCGAGAGCCCCGAAGCTCAGAACCCGACGTCGGGCTCGCTGGCGGTGCTGCTCGCGGACCCGGGCGCCTTGGGGCGCGCGGGGGGAACGGCACGTCGCGGCACGACGCGCGGCGGCGGATGTGCTTGCCGCTCGGCCATTGCCGTTGTCGCAGTCTCTGGCATGGTGGGATTCGCCTCTACCCCGCGCGTAGCGCCGTTGTCTCCCGCGACCGCCTCCGCGGGTTCCTTGCCTTCCAACACCTCGGCGACCGTGGGCTCGTTGCCGCGGCCCGGCGTTGCCAAGAATGTCTGCGAGGCCATCATGGGCTCTCGAATGCCGGGCGAGAGCGCGCGCCAGAGTCCGAGAACCACGCCCAGTGTGGCCACGGCGGCCAGCGGAGCAAAACCTTTGCGCTCGCGTGCCATGCGACGCGCCGCGACGGTCACCCTCTGCATCGTGCCGCCGAGACTGCCGGAGGGCGGCATCGAGAGTCGCGGAGACGAAGCTTCGAGACCGGTGCTCACGCCGTTCCAACTCACGGGCCCTGTCGTCTCTTCGAGGTCTTCGAAGGCCGTCGTCGGATCGAGCACGTAGCGGCAACGGTCGGCCACGATGCGCGAACGCGGCGCCGCAAAGGGGCGCAGGGCCGCTGCAAGCTCACCGACGTTCTGAAAGCGCTTGGCGGGGTCCTTGCCCAAACAATGGTTGACCACCCATTCGAGATCAGGCGGCAGATCGGCCTTGACCGAACGGAGCGGCACCGGAGGGCGCTCGAGAATCTTGGCTGCGAGCTGCGTCAACGAAGGCGCATCGAACGCGGGCGCGCCGCAGAGCAGCTCGTAGAGCACGCACCCGAGCCCCCAGACGTCCGCCCGCGCATCGACGTCGTCCAAGGCGCGAATCTGCTCGGGGGACATATACGTCGGTGAGCCAACGGCGGAGGTCGATCGGACCGTAGGTCGGCCGCTCTGCTGCGGAGGCTCGGGCGCATCCAGCTTGGAGATGCCGAAATCGAGCACCTTGATGACGTCGACACCGGGCACGCTGCGCGACAAAAACAGATTCTCTGGTTTGATGTCGCGGTGCACGATGCCGAGGGAGTGCGCGGTGGCGAGCGCCTCGCAGGCCTGCAGGATGTAATCGATGGCCGCTTCCACCGGGAGCGCGCCCTGCTCCGACACCACGCGCCCGAGGTCCTGGCCTTCGAGCAGCTCCATGGCGATGAACGGTCCCGCGTCGGGGAGCGTGCCGACGTCGAAGACGCGTGCCACGTGCTCGCTCTTGATCATTACCGCGGTGCGCGCTTCTTTCGCGAAACGCGCCACGAGATCGCGATGCACGAGTAGCTCGGGGCGGAGGAATTTCAGCGCAACTTGGTGCCCGAGCTCCACGTGCGTGGCCGAAACGACGTAGCCCATCCCGCCCGAGCCGATGACCTTGATGATCTCGTATTTGTCGGCAATGACATCGCCCGGCGAAAAAGGCAGGACGAGAGGAATACCGACCTGCCGCGGGGAGGCTGCCGTATCATGCGCGTCTTCACGCTGGGGGAGTGCTTTGGCTTCCATGGGCTCGCTTTGTAAGCGTCTTCGGAGATGAGTCCGTACGCCCAAGCTAGTGTGGCCGAGAGAACGAAACTGATCCATAGCAGACAACAAAACATGTCCAGACCTACAGCGGCCCCGATTGGCGACGTTGCGCGTCCGACACTCAACCTTGTCTGGCGCGGGTCGACGACGAACTGTGTGGAGGAAAGTACTGCGGACGGACCCCTGCCATGACGACAAACAGGGCCGGGGCCATGACATCTTCACGAAGCCTTCAGCACACAGGCGCTGTGCCGTGGATTCCGATGCGACATCCGTTGCTATCCGATGGGCAATGCGCTTTTCGTGAGCCAGCTAGGGTGCCAACGATGTGCCTCGTCGCGCGCGACGAGCTGTGAGAAAAGACGCCCATGCCCGACCGAGCTGACCAGCCTCTCCACGACGTCGTCGCCCTCGTCACCGGCGCCAACGCCGGCATCGGTCGCACCACCGCGATCGGGCTCGCCCGCTGCGGCGCGCGCGTTTTTCTCGCGGGTCGATCGGAAGCGAAGATGCGACCCGTCGTCGACGAGATCGCGCGCGCAACGCCGGCTGCGCAGCCCCACTTCTTGCGGCTCGATCTCGGCGATTTCGAATCGATCCGGCAATGCGCCGAAGATTTTTTGCGCCGCGATCTGCCGCTCGGGCTCCTGGTCAACAATGCAGGCGTCGCTGGGCAGCGGGGTTTGACCAAATCGGGATTCGAGCTCGCCTTCGGCACGAACCACGTCGGCCACTTCCTCTTGACGAACCTCTTGCTCGATCGCCTGCGAAGGTCGGCGCCGGCGCGCGTGATCACCGTCGCCAGTCGCGCCCACTATCGCGCCAAGAGCATCGATTTCGAGGGCATCCGCCGCCCCACGCGATCGCTGACGGCGCTCGATGAGTACGGCGTCTCCAAGCTTGCCAACGTCCTTTTCTCGGCCGAGCTCGCGCGGCGTCTGGAAGGCACGCGCGTGACCACCTATTCGCTGCACCCGGGCGTCGTGGCGAGCAACATCTGGCGTCGCGTGCCGCCCCCGTTCGGATGGATCATGAAGCTTTTCATGATCTCGCCCACCGAAGGCGCGAAAACGACACTGCACTGCGCGACCTCCGCCGACGCGTCCGCCGAGACCGGTCTCTATTACGACAAGAGGCGCCCACGGCGCCCGTCCACGCTCGCCCTCGATGTCGCGCTGGCCGGCGATCTTTGGCGTCGGAGCGAAGCGTGGACGGCGTAGCGCGGCTCAGGGCCGCGCTTCCAGCACCAGGTTGAACGGCGTTTGCGTGGCGCGGCGAAACCGCGTAAAGGCCCCGCCCTTCACGACCACGTCGCGCAGCCGGGCTTCGCCCGCCTGCGCGCCGAGGGCAGGTCCGCGGTGCGCGAGCGAGTGCGGTACGCAGAGCATCGTCGAGGCCGAGTAGAAGACGCGGCCCACCGCGTTGTGGTTCTCTTCCACCTTGTCGCTCGCGAACGGCTCCACGATCATCCAGCTGCCATCCTTGGCGATGGCTTGACGCGCCCAGCGCGCGGCGCCCACCGGATCTTCCATGTCGTGCAGGCAATCGAAGTGAGCGATGAGATCGTAGTCCTTGCCGGGAAACTCGGTCGCCTTGGCTACCTGAAACGTCACCCGATCGGCGACCCCAGCCTCGCGCGCGCGCTCCGCGGCGAGGGCGATGGACGCGGCGTGGGAGTCGAACCCCGAGAAGCGCGACTTCGGAAAAGCCTTGGCCATGAGAATGGTGGACGCGCCGAGACCGCAGCCGACGTCCGCGACTTGGGCGCCCGCGGCGAGCTTCTGCTCGACGCCGTCGAGCGCGGGTAGCCACGAGCTCGTGAGATTGCCGATGTAGCCCGACCGGAAAAAACGCTCGGTGCCCTCGAAGAGGCACGGATGCTGTTGGCCCCATTCGAGTCCTTTGCCGGTGCGAAAGTTGTCTTCGATTTTGGGTTGCCCGTTCCACATCGCCTGGGTCACCTGAAACAACCCGGGAACGAAGGCCGCGCTCGTTTCATCGGCGAGTGCGAGCGCTTGCTCGGGGGGCAACGTGTAGCGTCCCGAGGACGGCTCGTACGTCACGTACCCACCGGCCGCCTGCGCGTTCAGCCACTCCCGGATGTACCGCTCGGTGGTCGCGGTGCGCTCGGCGAGCTCGGTCGGGGTGACCGGCCCTGCGGCCGCCATGGCGCGATAAAGGCCCAGCCTGTCCCCGATGATGACGAGCGCCGCACTCATGGCGGAGCCGACATCGCCGACCACCTTGCCCAAAAACTCCTGCAATTTCGTTTCATTCACTGCATTCGTCATGACAGCCTCCATGTTCGTTTTCGCGCTGAGAGGCGCGCCGGGTCGATGGTGCAAGCCTCGTCCCGGAGCGTTGGAGCCCCCGTTGGCATTGGCGTGGAAATTTGCCAAGGTGCCGGGCAATGACCGAAGGGGCATCCGCCGGGCAGGAGCTTTCCATTCGGCTGCTCGGCCGGCTCGAGGTGCGCAAGGACGCTCAGCAGGCGGCGCTTCCGGCATCCAAGAAATCGCGCGCACTCTTGGCGTACCTCGTCGCGACGGCGCGCCCCCACCTGCGTGAGCGCCTTTGCGAGCTCCTCTGGGAAGCACCCGATGATCCCCGCGGGTCGCTCCGCTGGAGCCTCGCCAAGCTGCGCCCGCTCGTGGATGCGGGGAAGGTCGTGCGCCTCGTCGGCGATCGGGACGAGCTTTCCTTCGACGCCAAGGGGACGAGCGTGGATCTGGTGGAGCTTCGCGCCGAGCTCGGCGCGGGACCCGAAGCGGCGTCGATCGAGTCGCTGCGGCGCGCAGCGGCGCTTTTCCGCGGCGAGTTCTTGGAAGGGCTCGATCTGACCGGCTGCTACCGCTACCACGAGTGGTGGATCGCCGAACGCGAGAGGACGCGGGCCACCCGGCTCGCCATCCTCGGACAGCTCATCGACCGCCTCCACGATTTACCCGACGAGGCGCTCGAATATGCGCGCCAGCGGCTCTCGCTCGACCCGCTCTCCGAGCGCGCGCACCTCGGCGTCATCCGCCTGCTCGGCGTCATGGGGCGCACGCGCGAGGCCATCGCGCAGTACGACCGCTGCAAGCGCCTTCTCGCCGCCGAGCTCGGCGCGCAGCCGTCGGCGGACCTCACGATGGCGCGCATGGCCTTGTCGAACGCGCGCCCCGGGGCCGCGCCGGACGGCGCGCCGCGCGTCTCGGCGAAGCCTTCCGCGCAACCGGCCGCCTTGCCCGCGGAAACCGCCGAGGCGGAGCGCGCCGTGCTGCCTTTCATCGGGCGAACGCGCGAAGTCGAACGGGCGCGCACGGTCATCGCGGGCGCCGCCGCGAGCAGCGAGCACGCGGCGCTGCAGGTGATCGGCGATGCCGGTATCGGAAAAACGCGGCTCCTCGAGGAGCTCGGGCGTGAGGTCCGCGACATGGGGGGCGTGGTCCTTTCCGGACGCGCCTTCGAAGCGGAAGCCGTGCGCCCCTACGGCGCCTGGATCGACGCGCTGCGTTCGGTGCCGCTTCCGGCGTTGCCGAGCGCCGTCATGGCCGACTTGCTCCCCCTGTTGCCGGAGCTTTCCCCCGGTTTGCCGGGGCCCGGTGATCGCAATCGTTCGTTCGACGCCGTCACCCGCTTGCTGTCCCTCTTGGCGCCACCGGGGGCGCCCGTCCTCGTGATTTTGGACGACATCCAATGGTTCGACGAAGCTTCGGCCGCGCTCCTTCACTTTGCGGTGCGCGCGCTGGCGCGCTCGCCCGTCGTCTTCGCGTGCGGTGTGCGCCCCGGGGACCTCTACGACAATCCGGTCGCCATGCGCGTTCTCAAATCCCTCACACGCGAACGGCGCCTCGTGGAGATCGCGCTCGCTCCCTTCGACGCGCGCGAGACGCTCGATCTGGTGGCGACCGTGGCCAAGAAGGTGGACGCTGCGCGCATTTTCGCAGAAAGCGAAGGCAACCCTTTCTTGGCGCTCGAAATCGCGCGCGCCATCGAGGCCGGGGATGACCCGCTGGCGCGCAGCGTCGACCAGCTGATCGGTGACCGCTTCGACCGGCTGGGGCCCACCGCGGCGCAGCTGCTCACCTGGGCCGCGGCGCTCGGACGGAGCTTCCCGTCCGACCTCCTCGGCAAGGTCGTCCCTTTCTCCGGCGCCGAGCTCGTCTCGGGCATCGAAGACCTGCAGCGCCGCGGCATTCTGCGCTGCGTTCCGGCCGCCGGCAGCGCTTTCCACTACGATTTCGCGCACGATCTCATCCGTCAAGCGGCGTACCGACAGACGTCGGAAGCGCGCCGCCAGCTCGTCCACCTCGAAATCGCGCGCGTGCTGTCCGAGGTGCCCGATCCGGCGGAGCTCTTGGCCGGTGACGTGGCGCATCACGCCGCTTTGGGAGGCAACGACGAGCTCTGCGTGCGCGCGTGCATCACCGCCGGTCAAAGATGCATCCGTGTCTTTGCCAACCTCGAGGCGCAGGCGCTGGCGGACCGCGGTCGCCAGCGCCTCGACCGGCTTCCCGCGAACCTCCGCATCTCCCTGCACATCGGGCTCCTTCGTTTGAGCATCGAGTCCGGCGCGTGGCGTCTCTGCTCGCGTGAAGTCGAGAGCGAGCTCACGCGGACCATCCTCGAAGCGCAGTCGGCGGGATTGAGCGGCGAGGTCGCCGCCGGTTGGGAGCTCCTAGCCGAACTTCACGAAGAGGTCGGCAACACGGCCGGCGCGCAGCAGAGCCTGGCCCTTTCCGAGCAGGCTTCGCGCGATGCCGACCCCGAGACCAAAGCGCGCGTCATTGCGCGGGCGGGTCGATGTCTCGCCCAACTCGAAAAGGACATGCCTCACGCCAAGGCCCTGCTCGAAGAGGCGGCCGTCCTTTCGACGCCGCTCAGGCTCGACCTGCCCGACATCTCGCTCGGGCTCGGGCTCATTCGCTACCAAGAGGGGCAGCACGACGACTCCCAACGACTTCTGTCCGACGGATGGGCGGTCGCGGCGCGGCAGCTCAACCATTGGCTCGCGTCGGAGAGTCTGAGCCGATTGATCATGGTGCTCCTGGAACGAGGGCAGTTCGACGTCGCCTCGGCACGGTGCGCCGAGCTCGAACCCCTTGCCGCCAAGCTCGGCGGCGGGAGCGAGCTTCCTTTCGCGCGCACGCTGTCGGCGCTGGCCAAGGTGGCGCGCGGCGACGAGGAGGGGACCGGCGAGCTCGAACGAGCCCTGGCCGGCCTTCGCGCCATCGACACCAAAGGGCACCTCGCTTACGCCCTCAACTTCATGGCCAATCTCGATTTGTGCGCGGAGCGCTTCCCCTTGGCCAAAACGCGCGCCGAAGAGGCGCTCAAGGCCGCCGAAGCGGTCGGCCGCCGTACCGAGGTCGCCCGCGCGCGCACGGTGCTGGCGCAGGTCGCTCGCCGCACGGGTGCGCTGGCGGCGGCGAGCGCCCACCTGGAGGCGCTACGCGAGGACCTCGATCGCCCTCTCGGCCTGGCGGCGACGGTGCGGCGCGCCGTGGCCGATCTGGCCATCGAGCTGGGACGCGCCCTTCCCGCGCCGCGGTCCGCCGCACCCGACCTTTCCCGCCGCCGCAAGAGACCCGCACTGTGATCGGGGATCATCCCGTCCACCAGGAGAGAGACCATGCCCCGTCTGATTGTCGAACACAGTTACGATCCCCCTCTCACCGACGAAGAGCATCACCGCGCGGCCAAACGGCTGGACCCTTGTCTGGACGCGCACGGCGCGCGCTGGATGTGCAGTTACCTCTCTCACGACCGTCGCCGGATGATCTGCGAGTTCGACGCGCCCGACGCCGAGTCCGTCCGTCAATCGCTGCGCTCCGCGGAAGTCGCGTTCGATCGGGTCTGGACGAGTGAAGTCTTTCGCCGCGACGAGCCCGACATCAAGTAGGAGTGAGAAACCACGATGTCCGCCGACAGTCTCTACGTGCATGGCACACACCCCGAAGAGCAAGCACGGCTGACGCGCCTCAACACGCTTCTCAACGAAGGCTCCCTCCGCGAGCTCGGCGCGCGACCCGGCGAACGAATGCTCGATGTAGGGGCCGGGCTCGGTCAGTTTGCGCGCGCCGTCGCCAAGGTCACCGGCGTCGCCCCCGTCGGCGTGGAACGGAGCGCGCACCAAATCGCGGAAAGCACGCGGCAAGCGCAAGCGGTAGGCGAAGATCAACTCGTCGAGCTCCGTCGCGGCGACGCGGGAGACCTACCCCTGCGTGACGACGAATGGGCCACCTTCGACATCGCTCACGCCCGCTTCCTCCTCGAGCATGTCCGTGAGCCGCTCGAGATCGTCAAAGGGATGGTGCGCGCGGTGCGGCCCGGCGGGCGCATCGTCCTCGAGGACGATGACCACGACGTGCTTCGTCTATGGCCGGAGCCGCCGGGGGTCGCCGACGTTTGGAGGGCGTACATGCGTACCTACGACCGCGCCGGCAACGACCCTTTCATCGGGCGACGCCTGGTCCAGCTGCTGCACCAGGCGGGCGCCCGGCCGCGCCGCAGCACCTGGGTCTTCTTCGGCGCCTGCGCAGGACATGTCGACTTCGAGCTGTACGTCGAGAACCTCGCCCTCATCCTGGAAGGCGCACGCGAGGCGATCGTCGCCACCGGCACTGGACGCGAAGATCTGGCATCCGCACTGGTGGCGCTGCGGGAATGGAAACGGCGCCCCGACGCAGCCTTCTGGTTCGCGATGTCCTGGGCCGAAGGCGTGCGCCCGGGCTGACGTGCTATTCGTCGGGGCCGATCGGGCGAAGGTCGGCAGGAACCACCGGCGCGCTACCGGGGCTGACCGCCACTTCCGGGGATGCAAAGAAACCGCTGACGAACCAGCCTGCCGCGAGCCCGCCCGCCACCAGCGCCGCGACGAGCGCCATCTGGTGATGCTGCGCTTTGCGCGTGACACGGGGCGTCGGCCGCACCGGGGCCGGGCGCGGCTTGTTTGCTTCGCGACGAGCGGCGGCGGCACGCTCGATCGCAGCCGCGACCCCGCTTTGTTCGGGAATCAATGCCCACGAGCCGGAAGCGATCATCTCCAGCAGCGCATCCGGGATCTCTCCGGTCCGGAAACGTTCGAGATCGGCGGACAGGTCTTCGACCTTGCGATACCCCTTGGCGGTCTCCAATGCCAGCGCCTTGACGACGATGGCCTGCAGCGCGGCCGGCAGCTTACGGACCTTCTGTCCCAAGACCGGTTCGAGCTCCGCTTCGCGCTGTCGTCGCACGGCGAACGTCGTAACGTCGTCGAAGCGCGCACGGCTGGCCAGCTCGAGCAGCACCTCGCCGAGCGCGCGAACATCGGCGCGCGCCCGGTCGCCCTCCGCGTCGGCCCGCTCGCCGAAGCCGAGCACCTTGATCCGATCTTCCTCGCCTTGCCGGACGCGAAACAGGCGGCGAAGCTCGAGACCGCCGTGCACCACGCCCAGCGCGTGCGCCGTCGCCAGGGCTTCGGCCACTTGGCTTACGATGGGAAGAACTTCGTCGAGGGAAAGCGACTCATTTTGCGCCATCCACGCCGGCACCAGTTCCCCGTCGAGCCAGTCCATGACCACGTAGCTGCCTTCGGCCGACTGACCAAAATCGGAGATCTTGTTGACGTGGGGGCCGGTGAGCGACGTCGCCAGCTTGGCACGGGCCAAGAAATGCTCTGCGACGCCCTTCGATCGGTCGGGTCCAGCGTGCAGGACCTTCAATGCAACACGCTTGCCGAGTGCCTCGTGCCGCGCTTCGTAGACGACTGCTGCTCCCCCTTCGTCGACGACGGCTTCGATGCGGTAGCGGCCGGCAATGGTTTTCCCGACGAAGTGTCCCCTCGCCGGTCTCTCAGTCGAAGCCTGCCCCGCCGCGTCCGCCATGCGTCACGATCAACGGCGGCGCGCCACGTCGCCCTAAGACCCACACTAGCCTGCGCATCCCACACCGACCGCCCAGCAACGACTGCGTCCGTGTCTCGTTACCAGTAGGCGCACCCTCTCTCGTGCGCCGTTTTCAGAAGAGAGCAAGAGGTGCCGTTCAGTAGTTGGTATCATCATGTCCCGTCGCTCCATTCGCCCCAAGCCGAGAGCTGCCGTCGAGCAACTCGACGACCTGTTCCGCACGCTCGGCAAGCCCGACCCTGCGTTGATCGCGGCCCTTCTCGACGGCACCAGCGAGCAACAACTCCTCGCGCGGGCCGACGCGGCCCCCGCCTCGCCCGACCTCATTCAGTCCGCTGCCGCGACCATCGGGCGTGCCTTCGAATACTGGCAACGTCTCGCCGGAGAGAAGCGCAAGATGCTTCGCGGTTGCTCGCAACACCTCTTTGCCGTCGCCGTCGATCAAACACGGACGCTCCAGCACCTGCATCAGCAGCATTTGCAGCGCATCGCCGAAGAGGAGGAGGCCAAAGTGCAGCAGCGCGCCGCGCTCGACAAGGCCAAGCACGTCTGTAACCAGACCAAGGGGATCGTCATGAAGGTGGCGGGCGGGCGCCCCAGCATCCAAGTGACGCTCGACGAGAAGGTCGCCGATTCCTCGACGCCGTACGGCATGATCTGCAACTTGAAGTTTCTCGCCGATACCAGCCGCAGCCTCCTCCAATTGCCAGGCGCCAACATTCGAGGCCGGGCCACGCTCTACGGAATGGACAAATCGTTCATCGAGTCGCTCGACACGATGGCGGAAGAGATCCGCGTCCAAGAGGAAAAGGCGAATGTACGGCCGAGCAAGCTTCCCGGTCACCAGAGCGCGGCGCGAACGCGCGCCGTCGTCTTTTTCTTGATGAACCACCTCGTCGACGTGTTCGAGGCGGCGCGTCAGATCGACCCTGCCACACCCGAGCTTCGCAAGGCTGAAGCGGCGCCATCGGGGATGACGTCGGTAGCGCGACCGATCGTGGCCGCGGCGCCCGCGGTGCGCGCCCTACCGCAACGACTCGAGATTCCGCGCGTCAAATAGCTGCTTAAGGAAGGGGCCCGACTTCCGTTCTCGGGCACGATGAGGGGCTATCCGTGACGTCGAGTCGACCAACCCAAGCACTGGATCTACATCTTGCCCTCGGGTTATCGGTTCGCCCCGATCGACCGCTGGAACGGCAACTCGCGCTGGGGAGCTCGATTCACCCCGCCATCCTCCACGTCGACACGACCCGACAGACGGGCGGAGAAACGCTGCGCTGTCCGAGCACGCGCGCACAGCCGCTCGTCTCCTACCCACCGCCCACATCCGCGGTGGGGTGCTACACGGGCACCACCATCGACGGGCGCTACCGTATCGACGGCGTGCTCGGCGAAGGGGGCATGGGGGTCGTTTACCTGGCCCGCCATCTTGCCATCGACAAGAAAGTGGCCATCAAGATCCTTCGTGCCGAGTTTGCGCGGCGGGCCGAGACGAAAGCACGTTTTCGTCAGGAAGCGCGCGCCGCATCCTCCATCGAGAATCCGCACATCGTCGACGTCTCTGATTTCGGCTCGCTGCCGGACGGCTCGACGTACCTGGTGATGGAGCATCTCGAAGGCATTCCGCTTTCGAGGCTGACCAAGGACGAGAAACCGGTCGCGCTCGACAGAGCGATCGCCATCGCCCGTCAGATCGCGGACGGGCTCGCCGACGTTCACGACCGCGGCATCGTCCATCGCGATCTCAAACCCGACAACATCTTTCTCGTGAAGGAAGGCGAACAGGAAGACTTCGTCAAAATCCTCGACTTCGGTATCGCCAAGGTCCTCGAGTCGACCGAAGCGCGGGTGACTTGCGCCGGTTCACTCTTCGGAACGCCCAGCTACATGTCCCCCGAGCAGGCGGCGGGCATGCCCGTCGATGCGCGCACCGACGTGTACGCTGTCGGCATCATCATGTACGAGCTGGCCAGCGGTCGCGTCCCGTTCAGCGCCGATACGCTGATGGGAATTCTCACGCAGCACCTTTACCGCAAACCATTGCCTTTGCGGGACCTCGTTGGGGAAAGCAGCGTCTCGGCGGGCCTCGACGCCATCATCACCAAGGCCCTCTCCAAAGCGCCCGAGCAGCGTTACCAGAGCATGCGCGAGCTGTCGGCCGATCTGGCCGCGGTCGCCGAAGGACGTACCCCGGACGCGGCCATCGAGATGGCGTTTCGCCAGGAGTCGCCGCGCCCTTCGGAATCGCCGCTCAAGGAGATGGCTGCCCCCATCCCTGCGACGCCGAGACCGCGACCGCGCACGCCGTGGAGCCTCTACGCCGGCGGCGCCGCCATCTTGGTAGCGTGTGGGCTCGTGCTGGGGGTGCTCGTGCAAGGGAGCCGCAGCTACGCCGCTACCGGCGACGGCGCCATGCCGCCTCCAGGAGAAACCGTTGCCCCTCTGCCCGAACAGGTCGTCTTCAGCGTCGAGCCGCTCGACGCCCACGTCTTCCAGCGCGGTATCGATCTCGGCGCGGGACCCTTTCTGTTCCAGGTTCCCGCCGGCCACCCCATGGTGCTCGAAGTCCGGCGCGAGGGTTACAAGACGCGACGGGTCACCCTCGACGGCAGCCAAACGCGTCTCGGCGTCAAGCTCCTTGCCTCTGACCCCCCGTCGCGCACGCGCTGAGCGCAAGTTGCCTCGAGAAGCCGCGCGATCGTGCTAGGAAGGCCCATGGCCATCCCCGATTCCATCGGTGGACCGGTAGCGCGCTGGCTGCTCAATATCAACGAGCCCCTCCTTCGCCGGCTTGCCGGCGCTCCCTTGCGCAACGACGACGGCGCTGTCTTGGATACGCACCTGCGCGCTCTCATCACGCTGGAAGCGATGGCCCGGCGACCGCCGCAAGAGTCGTTATCGGTGAGCGAAGCGCGTTTCCAGATGCTGTCGAGCGTGATGATGGTGGAAGAGGCCGCGTGTTCTCTTTTTGAAATCCGCGACGACTCCGTCCGCGGCTCGATCCCGATCCGCATCTACACCCCGCGCCAAGCATCCGAATCGCTCCCGGTCGCCACCTTCTTCCACGGCGGTGGCTTCTTGCTGGGCGACTTGGACACCCATGACGTCGCCTGCCGCCGGCTTGCGCGCGATGCCGACTGCATCGTCGTCGCCGTCGATTACCGCCGCGGACCCGAGCACCGCTTTCCCTCCGCGGTGGACGACGCCTGGGCCAGCTTTCAGTGGACGTGCGAGAACGCGGCCGCGCTTGGCGGCGATCCGACGCGCGTCGGCGTCATCGGCGACAGCGCGGGTGGCAACCTCGCCGCGGCGGTGAGTCTTCTCGCTCGCGACGCGGGCGGCCCGGCGCCGATCTTCCAGCTCCTCGTCTATCCGGCGCTCGACTTCTACCGGCGGGCCGAATCCCATCGTCGCTTCGCCCAGGGGTTCTTGCTTTCCTCGTCGACCATCGATTGGTTCACCGCCAACTACGCCGATCGCAGCGATTGGGACGACATGCGCGCCTCGCCGCTCCTCGCCAAGGACGTGAGCGGCGTGGCCCCCTCCTACGTCGTCACCGCCGGTTTCGACCCGCTCCGCGACGAGGGCAGGGCTTATGCCGCGCGCCTGCGCGAAGCGGGGGTCGAGGCTCGCCTGCACGAGGAGTCCACCCTCACCCACGGGTTCTTCAACATGGCCGGCGTGATCCCTGCCGCGCGTGTCGCCAGTCGAAGCATCGCCCGCGAGCTCCACGCCGGACTACGCCGAACGCGTTGAGCCGGGAGGAACTCGGCGGCGCGCTCGTACCACACTCCTTGCTCCGCCAATAGCTCGCGGCGCGGCAGCGATGTCGCTAGGACCGAAGGACCGTGCGCTTCATCGCCGATCTCCACATTCATTCCTACCTCTCGCGCGCGACCAGCAAAGATCTCAACCTCGAACAGCTCTACCGTTGGGCGCAGCTCAAGGGCATTTCCCTGGTCGGGACGGGCGATTTCACCCACCCCCGCTGGTTCGCCGAGCTACGCGAGAAACTCGTCCCCACCGGCGGCGGCCTTTTCATGCTCCGCGACGATCTCGCGCGCGCCATCGATGCGGATTTGCCTCCGGCCTGCCGCGCGCCGGTGCGCTTCATGCTGTCCGTCGAGATCAGCAGCATTTACAAGCGCGCGGACAAGGTCCGCAAGGTCCACAACTTGATCTACGTGCCCGATTTCGAATCAGCCGCGAAGATCGCCACCCGCCTGGCCGCTATCGGCAACATCGAGTCCGACGGCCGCCCCATCCTGGGGCTCGATTCGCGCAACCTGCTCGAGATTCTCTTGGAATCGGCCACCGATGGGTTCCTGGTGCCGGCGCACATCTGGACGCCATGGTTCTCGGTGCTCGGCGGGCAGTCCGGATTCGACGCCGTCGAGGAATGCTTCGCCGATCTGACCGGTCATATCTTCGCGCTCGAAACGGGACTGTCATCGGACCCCGCCATGAACTGGCGCCTCTCGGCGCTCGACCGCTTCGCGCTCGTCTCCAACTCCGATGCGCACTCCCCGGAGAAGCTTGGACGCGAAGCGACGGTCTTCGACTGCGATCTTTCGTTCTTCGGCGTGCGCGACGCCCTGCGCAGCGAGCGCGCCGGATTCCTCGGCACCGTGGAGTTCTTCCCAGAAGAGGGAAAGTACCACTTCGATGGCCACCGCAAATGCGGCGTCGTGCTCACGCCGGACGCGGCGCGCGCTGCGGGTGGGAACTGTGCTCAATGCGGCAAACGGCTCACGGAGGGCGTTTGCGGGCGCGTCGCGCACCTCGCCGATCGCCCGCTCGGGTTCCGCCCCCACGACGCCAAACCGTACCAGAGCCTGGTGCCGCTCACGGAAGTGCTGGGTGAGATTCTCGAGGTGGGACCGGGCGCGGGCCGCGTGCAAAAAGCCTACGACCGCCTCCTTTCACGCGTCGGCGCCGAGCTCTACGTGCTCTCCCACGCGCCCCTCGAAGACATCGCTCGCGAGGGTCCGCCGCTCCTTTCCGAAGCGGTGCGCCGTATCCGGAGCGGCGAGGTGCACGTGCAGCCCGGCTACGACGGCGAATACGGCGTGATCCGCGCGTTCGACGACGCCGAGCGGCGGCGGCTCGGCGCGCAGCGCAGTTTTGCGCTCCATGTCGAGCTGGCAAGACCTGAAGAGCCGCTGTCACTGCCTTTCGCATCGCCCTCTGGTGAAGGCCGAGCCGTCGCCCCGCCAAGCCCGACGCCGATCGCGGGGTTGAACGCCGAGCAACAGCGCGCCGTCGAGCACGGCGAAGGCCCTTTGCTGGTCGTGGCCGGGCCCGGCACCGGCAAGACGCGCACGATCGTCGCGCGCATCGCGCGCCTGGTTCGCTCGCAAGGCGTTTCGGCGCGCGCGATTACGGCCATCACCTTCACCCGCAAAGCCGCCGAAGAGCTCGCCCATCGTCTGACCAGGGAGACGAGCAGCGGCGTTGCGACGGCACGGCTCTTTTCGCCAGCCGCCCTTACCTTCCACGCCCTCGGGCTCGAGCTGCTGCGGGCGTTCCCGCGCGCCGCCGGTCTCCCGCCCGACTTCACCGTGCTCGATGAAGCCGCGCGCCGCCGAACCATCGAGGCGGCCACCGTCGACGTCGGCGTGCCCGCCCGCCGCGCCGGCGCCTTCGCCCAGGAGATCTCCCGCGCCAAGGCTCGCCTCGAGGGCCCCGACGACGTCGCCGACGACTGCAAACCCGTCTATGCGGCGTACGAGCGCGCGCTGGCCCAGCAAAAGGCCGTCGACTTCGACGACCTCGTCGCGCGCACGGTCGCCCTTCTCGAAGGCAGCGAAGAGGCGCTTTTGCATGCGCAGCAGCGCTGTCGCTACCTCTTCGTCGACGAGTACCAAGACATCAACGCCGCCCAATACCGTCTGGTGCGCAAGCTCGCACCGCACGGGGCCAATCTCTGCGCCGTCGGCGATCCCGATCAAGCCATTTACGGTTTTCGCGGGGCTGACCCTGCGTACTTCGAGCGGTTTACCGCCGACTATCCCGGCGCGTCGATCGTGGTCTTGACGGAGAATTATCGCAGCACGGCGAGCATCGTTCGCGCAGCGACGATGGTCATCGAACGAAGCCCGGGCCGCGCGCCGCGCCCGCTCCGGCCCAAGGAGCCTGCGACGCCCCCCATCGAGCGTTTTTGCGCCGCCGACGCGTGGGAGGAAGCTTCGCACATTGCCGAGTCCATCGAGCGCGCGGTGGGGGGCACGAGTCTCCTCGCCATCGAGGAAGGATCGGGCACCGGGCCCATCGCGTTCCACGACATCGCCGTGCTCTACCGCATCGCGCGACAGGGAGACGCCATCGCCGAGGCGCTGCGACGCGCGAATCTCCCCTTCACCCGCGCCGGTCACGACCCTCTGACGTCACGCCCGTCGATCGCGGAGCTCACGACCGAGCTTCGCCGCTGTCTTCGCTCTCCCGGGCCCGCCAGTCTCAGCGCCGACTTGCGCCGCGACGTCGGCCAAAAGCCGGTTACCGACATCGTCGTGCGCATCGGCGCGCTCGGCCCCCACGATCCGGCGTGGCGGGGCGCGGTCGAGCTGCTCGCCACCCTCGCCGTCCCCTTCGGCAACGACCTGGCGGCCTTCTTGGATGCGCTGCCCCTCCTTCACGAAACCGACCTCCGTCTCGACCCGCAGAAGATTGCGCTGCTCACGCTGCACGCCGCCAAAGGCCTCGAGTTCCCGCTCGTTTTCATCGCCGGCTGCGAAGAGGGGCTCGTCCCCCTCGAGCTGCCCGGTCTGCCTACCGAGATCGAGGAGGAACGACGCCTCTTGTACGTCGGCATGACGCGCGCACGCTCGCGGCTCGTCCTCGGCTCGGCGCGCTCCCGCACGCTTTTCGGGCACAAGACGACCGGCGCGTCGTGCCCCTTCCTGCGGCACCTGCCGCCGAGCCTTTTCCACGAAATGCACTTGCGTGACCGCCGCCGTCCGGCGCGTCAGCTTTCCTTGCTCTGACGCACGCGCCGACCCAATCGCGCCAACGCCTCGACGGACCGGGCGTCGATTTTCAGCGCGTCGCGGTACGCTTCTCTTGCGCCATCATGGGGGCGGGTACACCGGAGCGCGCTGGCACGCGCCGCCGCGGAAAGACCGACTCCGCCGTAATTCCTGGCAGGGCGCGAGGATCCCCCACCCGCTTGAGACACTGGCAAACGATGTCCTTCAGTGTCTCGTAGACGCCTTCACCCGTGGTCGCCACCGCCTCGACGACGTGCGCCTCGTCCGGGATCTCGAGCGCCAGGCGCAGCTGCTCCACCGTGGCGGCGTTGGGGAGATCGCGCTTGTTGAGCTGGACCACCAGGGGGAGGCTCTTGGGGTCACGCCCCTGCAACCGCAAGTTTTCGTCGAGGTTCTCGGCGCTGGCCACATTGTCGAAGAACGACTCGCGCTGGCTGTCGACGACGAACACGATGCCGTCCGCGCCGCGCAGGATGACCCGTCGGCTGCGGTCGAACGCCGCCTGTCCGGGCACGGTGTAGAGGTGCAGACGGATGGCGTAGCCTTTGAAAGTGCCGAGATCGACGGGGAGAAGATCGAAAAAGAGGGTCCGTTCGGTCTCGGATTTGAGGCTCAAAAGCTTGCCCCGCTGATCGGGGCGGCTCGTCCGGTGGATGTACTCGAGATTGGTGGTTTTGCCCCCGAATCCGCAACCGTAATAGACCAACTTGATGAGAAGCTCTTGCTTGGCGTGGTTGGTCGTCGGCATGCGCTCGCCCTCGTGGTCTCCTTTAACTAGCGAAGGAGAAGCCACCTGGCCAATTTGTTGTCGTTCTCGGGGTCGCTATTCACCGTGGGGAGAACTCTCCTCTCCGGCAAGACGGGCGAACGTCCGCAGAGAGCGCGGCTCCGCCTTCGGCTCGACCCGACCCGACCGCGTCAGATCGGCAGCGACGCAGAATCCGGCGCACGTGCCGTCATGGAGCCCTCGGACGCGACCGTGTCGACACTTCGTCCGAGCACGTATTCGGCCGGGCGAAAGCGGCACCGCCGTCGAAAGGAAAAGGTGAATCCCGGCCACAGGGTCGAATTGCGCCCCGTTCGGTCGATGTACCAGCTCGCGCACCCCCCTGTGGCCCAGACCGTGCCCCCATGCTGGCGTTCACTTCCGCAATGAAACGCGCCTGCTCTTCCGGTCGCGGTTCGACGGTGGCAATCCCGTGCTTGCGCATGTGCCGAATGGCCCCGAGCACCATCTCCAGCTGACTCTCGATCATGAGCACGACCGAGGTGTGGCCGAGGCCCGTGTTGGGACCGAGGAGCAAGAACAGGTTCGGAAATCCTGCCACGGTCGTCCCCCAGTGGGCGGCCGGGCTGCCTTGCCACGTTTCCGCCAGCGTGCGTCCACTGCGCCCGCGAATCCGGTCCGAGAACGGCATCTCCGTCACTTTGAAGCCGGTGCCGCAGATGATGGTGTCGACGGCGTGCTCGATGCCATCGCTTGTCACGATCGAACGCGCGCGCACCTCCCGGATCGATTCGGTGATGACCTCGACGTTCTCCTTGGCGAGAGCGGGGAGGTACTCGTTGGAAATGAGGATCCGCTTGCAGCCCATGCGAAAGCTCGGCGTCACTTTGGCTCGCAACGCTGGGTCGGCGATGCACTGCTTCAAGTACCGCACCGCAAACGCCTCCACGAGGCGCATGAGCCGAGGATGGCGAAAGGCCAGGACGAAGATCTCGCGCCGGGCGTAGATGATGGCGCGCGCGAGTTTCTGCAAGGCCGGAACCTTGCGGTAGAGCGACTGCACGACGGGGCCGAGGGTGTGCTCGTAACGCGGAACGACCCAGGCCGGCGTGCGCTGGAAAAGGCGCAGCTTGGCCACCTTGGGCTGGATCTCGGGGACGAACTGGATCGCCGAAGCGCCGGTACCAATCACGGCCACCTGGCGCCCCTCGAGATCGTAGTCATGGTCCCAGCGCCCCGAGTGAAAGACGTTGCCTTGGAAGGCGTCGAGACCGGGAAGCGGGGGGATCGACGGCTCGCTGAAGGCGCCCATACCGCCGATGAGCACATCGGCCGTGTACGGCCCGGCCGACGTCTCCAGCAGCCAGCATCGTCGTGCTTCGTCCCATGCAGCCCCCGCCAGCTCGTGCCCGAAGCGCAGGTGCGGGCGAAGGCCATATTCGTCAGCGCAGCGCCGCAGGTAGGCGAAGATCTCTCTCTGCGGCGAATAGGACCTGCTCCAGGTGGGATTCGGAGCAAACGAGAAAGAATAAAGGTGCGATTCGACGTCGCACGCGCAGCCGGGATACGAGTTGTCGCGCCAAGTCCCCCCCACGTCCCCGGCTCGCTCGAAGATGGCGAAGTCGTGGATGCCCTCGCGCTTGAGCAGGATGGCCGCTCCGAGCCCGGCGAAACCGCTCCCCACGATGGCGATGCCCACGTGCCGCGCCTTCTCGCGGGGCGCTGATCCATTGCTTTCTGTGTCGCTTCGGCCCCGGCTCGTGTCGCGGTACGGCATCGTACCAGCGAGTATGGTACCATCGCGTACCACATGCAAGCCCCTTCCCGAACGCGCGCCAAAAGCCGACGCGCCGCCCCGCGGCCCAACCCGGCACCCGCCGCGCCGGACGGCGTCGGTAGCGAGGCCGATCACCCCCCGTCGCGCCTCATCCAAGCCATGGCGACGGCGCTCACGGAGAAGGGCTATGCCGACATCAGCGTCGCTGACATCGTGCAGCATGCGCGTGTCTCCAAACGGACCTTTTACGAGCATTTCGCGGACAAAGAAGCGTGCTACCTCGCCACGTACGCGGCGCTCAGCGACGACGTGCTTTCGCGCATCGCCGAGGCAGGAGAAAGCGACCTGCCCGCGGAAGAACGGCTGGTAGCCGCCACCCATGCCTATCTGGCTGCGCTCGAGGAGCGCCCCGCGTTGACGCGCACCTTCTTGACCGAGATTCAAGCCGCGGGGCCCGAGGCGCTCAAGGTGCGTCGCAACATCCACCGGCGGTTTGCCGAGCTGCTCCGTCGGCTGGTCGAACGCGGTCGCCAGGAACGACCCGGACTACGTTCGATCTCCCCCGAAATGGCCGCGGCCATCGTGGGAGGCATCAACGAGCTCGTCCTCCTCACCATCGAAGAGGGGCGCGGACAATGCCTGCAGGGGATCGGCGGGACCGTGGTCGAGCTGCTCGGCGCGATCCTGCTCGCACCCGCCGCAACCAAGAGCCGCGAGGTCAACCTTCTGCGGCGCCGACACACGGGTTGATGTCCGTCGCACTTGGGTCGAGCCGTGCCCGCGCCGTTCGCGGCCCCCCCTCTGCCGTCCTCAGGTCTCGACGAAAGCCTTGAGCCGCGCGAGGGCCTCGTCCCAGTCTTGCGAGACGAGATCGAGGCAGCGGCGAGCCTCGTCGAGCGATCGTCTTTCGAGCGCCCATAGCCGCTCGCGGCCGCGTCGTTGATCGCGCGCCACCCCGGCATCCGCCAACACCCGAAGATGCTTGGTGATGGCCTGGCGCGTGACCGGCTCCCCTTCCGCGAGGCGCGCAATGGACTGCGGACCGCGCTCCGAAAGGCGGGCGACGAGACGCAAACGCGTCTCGTCGCCCAGCGCGGCGAATACAGGCGCCGAATCCCGCACGACCGCGGCCGACAGCCTACCCTTGCGCGACATGACGCTCGATGTTCTTCAGCTGCTCCTCCCAGCCTTGGCTGTTCATCTGGAACGCCTTGACCCGGCGCGCGAGCGGAACCCTGTCGAAGCCCGACTCGACCACGGTGAGGAGCGTCCCTTCTTTCGTTTCCTCCAACTGGAACTCGACCAGCGTCATCGGCTCGGACGACGTATCGAGCGCGGGGTCGATGTCGTACGGGTGCCAGCGAAAAGAGAGCAGTCGCTCCTTGTCGACTCGCTCCACGGCGACGAACATCGTCAAGTGGTCGTACCCCTTGGTGGTGATTTTTCCGCTCACCTTCGCACCCGGCGTGAACTCCCCCTCCAGCTTCACGCCGAACCAAGAACCGAATTCCTTGGTGTCGGCGATGGCTCGCCACACGCGGGCCTTGGGAGCCCGCAGCAGGATCTTTTTTTCGATGCGGTCGGGAATGGCATTCATGAGCAACCTCCAGGTTGCATATGATGGTGCCGCGCTCGGAAATAGGCAACCCTATAGTTGCCTATTTCCGAGCTTAAGTCCCACCGGCTCCGATGCGTGCGAGAACGGGGTTAGCTTTCCGCTGCGCGCTTGAAGGCGTCGAGCGTTTGACCCCAACCTTCTTGGGCGGCGATGCTCTTGCGCAGCTCGGGCGCGGACTCGCCGTAACGCTCGAGGTTGCGGTGCTCGAAATGGACCAGCGTCCTCTTGGGGCCCTCGGCGGTGAAGGTCACCTCGATCTCGGTCACGAAGCTCGGGTCATACTCCCACTTGGCCGTGATCTGCCACGACAAGACGAGGCGCCGTGGCGGATCCCAGGCCAGCACCTTGCCCGTATCGCACTCGGTTCCGTCTTGGCAGATCGAGTACCACCGGCCCCCTTGCTTCGGCTCGATCACCTCCCGCGCGAGCGGCGATTTTCCGATGTGGTGTTCGCGTGGCCACCAGCGATCGATGCCGTCGGTGAAGACCTGAAAGGCACGCTCCTGGGACGTCTCGACCACGAACTGCTTGATGACCGGCTCGATGATGCTCATTGCGCTTTCTCCTCTTCCACATCGGCCTTTTCGGCCGCTTCTTTGAATGCCGCGAGCGCTCGATCCCAGAAGCGATCGAGGTAGCTGCGCATGGCTTCGACCCCCTTCGGGTCGAGCCGATAGACGCGGCGGGTGCCCTCTTGGCGTTCGGTGACGAGCGCTGCTTCTTTCAGCTTGCGCAGATGCTGCGAAACGGCGGGGCGCGTCACGGAGAGCCCCGCGGCGAGCTTGCCGACCGACATCGGATGACGTGCCAGACGCTCGAAGATCAGCCGGCGCGTTGGATCGCCGAGAGCCGCGAACCCGATTGATGCGTTAGCCATTGCTTACGGTAAGTCATAACTTACTGATCACGGCGGGTCAAGAGGAGACGGCCGTTCCATCGTTTTCAACGGCGAGCAAAGGCGACCGCGACCGCGACCCCACGACCACGACCACGACCACGACCACGACCGCGACCACCACACGCTTTGCGGCGTCCTGCGCCGCACAGGTCATGCGCAGACGTGGGGCAGCGTCGTCACGTCGGGCAGCGCGCGGTGGAAGCGGCGCGCTACCTCGGCACGCCGCAGAGAATCCAATCGAGGATGGCGCGCCGCTCTTCCACCGTGATCCGGACGCCGGCATCCACGGGAGGCATCGAGCATCGGAGCACTTCCGGCTGAATGGTGGTCTTCCAGGTCACCACGTGCTCGTAATCGGTGAAGCCCCAGATAGGCAGATTCGTGTTGGGGTCGATGGTCCTGTCGTTGTGACAGACGCTGACACATCGGGCCTGGAAGATCGGCTCAACCTTGCTGTACGTCACGGGGGGGTCCGGACAAGCCGTGGGCGCTTCGCTGACGCAGCCAACCAGCCCCGAGTCGCCGCCCGCGTCCATGCTCGGGCTCGAGCCTCCGGAGCCTCCGGAGCCGCCACCGCCATCGGGCGTGCCGCCGTCGTCGCCCGCGCACCCTGCAGCTGCCCAGCAGCCGCCAATGAGCACCAAGGCCATCGTGATTTTCGAAATGCTCCCGCGCATGGCTGCGAGTCTAGCGCGGCGCGACGACCACTCAAAGCGGACGCGCGACAAAATGCATGCGTGCGACAAATCGCCGCGCGACAACACGCCACATGGTTCTGCTCGCCAATCGCGCTATTTGGAAGGGCGACGGAGGTGTGGATCCATGAGACGATCGGTCGAAGCAATCCTACTGGGAGCGGCAATTTCTTTGGTGCCGGCAATGGCGGCGGCGCATATCTCGATCACGTCGGGTCCCGGCTTCGCCAACGCCACCCAAATCATCAAGTTCGGTGTAGGCCACGGGTGCGAGGGGCTCGACACCTTCAGCGTCAAGGTCGATATCCCTGCCGACGTCACCTCCATCCGCCCGATGCCGAGCGACTTCGGCAGGGTTTCCGTCGAAACCGACGCGACCGGAGCGGTGAGCGGCGTCGTTTGGACCCGCACCGCGCAAGAAACACTGGAGGGCGATGTCGCTTACTACGAGCTCGCCATCCGCGCCAAACTGCCTGACAAAGGATTTAGCACCGTGTACTTTCCCACCCACCAGTACTGCCGAGGGCCGGACGGAGGCGTCATCGTCAGCGACTGGATCGGGCTGGATCCCACCAACACCACCGTGGAGCCGGCGCCCGCGGTCAAGCTCGTCCCCTCCCGTCGCGCTGGCTGGAACAAATTCACCGTGCCCGTCGCGGTCGCTGACGTCACCGCGTTCTTCGGCGATGCGCTCATCGTGTGGAAGGGCAATGCCGCCTTCAGCCCCAACCCCGCGACGGCCGACCTCATCAAGACGACGAGCGGCGTGACCGCGCTCACCGCGCTCGCTGCCAACGACGAGATCTGGGTGAAGTACTGATGCGCCACCGTTTGCAATGGCATTGGTGGCCGCTTCTCCTGGTCGCCGTCGTCTCCGCTTGCGACGACGACAAAACGCCAGGCGCCACGGGCGGCTCGGGCGCCTCCACCGCGGATAGCGGGACAACGACGACGGGCGGTGGCGGAGGAACGGGTGGCACCGGCGGAAGCGCCGGTAAAGGCGGGAGCAATCCGACGGACGCCGGCAGCGACGCGATCACGCCGCCCCCGGGCGACGGCGGTCTCGTGCCGTGCCTCGACTTGCCCACCGATCTCGATCGTCCCCCTTCGGGTCGGCTCCCCTGCGATCTACTGCCGCCCGGTTTTGTCGCGCCCTAAATCACCGAGCGTGATCCTCGATCACGCGTAGGTATGTAGGGAAATGCGCGAGGCGTGCTCGTTCAAGCGCGCGCTTTCCTTCGAGCGAGTCGGCCGCCGGGACTGACCGATGGGCCGCGTGGCGCGTTCGCCGTGCGGGACGCGGCGGCGGAGCGCGCGCGGAACCACTCGGCGATCCCCCCCATGTGCGGCTCGAAGTCGCCGGGCACCGAGAGGTTGAGCGCGCCCACGCGCTCGGCGGTGCGGTTCTCGAAGTCGTGCGCCGTGCCTCCGGGTGCGATCACCAGCGAGCCCTTCGGCGCGTCGATCCACGCGCCGCCCACCAAGAGGCTCATCGTCCCCTCGATCACGAAGAAGACGTCGTCTTCCTCGTGCGTGTGCGCGCCGGGGCCGCGCGTGTAGGGCTCGAGCCACCACTCCGAGATCGCGTACCGCCCGCGCGTCTCGTCGCCGTCCGCCTTGAAGACGGCGTGCACCGGGCCCATCCCGTACGCGCGCCCTGCGCCCGGAGGCAGAACGACCGGAGCACGCTTCTTCTCGGACGGCACGCGCCGCGCGGCGCTCGCTTTGCTGGCTTTGCGGATCATGGTCGAACCTTGGGTGCGCGCGCGGCGCTCTTGCCGTGTTTGCGCTCGGCGTGGGATTTGAAGGCCTGCAGCTGATCGCCCCAGAAGGCTTCGACCTCGTCGAGCCACGACCGTAGCTCGGCAAAGGGCTCGGGGCGCAGGCGGTACATGCGCACCCGAGCGTCATCGTCCTCGGATTTTTCCTCGACCAGACCGGCGCGCCGCAAGACCCGCAGGTGCCGGCTCATCAAGGGGCGGCTCAGCGAGAGCGCCGCCGCCACGTCGCTCGATCGAAGCGGCTTTTTGCGCAGGAGACGAACGACGGCAAGGCGCGCCGGATCGGCGAGTGCGACGAAGATCGGCTCGAGATCGTGGTCCAAGTGAAAGGGCGCCTTTTACATGCCCGGACCTTTCATCCGCTGCATGAACCACCACTGATGCCCCTCGACGTCGACGGCGCGGTAGCTGCGATCGCTCCAGTACTCCTCGCCGTAGTCGGTGGTCGTCGGCGGCTCGACGATTTGAGCACCTGCGGCCTTGGCTCTCTCGCAGTGGGCGTCGACATCGTCCACGTAGACACAGAGAGCCTGCGTGATCGCCCCGCCCAGCGAGCGCGGGCTCTTGCCCGGCAAGGGTTCGGGGCGCGTCGATTTTCCGCCCGTGGTGCCGACACTGATGAGCCCGTCGCCGAAGACGAGCTCGGAGTGTTCGATTCGGCCCCCCTCCCCTTCGATCTTCAGGCGCACCTCGAAACCGAAGGCGCGGCAGAGCCAATCGATGGCCTTGGCGGCGTCGTCGTAGAAAAGGGAACTGGTGATTCTGGGCCAGCCGGGCGGAGATGCTTTCATGGTGTCGCTCCGTGGGGGAACATAGTTGTCGTTCGCCAACATAATGTACGGTTATGACAACTACCGTCAAGTGGTTTTTCGGCCCTGGCCCCCGTTGGTCCGCCACGTTCTTGACCGAATTGCCGTGACCATGCTCACCATGAGACCTGGACGGAACGCGGGAGAGGGTGCCATGGCAATCAGGCAAGTAATCACATTCCGGATCAAACCGGGGCGGGCGGCGGCTTTCATGGAGGGTTTCGCACCGATCATCGAGAGGGTGCGCGCCGAAAAAGGTTGCGAGCAGTACGAGCTCTTCGTGGGGATCAGGGACCCCAACGTCATGGTCATGCTCGAGCGCTGGCGCGATCTCACCTCGCTCGAAGCGGCTCTCGTGCACAACTACAAGGGACCGAACGAGAGCGGGGCGGGTTTCATCGAGAACCTCGCCGGCCCACCGACGCGCGAGCGTTTCGAGGTTTGACGACTCATTCCGGATCGTCGATCGGTTTGCAGTCCCAGTCGTCCTGATCGACGTACCCGTCGCCGTCGTTGTCGACACCGTCGGCGCAGCCGCACCCCTCTTCGGCGAGGTCGACCTTGCCGTCGTAGTCGTTGTCGACACCGTCGCAGCACGATCCGCTGGCGCAGCTCGCCGAGCAATTGCCGCGGGGCGTGCACAGCGAAGAATCAGCGCCTTCGATGGACACGGTCGTGCAGGGGGGGACACCGCCGAGATCGGCCCACTCTCGCTCGAACTCGGCGCGGAAGGGCGCGGCGAAGCCGTCGTTCTTCACGTAGAGCGTGTTCTCGTCGTTGTCGCTGTCGCCCGCGCCGGTCCAGTTCATGGAGCCGAAGACGACCGCCGCCGCGCCAGCCACCCCCGCGTCGGCCACCGCCCATTTGCTGTGCGATTTGCCGCCCCAGTTCTCGGTCTTGACCGGGATGCCGGCCGAACAGAGCTGGGGATGCTTGGAATAGGCATTTCCCGCCCCTCCCGCATCGAGGACCATTCGCACGGCAACGCCCCGCCCGCGCGCGGCCACGATGGCGTCGGCGATCTCTTGGCTCGTGAAATAGAACATGGCGATGTCGAGCGTGGCCGTCGCCGCATTGACGAAGGGGATGACGGCGTTGTCGCGGGCATGATCACTGGGAGAGAAGTAGCTTTTGATCACGGTACCGTCGGTGAAGCTCGAGCCGTCGACGACGTGCAGCGTGTTGTCGCTCTTGCGCTTGTGGAAGAGGCCCGCGCCGTACATTTCCTCGACCTCGCCGCGGTAGATGGCGGCGAGTTTGTACGACGTGAAGAGGGCAGCGACGTCGGAGTTGTATTCGCCGCCGAGCTCCGTATCGCTGAGGTTGGTGCTGCCGGTCCACACTTGGTGGCCATCGAGCACGAAGAACTTGTTGTGCATGATGTAGCTGTAACCGCCGCCGACATCGCAATGCACACTGCCCGGTGCGAGCGCGTCGATGAGGGCCTTCGTTCCGGGATATCCGAAAGCCGTGCCGTCGGCGTCCTCGCTGTCGACCACGCCGCGCACGAGGACGCCGCGGTTCTGGGCGGCGACGAGGGCGTCGATGATGTGCGACTGGGCCCGCATGCCGTAGATGGCAAAGTCGATCGATGTCTGGGCGCGCCCGAGCGCAAGGAGCAGCTCCTGGCATAGGGGCCGGTTGCAAGTGGACTCGGGTCCGCCGTGCTGGTTGGTCGTGAACTTGACCGAGAAGGCGAACGGCTCCGGGAAATCGCCGGGCGCGCAGGTGCCCGAGCTCGCGCCGAGGTTCGGCGGGGCGCAGGGATTGAACGGGGCCACCGAGCAGTCCGGACGCGATTGCGATTCGCCGTTGGCGCAAGAGAAGGGGCCGACGCGCGTTGCCGCGAGCTCTGCGCCCGCGGTGTCGCCGAGCCACACCTGGTCGGCGGTGGTGACGTTGCTGCCACGCGACACGACCTTGCGTTGTCCTGCGCCGAGCGCGGGCTGGAGCGCCGAACACGAGGTGCCCCCGCCGGCCTTCGGATCGCACACCTTGAAGGCGCTGCAACCGCCGGCCCTGGTGCAAAAGACTTCGACTTTGTCCCCGGTCGTCCCATCGTAGGCCGTGGCTTGAGCGACTTCGGTGATGATGAGAGGCGCGGTTTCGAGCTGGTTCTTGAGGGCACGACTCGGCTCACGCGAAGCCCCGCACCCGGTGAGCACGAGCAGGCATGGCCACCCCATGACGACGCCACCGACGGTCCTTTCGCGCCCCATGACCCACCTCCAACCGACCTTTTTAGATCGAACGCCGAGCCTTCGACAAGCTTCGTCACCAGGACGTCATCGGTTGCCACTTTCGTGCGTCACCCTCCTGCCATTTCGAGAAGCTTGAGGACGGTGCGCCAGTTTCGGACGGTGCTGACGGTGGCGAGCTTGGCGTCGAAATAGGCGTTGGAAAGCTTGGTGCGCCCGAAACCATTGGGGCAGTGCAGGTAGATCTCCGCGCCGCGGACGACGAACTCGTCCGGCGCCGAACGCTTGGGGTCGAGTGCGGCGACGGCGGCGGCGACGGGGGCGCCGCTCAGAAAAACGAGGTGAAGCTTGTCGGCGTCGACGCCTCGCGCGAGAAACGGATTGTTCTTCGCGACCCGGCGAAGCTCGCCGGCGCTACGAACGACGATGGGGATGCGCATGGGAGAGCGGGCGGTGATGGCTTTGGCGATGGTCGCGGAGATGCGCGCCGCCCGCTTGTCGTCGGCTCGAAAGACGACGTTGCCGCTCTGGATGTAGGTCTGCACATCGGTGCACCCAGCCTTGGAGAACATCGCGGCGAGCTCTTTCATGGGGAGCATGTTGTTGCCCCCCACGTTGATGCCGCGCAAAAGAGCGACATACGCGCCGGTGCCGGAGGGGGTTTTCTTGGCTGGCCGCGCTGCGATCATGCGAACCGCAGCTTCGAGACGGCGCGTGCGCGTCTCGGGCTTTTTTGCGCCTTCGATGGCCTCGACGTGCTCACGGCGATGCGTGAAGCTGAGCTCCGGCCAGCGCTCCCACGCCGGTGGCGTGGCCTTGAGGGCTTTGACGAAATCCTTGGGCGGCGTGACATCGCGCTCGTCAGCGTCGAGCTCGAGCTTCACGTCGAGCGTTTCGTTGCCTTGCAGGCCGGCCGCTTCGCGGTTGCTCTTGCGCAGGGGAATGAAGACAGTCCCCCCCATCGACGCGATCGTGCTGCGGTAGGTATGGCCATTGAGCGTGACTTTGACCGGTGCTCGCACCTTGCCGAATATGGCGCGCGGATCGAAGGAAATCGGGATGAAGCACATCGAGCCATCCCGGTGGAGCGTGATTTTGAAGGTTCTTGCAGACATGAACGATTGCCTCTCCGTGGTACGTCGAGCGCATCCTCGGGCCAAGCAAATGAAGCAGCAACAGAAGAATGCAATGAAGGGGTGCGCATCTGTAGGGTGTTTGCGGTGACCCGTTGCTTTCATCCTGCATGAGGGCCTAAGGTTCCGAGTGTGGAATCTTGCCCGCAAAGTAAGCGGGTGCTGCTGGTAGCACTCCTCGGCCTCGTTTCGTGTACGGGCCAGATTAGCGACCAAGTGTCCCCGGGGCGGCCCGGGGCAGGCGCGAGCGTTCCCGAGATCCCGCCTCCGGACGTTCCCACGAGCACGACGCCGAGCTCGCCTCCGCTCGTGAACCCCAAGAAACCGGGGGTCAGCTGCCCGCCCGCAACGCTTCAGCGCGCGCGGCGTATTTCGCTCGGTGAGTACGAGCGCGCGGTGACGGATCTGGTCGGCGAACGAGCGGGGCTCGCCAGCACCTTCGCTCCCGAGCCGTCGGTCCACGGCTTCGACAACCAGTCCGGCGCGCTCTCCGTTTCGGCCGGCAACTTCGAAGAATTCGACGTCGCCGCGCAACTGGCAGCGGAAGCCGCCGACGTGGCCGCGCTCACCTCGTGCGCCGCCGATGACGCGCCAGAGCGCTGCGCTTCCTCCTTCGTGTCGTCGTTCGGTCGGCGGGCGTTCGGACGCGGTCTCGCGAAATCCGAGCAAGCCGATTTGCTGGCTCTCTACGAGCAGGGTGCCGCCTTCGAAGGTCATGAACGCGGAATCCGCACCGTCATCGAAGCCATTTTGATCTCTCCTTATTTCCTTTATCGCAGCGAGGTCGGGGTGAGCCAAAACAGCGCGCCTGCGCGGCTCGACGCGGAAGAAGTCGCCAATGCCGTCGCCTTCGCTTTGACCGGTAAGCGCCCGAACGCCGATCTCGTGGAGCGGGCGCAGGATCCCCGGTTTCGCATGTCGAGCGTTCTGCGCGGGGAAGCCACGCGGCTCTTGGCAACCGAGGATTCGCGCCGGCATCTGGCGCGGTTCTTACGCGGCTGGCTCGGTGTGCCCGACCTTCGCGCGGTCAACAAGATTCCCGCGCTCTTTCCGCGCTTCACCCCGACCCTCAAAGTCGAGCTCGATACCGAGCTGGATCTCTTTCTCGATTACGTCTTGCGGGAGCAGAACGGCACACTGGAAGCACTGCTCGGCGCTCCCGTCACCTTCGCCAGCGCCACCATCCTCGACGCGATCTATGCAAAGGACTACGCCCCTCCACTGGTGCCGCCGGTTCCTCCGGCTCCCGGAGAGTTTGCCAAGATCGACCTCAATCCGAAGCTGCGCAAAGGCGTTCTCTCGCTGGGCGGCTGGTTGGCCGCGCACGCACCGGTGCATCGTTCGAGCCCCGTCGACCGCGGGCTCGCCATCCGGACGCGCTTCTTCTGTCAACCGATCTTGCCGCCTCCCCCGCAGGCGACCGTCACCGCGCCCGGCCCCGGGGACAGCACCGGCACCACGCGACAGAAATTCGAACGGCACGCTACTGACCCGCTTTGCCACAGTTGTCATCAATACATGGACCCCATTGGCTTCGGCATGGAGATGATGGACGCCCTCGGGAGCTTTCGCGACAACGAAGCCGGTCTGCCCGTCGATTCCAACGGCAAGCTCACCGGTACCGACGTCGACGGCCCCTTCCAAGGGCCGGCCGAGCTCGCCGACCGTCTCCTCGCCAGCCGCATGGTTCGCGACTGCTTCGTCGTCCAGATGTTTCGCTACATCGAAGGGCGGGACGAGCTGCCGGCCGACGGCTGCGCGATCGCCGCACTGAAGAATTTTTTCGCGGCGCCGGGGCGGACCATCGGTGAGCTGGCGACAGAAATGGTCGTCCAGCCGCGTTTTAGCGAGCGAAAGGTGGAACAATGAGCGATCGCGCCTTCGGTCGACGCGACCTTCTGCGGGCGGCGGGCGCCACGCTGCTCGTTCCCACTTTCCTCCGCGAGGCATTCGCTTCTTCGCAGACGATGGGGCCACGCCTGTTCATTTTCATGCAGGCCCTCGGCACCCATCAGCAGACGTTCTGGCCCGATGGGAGCGGGACCTCGCCGATCCTGGATCCCATCCTGAGCGATGCGTCGCTGCGTGCGAAGACGATCCTCGTCAAAGGGGTCGCCAACGAGACGACAGGCGTCGGCAACGAGCATGATCGCGGTTTCAACAGTCTATGGACGGGCGTCCGCCCGGTGGGGCTGCCGGAGGAGAGCTTCGGTGGCGGCCCTTCGATCGACCAGGTTCTGCGGCGCGCACTCCAGCCGCAAGTCCGGTTTCCTACACTGAACTGCGGTGTGCTCGCCGCCGACGTCGCGCCGAAGAATGGACACCGTCGATCGTTCAGCTACATCGGGCCGCAGCAGCAGCTCCCGACCCGCGTCGACCCTTATCGCATGTACGCCATGCTCTTTCCCGAAGCCAGCGACGACTCGCCGGACGCGACGGCACGGCGGCTCGCGCTGCGGCAGTCGGTGCTCGATCACACGGCGAGTGACCTGGCCGCGTTGAGTGGACGCCTCGGTCCGACGGAGCGGCACAAGCTCGAAGCGCACGCCACGGCGCTGCGGGAGTACGAGATGCGCCTCAGCGCCGCCGTGCAAGGGAGCGCTGCCTGTGCGCGGCCATCGCGTCCCGCGCCCGGCATCGACGTGACACGGGAAGAAAACGTCCCCTTGCTCACCGAGCTGATGCTCGACCTGATGGCGGTGGCTCTGCAGTGCAACCTCACGCGCATCGTCACCTTCCAGCTCGGATTCTGCGGCAATCAATGGCGTTACGGCTGGGCCGGCATCAACAAAGACAGCCACGAAGAGATCGCCCATTTCGATGCTCCCGATGGGAGCAACGGCACCGCCGGCGCAGCGATGACGACCATCGGACGCTGGGTGGCCGGCAACGTGGCTCGGTTCACGAAAAAGCTCGACGCGGTACCCGAGGCGGGGGGGACGGCGCTCGACAACACGCTCGTCATCTGGGCCAACGAGAACGGCAACGGCGTGCACGGCATGACCAATTTGCCGATCGTCTTGCTCGGACGCGCCGGAGGCCGGCTCACCGGGACTGGGGTCGTCGACCAGGGGCCGCAAAGCCACTACCAGCTTTGCACCTCGGTCCTCAATCTGATGGGCGTCACCGCCGAGGGCTTTGGGGACAAGCCCACCTCGGGCCCACTGCGCGGTCTCGTGTGAATCACGCGACCGTTCGGGGGCAGGAGACTTGGGATGTCGTCGTGCCGGTGCGGCGGTCGCTCACACGCCGCCCGGCAGCTTGATGGCGACGCACTGGCCCTTCTGGCAGCGCGCCTCGTAAAGCTTGGTGCCAACGCACCCCGCCACCGGGCAGAGCGGATTCGGCCCGCATTCGTGAGCGACGTGTGACTCCAGCCGCTCGAGGAAGAGTCGGCTCATCGGCGCCGAGCAACCGCACTGCTCCAGACAACAGCTGCCGTCGCTGCGGCACGTGATGGTGCACTCGGCATCGGCACGGCACGCCAGCGATTCGGCAGGATCGCGCGCCAGCGTGGGAGGTACGCGCCACTCGGGATCGCGAGAGCTTTCCGCGGTCCGCGCGGGTAGAGCTTCGCGCGCCACCCGAGGCGCGGACGCCTCGGGTGGGGCAGCGAGCGCCGATGCCCCCGCAGGTTCGACGCCTCGACCCGCAGGCGGCTCGGGGCCACTTCTCGTCGACCCGTTCCGGCACGCTGTTGCGACAACTACCGAGAAAGCAAGCACGTACTGACAAGATTGCAATATCGTCATCTTCGGGCATCACTTGGTTCATTGCGCATTGCGGTACGAGCTTACTCCGAGTCTGCGCTGGGGGAGGAATTCGACGGCACAACGCGTCAACCGATAAGACCGTGCGAATCGAACGCGTCGTGCTCGCGACGCAAAGGAGATTTTGCTACCTTGCATTTGGCTCTGACGCCGAAGTGGTCGCAGTGAGAACCGCTTGATGCTTCGGACAATGCCTATCCGAAAAAGGTGCACCCAGATTTTTCGAAAGCGCGGGAGCTTGCCATGAAGATCTTCGGTGGACGTGGGGACATTCTCATTCAGCTCCTCGGCGGGACGGCGTGCTTCGTCGTCGCCAGTGCATGCTCGGACAAAGCGGCATCGGACGTCGAATCGACCGAACCCACGGACCTCCGGTCGCTCGACCGCAGCGCAATTCGCGACATCTTGCCCGGCGCTGATCTCGTGCGCGAGTTGTCGATCGTGCCAACGAGCGAGGACCAGCGGCGGGTCGAGTTCAAAGCGCTCGGTCACACGTTCAGCTTGCGCCTCGCGCGAAACTACGAGCTCTTCGCACCCGATTTGGTGGTCGTGCGCGACGGCGTTCGCATGTTGGCGCGCGAGGCCGGCGTCCTGCCTCCGTTCCGCGGCTACGTCGACGGCGACCCGAAGTCGTGGGTGCGTGTGAACATCAGGAACGACCTCGTGGAAGGGATTGTCTTCACCCAAGACGACCTTTTCGAGCTTCGGCCGAGCTTGGAGGACTCCCATACGGCCACCATAGCCCGCGGGGCCGTCAGCGATTACATGGACATTCCATTGGGCGCCGGCGACGCGCATTGCGGCGTCATCGGCGAGGCCGCTGCCGCACCCAGCAACGCATCGTCGGCCGCGCCGCAGGCGTGCACCTGGATCGGCATCCACATGATCTCGGACTACACGCACGTGGCGAAGGTGGGTGGCACCAGCGCGTCGGCGGAAAACGAGATGAACACGCGCATGAACGAGATCGACGGGATCTACCGCGCGGACATCAACCACGGCTTTCGCGTCGAGAAGCTGACGACCCACACCACCGTCACCCCGGCCAATGGCGACCCCGGTTACAACGTGGCGGGCCTCTCCCTCACGAATCAGCTCAACGAACTCTCGGCTTGGAAGCAGGACAACGATGCCGCGCGTGGGGTCGTCCAGTTGTACGCCGGCCGCGTCACCAGCGGCGCGGTAGGACTGGCGTGGCTGAGAGGGCTGTGTTCCGCCAAAAACGGGTCCAGCGTCTCCAATTACCTCGGAACGGGCCGCGGCACGACGATCTGCGCGGCGCACGAGCTGGGGCACAACTTCGGCGCCGACCACGACGCGGCGAATTCTGGGTTCATCATGGCTCCCTCCGTCAACGCGACGGCGAAGACGTTCTCGTCGGGCAGCAAGACGTCGATCAATTCGCACGTCAACGGCGTGAGCTGCTTTTCCCCTTGCGGCACGGCGGGCACCGCCGGAGCCGGAGGAGCTGGCGGCGCGGCCGGCGCCGGCGGCGCGGCGGGAACCGGCGGGGCCGCAGGCAAGGGTGGCGCCGCGGGCACGGGTGGAGCGGCGGGGACCGGCGGCGCGGCCGGCAAAGCTGGCGCAGCAGGCTCCGCCGGCAGCAGCGGAGCGAGCGGAACCGGCGGAGCGAGCGGCACCGGCGGAGCGAGTGGAACCGGCGGAGTCGCCGGAACGGGCGGCGCGAGTGGAACCGGTGGCGCCGCGGGCACGGGTGCAACGGCCGGCGCGGCCGGCACCGGCGGAGCGACCGGCGGCACCGGTGGAACGGGAACGACGGACGGCGGTGCTGGCAAAGCAGGCGCGAGTGGCGGCGGAACCGGCGGAACCGGGGGAACCGGAGGCAGCGCGACGGGTGGAACCGGGGGCACGGGCGGGACCGGCGGATTGACGACCGGAACGACTGGGACCGGGGCCACGTCCGGCGCCGGAGGAACCGGGACGGGAGGCCGCGACGGGAGCGGAGGCCGGGCCGGGAGGGCAGGCGCGGGCGGGACTGCGCCGGACGATCCTGGGTGCGGCTGCCGCGTCGTCGGATCGAACGAGACGCGCACGAGCGGGGGATTCGCTGGCATGCTGCTCGCCGCCGCAACTGCGCTCGTGCGACGCCGTACGCGAAAAGCAACCAGGGATTCTCGACAATAATCGTCGGCGCGGCGGCACCCATGCCCCGACCGCGAGGGCTGCGCGCGTCGGCGCGGCGCGCGTCCGGTGCTCGAGAGCTGGCTCCGCCGCGCCTTCGACTCAGCGTGACGGGAACGAGGCGCCGGGCAGCTTCGGTGGGCGTATCGCCGCCCCAATGATCGATCTGGCCGCGAGAATCTGACAGAGTAGGCCTAGGAATGTGAGCCGAGACATGGAAATTCGCCGTCTTGCGGGCGCGGCGCGGGCTAGCAGGGGCGATCGATGAGATGCCTCGTTGTCGAAGACGACACCAAGCTCGCGCTCTTTCTCTCGCGCGCACTGCAGGAGGAAGGTTACACCGCCGACATCTGCGGCCGCGGCGTCGACGCCATCACCCAGGTCCAGGGCGGCGCCTACGACTTCGTCATTCTCGACTGGATGCTGCCCGGGATGGACGGACTCGCCGTGTGCAGGGAGCTGCGCCAGCGAGGGATCACGGTACCCATCATCATGTTGACAGCGCGCGGCGAGGTGGGGGAACGCGTGCTCGGGCTCCGCGCCGGAGCGGACGACTACCTCGGTAAGCCTTTCGAGCTCGAGGAGCTGCTGGCGCGAATCCAAGCCGTGCTTCGCCGCACCACCGCGACCGGCAAGCTCACCTTCGGGGATCTGGAGATCAATCGACTCGGGCACCGCGCGAGCCTGGCCGGAAAGCCGATCGATCTCACGACGAGGGAATTCGGTCTCTTGCTCCATCTCGCCTACAACGCCAACCGGGTCGTGCCCCGCAGCGAGCTCCTGGCCAAGGTGTGGGGAACCACGTTCGACCCGGGCTCGAACCTCATCGACGTCCACATCAAGCGGCTGCGGGACAAGCTCGGCAAGCACGCCTGGATGATCGACACCGTGCGCGGCGCGGGTTATCGGCTCAAGGCGCCGCCTCCACCATGACCCTTCACGCGCGGCTGGTCACCGCCGTGACGGTGCTTTCCATCGTTCTGCTGGGAGTTGCGCTCTCCGTGGTGTGGCTTTCGGTCGGCGCTGCCCAGCGCGAGCAACCCGACGCCAATTTGCGCGCCGCCGCCATCGAGGAGGCCCACGAGGTTGCCGTGCGCGGCGGTCGCACGCTGACGCTCGGCCTTCGCGAGGACGATGATGACGAGGACGCTGCCCGTGAGGACCCCACCTTCGCCAAGTACGCCGTGATCTACGGCCCCGACGGCGTCCCTCTGGCCTGGACGAACAATTTGCAGGGCCAGGTGCCTCCCCTCTCCTCGTTCCACACGCCGAAGAGCACTTTTTTCGATTTTCGCATCGGCGCCGAGCAAGCGCGCGGCATCCTGGTCGACGTGCCGCGGCACCCCGGATCGAAGCTCCTCATCGGCGCCTCGCGCGCCGATATCGACCGCGAGATCAGTTTTCTCGGACGCGCGCTGCTCACCGCCTTCGCCGCGGTGGTGGTGTTCACCGCGCTTTTCGCGGCGCAGATCGTGCGCAGGTTCACCCACGGCTATGAAGCGATCGCCGCCGTGACCCGCCGCGTCGCCGACGGCGACCTCACGGCGCGGGTCGACACCATCTTCGGATCGGCGGAGCTGGCGCGCCTTCAGATCGACATCAACCGCATGTGCACGCAGCTCGATTCGCTCTTCAGCTCGCAGCGCCGTTTCGTGGCGCACGCCGCCCACGAGCTCCGCTCGCCGCTGACGAGACTCTACGGCGAGCTGTCGTTGGCTCTGCGCCGCACTCGGACTCCCGAGGAATATCGGTTCACCATCGAGCAGGCGCTCGATGCAACGCGACGCCTCAAACTGCTGGCCGAAGATCTGCTGGAGCTGGCCCGACTCGATGCACATACCGACGAACCGTGGCGCGACGTGTCGCTGGCGGAGGTGATGGACAGCGCGGAGCAATCCGTCGTCGGCGATCTGCGAAGCAAGCAAGTCCTTCTCGATCTCCGGGTCCCGGCCGTCAACGTGCGCTCGCGCCGCACCGATCTCGAACGCATGCTGCGCAACCTGCTGGAGAACGCCGTGCGACATTCTCCCGCCGGCGACAAGGTGACCGTGAGCGCTTCGACTACGAGCTCGTCCATCGTCATCTTGGTGGCCGACTCGGGCCCCGGCGTAGCTTTCGCCGATCGACCGCGGGTGTTCGAGCCCTTTTGGCGGGGCACTGATCAGCAAGCGAGCGGCGCGCCGGGAGCCGGTCTCGGGCTCGCCATTGCGCGCCAGATCGCCCGCGCTCACGGGGGCGACATCGAGCTCGAAGAGTCTCCCAGCGGGGGCGCTCTCTTCCGCATCACCCTGCCGCAGTCGCGGCCGCCCCCCGGACCGAAAAGCTCCGAGCCGGATCTCAGCCGAAGTCGGGCCAGCGTGGCGACGCGGCAAACGCCGCATGGATGAGACCGACGTGGGAGTAGGTCTGCGGGAAGTTGCCCCACATGACCCCTGACACCGGATCGACGTCCTCGGAGAGGAGCCCGAGCGGGGACCTCACGTCGTGCACGCGTTCGAGAATGACGCGCGCCTCCTCGGGCCGTCCCAGCCGGGCCAGCGCTTCGACCAGCCAGAACGTGCACAGAGTGAAGGCGACGACGGGGATGCCGAAGCCGTCGTTGGTGCGGTAGCGCTTGAGCCAACCGCGGTACTCCAGATCGGCGCGAACCGCATCCACCGTGGCTGCCAGACGCGGATCGTCGGGAGGGAGCAAGTGCAGCGCAATGGCTTGCAAGAGGGCCGCGTCCACCTCTTTGCCGCCGTAATCGGCGACGAGACAGCCGCGGGACGCGTCCACCGCGTTGGCCAGGAGGTCAGCGCGGATCTTGACGGCCGCCGCCGCGAACTCCGCGGCAATCGCCGGCTGATGGATGCGCGCGATGCGGCTCATGCGATCGGCCGCCGCCCAGCACATGAGGGAGCTGAAGGTCTGCGGCCGCCAGCCGTCGCGGAATTCCCAGATACCCGCGTCGGGCTGCCCGGCCACGGCCACCGCTCGGCGCGCGAGCCGCGTCACGAGATCGAGCACGGGAGGGGTCACTTGTTCGCGAAAACGCGCGTCGAGAAAGAGCGGCGTGAGCGCGAGCACCATTTCTCCGAAGACGTCGAGCTGCTTGTGCAGGGCAGCGGCGTTGCCCACCCGCACCGGTTTCTCGCCGGCGAAACCGGGCCACTCCGTGAGGATTTGCTCGCCGAGGTCGGTTTTGCCGTCGATGCGATAGAGCGGCGCCAGATCGAGATCGGGCGCCGAAGAAGCGACGTTGATGAGAAATTGCAAGAATTGTTCGCGCTCTTCGAAATGGCCGAGGAGCTGAAAGGCACCGAGCGTGTAGTACGAATCGCGGAGCCAGCAGTAGCGATAGTCCCAAGTACGGCCCGAGCCCGGCGCCTCGGGAAGCGACGTCGTCAGCGCGGCGACGATGGCCCCGGTATCTTCGAAGCAATGGAGTTTCAGCGCCAGCGCCGAGCGAATGACCTCTTGCTGAAAGAGGGGCGGAATGTCGCAGTGCTTCACCCATTGCTGCCAATAGCGAACGGTCTCGCGCAAAAAACGGTCGCAGAGAGACTCCAGCGGCTCTTGCACCGGATCGCCCCAGGCCAGCACGAAGTGGCGGGGACTGGTGAGGGCAAAGGGCTCGTCGTTGAGATAGGAGAGGGGTGCGTCCGTGGTGAGGCGGAGCTCGCTCTGGTAACCGTGGTAAGCGACATGGTGCGAGCCGAGCTCGGGCCGCGGGCGGGTGCGCGACCACCCGAGCACCGGATCGCACAGGACGCGGACGCGCGGCGTTCCCGAAAGCGGCTCCACGATCCTGATCAGTTTGGTCGGACGAAAGCTGCGCTCGTACTGCATGAAGCGGGGGGCGAAATCGAGAACGCGAAACGCGCCCTCCTCGTCTTCGAAACGTGTTTCGAGGACATTGGTGTTGGGCAGGTACCGCTGCACACCTGACTGGGGGATCGTAGGGCCGATGGTGAACTTACCCCCCTCGCTATCATCGAGGAGGGACGCGAAAATGGGCGGCGAGTCGAAGCGCGGCATGCAGCACCACACGATGGCTCCATCGCGGCGCACGAGCGCAGACAGCTGGCAGTTGCCGATGAGTCCAAGGTCGGCGAGAGTCATGAAATAACGATTAGCATACGATAATTGGATATCCAATCATCATGTGCTACCTAAGAACGCCATGCGTCGCGCTGCCCGGTTCTTGCTAGCGCTCCTGGCCGGGTTGGCCGTCCTGACCTTGGTCGGATACTTCGCCCTCTCGAGCACCATCCGCGATTGGTTCGAGTCGGACCTGGCCATGCGCTCCCAGCTGGCCGTGAACGCCGCGCGGCGCAGCCTGGCCGACAACTGGCGGGGCGACCCGGAGCGGCTGGTCGAAACGCTGGACGACATCGCGCACGACGAGCGCATCCTCGGTGCCGCGGCGTGCGCGACCGATGGCACGCTGCTGGCGGCGACCGATGGCTATCCGCGTCGATTCTCCTGCGCGTGGCTCTTCACCCGCATACGCCGAGATGGACAACCCGACGCGCCGATCTGGTCCGGCACCGCCCAGGTCCCTTCCGGGCGCGTCCATCTGAGCGCGATCCACGTCGACGGCGACGCGGGCAACCTGGGAGCCGTCGTACTCGTACACGACCTCAGCTACCTGGGCCGGCGGGACGCGACGACGCGCGATCTTCTCTTCGTCGCTTTCTTCATCCTGGCGCTGGGCGCGTCCTTTGCCACGTTGCTCGCCGCTCGCTTCGCGCGCAAAGGGTGGACGCGCGATCTCCGGCGGGCCTTGCGAGGACAAGGCCCGGAAGAGCTTCGGGGACAAGCGTCGGGCGAGTTTCAACCGCTCCTGCGCGACGTGCGTGGTCTCGCCGAGCGCCTGGCCCGCGAGAACGAGGGCGAAGCGCGCGGTGGGGCCTGGAGTGCCAAACGACTGCGCGCCACGCTCACGCAATACCTGCAGGGCGAACGCGTCGTCATCCTCGCCAACCGCGAGCCATACGTCCATGAGAAGGTGGGCGAAGGCGTGCGCGTGCTTCATCCGGCCAGCGGACTCGTTTCCGCGCTCGAACCGGTCATGCGCGCCTGCTCTGGGGTCTGGGTCGCGCACGGCGGCGGCACGGCCGATCGCGAAACCGTCGACGCCAAGGATCGCGTGCGAGTCCCCCCCGGCGAAGAGTCGTACCTCCTGCGGCGCGTCTGGCTCACCGAAGAAGAGGAGAACGGGTACTACTACGGATTCTCCAACGAGGGACTCTGGCCGCTTTGCCATCTGGCGCACGAGCGTCCCATCTTCCGGGCCGAGGACTGGCAACACTACGTGCACGTGAACCGCAAGTTCGCCGACGCCGTCTGCGCAGAGGTCGACAGCGACGACCCCATCGTCCTCGTGCAGGACTATCACTTCGCGCTGGCCCCGAAGATGATCCGCGAACGACTTCCGCGCGCGACGATCATCACCTTTTGGCACATTCCCTGGCCCAACGCGGAACGCATCGGGATTTGCCCCTGGCGCGAAGAGCTCCTCTCCGGGCTCCTCGGCTCGAGCGTGGTCGGGTTTCACACGCAGCAGCATTGCAACAACTTCATCGAATCGGTCGATGCCTTCATGGAGAGCCGCATCGATCGCGAGGCGACCGCTGTCTTCCAGGGAAGCCGCAAAACGCTGGTGCGCCCCTACCCCATCTCCATCGAGTGGCCGGTGCACTGGCTCAAAGAGGTTCCGCCGGTCGCCGAAGCGCGCGTCGCCGTGCGCCGCGAGCTCGGCCTCCCCGAAGACGCGCTGCTCGGCGTGGGTATCGATCGGCTCGACTACACCAAGGGCATCGAAGAGCGGCTCTCCGCGATCGACGAGCTCTTGCAGCGCAATCCCGAGTTTCGGGGGAGATTCAGCTTCGTGCAGGTGGCGGCGCCGAGTCGCACCAAGATCAAGCGTTACCGTGAGCTCAACGATCGCGTCGAAGCGCTGACCGCCGAGATCAATGCCAAGTGGGCCAGCGGCAGCTACCGCCCCATCGTGCTCTTGCGCGCTCACCACGAACCAACCACTGTCTTCCGCTACTATCGCGCGGCCGAGCTTTGCTACGTGAGCAGTCTCCACGATGGCATGAACCTCGTGGCCAAAGAGTTCGTCGCCGCGCGCGACGACGAACTCGGCGTCCTGGTGCTGAGTCAGTTCACCGGGGCCGCGCGCGACCTCACCGAGGCGCTCATCGTCAACCCTTACGACATCCGGCAAGCCGGGGCCGCCTTGGCGGCGGCACTGCGCATGCCCGCCTCCGAGCAGCGCGTGCGCATGCAATCGATGCGTCGTCTGGTGTCGGAGTTCAACGTCTACCGCTGGGCAGGGCGCATGCTCGTCGATGCAGCCGAGCTGCGACGCAAGGAACGCATGTCCGGGCGTCTTTCGCCCGTCGCTTTAGTGGAAGTATGAAATACCTGCTGTCAAGCCGAAACGTGGGCGTGCTGGCCCAAGTGGCTTGGTCGCGTGTCCTTCTCGCCTTCGACTTCGACGGGACGCTCGCTCCCATCGTCGCCGATCGTGCGTCGGCGTCGATGCGCCAGCGCACCAGCCAGCTTTTGGCGCGCACCTGCGCCCTCTATCCCTGCGCGGTGATCTCGGGTCGAAGCCAAGCGGACGTGGCAGCGCGCTTGTCCGGCGCCGCAGTCAAGTACGTGGTCGGCAACCACGGACTCGAACCGGGAACCGAGCTCGCGCACTTCGCCGATGAAACGGCGCGAGCCGCGCCGCTCCTGCGCGCCGCGCTCCTCGCGTTCGCCGGAGTCGAGGTGGAGGACAAACGCTACTCCCTCACCGTCCACTATCGGCGGTCGCGCCGTAAGGGCGAGGCGCGCGCGGCGATTCGCGCAGCCGTGGCCGGGCTGCCGATCCGCATGCGGGTCATTCTCGGCAAGCAGGTAGTGAACGTCGTCTCGGAGGGCGCCCCCAGCAAGGGGGACGCTTTGCTGAAGCTGCGCACGCAGGCCGAGGCGGACACCGCCCTTTACGTGGGCGACGACGTCACCGACGAAGACGTCTTCGTGCTCGATCAACCGGGGCGCCTCTTGACGGTGCGCATCGGCCTTTCCCGCTCGTCGGCGGCTGCCTATTTTCTTCGCCGGCAGCGCGAGATCGACGCTCTTTTGGCGGAGCTGTCGGCCATGCGCAAGAAAGGCCCGGCGGGGCGATGATCCGCGCCGAGCGCCAGGAGTATCCGCTCGGGCCCGCGCTCGACTTCTTACGCCGCCTTTGGCGGCTCAACCACGCGCACGAAAAGCTCTCCAGCCGCATGGACCAGCGTCTCGGGGTCACGGCGCAGCAGTGCCTCGTCATCCGCTGCGTGGGGAAATACCCGGGCGTTACCGCGGGCCAGCTCGCAGCGCTGCTTCACATCGACCCCGGCACGGCGTCGGCGACACTCAAGCGTCTGGAAGACAAACGCATGATCGAGCGCCGGCGCGACCCGCGCGACAAGCGGCGCATCGCGCTCGGGCTCACCGACCGCGGTAGGCAGGTCGATCGACCCACGGTGGGCACGGTGGAGGAGGCTGCCGAGCGGATGCTCGCCGAAATCACCGCGGCCGAAGCGGCCGGTGTGGCGGGGACACTGGAGCGCTTTACTTCGTTGCTCGAAACGATCGATGTCGGCGGCGCACTGCCGCGCACGAGCCGACCTTCCCATCGCTCCCCGACTCGTCGCTCTCCCCCTCGCTAGCCACGCCTTGACCGGCCAACGCGGACAAAATTCCCGCCCGCCTTCCTACCGCGGGAACTTCGCTTGCGCGCGAGTGTCATGAGGCCATGCTCGATCACCGCTCACGCGACGCGGGTGATATGGCCAAAGGCGCCCCACAGACCTTCCTCTTCTTCGCCGCGGCGCTGGGTATCACCTGGCTTTTGCAGCTGCCCGCAGTGTTGGCGAAGGAGGGCGTCATCGCGGGTCCGGTCGAGCGGTTCATGCTTCCGGCCGCCCTCGGGGGATTCGGTCCGCTCGTTGCCGCGATTCTCGCCGCTCGCCTCGAAGCGGGCGGCGCCGGCGTCCGCGCGCTCTTCGCACGGCTTCGCCGGGGACCGGTGGGCGTGATTTGGTACGTCGTGGCCCTGGGGATCTTTGCGGCGATCTACCTGGCGGGCACGGCGGTCTACCGAATCCTTGGGGGCGCGGACGCCGGACGCTGGCTCTATCCGCCCGAGAACGCGCAGCACATCGCGGCCATGATCGTCGTCCCCTTCGCTGAAGAGCCGGGTTGGCGGGGCTTCGCGCTCCCTCGACTGCAAGCGCGCCATGGCGCGCTCAAAGCGAGTCTTCTGCTCGGCGTCGTGTGGGCCCTGTGGCACACGATGATGTTCATCTTGCAGGGGGCGACGTCACTCGTCTTCCTCGTGTCGATGGCGAACATCATCGCCGGGAGCGTGATTTTCAGCTGGATTTACAACCGTACGCGCGAGAGTCTCGCGATCGCTCTCTTGGCGCACGTGGGGGTCCATTGGAACAACCCGTACCATGCGCTCCCCGAGAAGCTCACGCCGTTCGTCGTCTATACAGTTGCCATCGCCCTCGCAGCGTGTGCCATGGTGATCGGCGATCGCAAAGTTTGGCAAGCCGGGCGCGCGCGTTAGACTCCGACCATGCCCCCCGCCAAGACCGCACGCTCCAGGAAGCCGACGTTCTTCGCCGAGCCGGCCCAGTTCCGAGCCTGGCTCGAGCGCCACCACGCGACGAAAAAGGATTTTTTGGTCGGCATTTACAAACGAAGCAGCGGCAAGCCCAGCATCACCTGGCCGGAGTCGGTGGACGAAGCGCTCTGTTTCGGCTGGATTGACGGCGTGCGGCAGAGTCTCGGGGACGAGGCGTACACGATCCGCTTCACACCCCGCCAAGCGACCAGCATCTGGAGCGTCATCAACGTCGGCAAAGTGGCAGCGCTGACGAAAGAAGGAAAGATGCGCCCGGCGGGGTTGCGCGCCTTCGCGGCGCGGACGGCGGCGAAAACGGGCGTCTACTCCTTCGAGCGCAACCAAGCGGCGAAGCTTACCCCGTCGCAGGAAAAGGCCCTTCGGGCGAACCGCCAAGCGGCTGCGTTCTTCGACGCCCAGCCCCCCTGGTACCAACGTACATCCATTCACTGGGTGATCAGCGCCAAACGAGAAGAGACTCGCGAGCGGCGTCTCGCCCAGCTCATTGCCCACTCCGCAGGGAAAAGCACGATCCCTTCCCTCACCCGCCCGGGAGGGACGAAGGCAAGGGGATGAACTCCACCTCGTCGCCGGGCACCTTGGGAAAACGCCCTTCTTTCCAGTCCCGCTTGGCCCGTTCAATTCGCTCTTTCGAGCTGGAGACGAAGTTCCATTCGACGTACCGCTCCCCGTCGAGCGGCGCCCCGCCCACCAGCGCGATGCGGGCCGACTGCTCGGCGCGAACGACGACATCGATCCCGCTTTGCAAAACCAACATCCGCCCCACCTCGGCTCGCTCGCCCGCGCATTGAATGCCCTCCACGACGTAAACCGCGCGCTCCTCGTGCTCGCTCGGGAGAACGAGCTCACTTTCGGCGGGCATCGCCGCGTCGACGTAGAAAAGGGGCGACAAGCACGCGACGGGCGACGACATGCCGTACGCCGTACCGGCCAGCAAGCGCAGATCGACTCCGCCCAAGGAGCGCTCGGGCAGCCCGCTGGCGGGATAATGATGAAAAGAGGGCTCCACCTCCTCGCGCGCAACCGGAAGTCCGACCCAAAGTTGGAGGCCGTGAAGGCGCGAGCCTCGCTCGCGCCGATCGGGATGGGTGCGCTCCGAATGGACGATGCCGCGACCGGCCGTCATCCAGTTGATGTCACCAGGATGAATGGCTTGGTGCGAGCCGAGGCTGTCGCGGTGGATGATCTCTCCTTCGAAGAGGTACGACACCGTCGCCAATCCGATGTGGGGATGTGGGCGGACCGTCATCCCTTCGCCGGGCGCGAACGCGACGGGGCCGAAATGATCGAAGAACGTGAAGGGCCCCACCCTGCGCCGAGCCGCCGACGGCAGCGTGCGACGAACGACGAACCCGCCCAGATCGCGCTCACGAGCGTCGACGATCGCCGCGATGGCAGACGGCGCTGCGGGATGGGAGACGGCCGGTTCGATAGCGGGCATCGTGCTCATGGGGACCTCTTACCGCCCCCGCTTGCGCCCGTCGAGCGCAGGCGCCAAGGATGTGCGCAGCCCATGGGACGTCGTGATCTTCCTCGCCGAATTGAAACGGTGCGCGGTGACGGGGCAGCGCGCACTGGCAAAGGGTTCGTCACCGCGCTTCTCGCACGGCGCCTCCTGGCGCAACAGTTGGCGCGCCCCGCCTTCGCAGAACCGCGCGATGTGGTGGGTTGGCTTGGCGCCGTTCAGGCGCAGGACTACGCCGGCGCGAAGTGGGCCGTCGGGCTCCGTCTTTCGGATCACATCGCCGAAACAGCCATGGAACGGGCCATCGGCGACGGAACGATCTTGCGCATGCACCTCATGCGTTGGACCTGGCAGCTCGTTCTTCCCCAGGATGTTCGCTGGATGCTGGCCCTCATCGCACCGCGCCTCGTGGCTCGCGCGGCAAGGCGGCATCGCGAGCTCGATCTCGACGCCGCGACGTTTCGCAAGAGCAACAGGGTGCTCGAAAGGGCGCTGCGAGACGGCAGGCATTGGACGAGAGACGAGCTCGCCGCCCTTCTCGACCAAGCGGGGATCTCGCCCGCCAAGGAACGCCTTTCTCATCTGCTCGGACGCGCGGAAATCGACGCCATTCTCTCTAGCGGCGCGCGGCGCGGTAAGCAGTTCACTTACGCGCACCTCGACCACCGGGTTCCGAGCCAGCGTACGCCCCTCCCGCGCGAGGAAGCTCTCGCCGAGCTCGCGCGGCGCTACTTCCAGAGCCGCGGACCCGCGCTGCTCGCCGATTTCATGTGGTGGTCCGGCCTCAGTGCGTCCGACGCGCGCGCCGGGCTCGAAGCCATCCGGTCATCACTCGTGTCCGAGGTCCGTGGCAGCGACACGTACTTTCGTGCGGAGCTTCCGCCTCGCGTCGCCCAGCACAAGGACGCGTGTCATCTGCTGCCCGCCTTCGACGAGTACCTCGTCGCCTACCGAAAGCGCGAGGGGCTCTTCGATCCCGATCACGCCAAACGCCTCAATGCCGGCGGCGGCATGCTCAATCCCTCCGTCATCCTCGACGGCCGCGTGATCGGAACCTGGCGCCGCGAGCTCGCCCGCGCCGACGTGGCCATCGCCATGGACCTTTTTCAGACGCCGACACCCAAGGAACAACGAGCTATCGCTCGCGCCGCGAAGCGTTTCGGCAGCTTTCTCGGCGTCGAAACGCGGATGGCCCCTGCACGTCGATGACGCTGTCCGAGGACCTAAAGACCGAGAAGAAAAGGCGCGCGAAGCGCGGCGAAGAAAGACATCATGAGCGACACGCGGGCCTCGAGCGTCGCCACGACGACTCCCGCGCAGGAGGTGACAATGTCCGAAGACGAGCGCGCTGTTCGCAACCTCATCGCCACCTGGATGGCCGCCACCCTGGCCGGCGACCTGGACAAGGTGCTGAGCCTCATGGACGACGACGTCATCTTCATGGTTCCCGGTCAAGCGCCGTTCGGAAAAGAGGCCTTCGCTGCGACGTCGCGGGGCATGAAGGACGCCCGTATCGACGGCAAGAGCAAGGTGGAGGAGGTCACCGTGGCCGGCGACTGGGCGTGGTCGCGCACCCATCTCACGGTCACGATGACGCCGCCGAACGGCCCGGCGATACGCCGCTCGGGCTACACCCTCTCCATCCTCCGAAAAAAACCGGACGGTGCGTGGGTGCTGGCGCGCGACGCGAACCTCCTGACGCAGGAATGATTCGCTGACGGTTTCAGGAGAGACCGTTCCTCGGAGATGGACGCGCCTGCCGCCGACCTCGCCATCTTGGCCGCGCTTCGCCGCGGTGACGAGACGGCGTTTACCGGATTGGTGATGCAGCATCAGGCGACGTTCCTGCGCATCGCGCGCGCATGGGTGCACGACGCGGCGGCCGCGAACGAAGTCGTGCAAGACGCCTGGCTGGCCGCGCTCGAGTCACTCGACCGTTTCGAGGGACGTTCGTCGCTCCGAACCTGGCTCTATGGGATCCTCGTCAACATCGCGCGCACACACGCCCGTGCCGCGCGACGAATGGTGCCGATGTCTTCCCTCGTCGCGGAAGAGACGGGCGAGATAAGTCCCTCGGTCGAGGCCGAGCGTTTTTTACCGGAAGGGCACCGGTGGGAAGGGCACTGGGCGGTCGCCCCCGCGCCCTTTCCCGCGCCCGACCGTGCGCTCGAACGCCGCGAGCTTGCCGCCGTGCTCGAATCGGCCATTGGGGAGCTTCCCGCCGTCCAGCAGCAGATCATCGTTCTTTGCGACGTCGAGGGCCTCACCGGGCAAGAGGCCTGTAACATTCTGGGGATCACGGACACTCATCAGCGTGTGCTCCTGCATCGGGCGAGGTCCAAGCTGCGGGCGACGCTCGAGCGGCACAACGTGGAGGTCGGCGAGAAATGATCGGCCGGAATGCGATCGATCTGATGTGCAAGGAGGTGGTCGAGCTCGTGAGCGAGTACCTCGGCAACACCTTGGACGCCGCGAATCGCGTTCGATTCGAAAAGCACCTGCTCACCTGCCCCCCCTGCACGGACTACCTCGCCCAAATGCGAACCACCCTCGCGATCGCGAGCGGACGCGGACTCGAAAAGGCCCCGCCGAGCACGGAAGTGCAGCGGGAGCTCGTCACCTTGTTCCGGCGCTGGCACGGGAAGTGACCACATGACCACGTACAAATTTCTCGCCCGGGGCGCCGTGGGGCCCATGTCGGGGTTCAAGTGGCCCGAACCGCAGGCGCCGGCGTTCGGCGCTTGGGTGGATGCCGAAGGATCGCTCGAGCTCTGCGTGCGGGGTGCGCACGTGTGCCGCGCCGTCGACCTCGCCTACTGGCTGCACGATGAGCTCTGGGAGACGCAAGTCGACGGCGAGCAGATGGAAGGGATCGACTGTCTCGTCGTGCGGCGAGCGCGGCTCGTGGGACGCATCGATGCCTGGCAAAAGGGCGGGGCTACGGGTTTCGCGGAGGCGTGCGCCGAGCACGCAGCGGAGCTCGCCGCAAGACCGGCCCTCCCTGGTGCTGCGAGGTCGGATCGTGCGCAGGAGTTCGTGCGCGCGTACATCGACGACGCGAGGTTTGCGGCGCGAAGCGGCTACGTTGCCGTGAGCGCGTTCGCGGCCGCCCTCGCGGTCGGGAAGTTGGGCGAGCCGTCCGATGAAGAGGCTGCCTACCGTCGCGAGCGCCTCTGGCAGGCCGACTGGATCGCGCGCGTTGTGGTGTCTTCGTAGCCGACGCGCCTGTAACGTTTTCGAGCGCTCGCGCACTCATCGGGGTCGGGCAAGCCGCATCGCAAAGCGCGACTCACGTTCGCGCCAGCGCCCTTTGCCCGAGAAAGGAACGGCGAGATCGCATGAAAACGAAACTCCGCTACTGGATCCCCACCGGACTCATCGCCCTGTTCATGGCGGCGAGCGCCATCCCCGATGTCCTGCGTGTCGACGCGGCGTTGACCATCTTCCGCCATCTGGGCTACCCCGACTACCTCCTGGCGCTGATCGGCGTCGCCAAGCTGCTCGGGGCCGCTGCGCTCATCGCACCCGTGCCTCGCACCCTTCGCGAGTGGGCCTACGCCGGACTCACCTTCGATCTGATGGGCGCGGCCTTCTCGCATGCCGCGGTCGGCGATCCGATCAGCAACGTGATGACCCCGCTCGTCGCCCTGGCTGTGCTTCACCTGAGCTACTGGGCCTGGAGGCACCGCGCCGCTCCCACACAAAAAACGCAATCGGATGTCGAACCGACGCTGGCTCATTCGTCGTCCTCGTAAGATAGGAGAATTTCGATGAACACCGACGCGCACCAGGTGAAGGCCGGACGACGAGAATGGACGGGGCTGGCCGTCATCGCCCTTCCCTGCCTGCTCTATTCCATGGACCTGACGGTCTTGAACCTGGCGCTACCTCGGCTCAGCGCGGACCTCGCTCCGAGCAGCTCCGAGCTCCTGTGGATCGTGGACATCTACGGCTTTCTCGTGGCCGGGATGCTCATCACCATGGGTACGCTCGGCGACCGGATCGGTCGGCGCCGCGTGCTCTTGATGGGCGCCGCCGCGTTCGGGGTCGCTTCGGTGTTCGCGGCTTTCTCGAAGAGCGCCGGCATGCTCATCGCGGCTCGGGCGGTGCTCGGCATCGCGGGAGCGACGCTCGCTCCGTCGACCTTGTCGCTGATCCGCAACATGTTTCTCGACCCCAAAGAGCGCACCGCCGCAATCGGAGTGTGGGCCACGAGCTTCTCGGTCGGTGGCGCGATCGGTCCGCTGCTCGGCGGCGCGATCCTGCAGTACTTCTGGTGGGGCGCGGTGTTCCTTCTGGGGGTGCCGGTGATGCTGCTCTTGCTCATTCTGGGGCCGCGGCTCTTGCCGGAGTACCGCGATCCCGGAGCTGGACGCATCGATCTGAAGAGCGCCGCCTTGTCGCTCGCCGCCGTCCTGGCAGCGATTTACGGGATGAAGCTCTGGGCCAAGGATGGCCTGGGTTGGTTGCCCTTCTCGGCCATCGCCGCTGGCATTTCTTTCGGAGTCGTCTTCGTGCGCAGGCAAATGACGCTGGCCGATCCGTTGATCGACTTGCGGCTGTTTCGCGTGCCGGCTTTTCGCGTGTCCCTCGCCACATTCACGCTCACCACCCTGGTGGTGTTCGGATCCTACGTCTTCATCGCGCAGTACCTGCAATTGGTGCTCGGTCTCTCCCCTCTTTCCGCCGGGCTGTGGCTGTTGCCTGGATCCTGCGGTGTGATTCTCGGTTCCATGCTGGCGCCGGCCATCGTGCGCCGGGTGCATCCGGCGGTGGTGATGGGCGGTGGCCTCGGCCTCGCGACCATCGGCTTCGGCGTACTCACCCACGTCGGAGAGGCTGGCCTTGCCGGGCTCGTCGTCGGTTCCGGACTCGTTTACCTGGGGCTCGGCCCTGTCTTTACGCTCGGAACCGACTTGATCGTTGGATCGGCACCACCCGAGCGCGCGGGGGCCGCGGCGGCCATCTCCGAAACCAGCTCCGAATTTGGCGGCGCGCTCGGGATCGCCATCTTCGGCAGCATCGGGACCGCCATCTACCGTGGTGCCATGGGAAGAGCCATCCTCGAGGGCGTTCCCCCCGAAGCAAGAGACGTCGCGCAACAAACGCTGGGCGGGGCTGCGGCAGCAGCAGCGCGGCTGCCCGACGCGATCGGGGCCCGCCTCCTCGCCACGGCGCGCGAAGCATTCACCCACACGCTCGAAGTGACGGCTGCCATTTGCGCGCTGCTGGCGGCGGCCACGGCCGTCATGGCGCTGGTCCTTTTGCGTCGTGTTCGCACCGATGCCGAACCGGAGCGGCAGCCCGACTTACCCACGGGGCAACCGCTCGCTGCACCATGTTTCACGAGCGGATCGCGGGCATGAGGGCCGTTTTCAAGGTGCGGTCTTCGTCAGCCGCCTCTCTAGCAGTTGCCGCACTGCGGTCGACGGCGCGGCTGCCAGCGCATGCTCGCGATGCCTTTCCGCCGCAGCTGCGTTTCCCACGCGGCGGTGCAGATCCGCGAGGACGGCGTCCCACAGGTAGTGCCCATCGAGCCACGCCGGCGGGACGACGCCATCGAGCGACGCGAGGCCCACTTCGGGCCCCTGCCCTTCTGCCAAAGCCACCGCTCGGTTGAGCGTGTGGAGGGGTGACGGGTCGATGCGTTCCAACATGGCATACAGCTCGGCAATCGCATTCCAGCGAGTGTCCGCAAACGACGGAGCAAAGCAGTGTTCGGCAGCGATGCCGGCTTCAGCATGAAACCGGGTGAAAGTATCGCCATGGGCCGAACGCGCCAACCACGCGGCGCCCTGATGCAAGTGTTCCCCATCCCAGAGAGTGCGGTCCTGCTCTTCCAAGAGCAGTAAGCCCCCGGTTGCGTCTCGACGCGACGCAAGACGCGCAGCGTGCAGGTGCATGAGCGCCAAAAGTGCAAAGGTCGTAGGCGCAGCGGACGCGGGGTGCGTCGCCAGCAACGTGCCCAGGCGAATGGCCTCCTCGCACAGCTCGGCGCGGATGGCGTGCGCCGTATGTGTCGACAGGTATCCTTCATTGAACAGCAGGTAGATGACGGCGTGGACACTGGGCAGGCGCGAGCAGAACAATTCGACAGGCGGCGTCTCGAGGTCCACCTCACCGAGGCGCAGGCGATTCCGGGCGCGTGCCAGGCGCTTGTAGACATTGGCCTCCGTGGTGAAAAGGCGGAAGGCAATCTCACCGATGCTGAAGCCGCACAGCGTTTTCAACGCGAGCACCAGTCGCGATTCTTGGGGAATCGTCTCGTTACAGCAGACAAACAGCATGCGCAGCAGCTCGTCGCGTACTTCGCCGGCGAACACCGGTGAGACGGGCTCTTCGCCGTCATCGAGAAGGGGGCCGGCGGCGCTGTCCAGGATCTGCTGACGCCCCTCGTCCTTTCGCAGCACGCCCAGCAGGCTGTTGTGCGCTACGCGGTAGAGCCACGCGCCCGAGTTGTCGGGAATGCCGCTCGCCACCCAGGCCGTCAGTGCCGTCGTGAGCGCACCCTGCACGGCATCTTCCACCGCTTCCAGATGTCGAAGCCCCACGCGGCGGACGAGTACCGCCACCAGCCGGCCGTACTCGTGCCGGAAGTAGTGTTCCACGAGGCCCGGCGGCGATGCCGGGTCTCGTGGTCCGCGCGGGAGAGAGCGCTTGCTCACATCTTGGCGCCGGTCATCTCGCGAATTTCCAGCGACACTCCTGGAGCATGTACGGCCGGACACGCCCTGACCACCTCCACCGCGCCGTCGTAGTTTTCTGCGGAAACGATCATGTAGCCCCCCACCACTTCCTTGGCCTCCACGAACGGCCCGTCGGCCACCCCGGACGCGGTCACCACGCGCCCTTCTGATCGGAGTTTGTCTCCCATGTCGAGGATGGCGTCCTTGAACTGCTCCTTCCAAACATTGTAGGCGGCAAACATCTGCTGCATCTGTTCGGGCGAGGCGCCCGGCTGCCCCCCAGTGGGCCGATTTCTGAATAGGACGAGGTACCTGCGTTTGGACATGGTCTTACTCCTGTGGGTCGTTCGGAGCGCTCCCGCTCCATCTGCCTTTTGATGATGCGCGAAGGACCTTCGTTTGGACACCGACCAGCCCACTCGTACGCGATCCTCCCAAGAGATACCTCAACAGCGAACCATGCGCGAAGGTCTCGTTCGGATCGGCTTCGCGCGACGCCCACCCTTGACAGATATCTCGGTGCGCCGTAATAAATCCGCACTTCATGCCGGCGTCCCTCATCATCACGGCGCTGACGGCCGCGTTGGCGCTCGTCTCGTTGGGAGGCGGCGCCTACGAGTTTCTGGTCGTCGACCCCTTTTGGCCCCAGCGACCGGACATCGTCCAACCCGGCCGCGGCGGTATCTCGCGACGCCGCTTCTGGATCCCTGCCCACTCGGCGTTCGAGCTTTGCCTCATCGCCTCCTTGATCGTCTGCTGGGGCGTGCCCGACGTTCGGACGGCGCTTTGGGCTGCTCTCGCCAGCCACGCCACCATGCGTCTTTGGTCGGCGTTCGATTTCATTCCCAAGGCGCTCGCCTTCGAGCGCAAGGATCCCGCGGACATCGACGTGCTCGCGGCCCGACGCTGGACCCGACGTAGTCGGGGCAGGCTTCCGCTCGATCTCGTCACGTGCAGCGCCATGCTCACGGCTTTGGTGCTTTTGTCCCGGCTAGGACCGTGATGGCTCGACCTACGGACCCCTCACAACGCAAACGAGTCCTCGAAGAGCTCGCACGCGTGGGGCGCGAGCACAGCGATGCGACCGTCTTGTTTCACGCGACCATCGCCAGCCTCCTCAAGGTGCATCCAACCGACTACAAAGTGCTCGGCATCCTCGAGCGGCTCGGTGCCATGAACGCGGGCGACATCGCACGGCACTCGGGGCTGGCCACGGCGTCGGTCACGAACCTCATCGACCGCCTCGAGGAAAAGGGGTTCGTCAAACGGGTGCGCGCGGCCGAGGACCGGAGGCTCGTCGTGGTCGAACCCATCCGGGCTCGCATCACGGACGCTCGCGTTATTTTCAGCTCGACGGCCAAGTCGCTCGCCAAACTGTTCAAGCGGTATTCCGTTCCAGATCTTGCGGTCATCGCCGATTTTCTGCGACGCAACGCCGATAGACTTCGCGAGGAGACCCGCAAGGTCGCAAGCGACCGGCCGAACGACCGGAAACTGGTCGAGATGAGAGCGCCGGAGGATGGTTTTCAGAAAACGTCGGGCCGCGAGAAAAAAGTTGCGGCGCGTGTCGATCCGGCCCGGGCTGGTTCGTCGCCGTTTCAGAACGAGGCACCTGCGCGCCGCGTGATCGAAAAGCGAGCGGGTAAGTAAGTAGGCAAAAAAATAGGAGGAGAGCATGCGCAAGCTCATTGTTTCAGAATTCCTTTCCCTCGATGGTGTGATGCAGGCTCCCGGTGGCGCCGACGAAGACACCGAAGGTGGCTTCCGGCACGGGGGCTGGACCCTGCCGTACTGGCATGACGACATCGGCAGCGCCTTCGGCGCCCTCATGCAGGAGACCGATGCGTTCCTCCTCGGGCGCAAGACGTACGTCATACATGCGAACGCGTTCGAGCCGATGAAACCCGGCGACATGTTCGGGGACATGATGAACACCCCGGCCAAGTACGTCGTATCGAAGAGCCTCGAAAAGCCGATCTGGCGAAACACGACGATCATTCGCGACAACGTCGTGGAGGCGGTGCGGAAGCTCAAGGCAGCCCCCGGCAAGAACATTCTCACCGATGGGAGCCACGAGCTCGTGCACACGCTGCTGCAGCACGACCTGGTCGACGAGCTTCATCTCTTGCTCTATCCGCTCGTCCTCGGCGGTGGAAAGCGACTGCTCCCCGAAGGAGTCCACGCGACCTTCAAGCTGAAGGTGGCAAAGCCCTATCCGAGCGGTGTCGTGGGCCTCCACTACGAACGCGCGCGGTAATCCAGAAGCAAGGCACGGGCCCGAGCTCGAACCAAGGAGAAAGACGCGATGCGATTCATGGTCATGCACAAGATGACGGAAGAGATGGAAAAAGGCCTCCCGCCGGATCCAGCGATCATCGAGGGCGTCGGTAAGCTCGTCCAGGAGGGTGTAGAGGAGAAGGTCTTCGTCTCGGGTGAAGGGCTCAAGCCTTCGTCGCAACGGGTGCACATCGCCTACAAGAACGGCAAGCGCACGATCACCGACGGCCCCTTCACCGAGGCCAAGGAGCTCGTCGGCGGCTTCGCGCTCATCCGCGTGCGCTCCAAGGAGGAGGCGATCTCGTGGTGCGACAGGTTCGCGGCCGTGGTCGGCGACGTGGAGCTCTTCATGGGTGCGGTCGTCGAGCCGTGGGACCTCGGCATGATGCCGAAGGCGGAGCACGCCCCGCTCCGCTTCTTGTCGATGCTCAAGATGGATGAGCGCGCGGACGACGACGCGCGACCGGATCCACAGCACATGGCGAAGATGGGCGCGCTCGTCGACGAGATGACGAAGGCGGGCGTGCTGCAGGCGACCGGTGGCCTCGCGAGCACGAAGAAGGGCGCGCGTATCCGCTTCGAAGGCGGCACGCGCACCGTGATCGACGGCCCCTTCGCGGAGTCGAAAGAGCTCATCGCTGGCTACGCGATCCTCGATCTTCCGTCGAGGGCCGCGGCGATCGAATGGGCGATGCGCTTCGGCGACGTCGTGAAGGTGAACGAGGTGGAGATCCGGCAGATGCAGGAGTGACTCTTCATTGGTGACAGCGTGCAGCACCGCTGGGTCGGGTTCTTGCTGCCCGCAGCGGCGCTTCTGACGGTGGCAGGACATCTCGTCGCGCCGAGCGGTCCGGCGGCCAACGTTGCCGTCAACCTGCTTTCCAACTTTGGTCCGGTGCTGCTCATCATTGCTCCTCCTCCTCTAGCGCCTCCGGGCGACCCCGAGCGCGATAGTGGCGCCGATGCCACGACGGCCGTTCTTCGCGCGCGGAGTTGGAGCAGCACCGCCTGGGTCATCGCCATCACGCCGACGGTGTTGGTCTCGAAAACCTCGCGCACCGTGGTCGAGTCGCCAAAGCGTGGGGCATGGGCTCGATTGCTCACAATGAATCGAGAATCATCGACGGCACTGCCAGGTTCTTCCTCTTGCATCGCCCTCTACATTTCTGAGCTGGTTTCGCCGCCCGCGACGACTAAGGGTGTTCCATGCCCTCGAGTGGTCCGACCACTATGAAGTTATGTGGTCTGACCACTATCTGGATAATGGAGCGCCCAACCCATTTTTGGCATCGTACCTATTGACGCGTCCCGGCAGACGCTGTTACGAGATGCGCAAGCAGTCGCGCGCGAGGTCACGTCCGCGTCGCTGTGTCCTGCCGTGATTGAGAATCACCTGGAGAGGGAAGTTCCCATGCTGCGGAAGGGCTCGTCCTCGCTCGTATCGAACCGCCGGACTACTGCCGTGGTTCAATGGCCAACGTGTCTCACGGCCGTGGTGCTCATCCTCGGAACCATCGTCGCGGGCTGCGACGGAGGTGATTCTGAGCCGAGCGACGGGCAAGCAGGGGGAAATGGAGGTCGGGCAGCCGGCGGAACGGGAGGAGGAGCAGGACAGGGCGGGCAAGCAGGACAACCGGAAGGCGGCCAGGGGGGGCGCGGGGGCCAGGGCCAGAGCGGGCAAGGCCAAGCCGGACAGGCAGGCCAGAGCGTCGGCGGTGCCGGAGGTGCAGGTGGCAGCGGTCCCAACATGGACGCTGCCTCGGGAGGCGCCGGAGGAAAAGAAGGCGGCGTGCCCGACGCTGCGTCGGCCGGCTCGGCGGGAGCAGGCCCCTCCGATTCGAGTCCGCCGGGTGCGGATGGCGCGCTGGACGTCGCAGCGCCATCGGATGGCGGAGCACGAGACGCGGGCGCCGATGCCGGGATTCCCACCGCCACCGGTCCGATCTGGGTCTCACCCACCGGCAACGATGCCAATCCGGGGACCGAAGCGTTGCCGCTGCTGACGCTTCAGCGGGCGGTCCTCATGGCCGCGCCGGGTATCACCATCTGGATGATGCCGGGAACGCATTCCTATGACGCGCGGGTCGTCATCAAGTCCACATCGGTCAACACCGCCATTTCGTCAGACGCCGTGGTGAACCCGCCGGTACCGGGCGTTGCGCGCGATGGAACTGCCGCGCAGCCCATCCGCATCTGGGCCGTCGCCGGTTCGCGTCCTGTGATTGACTTCAAGCGCCAGAAGGACAAGGCCGGAACCAATGTGACGGCAGCGCAAGGTGCGCGCGGCATCCTTCTCTGGGCGCACTATTGGCACATCAGGGGCCTGGAGATCAAAGAGGCCGCCGACAACTGCGTTCACATCGCCGGGTCGCACAACACCATCGAAGACACGAAAGTCCACGATTGCGCCGACTCGGGGCTTCAGATCACCGTGCCGGAGGCGCTGGCTGCCGACACCAGTTTGGGCGCCTACAACAGCATCATCAACTGCGATTCCTACATGAACTTCGACGCCCTCACGAACGGCGAGAATGCCGACGGCTTCGCCATCAAGGACCGCACGGGGCCTGGGAACGAGTTCCGCGGTTGCAGGGCTTGGTACAACGCCGACGACGGGTGGGACTTCTTCTACGCCAACGAGCCCATCGTCATCCAAGAGTGCTGGTCATTCTCCGCTCGGCATCCGAACTCCACGGCCGTGAGTGACGGAAACGGCTTCAAGCTGGGTGGGCAGCGGGACGGCATGCCTTCCAACGAAGCGAATCACCGGTTGACGCGGGCGTTCGCTTTCCACAACCCCGCCATCGGTTTCAACTTGAACAACAACACCGGGTCGGTGACCTGCACGATGTGCGGGGCTTGGGGCAATCAGACGAACTTCGAGTCGGGAATTCAACATTCGGGGGACATCACTCTCTCCGTCACGGTCGATCGCGCCATCAACGCGCAGCGCGATGCGACCGGGAATCTGCCCAATATTTCGACGCTATGAGCACCATTTCGCTCGGCGTCGCGACGCGCGCAAGAAGTGCAGCCCGAAACCGATTCAGGAGGAAATATGCGGCACATCGTGAAGCTCTCGGCTATCGGCGCGCTCATTCTCGGCGTCGTTGGATGTAGCAGCAGCCCGGCCCCTGACGTCGAATCCGGCGGAGCCGGAGGTCAAACGACGGGAAGCGGTGGCCGCGGCGGTGTCGGTGGCGGGGCGAACGCGGGCGGTGCCGGCGGGGCGAAGGCGGGAGCGGGAGGCACTGGCGGCGCGAGCGGTAGCGGTGGTGCGAGCGGTAGCGGCGGTGCGAGCGGTGGCGGTGGTGCGAGCGGTAGCGGTGGTGCGAGCGGTGGCGGTGGTGCGAGCGGTGGCGGTGGTGCGAGCGGTAGCGGCGGTGCGAGCGGTAGCGGTGGTGCGAGCGGTACAGCGGGCGGCGCAGGCAATGCTGGAAGCGGCGGGAGCGGCGGTTCGCCGGCCGACGCGGCCGCCGACGGCGCACGGGAAGGCGGCGCCGGCGCCGTTGACAGTGGACAAGACGGCAGCGGCGGAGCGGCCGATGCGCCGCGCGTCGACGCCGCCACGGACGCCAGCGTTTGCGGCGCGATCAGCAATCCCTCGCCAATTCCGAGCAATATCGTCGTACCCCCATGGTGGACGCAGATGATCTGCCAGCCGGATCTGACGCCCCCACCGATGCCCAACTTCGCACTCTGCGGGTACGGGCAGGGGGCGACCGGTGGCGGAAACGCGACGGCGACCATGGTCAGTTCGCTTTCCGCCTTCACCAGCGCCGTGGCTGGAACGAACGCGGCCGTCGTCATGGTGACCGCAACGATCGCCCTCAACGGCATGATCGCCGTTGGCAGCAACAAGACGATCATCGGCATGGGAAGTAGCGGACGCCTCAACAACGGAGGATTGCGCCTCAGCGGGTCCACCAACGTCATCATCCGCAACCTGACCATCAGCAACTGGCACAACCCGAGTTGGGACGGGATTTCGCTCGAAGACGCATCCAGCAGGGTTTGGATCGATCACAACACGTTTTTTACGCCGACCTTGACCGACGGAACCGACGGCGAGGGCGATGACCTCGAGAAAAACCAACACGACGGTGCCATCGACATGAGGGGTGGCTCGCAGAATGTCACCATTTCCTGGAACCACATTCACGATTCCTGGAAGATGAGTCTGCTGGGGAGCAGCGATTCCGATAGCGGAACCTGGAACGTCAGCTACCACCACAATTACTACTTCCGCATCGGCTCGCGCATGCCGAGCATCCGCGGGGGTACCGGACACATCTTCAACAACTTTTACAAAGAGATATTCGTCACCGGGATCAACACGCGCCTCTCGGCACAGGTGTTGGTCGAGAACAACTACTTCGAGCGCGCGCGCAACGGACTCGTGTCGGCCGACAGTACGAGCGAGCCCGGGTTCGCCGTCAAACGCGGCAACCTCTTCGTGCCGCCGGAGAGCGAGACCATCATCACCAGCTCGAGCGTGCTGGTCCCCCAGACGGGCACGCTCACCTCGGTTCCCTATACTTGCAGCGTGGATCCGGCCGATCGCGTACCCGCGTTGGTGGTCAATTGGGGAGGCGTAGGCAAGATTCCCTAAACCCTCTTTCGGCTTGTCTACGGGGGGTGCGTGGCCCCACGCTGAATGAATGGCAGGAGACATCTCGACGGCTTCGGCGCTCTCCTTGCTACTGCCGCGGCCACGGCGGGTGCAACGGCTCGAAGGCACCTGGTCGCTCCCCCCGACATTGCACCTCGCGTGTCCCGATCAGGTGAACGCTACCTGTGCGCTCGAGCGGCTCGAGCAGGCGCTCAACGCTCGGGGCCATGGACTCGAGCGAACGACCGAGCCTGATTCTGCCGCGCACGTCCGGATGCGCATCGAGCCTCTCGGGTTCGGCGCGGCGCTCCCCGAGAGCCTCTCGAAGCAGGCTTACGCCGCGATCCTCTCGAACGGCAGCGCAACCCTTTCGGCCATCAGCGCTCTCGGACTCGGGTACGCGCTGTCGACGCTCACGCAGCTCATCGAGCTCTCGAGCAGCAGCCCGGGAGCGCTCGCGCTGCCCTGCGTGTCCATTGAAGACTCGCCCGACTTTCCGGTTCGGGGCGTGTTGCTGGACATCAGCCGAGACAAGGTGCCGACGCTCGCCACGCTTCAGACGCTCGTCGATCGGCTGGCGCACTGGAAGGTGAATCAACTGCAGCTCTACATGGAGCACACGTTCGCCTACGCGGGTCATGAGGTCGTCTGGAGACAGGCGAGCCCGCTGACGCCAGAAGAGGTCCGGACCTTCGACGCCTACTGCGCGGCGCGACACGTCGAGCTCGTACCGAACCAAAACAGCTTCGGCCACATGCATCGCTGGCTCGTCCACGAGCCTTACCGCAAGCTCGCCGAGTGCCCGGACGGCTTCGAGCACCCCTGGGACTGGAGCGGCGAGCCCTACGGCCTCAGCGCCACCGATCCGGCGAGCCTCGGATTTCTGGAAGGCCTGTATGACCAGCTGCTGCCCCATTTTCGGAGCCGCCTGTTCAATGTCGGTCTCGACGAGCCGCTCGATCTCGGCCGCGGCCGTTCTAAGGCGACCTGCGAGGCGCGCGGCGCGGGCCGGCTGTACCTCGATTTCTTGAAGGCGGTACACGCGCGTGTGAAGAGCCGCGGGCGCACCATGGCTTTCTGGGCCGACACGATCACGAGCAGCCCGGAGCTTTTGCCAGAGGTACCGAAGGACGCGATCGCGCTCGAGTGGGGCTACGAAGCGAGCCACCCTTTCGCGGAGCACCTCACAGCACTCCGCGGCGCCGGGCTCGCATGTTACGTCTGCCCCGGCACGAGCAGCTGGAACTCCTTCGCCGGTCGCACGCACAACGCCGTCGAGAACATCGCGAAGGCCGCCCGCGAGGGCCAAGCGGGTGGCGCTACCGGCATCTTGATCACGGATTGGGGCGATCATGGGCACCTGCAGCCGCTGTCGGTGAGTTACCCGGGATTCGTCCTTGGCGCGGCTTTCGGGTGGAACGTCGCTGATGCGGCGCGCCCTTTCGAGCTCGATCTGCCGCGGCTGCTCGACGTTCATGCCTTCTCCGACGCGGCGTCGGTGCTCGGGCGCGTCGCCTACGATCTCGGCGACGCCTATCGGCACGCGGGCAGCTTGCGCACCAATGCGTCGGCATTGTTTTGGAGCGTGCTCAAGCCGGAGCGGTTGTTCTCCCCGCCGGGAGTGACGCGCGAGACGCTCGAGCAGACGCTCGCCTACGTCGAGCGCGCCGGCGAAGCGCTGCCGAGCGCGCGCCCGCGCACGGCGGAAGGTGTCTTGGCCATCGAAGAGCTCGGCTATGCGCGCGATCTCCTGAGCTTCGCCTGCCGGCTCGGGATGGCACGTTCTTCGCTCGCCGATCCCGACGCCCTCGCGCGCTTGTCGCAAGCCGAGCGCGCCGAGCTCTCGTCGATGCTGAGCGGGATCATTGCCCGTCACGGAGCGCTTTGGGCGGCGCGCAACCGCCCCGGCGGGCAGCTCGATTCCGCCCGCCACCTTTTGCGCGTGCTGGAAGCTCTCACGTGAACGCGTCGTGCCATTGGCGGTACATCTGTCGATGATGTAATAGGGCGTCATGTTTCGACTCACGTACGCCTTTTTCGTGCGATGCACGTCCGCACTCACCTTGCTCGGCGCAAGCGCGTGTGTTGCCCACGCCGCGCCAGCCAGCGGGGCCAAAGCGACCCCGGAGTCGAACCAACAACGAGCGGCTCGCCATCCGTTCACCGTCGACGACATGCTCGCCATGGACCGCGTCCGCGAGCTCGACGTGTCACCCGATGGCAAGCTCGTCGCGTTTACCGTCTCGTCGACGAATTTCGCGGCCAATAAGCGTAGAACGGACGTATGGCTGGCGGCGCTCGACGGATCGGTCGTGCGGCCGCTCACGATCCACGCTGACACCGATCGCGGCGACTCCAATGAGGCCCCTCGGTTCGCGCCGGACGGCAAGAGCGTCCTCTTCATCTCGTCGAGGACCGGTTCGTCGCAAGTCTGGCGCATCGCGCTCACCGGTGGCGACGTTTCTCAAGTCACGAAGCTCCCCGTCGACGTCGGCGGCGCCCTTCCCTTTCCGGATGGAAAACGTCTTCTTCTCATGCTCGAAGTCTATCCCGACGCGGCGACGCTCGAGGAAACCGCCCAGCGCGACGAAGCCAAGGTGAAGAATCCCTCCAAAGTCATGGCGTACGATCAACTCATGATCCGCCACTGGGACTCGTGGCAGGACGGCAAACTCCGCCACGTGTTCGTGTGGAACGACGCTGCGACCGCGCCAATCGATCTGCTCAAAGGGCTCGCTTCCGATGCGCCCCCGCGTCCGTTCGGTGGAATGGAGCAGGTCTCCATCACGCCCGACGGAAACGAAGTTGTCTTCGCGGCCAAGGTGAGCTCGAAAGACGCGGCGTGGTCCACGAACGTCGATCTCTTCGTTGCGCCGAGCGATGGCGGAACGACGCCCATCAACCTGTCGGCTCAGAACCTGGCCGAAGACGGCGATCCGGTCTTCTCGCCAGATGGCTCGAAATTGGCCTATTTGGCGATGGTCCGGCCGGGTTACGAGTCGGATCGACGGCGCGCCGTGGTCATGGATTGGAAGACGAGGCGCACGCTTTCGTCGACCGAGGCGTGGGACCGCGCTCCCGCCGAGCTTGCATGGACGAAGGACGGCAAGACGCTGGTGACGGCCGCCGATCACCTGGGCCGCCATTCGCTCTTCACCATCGCCGCCGACGCTGGGCGAGCGACCGTACGGTTCGACATGGGAAGCAACGAGGAAGTCCATGTCGCCGGCAATCGGTTCGTCTTCTTGCACCATTCGCTCCGCAACCCTGCGGAAATCTGGACGGCCGGGCTCGATGGAAAAGGAGCTCGTCCGCTCACGCACATCAACGACGCCCGCGTCGCCGCCATCGAATGGGGTGAACCCGAACAGTTCGAGTTCGCGGGCGCGCGCGGCGACAAAGTGCGCGCTTGGATTGTCAAGCCAGCGGAGATGAAAGCCGGAAAGCGGGTCCCGGTGGCCCTCTTGATTCATGGAGGTCCGCAAGGTTCGTTCAAAGACGACTTTCACTACCGATGGAACCCGCAGGCCTACGCGGGCCGCGGGTATGCGGCGATCATGATCGACTTTCACGGATCGACGGGTTACGGTCAAGCGTTCACCGACGCCATCCGCGGCGACTGGGGCGGCGCGCCGTTCGAAGACTTGATGAAGGGTCTCGATGCAGCGCTCGCCAAGTATCCGACGCTCGACCGCGATCGCGTCGCCGCCCTCGGGGCATCCTACGGCGGCTACATGATCAATTGGATCAACGGGAAGACCGACCGCTTCAAAGCGCTCGTGTGCCACGACGGCAACCTCGACGAGACGATGGCCTACTTCGACACCGAAGAGCTGTGGTTTCCGGAATGGGAGCACGGCGGCACGCCCTGGGAGAACCCAGAATCGTTCGGCAAGCAAAGCCCGGTGGCGTTCGTCAAAAACTGGAAGACGCCGACGCTCGTCATCCACGGCGGGCGCGACTACCGCGTGGTCGAGACCCAGGGCATCGGCACGTTCACGGCGCTCCAGCGGCGCGGTGTGCCCTCACGTTTCGTCTATTTTCCCGAAGCGAACCACTGGGTGCTCAAACCGCAGGATTCCCAGCGTTGGCATCAAGAGGTTCTCGACTGGCTCGATCGCTATACGAAGAGCAAGTAGATCACGACGTGATCTCGCCGAGCGTTCGTCGCGTGCTCGCCACTCCCCGATTCCTGGGGCTCCTGGCGACGAACGTCGTGCTGGGCTTGACGACGGCGTTGGTCCTTCCGTTCCTCTCGCTCTGGGCCACGCACGACATTGGCATGAGTAGAGAGACGCTGGGAACGTTCATGACGGTCCAAGCACTGAGCGCGATCACGATCAGCACCCTGATCGCTCGCTGGTCCGACAGAGGCGTCTCGCGCCGCACGCTGCTTCTAATCGGCAGCTGTGCTGGCGCGCTGGGCCATCTGGGATTTGCCTACGTACGCGATCCGCTCCTGCTCCTCTTCATCGGCTCGTCGGCGTGGGCCCTCGCGTCCATCAGCTTCGCTCAGTTCTTTGCGCACGTGCGCGAGCACCTCGAGCACACCGAACGGGCAGGAACTGCTGTGCCGCTCTTGATGGGCATCCTGCGCGCCTGTTACGCCCTGGCGTGGACCGTGGGGCCCGTGCTCGCAGCTCGGCTCGTGAGCCGCTTCGGTTACCCAGCCATCTTTCAGACGGCCGCCTCGCTCTTCATTGTCTTCGCGGCCGGGGTGATCGCGTTCGTGCCGCGAGGCGCGCGGGTAGCGGCAGCTGCGCCGACCCAGCCGGTAACGTGGGGATTGGGTCAGCCTCGCGTGCTCGCGCACGCCGTCGCCTTCGCCTTGATGTTCGCCGCCTTCACGATCCAGGGGATGAATTTGCCCCTCTTTCTCACCGACAAGCTGGGAGCGACGGTGCACGGGGTTGGCGCCGCGTTCGCCGTGTCTCCCCTCTTCGAGATCCTCTTCATGGTGGGCTTCGGTCACCTCGCGGCCCTCGGCCACCAGCGGCGCGTGATCGTGGTCGGCGCAGCGGCTGCCGTGGGCTATTTCGCGGCGCTGCCTTTCATCACCGCGGTCTGGCACGTCTATCCGCTACAAGTGCTGAATGCTGCGGCTCATGCGGTCACCACCAGCGTGGCGATTCCGTTCTTTCAGGATCTCATGCCTGGGCAGCCTGGCGCAGCGACGACCCTTTACTCGAACGCACTCAAAGCGGGAAGTCTGCTCGGCTTCGGCGCCTTCGGGCTTCTGGCGAGCTCCTTGGGACATGCGCGCCTGTTTTGGGTCTGCGCTGGATTCGCCTTGGTCACGCTTGCGATCGTGTCATTCGCGCGGCAGTGCAAACGTACAAGCCATTCAAGATGAGGTGCGTCGCGATGTCGACGAAGCCTGCGGCGGCGAAAGCCGCATGCTGCTCGGCTTCGGTCGAGTGCAGCGCGGTCAAACGAGCGCTGTCGTCTGGCGGCGTGTGATCGCAGACGACCAGCAATCCGCCTGGACGCAGAAGGTCGCGCACCTGGCGGTACAGGCCAGGAACGTGGCGCTTATGACGAATTTCATGAATAGCTTGCATCGCAACAACGGCGTCAAAGGGAGCGGGGAAATGCTCGGTCCAGTCCGGAAGCTTGAAGTCCCCGCAGATGAACGTGGCCGAGGGATGAATCGCAAGGCGCGCTCGACTCATGTCGAGCATCGGCTGCGAGAAGTCGAATAGGGTGTAGTTGTCGAGAGAGCAGACTTGCAAGATTGCGTCGGCCAGCAACCCCGGGCCAGCGCCGAGTTCGAGCACGCGACGGGGAGCCGGCATGGCGGCGCGCAGTAGTTCCGCGATGGCCTTCCGAATCGGAGCGCGCCAAGGACGCGTGTGATCGGCGGTAGCAACCCAGTCACCCGCGTCCGACGGATCGCGCAGGTCGATCGGGCTCGGCACGTCTTGGTCCCGATCGTCGGCAACAGCGTGCACGTTCCGTCCGCCCACCTTCTCCTTATACCGCCCAGCACAGCGCTGGGGTCGACGTTCCGCGTAGCTTGCGTCTCCGATCCGTTGGAATCGCCTACGCGCTGCCGTATCCCCGCATGCCCCTACCTTGTACCTTCCACCGAACATGCACCGAACCTGCAAACACATTCCTTGAAGACAAATGACCGTCCGGGCGTTCCTATATGAGTCATCGGGAGGCTCGATATGCATCCTTTCGTTCGTCTCATCGGAATCATGGGCGTTTTCATGCTGGCTACGGTGGGGTGGCTCATTTTGGGCGCGGTGACCGGCTCGCGCACCAACGACCAGAAAGGCACCTTGGAGGGCCGTGTCGCCGATCTATGGGGAAGCCCGCAAACCCAAACGGCGCCGAGTTTCGAGCTCCACTGGACCGAGCCAATGACGAAAACGGAGCAAGTCACGGATGCGATGGGGCACACCACCACCAAGAAGACGGTCGAGTCCGTGCCGCGCGTCCAGATCGTCGATCCCATGCGTTCACGCCTCGCGGTGGATCTGCACCTCGACCAGCGACGAAAAGGGCTCCTCTGGTTTCCGCTCTACGATGTGGCCTTTCGCGGCGCGTGGGCCTACCGCCATACGGACGAGACCGCGCGTGACCTCCATGTGGCGCTGGTCTTGCCCGACAAGTCGGGCATCTACGACGACTTTCACTTCGTCGTAGACGGTGTCGATCTCGCGCCGAGATTGCGCCCATCCGAAGGCGTCATCGCCACGGTCGTCCCAGTGAAGCCCGGGCAGAGCGTGGCGCTCGAAGTTTCGTACCGCTCGCGCGGCATGCACGAATGGACTTACCGTCCAACGAACCAGGTTGGCCAGATCGAGGATTTCAGTTTGAAGATGAAAACCGATTTTCGAGATGTCGACTTTCCCAAGCTCACGATGTCTCCTTCCACGAAAAGTGCACAAGGCTCGGGATACGACCTCGAATGGACTTTCTCGCGACTGGTGTCGGGCTACGGCATCGGTATGGTGATGCCCGCGCACGTGCAGCCGGGCGAGCTTGCGGCGCGGATGAGTTTTTCGGCGCCGGTCTCGCTGGGCCTGTTTCTGGTGTTCATCTACGTGATGACGCTGATAAGGCGGATTGCGCTGCACCCGATGAACTTGCTCTTCGTCGCGGCGGCGTTCTTCTCCTTCAACCTGCTTTTTGGTTACACCGCTGACCGGTTGCCCGTCGAATCAGCCTTTCTCTTGTCGAGCGCGGTCAGCGTCGGACTGGTCGTCAGCTATTTGCGCCTGGTGGTGGGTCCACGATTCGCGCTGATCGAGGCTGGACTCGCCCAGCTTGTCTACCAAGTCGGCTTTTCGCTGGCGCACTTTTACGAAGGCTACACCGGGCTCAGTATTACCGTTCTCGTGATTCTGACGCTCTTTCTGCTGATGCAGCTCACTGGCCGGTTGTCGTGGAGTGCTGCTTTTGCGAGAGGCTCTTGACGCGCACGACGATCCTCCCGCCTAGGCCATAGTTCTGCTCTTTTCGCGACGTCGATAGCGTTCCTTCGCAGCGCGTCCCATGCGTTCCAGAAGGGGCATCAGCCGGTGTCGCAGCCCGGGAAAGAGGTAGCCAGCGTTGGTCATGACCCTCGACACCTGCGACGGCGTCCGCTCGCGTGCGCCATCGAGCGCCGAAGCGAGCACCAGGCCGGCGATTTCCTCCGCCGTGCTCATCGGTTGGGAAAAGACCACATCGGGGACATGCTCGAGGTCGTTCATGATGAATCCCGTGTCCACCGGCCCGGGAGATACGACGGAGACGCGAATTCCCGTGCTCGCCAGTTCCTCGGCGAGCGCGAAGCTGAAGGCACGAAGGCCGAATTTGGTCGCGCAGTACGTGGCTTCGTCGGGAAACGGAACGCGCCCGGCGAGCGAGGCGACGTTGACGATCGAGCCGCCTCCGCGGCGCCGTAGGTACGGCAGCGCGGCTCTCGTAAGGAGGATCGGCGCCATCAGGTTCACCGCCACCATGCGAGACAGCTCCTCGAAGGATCGGTCTTCGACAGGCCCCCGATGATTGGCGCCGGCGTTGTTGACGAGCACGTCGATACCGCCTAGTTAATTGGCA
>Ga0193706_1000088_pt1 | contig 66940 bp, 53 predicted proteins | sample U3c1metaG_FD_160130 | JGI IMG/M metagenome (GOLD analysis project Ga0193706, IMG submission 160130) | Soil microbial communities from a riparian zone of the East river system, Colorado, United States - U3c1 | ecosystem: Environmental > Terrestrial > Soil > Riparian zone | place: USA: East River...
CCAATTGCGGTGCTCGCCGAAAAGCGCCTCTGGGCGATCGCCGAGGGAAAAGAGCGCTTCTTTGACGCCGAGCTTTTCGCCGTCCGCGCAAAGTGCGACGACCTCGTCGATCTCCATCGTCCGCGCGCCCGGCTCGCCGGGGTCGCGCCGGAAGGTGCAATAGCCGCAGTAATCGCGGCACAACGTGGTGAGCGGAACGAACACTTTGGCCGAAAAGGTCACGCGCCGTCCGTGTCCGGCATCCGCGAGCGCCCGCGCCGCTTCGAACAGCGCGGGGGAATCGTCGCTCGACGACGCGATGAGGGCGTAGCCGTCCTCACGCGTCAGCCGCTTTCCGCTGAGGGCGCGGTCGAGGATGGACGCGATGTGGGGCTCGTGTTGCCTGGCCGCCTCCATCGGTGATTCGTGTCTAAGCCAGCGGCGACCGGGTTGCAACGGTCACCCGCCCGATCGTTCGATCTGCCCTACGAGCGAGCGTGCGGAGGTCGTCCCATCAACGCAGACGACCCCGCCCGTCCACGAACTCGCGGGGAACGGCATTCTGCGGGGGCACATCGCAGACCTCGGACGTCATTGCTCGGCAGCGACCTTGGTAGCAGACCCCGCTACCGGCGCAGGACCCGTCCGGGCATCCGGCTCCGGGCTGCGGCCGGTCCACGCACACCGATTGCGCGTCGCAATCGCCTGCGCGGCAAAACGCGAACCGTCCGCCGTCCGCTTTGCCGCACTTTTGGCCGATGTCCACGGCGACGTCTTCCACGCAAGCCCCATTCACGCAAGTCATGTACACGTCGCACAGCGTCGCTCCGGCGCACGCCTGACCTTCGCCGACGAGCGTTATCTTCTGGCAGACACCCTCGTTGCACACGAGGTTACGGAGACAATCGTTGGAGACCGTGCAGGCCTCCCCCTCCTTCAAAATCGGAGCACACCGGCCGTTCGAGCAGCGGTTGCTCTGGCAATCCCTCGACTGTGAACAGAGCGCCCCTTCCGAGAGCTTGTCCGCACAAGAGCCGCAACCGTTCACTCCTTCGCGCCGGCAATACCCGGTAGCGCACTGGTCGTTCAAAAGACAGCCACTCGCGTTGAGCAGCGTTCCGGGCAACGCTTGGCATTCGGAAAAGGGCCCTCCCGCGTCGCATCCGGCCGCGATGTTGGCGCGCACGCACGCCAGGAGCCGCGGCGCCGTTAGGCTCGACCCGCGGAGCGACGACCACGCGAGACACGTCTCTTTGGCTCGGGTCAGACACGCCTCGTAGGAGCCGTAGGTCCAATCGAGGTAAACGGGAAAGCAGTTCTTGTCGCTCATACATTCGAGCTGCGCGTATTGCTCACACGTTGCATCCACATCGTCGCTGCGCCCGTCGTCTCCATTTGGGCCGGCATCGGGCTCGGGCTCGGGCTCGGGCTCGGGCGTCGTGCTGTCGGGCATCGACGTCGAGCCATCTGGAATCTCCATCGGAGGCGGCACCCTGCCCGATGATGTGTCGTCGGAGCAAGCAGGGATAACGGCAAGCAAGCAACAAAGACACGACCAGCGAAGCACAGACATAGGCATGGGAGACCAGGCTAGAGTCCACGGCAAATTGTTGCCAAGCTAATTCGCTAGCGTTTTCGAATTGTAAACCCACATGGGCGGCCCTCACGCCACATCGGCGGCGCAATGCACACGCCCGCGGCGCATCGGGCCCCCAGCCCTTCGAACGGTCGGAATTAGATGTAAATCGACCCCGCGGGCGAGTGGTGCATGGCGATGTTCATCGCGTAGATGCCCAATTTGCCGAGCACGCTCATGACGAGGGCGGCAATGAGGGCCGTGCCGAAGCCGCGCACCTCGAGGCGGTGCGTCAGGCCGTCCGTGACCTTCAGCAAGATCGCATTGACGATCCAATGCGTGATCAGCGAAAGCAAGAAACCGATCCCCAGCGTGGCGACGCCGAGCACGACGTAAAGAAGCGTGCCGAGCAAGAAATTGACGATGCCGAAAACCGCCGCCACCACGATGGCGTCACCGAGGCTTCTCACGTGGAACCCGGGAACCACCTTAGCGGTAAGCCAAAAAGCCAAAGAGAGGATGAGCCACTGTACAAGGAGGTGCACCCCGGCACGGTAACCATCGTCTGGATGCTGCCAAGGGTCTTTCCTGTGGTAGCCTCGGCCGCCGCGATTCGAGGAGGAAGTCATCACGATGGGCCGTTACGTTTACTTGTTCGGAGGCGGAAAAGCTGACGGGGATGGCACCCAAAAAGAGCTTTTGGGTGGAAAGGGCGCGGGACTCGCGGAGATGACACGTCTCGGCATCCCCGTGCCACCCGGCTTTACCATCAGCACCGCAGTCGCCGTCGACTACGCGTCGCGGGGTGCGGAGTACGGACTGCGCGACGAGATCCGCGCCGAAGTGCGCGCCGCGCTCACCGCCGTCGAGTCGCTCATGCAGCGCAAGCTCGGCGGAGCGGAAAGGCCTCTGCTCGTCTCCGTGCGATCGGGCGCGCGCGCATCGATGCCCGGCATGCTCGACACCGTCTTGAACCTCGGAATCAACGACGACGTCGCTCGCACCCTGGCGCAGGAGACCGGCAACCAGCGCTTTGCCTTCGACGCCTACCGGCGCTTCATCATGATGTACTCGGACATCGTCCTCCACGTCCCTCGCGCGAAGTTCGAAGAGCATCTCGACGCCATTCGCTACGAGGTGGCGACGAAGGCAGGGCTTTCGGCTTCGCAGTGGAACAAGGAGGAGCTGAAACGGCGCCTTCCGGACTCCGAAATCCCGGCCAGCGAGCTAGAGAAGCTCATCGGCATCTACAAGGACATCGTCGTTCGCGAAACGGGCAAGCCATTTCCGACCGATCCCGAGGCGCAGCTGTGGGGCGCCATCCGCGCCGTCTTCGATAGCTGGAACAACGCGCGCGCCAAGACGTACCGCAAGATGCACGGCATCCCCGAAAGCTGGGGCACGGCTTGCAACGTGCAATCGATGGTGTTCGGCAACTTGGGGGATGATTCGGCCACCGGCGTGGCGTTTTCCCGCAACCCATCGACGGGGGAAAACCAATTTTTCGGCGAGTGGCTGCCCAACGCGCAAGGTGAAGACGTCGTGGCCGGCATCCGCACGCCGCTCCCCCTCCGTCGCGATGCGGAAAGCGCAGCCGGCACCGATCCAGGCTCATCGCTCGAAGCGAAGATGCCCGACGTCTTTCAGAAGCTCGTCGAAGTGCGCAATCGACTCGAAAAGCACTTCCGCGACATGCAGGATATCGAGTTCACCATCCAGCAGGGGCAGCTCTTTCTCCTCCAATGCCGCAATGGCAAGCGCACCGCGCGCGCCGCCGTGCGCATGGCAGTGGAGATGGCCAAGGAGCGGCTCATCGACCAGAAAGAGGCGGTCCTGCGCGTCGATCCGTCGTCGATCGATCAGCTACTGCACCCCGCCCTCGACCCCAAAGCCGAAAAAACGTTGCTCGCGCGTGGTCTGCCGGCGAGCCCGGGCGCGGTGAGCGGCGAAGTGGTGTTCAGCGCCGAAGACGCGGAGCGTCGGTCGGGGCAGGGCGTGGGCGTCATTTTGGTGCGCGTCGAGACATCGCCCGAAGACGTGGCCGGCATGAAAGCCGCGCTCGGCGTGCTGACGGCGCGCGGAGGCATGACGAGCCACGCCGCCGTTGTCGCGCGCGGGATGGGCAAATGTTGTGTGGCGGGGGTCTCGGCGATCAGCGTGGACTACGCCGAGCAAGTGATGCTCATCACCGTCTACGACGAAGACGGCACCAAGAAGGACACGCGCCGCATCAAAGCCGGCGATGTGATCACGCTCGACGGCTCGTCGGGCAGCGTCTACGTCGGCCGCGTTCCTACGGCCCCCGCCGCGCTCTCCGAGGAATTCGCCGAGCTCATGGAGTGGGCGGACGGCGCCCGCCAGCTGCGTGTGCGCGCCAATGCCGATACGCCGCTCGATGCGCGCACCGCGCGCAACTTCGGCGCCGAGGGTATCGGCCTTTGCCGCACCGAGCACATGTTCTTCGACGGCGCGCGCATCCCCGTGATGTGGGAAATGATCCTCGCCACGACGCGGCCGGCGCGCGAGAAAGCGCTGGCCAAGCTATTGCCTTTCCAGCGCGGCGACTTCGTCGGCATCTTCCGCGAGATGAAAGGACTGCCGGTCACGATCCGGCTCTTGGATCCGCCGCTGCACGAGTTTTTGCCGCAAGAGTCGGCGCAGCTCGAAAAGCTCGCCCACGACACGAATACGCCCATCGACGAGCTCAAAAAGCGCAGCGTCGAGCTGCACGAATTCAATCCCATGCTCGGGCACCGCGGCTGCCGGCTGGCCGTCACCTACCCCGAGATTTACGAGATGCAGGTGCGCGCCATTCTCGAGGCAGCCTGCGAAGTCGCTCGCGACGGCGTGGAAGTTTTGCCCGAGATCATGATCCCGCTCGTCATCACCCGGCCGGAGCTCGACCGCATGAAGGAGCTGGTCGATCGGGTCGCCGTGCGCGTGTTCGCAGAACAAAAGTGCCAGGTGCCTTACCTCTTCGGCACGATGATCGAGTTGCCTCGCGCGGCGCTCCTGGCCGGCGATCTCACGGAGAACGCGGACTTCTTCTCGTTCGGCACCAACGATCTCACCCAGGCCACGATGGGTCTGTCGCGCGATGACGCGGGCAAGTTTCTGCCCGTCTACGTCGAGCAGGGGCTGCTCCCCGCGGACCCGTTCCAGTCGCTCGACGTGACCGGGGTGGGTGCGCTCGTCCGCCACGCTTGTGAGAAAGCGCGCGCCGTCAAGAGCGCGATGAAGCTCGGCGTCTGCGGCGAGCACGGCGGCGATCCCGCCTCGATCCGCTTCTTCCACGAGCAAAAGCTCGCCTATATATCGTGCTCCCCGTTCCGCGTTCCGATCGCGCGGCTCGCCGCAGCGCAGGCGGCACTCTCCAACGTCGCCTCCGACCGGACGGCGTGAACCTGTCGGCCGACGATCGCGCCGGCCGACCGTTTCACGGATCGCGCTCTTCCTCGGTGGATTCGGGGGGGGGCTCGGTCGGCGGTTTTTTTCGCTGCAAACGCCACGCATCTTCCGGCGAGGTTTGCGTAGGCGGCGAGCGGCGCGTTTGCGCGTCGCCGCGAGGTGCCGTGGCCATGGCCGCGTATCCCGCGGCAGCGACAGCCGCTCCGGCTACAGCCACTTTCGATCCCCATGGCGCCGGAGCGCGGTAGTAGCAACCGAAGGCGCCGCTGCAAGAGGAGTGACTCGCTGCCGACGCACCCACCATGGTCGCGCCGGCGCCGGCGACGACCAGCGCCGCACCGGTCTGCCGTTGTGACGCACACCCGAGCGTCGCAAGCACAAGAACACAGGCCGACGAGGGAACACCACGCATGGCAGCTTCCTTTCCTCTGTCACGGCCCTCGGCCGCGCGCCAGTCGGACGCGCGTCCCTGTGTTAACAGCCCCGGAGCGGGGTTCGGTCAAAGCGCGGACAGGAAGTTCCAGATCCCCTGCGGCGCCCAGTTTTGAATGACGTGACCACCGTCGAACTCGCACCACGTGATCGGTTTGCCCTGATCGCACCCCTCGTAGGAGACGCACGGGCTCGGGTTGGCGGGTGTCGTCGTTGCACCGCAGTGGTTCGCTTTTAGCCAAAAATCGCGACTTGCCGTCCCTTGAGAAAAGCCCACCGTCTCGTCGACGTTGCCGTGCGAGATCCACACCGCGACTTGTCCGACGCATGTGCCGCGCGGGCCGCTCCCCGATTGGGGCGTGATGGCGCGGAACGTATCGCCCATCGCGCAGCCGAGCGTATTGGACATGATTCCGCCGTAGCTCATGCCGACCGAGAAGATGCGCGTATTGTCGACGCAGTAACTCTTGCGGAGCGAGTCGACGAGCGCGCGTGTGAACGCGACGTCCTGGCCGCCCGTGTTGGGCCAGCCGGCGCCGCCGTCGGGCCCGACCACCTGTCCCGAAACGAAGATCGCCGTGCCGCCGGCGAGCGCGTCGAGCCCGTAGTAGCCGCCGTACGGTCCGCGTCCGCCCGCCACTTGGGCCGCCGTTCCGCCGAGACCGTGCCACGTCATGATGAGCCGGTAAGGGCGGTTGGTGTCGTAGCCCGCAGGGACTTTGACGATGTATTGCCGCTGCGTGCCCGCGACATCGATGTTGAAGTTGCCGCTCGCGGGCCAAGTGGCAGCGCCGCACCCGGTGCTTGCCGAAGCATCGACGGGGCCGCTCCCCACGTCCGCGGGCTTGCCCGCGTCGACGATGGATCCGCCGTTTCCCCCGGATCCGGCCGTTCCGCTGCCCCCCGTTCCACCCGTCGCCGATCCGCCGCTGCCGCCCGTCCCACCCGTGGACCCGCCGGTGCCCGTCGTTCCCGTACTCGTGGTTCCCGTGCCCGTCGTTCCCGTACTCGTGGTTCCCGTGCCCGTCGTTCCCGTGCTCGTTGCTGCGCCCCCCGTGCCGCCGGTTTCCGACCCTCCGCTCCCGCCCGTTCCAGTGCCCGTAGCCGCGGGCGATCCACCGCCCGCTGCTCTGCCGCCCGTTCCGGTCTCTTCGTTGCCGGAACAACCCGCCATGCAGAGCAACGCAAGCACGAGCCATACGCGGTTGCTCGCCAAGCTTCGCACGCGATCCGCGGTCTCTGAGTCGGCCGCGAACGACTGCGCGGAACTGGCCTTGCTTCGCTGGGTCGTCGCCATGTGCGCCTCCTTTGGACCGGGCCCCGGCTGAACAGTTACCTAGCCGCTGAAGAATGGCTCACCGTTGATGACGCCGCGCGTCTTTGCCGTAGAGATGAATTTTTGAACTCAAAAGCCGGGCTCATCAAGCCAGCCATAGCGATCGAGAAAGTCCAAGAACCCTGGATCCATCGCTGACACCGGCGGCAGAAAAGCCCCCACCCGTGTGCGTTTCCAATAGTCCGAGGTGGGCTCGCGCGAAGTAGTGAACTCGTAGCGATAGAGCTCGGCGCGGATGTACTTGGGCGGGCGCGACGGAAAGGGGTTCGACGCGAGGAGCGAAAGGATCGACGGCTGACCGCGCAAGAGCTTGTAGACGAAGTGCGCGACCCAGGGATCGCGACGAATATCGGACATCGCCGCGAACCACATTTGCCAGTCGAGCCGATATTGGTACGGGGCCACTACGCACGGGCGGCGATCGAGCCGCCCTGGTTTGCAACGAAACTCGTAAGCCCGCCAATCGGCCGTCGAGAAATCGTCGTCGTCGGTGCCCTCGACGATGATCTCGTAGCGCACGCGGCCCACGCTACCGAAAGCGCCGTAGGTGTTGACGAGATAGAGCGGGTCAAACGAGCTGTTCATCCGCTGTGACGGCGAGACCATATTGAGCACTGGATTCAAGCTGAGTACGCCGACGATGACGGCGTATGTAATGACGGTGCGGCGGCGCACCTTGGACATCGGGTAGACGGCGGCGAGCGGTTCGACTTTGCCGCGCCACCGAGCGGGGCAGATGCGGATCCACGCGCGATCGTCGAAACAGGCGAGGGCGATGGTGATCGTGAGCCAATTGAGCCACGACAGGTTGCCGCTCACGATGAGTAGCGTTTGAAACAGGATGATCGAGAGCGCGCCCCAATGCCGAAAACGGCGCGGGCAGAAAAGAAGGAAGGGGGCCACGAGCTCGGCGTAGTGATTGAAAAGAACGCTCCCTTTTTGCACGAGCAAAGGGAGCCGATGAAGATAGGGACTGAGCGGATTGGGCAGCGGCTGGGTCTCGTAGTGGGTCACGAGGCACGTCAGGTTCGTCCAGCACGCGTCGCCGCGGAGCTTGATGAGGCCCGCCCCGAGCATGAGCCGAAAGACGAGCCACCAAAGCAGCCAGACGACGACCCGCGGCGGCGCGTCCTTCTTGGGAAACGGACGCGGATCGAGCGGCGGAGCGAGAAAGACGGCGAGAAAGCCGGTTTCGAGAAGGAGCGACTCCCATCCGTATCCCCAAAAGAGCTGCCCAGCCTGGACGATGGATAGATAGAGCACCCAGAGCAGAAAGAGGATGATGGCGTTGGCGAAGCCGGCGAGAACGAGCAAGGCGAGGACGAGACCCGCGTAGGCAACGCCGGCGAGCGCCGCATCGGAAACGCCGAACCAGAAGAGCGTCGGAAGGCGCATCGCCGCTTCGCTTCCCAGCGTCTCTTTCACCCGCTCCAAGAATTGGTCGGCGGGAAGCAGCCCTCGATGACCGACGAGCGGCACCAGCTGATTGCACGCCACGGCGAAGGCGACGGTGTAGATGAGTCCCAAGAAGCGCAGAAACACGAAACGCGTGAGGCGATAGGACCCCTGGTTCGCAACCGCGAGCCAGCGCGGCCGCCACGCGTCGACGTCATCGGCCGGGGCGCTCATCGGGCCCTGGATTGTGCACGAGAACGGCCCGGACGCGCGCGCAAAGAGCGAACGCTATTGGGCCGTGAGGAGGTCCGCCACCTTGGCCAGATCGCGGATGAACAGATCCATTTCACGGTGGCGCGTGTCGTCGTCCAACGCGCGCAGTATCGACGAAGGGTGCACTGTCGCCATCACGTGCTGCGCGAGCGGCGACGGAACGAATTTGCCGCGCTCGACCGAGACGCGAAAAGCCTTTCCGAGGAGCGCCTGGGCGGCGGTGGCCCCGAGACACACCAGCACCTTGGGCTTCACCTGCGCGATCTCGGCGAGAAGCCAGGGGTAGCAGGCCTTGATTTCGGCGGCGTTTGGTTTGCTGTGAATACGGCGCTTGCCGCGCGGTTCCCATTTGAAATGCTTGACCACGTTGGTGACGTACGCGGCGACGCGATCGATGCCGGCGCGCTCGAGCGCATCGTCGAGCAATTTGCCGGCCGGTCCGACGAAAGGCCGGCCCGAGAGATCCTCGTCATTTCCCGGCTGCTCGCCGACGAACATCACGTCAGCGTGCACCGCGCCTTCGCCGAACACGGTCTGCGTCCCTCGCTCCCAGAGATCGCAGGCGCGGCAGCCCGCGGCTGCCTGGCGCAGACGGGGAAGCGTGGCGTGCGGCGGTACGGGGGCCTGACCCAAAGCGGAATCAATTCTACGGTCCCGGCACGCGGCCAGCACTCGGACCTCCGGACGCGGCTCCGGACGATCCCCCAGCGCGCATGCGGGCGAGGTGCAGCCACGAAGGCCCCTTCAGCCCGCGCCGTCGCACGATGTCATTGATCTTGGCGCCGAAGCGAATGCCGAGCTCGGGGACGACCCACCCTTGCCGCTTCGGCGCTTCGTCGGCAAGAAGGCGCAAAATGGCGTCGCGGTGGCGCGCGCGACCGATCGTCATCGTCTCGCGATCCTCCATGAACACGATGAAAACGGCAACGTCGGGGTTCAAGCGTTCGACGAAGGCGAGCGTCTCCTGCACCTCGGCGGGGGTTTCGTCGAGCGCTCCCAAGACGAAGGTGTGGCAATCGTGAATGCCATGTTCGCGAAAGAGCCCGCGCGCTCTTGCGATGTGCTCGATCGTAAATGGCTTTTTCAGCTCTGCCAGCATGCGCGGCGTGCCGCTATCGGATCCGATTTCGACCCCCTGGCACCCCGCCCGCGCCATCGCGCGCACCACCTCTTCGTCGAGCGCGACCGGCGAGGCGTAGCAAACCCACGGCAGCGGGTTGTGACGATGCTCGATGGCAGCGCAAACGGCAAGCGCGTGTGAGCGCGGCACATTGAAGACACTGTCGACAAAGAACATATGCGTCACGCCGGCAACGCCGCTCCGCGTCACCATTTCCTCGGCGATGGCGGCAGGGTCGCGCACGCGCACCTTCGTCCCCTCGAGATCGGGATAATCGCAATAGACGCAGGCGAACGCGCACCCTCGCTTGGTCTGAAGATTGTCGGTGCCATCGAACGCGTAGTAGCGCGGGTCGACGAGGTCGCGCGCGGGCGGCGGAAGATCGTCGAGATCGCTGGGAGGCCACGACGCGGCGCCGTAAAGACGGCGCGGGCGCACGATCGCGGCGGGCGCGGCAACGGCGCGCTGAATGGGTGCCGGCTTTTCTCCGCGCGCAAGCCGATCGACGAGATCGCGAAAAGCGCGCTCCCCTTCCCCCACGACGCCGTAATCTCCGCCGAGCCGCGCGAGCAGCGTCTCGGGTTGCAGCGAATAAGCGGCCCCTCCGAGCACGATCGGTGCTGTCGACGCGGCGCGGATCGACGTAACGAGATCGCGATACTCGGCAAGAAGGCGCTCCGTGCCGTCGTACGCGTTGCTGTGCAGATTGCGCAGACCGACCCCGATGACCTCGGGATCGATCGCGGCGATGGCGCGCTCCACCGCCGCACGCGGATCTTCTTCGAAGCAAAGGTCGACGAGACGAACATCGTGTTCATCGCGCAGCGCGCCCGCAACCGCGAGAGGTCCGAGCGGAACCACCGGCGACGGTAAGGTCTCGCGGTTCGCCGACACCAAGAGGACGCGCATCAACGCATCCTAACTCGCGCAGCGCTCGAGGCGCGTCGCGCGATGACGCTGCGCGTTCATGTTTGCGTAATGCGCATTTCGCATCGAATCACGGCCCTCTCGTATTGACCTTCGATCCGCGACGTGGGATGTGGGCATACGTGCCTCTTTGGCGGGAGAGACCCCGCACTGACGTACAACACATTCCAGGTGTAGGCGATTATTCAGTCTAAGGCGTAGGCGACGAACCAGAGGGGTTGCCTCGTCAGGAGGAAAACGAGTGATGAGGCGTTCGGTATCTCTTCTTTCGCTGGTTGCTATTGGAACTCTTACGGGACAAGCCGCCGCGGTAATGCCCACCACTCCGTCGGCGGGGCCAGCGGCCGGCGTCCTCGAGGTCAAAACAGGCGATTCTCTGCGCGCACTCGCAGTCGGAACAGGCGCCGCGCCGGCGTCGCGCGCCTCGGCATGGGGCAGCTTCCAGCAGATCGCCGGCGGAACTTGGACGGGACTCTGGGATGAGGTCACCGGTGTGCCCATGGCAGTGCACGGATCGGGCATCGCAGCACCCGGTTCGGTGAACGACGCTGCGGCCGCCGAACAATTTACGCGCGCTTTCATCGCGCGGCACATCGCGCTTCTCGCGCCGGGCGCGAGCCCGAGCGACATCCAACTCGTCGACAACATCAGCGACGGCGAGATGCGCACCCTCGGCTTCATCCAGACGCACAGAGGAATGAAGGTCCTCGATGCGCATCTCATCTTCGAGTTCAAAAATGACCGTCTCTTTGTCTTCGGATCGACGGCATTCCCCAACGTGTCGGTGCCAGCCTCGGCTATCGACGCCCCCTCCGCCGCGGTGAAGTCGTCGGCCACGGGGTGGATGGCCGATATGGGGCGCACGCTCGTCGCGAGCAATGTTGAAGAGACGGTGATTTTGCCGATGGTCCGCGCGTCGGGCGCGATCGAATACCATCGCGTGACGCCGGTTCAGGTGGCGGAACCGAATGCGATGGGGTCGTGGACGGTCTACGTCGACGCGGCCAGCGGCGCGAACGTCGCGCGCAAGGACAACCTCACCTACGCCGACGGCACGCTCAAATACAAGGTGCCCGAGCGCTCGCCAGGTTTCGGCATGCGCGTCGATCGCACCGCCGCGCTCGCCAACATCTCCGTCGGAGGGACGGCGGGCAAAACCGACAACTACGGCAAGTTGACGTGGACGGCGGCGGGCGACGCGACGGTCACCACCAACTGCGTCGGCACACTCGCCACGGTCAACAACAACACGGCAGCCGGCGCCAAGGTGACGGGCATGGTTCCCGTCCCGGCCGGCGGCATCGGCATCTGGGATCGCTCCACGGTCGCCACGGAAGACTCGCAGCTTACGTGTTTCACGAGCCTCAACGTCGTAAAGGAGCACGTCTCGCGTTTCGTTCCCCGCGGTCAGATCCCGTGGATCAATAACAACGTCGTCTGCAACGCCAACCAACCGCAGACCTGCAACGCCAACTGGAACGGAACGAGCCTTCAGTTCTTCGCGGCCGGCAAGAGCGGCACCAACAACTGCGAAAACACGGGGCGCATCACCGACGTCGTCTATCACGAGTTCGGCCACGGCTTTCACCAGAACATCGTCACCGGCGGCGGATCGGTGAACGGATCGATGGGCGAAGGCGTGGGCGATTCGCTGTCTGTCAGCATCACGCAGGACTTCAAGATGGCGCCGGGGTTCTTCGTCGACCGGCCCACCGAAGGCATCCGCGATCTCGACACGACGGACGCGACGTGGCCCCCGCCCAACACCGAGGTTCACGCCGCGGGCATCGTGTACGGCGGCTGGATGTTCGATCTGCGCAAGAACTTCAAAGCCATGTACGGGGCCAAAGAAGGCAACTGGCAAGCCGACCGCCTCTTTTACGAGTCGGTGCGGCGCGCCACCAGCATCCCCACCAGCGTCACCCAGGTCTTTGCGGCCGACGATGACGACGGCAATACGGCCAACGGAACGCTCCACACTTGCGCCGTTTACGAAGCAGCCAAACGCCACACTCTGTTTGCAAGCGGTACGGGCACGCCCGCCGAGCCGCCCGCGGCTTCGCTCATCCCCGGAGTCGCAGCGCCGACCCTCACGGGGACCGCGCTGTCGCTCAAGCTCCTCGGCAACAACTTGTGCCCCACCGCCGTCGATCTGCAATCCGCCGTCGCTGTGTACCAGCCTCGCGGCTCGACCACGCAGACCATGGTCACGCTGGCCAAGGGCACCAACGAGTACACGGGCACGCTCCCCTCCGGCGACACCGTCGGCACGTACAAGGTCACGGCCACCTTCGCCAACGGCAAGGTCTACACGTTCCCGCAGAACGCCGCTGACCCCATGTACGAGTTTTACAGCGGCCCGGTGACCAAGCTGTACTGCACCGATTTCGAAGGCGCGGCAGCTCCCGCCGATTGGACCCACACCGGAACGCCGGCCACGGCCGACGAATGGGAATGGGGAACGCCCGGCGAGATCGCGCTGACGAACGATCCGCGCTCCGCTTTCTCGGGCACCCAGATCTTCGGCATGGACCTCGGAAAGTGGACGACCGACGGCGTCTACGCGACGGGCACGAGCAGTCTGACGAGCCCTGTCGTCAATACCGCGGGCATGGGACAGGTTCACTTGCAGTACCGCCGCCAGCTCAACGTCGAAACGGGTGCGAACGATCAAGCCAACATCTACGCCAACGCGACAAAGGTGTGGAGCAACGCCACGACCGGCAACCACGTCGACAAAGAGTGGCGCTTTCACGACGTCGACCTCTCGGCACAAGCCGCGACCGGCACCGTGCAAGTCAAGTTCGAGCTCATCGCCAATGCCACCACCAATTTCGGCGGCTGGAACATCGACGACTTTTGCATCGTCGCCACGCAGGGTGACGGCGGGTTGCCGCCGCAGCCCCCGGACGCTGGTGACGCGGGCGTCGCTGCTGACGTCAGCACTGACGTCTCCAGGCCCGACGTGAGCGACGGCGCGAGCGGCGCGGCAGGATCGGGCGGCACCGCTGGTGCCGCCGGAGCGGCGGGTTCCGCTGGAGCCGCGGGCAAAGGCGGCGCCGCCGGGAGCGCGGGTGCCGCAGGAGCGGCAGGTAAAGGTGGCGCATCGGGTAGTGCGGGTGCGGTCAGAGCGGCAGCGCGGGCTCGAGCGGTGCCTCGGGTACCGGCGGATCGGCCGGCACGGCTGGTGCGGGCGGCAAAGGCGGCACGGGCGGCAGCGGCACCGGCGGCTCATCCACAGGCACTGGCGGCACGGGCACGAGCGACGATGGTTGCGGTTGCAAAATCGGCGCGGCGCCAATGAGCGGCAACAGCTCGGCCGTGTGGCTCACTGCGATTCCGCTCCTCGGGCTCGGCCTCCGAAGGCGGCGTCGCTCCACGCGCGGCGAATGACGCGGTACGTTTCCGCCGCCCTCCTCGCATCCTTGATCAGCGCCTGCGCCGGTTCCCGCAAGGGAGCCGACGCGGGCGGTGGTCCCTCGACGGGTGGAGGTCCAGCCGCAGCGAGCGCAGCGGGCACGCCCGGTGCGCCGCTCGCAACCACGGGCAACGCGTCCGCTCCGACAGCGATTGGTACACCTGCCGCCGATACCACGGGGGCTGCATCGGCCAGCCAAGGCACCCAGGGACAGACGTGCGAGGACGGCAAATGCGCACGCGGTCTCGAGTGCATCAGCTACTACGGCTTTGCCGGAACTGCGGGTCCGAAGTTCACCGCCTGCGAGATCCGTTGCCAAATGAGCGGCAAGCCCGCCTGTCCGTCGGGGCAGAGCTGCGTCACCATCTCCGACGGACCGGGCAGCGTGTGTCGCCCACCGGGCATGTAACTCGTCTAGACTCGCCGGCACCATGATCGTCGGCATTCTCGGAGGGACGGGCAAAGAAGGCGCCGCGCTCGCGCTGCGCCTCGCCAAGGCGGGCTACGCCATCATCATCGGCTCACGCGATGAGGCGCGCGCGGCGACCAAAGCAGCCGAGGTCGCGAAGGCGAGCGGCGGCAACGTCAGCGGCGGGACCAACGGCGAAGCTGCCGCGCGCGGGGACCTCGTCATCGTCGCAGTCCCTTTCGCCGGTCACCGCCAGCTGCTCGAAGAATTGAAAGCTTCGCTGTCATCGAAAACGCTGATCGACACCGTCGTGCCACTCGATTTCAAAGCGGCGCACACCTATGCGCCCCCCCCCGAGGGATCGGCCGCCGAGGAAGCGCGCGCCGTGCTCGGAGCGGGATCACGCGTCGTCGCCGCGCTCCATCAAATTGCCGCCCACGAGCTCGCCTCGCTCGATCATGCCATCGAGGCAGACGGCTTTTTCTGCGGCGACGATGCGAGCGCCAAAGAACAAGCTGCCGCCCTGATCCGCGCGCTCGGCGTTCGCCCCGTCGACGCCGGAGGGCTCAAGAATGCGCCCATTCTCGAGGCGATGACCCCGCTCCTCATCGAGATCAACAAGCGGCACAAGGTGAAGTCGTCGGGGATCAAGATCACCGGGATCTGAGGGGAGAGAGACGAAATGCTGCATGGAGGTGTTACCCATCAACCGTGGCCGTTGCCCGTAAGGGCTCAGCAACAAGCGCCGTTTCCAGATCGCAGAGAACGGCAGAGACGTTCGCTCCGTCACTATGGGCCGCGCTCCGCCACCGCGCAGTGCGCTTTGATGCAGAACTCGCGCTCGTTCCTTTCCGAGACGATCCCTCGCTAGGCCTCCGCGTCGCGCCGACTAATGCGCACCAGGGTTCAAATGCGACGGCGTGATCTTGTCGATAGAGATGAGCGCGTCGTAGCTCCTCTTCGGGCTGAGAGGGATGTTGGAGTTTTCTTCGCCACGAAAAATCCCGCCCACCCAGCGGGTCGGCATCTTCGACGAAAGCCAGTCGCCCACTTTGCCGGAGGAGATCCGCAGATCGACCAAAAATAAGTCCTTTTGGGCGAGCGCCAGCGCGCTTTCGAGCCCATTGGCCGGCGGAGCACCTAGGGTGAACGCCTCGATCGGGCGCTTACCAGGCGCCGCGCCCGCGTTCTTCATGGGGATCGCGAGGAGTGAACCCGAGCCGAAGGTCGTGCCTAGCACGAAATAGTCCGAGCCGTGACGTTCGCGCAAAAGAGCGCCCATTTCACTCAACTCGACCCGCTTGGCGCTCAGGTGACTATTGTGGCCGAGCAGGACGATCTTGGCGCCTTGCGGCTCCCGCGAAAGAATCGATTCGACGGTCTCGGCCATCGCCATATCGCGCAGCGTGAAGTCGCGGTACACGCGCTCGGTGCGCCGAATCATGTGCGCGTGTTCGCGCGCTGTTTTCCAAGCCGCCTCGCCCAACTTCGCCGCCCATCGCGTGTGCTCGGTGTCGAAGCGCGCCAGAATGTGGGCGAGCTCATCTCGGGTCTTTGTTTGTACGGCGGCGCTGAGCCCCCCATACGTCCCTTCGGCGGACGTCTCGCGCAGAGGCGCGAGAAAGTCACGCGCGTGCGCCGCGAGCAGGGTGTCGACCTTGTCGAGGTACGCGATGACCGCCGGCACGGCGTGACTTGTGAACTCCACGTCGAAGCCGAGAAAATGCAGCTTCTTCGCATGCGATGGATTTTGGTTGTAGCGGCGCATCCAGCGCACGAGCGAGAGGGTCTCTTCGCAATTCGGTTGCCAATAATAAAGATCGGCGAGCCCCTTCATCGGGTCGCCGCGGCCCGTCGTAACGTACTCGTCGAGCGCGAGCGCATCGGACCATGTGGCCTCGATGGCGACGGTGGTGAAGCCGAGCTCGGTCGCGAGATATTCGATGAGGCGGTGTCGCAAAGTCCAAAATTCGCCCGACCCGTGCACGGGTTCACCGATAGCGACGACGTGCGCATCGCCAATCAGTTTTTTGAGCGGCGCGAGATCCGTCGATCCTTGACCGGGCTGGATCGTCGCGAGCGGGATGACGCTTTCGGCAAGGAACGCTCGAAGTTCGGCGTCCGTGGGGCGCGGCGCCGGCGCGCGATCGAGCTTGAAGTCGACGGCTTGCGATACAGGTTCGATGCGCCGCCAACTCCGCGGCAGCGGGGACGCGTCCGCTACGAGAAAATACGCCGTGTCGCCCGGCACGCGGAGCTCGTAACGACCAGCGGCGTCAGTTGTCGTCATGTAGACCTCCGCCTCGTTGTCGCTAATTCGCACCGCTTCGATTCGCGCAGCAGCCGTCCGTCCACCATGCGCGTTTTCTACGTTGCCGCTGAGCACGGCGCCGCCTTGACCGAGCTCGAGATTCACCGTGAGCGGTTTGCCCGCAGCCAAATCGTGCACCCCGCCGTAAGCGCCCGGCGCCGCGCTTCCGAGCGTCGCCGTGACCGCATAGTGCCCTTCTTCCGTGGAGGCGAACGCGTATTGACCTGCGGCGTTGGCGGTCGTCATTGCGACACGGGGCGAAGCACCCGGGTAGTCGAGCTCGAAATGGGGCACGAGTACGACGAGCGCTCCCGCGGCCGGCATCCCTCCGGCGAGCCGCACCTGACCGGAGAGAACGCGTGGCGCGGCGAGGGCAGCGGGGCTGTCAGTGCGCGCGAGGGCGGACGTCCCCACAGGGAGCGCCTTCGTCGACGGTGGTGGGGCCGCGCACCCCACGATTGCCACCACTAACGCATACAAGCGGCGCAACCGATGACCCGACGACCCGCGACCGTCCACCAATCTTCACCTCCCTCAATCCGATTTTGCGAGTGTCGACGACACCTCGGAAAGGCGTCAAGTGGGCGTGTGCGGATAGCATTCTTCGGTGCTGACCCGACCGGTTCGAGTAATGGCTCAGAGCGGACGTTCTTTTTTGAGCCGATTGGCACGTTCGCGAGCCCCATTACGTGGAAAAGACATGACCCTCATCGCAAAATGCTTCGTCACCTCCATGACCGCCCTCGCCTTGCTCGCGCAATGCGTCGCTCCATCGGAGAGAAACCAATCGAAATCGGCGGAGGCGCAGCCCCCAAGGTACCCGGCGACACGGCGCGTTGACGTCGTCGAAAATAGGCATGGCATCGACGTGCGCGATCCATACCGATGGCTCGAAGACGACGCGGCGGACGAGGTGAAGCGCTGGATGCACGAACAGGACGCCTTGACCCGCGCGAGCATCGCGAAGATTGCCGTGCGAGATGATCTGCTTCGTCGAATGCAGAGCCTAGCCCACCAAGATCGACGCGATGTACCGCAACATGCTGGTCAGCGTTATTTCTATACGCATCGAAAAAAGACCGAGGAGCGCGCGGTCCTTTGCTGGAAGGACGAGGCCGACGGACGAGAGCGCACCCTCGTCGATCCTTCGGGTTGGGCAAAAGATCATGCCGCGCTTGGGTTTTGGCGCGCGTCATGGGACGGCAAAAATGTCGCGTACGAGGTGAAGCCAAACAACTCCGATTCGGCCTCGCTTCACGTCATCGACGTCGGGAGCGGCCGCGCGTCGGAGATCGATATCATCGGGGGCGTCCAAGAATGCCGGCCGCAATGGACTCCTCGGGGTGACGGGTTCTACTACGTGCACTTCCCGACCGACCCTTCCAAGCGCGGAGAACGACACGCGCTCGGCGAGGTGCGCTTTCACAAGCTCGGCACACCGGCGACGGCGGACGCCATCGTACGGGAACCGACACCCGGCCAAGAATGGCTTCAGGTGACGCTCGGCCCCGAAGGCCGCTGGCTCATCGCGACCGTCTGGTTCGCGTTCACTGAAAGCGAAGTGTACATCAAGGACCTCGATTCGAAATCCGAGTGGCAAGTCGTCACCGGAGGTAGACGTTCGCGTTTCATGGCGCAATCCTACCGCGACACCTTGTTCTTGTATTCGACCGACGGCGCACCGAGCGGCGAGATCTTTGCTGTTGATCCGAAAAGGCCCGACCGCGCTGCGTGGCGCCGCGTCGTCGCCGAGAACGCCGAGTCGCCGCTGCTCGATTTCGATGTCCTCGGAGGTCGGCTGGCACTCCTTCGGCTGCAGCATGTCGCGAGCCGGTTGGACGTGCACGAGATGGACGGGCGATTCGTTCGCACCGTCCCCGCACCTCCTTTGACGACGATCCACACGCCGGTCGGCTCACCCGACGACGACGATGCCTGGTTTGAATCCGAGTCATTTACCGAGCCCCCCCGGATCCACCGCACGTCGATGAGAACCGGTGAGACGAGCATCTCGTACGCAAGCGCCGTGGGCGCCGACCTGTCGCGTTTCGAGACCGAGCAACTCTTCTATCACTCGAAGGACGGCACGCGTATTCCCATGTTTTTGGTTCACGAAAGGGGCTGGAAGCGAGACGGCTCGGCCCCGCTCCTGCTCCATGGATATGGCGGCTTCAATTGGGCGCAGCGACCGGCCTTCGACCCGTTTCTGATCCCGTGGCTCGAGCGCGGGGGCGCCTACGCGGTAGCGAACGTGCGCGGGGGATCGGAGTACGGCGAAGCCTGGCATCAGGCCGCCATGCGGCACAAAAAGCAAAACGCGTTCGACGACTTCATTGCTGGGGCCGAGTTCTTGGTACGCGAAAACTACACCCGAAAAGAACGGCTCGGCATTCACGGCCTTTCGAATGGCGGGCTCTTGGTGGCGGCGGTCGTCACCCAGCGGCCAGATCTCTTTCGTGCCGCGCTGTGCGAGGTACCTCTCGCTGACATGGTTCGCTTTCGATTGCCCTCGAAAAACACGAACGCAGGACCGGGAGAGCTCGGATCGCCCGACGATCCGGTGGACTTTCGCGCCCTGTTTGCCTACTCGCCCTATCACCACGTAGCGGCGGCGACAGCGTACCCGTCGATGCTCATCACCGTCGCCGAGACCGACGAGCGCGCCGCCCCGATGCACGCACGAAAGCTCGCCGCAGCCATGCAGGCGGCGACGACGGGGGGCCCCGTACTCCTGCGGGTCGAGTGGAATGCGGGACACCACGGTACTGATACCGTCAGCCTCGACGCCGAACGCTTTGCGGATGAGTACGCGTTTCTGTGGGCACAACTCACTGCCCATAGGTAGAGGCATTCGCGCGCTCACCGGCAGCGCTTCGGAGACCCAACCTCCGCGGCGTCGCGGCACGCAAGCGCCCTCCGCGAGCCAAGTCCCCCCCGGTCAATGAAATGGCCGCTAATGCAACTGTCGCGGGCGCGATCCTCCGGCATGGTGCGAGCACGCGGGGTGCGTAGATTGAGAAACGAGGATCTTCTGCGAACGTGCTTGTTCATGTTGCTGGGCCTTACGGCGTGCGGAGAGGCATCCACGACGGGGCTGGCCGGGCCAGTCGACAGTGGGCAACCGGACAGTGTGCAGCCAGACAGCACGAGTCCGGAGTGCGCCGTCGAGGTGCGCGACGCCGACTGCGACAAGAGTCAGCGCCCCATCGTCTTCGTTCATGGAACGTACGGCTCCGGCGACAACATCGGCAACGTCGCGCAGCTCTTCGGGAGTAACGGCTTCTGCCAAGATCGCTTTTTGGCGGTCGAATACAACTCGCTCGGCGGCAATCCGCAGGGCACGCTCGACGCGTTGATCGACGGGGTGCTGGCGGAGAGCGGCCAAAACCAGGTCGTTTTGATGGGCCACTCCCAGGGCACACGACATTGCTACGACTACTTGGCCGATCCGATTCATCAAGCCAAGGTCGCTCAGTACGTGCACCTCGCCGGCGGGCCGCGTCCCGCTCCCCCCACCGGGGTGCCCACCCTCAGCGTCTCATCGAACAGCGACACATTGGTCACGGCCGCGGGCGTGACAGGCGCCGATCGCACGGTCGTCTTCGAGACTCAGGACCACTTTGCGGTAGCGGCCTCGACCGATACGTTCGTTGCGATCTACAACTATCTTCGCGGCGAGGACCCGAAATACAAAGAGGTTCAATGCGGCGACGCCATGGTCACCCTGGAGGGGATCTCCGAATCGTTCGCCGACAATCTCCCCGTCGCGGGAACGCTCGAGGTACACGAGCTCGGCTCGTCGCCGCGCACGCGAGAGACCCCCACCACGGTCGTCACCATGGGCGTGGACGGGCACGTTGCCCCGTTCCAGTTGAAGCGCCTTACCGCCTACGAGTTCCGCGCGCTCGATCCTTCCCGCAAGATCGTGGGACACCAGTACTTCGCGCCCTTCAAGCGCAGCAATCGCCTGCTGCGCTTCCTTTCACCGTCGAAAGGTTTGGCGCGGATCGTCACCGATGCCGTCGTTTCCGACGACCGGCACACCGCGGTCGTCGCACGCTACGCCGCGGGCGCTTTTCGCCAGGACTTGGGCGATAGCCTGACCATCGACGGCGTCGAAATCCTGAACGACACCATTGCGACCGCCGCAACTTCGACGGTGGGTCTGTTTCTCTTCGACGCGAACGTCAACGGCCAAACCGACGGTGGAGCCTTGGCCGCCTATACGAGCACGCCCTTCGTCAAGGGTACGGATGTCTTCCTCCAAGCGACGACGCCTGCCTTCCTGGAGATGAAGTTCCACAATACGGTGCTGCATGTGCCCAATTGGCCCTCGCTATCCGAGGGGCAGACGCTCGTCATGTTTCCCTAGTCGCCTGTACGTGGCGCCCTAACGCCGATGGCGGCGCCGGTACTCGAGCGGCGTTTGTGCAGCCCAGCGGCGAAACGCGCGATGAAATGCCGCCGTTTCCGAAAAGCCGAGAAGCAGCGCGACATCGGCGAGCGGCAGATCGCGCCCAGCCACGTACTGCAGGGCGAGGCGGCGGCGCAGATCGTCGAGCACGTCCTTGAACGTCGTGCCCTCCTCGGCGAGCTTGCGGCTCAAGGTGCGCACGGCCATGCCGAGGTCCTTCGCAACGCGCACGGCGTTCGGATTACCCTGTGCAAGTTCCTTCGCCACGATCGCGCGTGCTCGTTCGGTGACGCTTTCGGCTCGGGGCAATTCGGACATCAGCTGCTCTGCGTGCCTCGACATCACGCCGTGCAGCTTGGGATCGGCCTTCTCGAGGGGCGCCGCGAGGTGGCTGCGCGGTAGAAAAAAGCCCGAGAAGGGGGCCGAAAACTCCAGCGTAGCCGGCGCGAAGGTGAGCTCGTACTCGCTCCGCTCTACTGGCGCGTCGTGGGTGAACGAGACTTTCACCTGCCCCACGACGTCCCGAAGCCAACGGCGAGCGTGGTTCCAAAAGAGACTCCCCACCTGAAAATCGACGGCGGCGCGGGGGAGGATGACCGTGTTGTCGAGCCGGATGAAAGCGTCGTCGCCGTCGACCTCGAGGCGAATGGTGAGCGTATCGTTGACGAGACGCATGTAGCGGCCGGCGACCTCGATGGCATCAGCGACGGTCGCGCTCGTATTCAAGAGGTAGTCGAGGGCCCCCACGTCGCCGAGTGAAGTGCGCCGAGCTGCCTTCAAGCCGAGGTCCGGATCCCCCGTGAGCTCGGCGGTCGCCTCGAGCATGCGATGTACGGCGCTGACCGGAACCCGTTCGTCGGGATCGATCTCTTGCCACTGATCCAGCATGGCGTCGGAGATCGCCGGACGCCCGCGCAGCTCTTCGAGAAAGGGGCGCACGAGATGCACGGCATAACAAGGTCGCTCTCGCGTTGCGGGATCGGTCACGTCGCGTGCTCTCGTACCATCATGCCCGTTCGGGTCGCCCGCTACCAGGGGGACGCGCGGCCAGCGTCGAGCCCGACAGTCCGGCGTGTTCAACGAAGGAGCGCGCCGCCGACACATCGACGATGGGCATGGCGAGTGCAGTACAGCGTCGCATGCACGAAGATGAGGCACGACCGGCTTGCGTCGCTCCGCTTTGGCAGCCGAGCGAACCGGCTCGTATCATCGTCACCCAAGACGATCCCGAGTTGCGCGAGCTCGTCATGACCAAGTTACTCGACGATGGACATGAAGTTTATGGGGCGTCGTCCGCGCGCGAGCTCTTGCACTTGCTCGCCGCGGCAGGCTCCACGATTCCACCACTCGACGGCGCCGATCTCATCGTCTTGGATCAAGATCTGCGGGATCTATCGGGCATCGAAATCATCCGTCGACTGCGGGGTGCGCGCTCGAAAATCCCGCTTCTTCTCATGGCGGGGTTTCCATCGCGCGAGCTCCTGCGCGAGACGAAGACTCTTCGCGTACCCATTCTCGTGAAACCGTTCCCGCTCTCGGATCTCTCCAACGCAGCCCTGCTGCTCATGTTGATGAGCACGACCGGGGCGAGCGATTTGCGGAAGTCGGCCACCCTCTGACGACTGACGATGCCCTCGCGCGCGCGAATCGCTGTGCGACACGCTCAGGCTAGAGCCCCAATCCCGGCCGAGCTCCTGGTCGATTTGCGATGAGGAGCGCCGGAGAGAGGATTGAGGCTCGGCCTTTTCGGGTAGTGAGCCTCAGAGATTCACGCCTACGCCGCCGAGAAACGCGAGCGCCCCTGGATTGGGCGTTACGTAGACGCGCCCTTCGCCCGAGATGTAGGCGGGACCGAAGTGCACTGCGGCCAAGAACCCGGGCTGAAACCCGAAAACCACTTCCGGCTGATCGGTGCGTCGGCCGAATCCATCGTTGCCCACGCGGAGAAAGGCGGGGCCCAGAAACACGTACGGTCGAAGCTCCCAGCGGTCGCCTGGCCAAAACTTGTAGCCGAGCTCACCTCCGACGAACGTTGCATTTTGGGTGTAGTACGTGAACGAGCCGCCCAGATAAACGCCGGGAACGGTGGTGGCGCCGATGCGTCCACCCACCCCGACGCCGTATCCGACGCCCGCGTAACCGCCCATTTCGACGCCGGTGAGGTACGGATAATCCGTGCGGGCGGGTCCGGCACGTTCGTGATCGTAAACGATAACTGCGTCGGCAGCGGCGATGGACGCAACGGACGTCGCGGCAATGGTAATCGCAAAAGCCAATCGTAATCGCATGGCAGACTCCTCTCGAACGTGTGGAAGAGCGCGACTCGAGCGCCATTGGCTAGATTCAGCACAGCCTCTTTCGCTCGGGTGCGTTGCTGATAATTACCGGTGCACGTGCCGTGCGAGCGCGGCGCTACTGCCCTGGGCCGAAAGGCAGTGGGCCCCCCTTGACACCCTCCCCGTTGCCGAATAGGGAACGGAATTGTCCTTCCATGCGAGCTGGCCACCCTCGAGCGCGAAAGGTGATCTCGCCGCGCCGCCCCGGCGCGACTGGCTACGGATGGCTCGCGGCATTGACGATGACGGTGCTCGCTCTGAGCCCGCTGCTCGCGATGTTCCATCAGATCTCGTCGCACCACGCGGTCTGCGAACACGGTGAGCTGGTCGAATCTGGCCACGGCGCATTCTCGCCCGACGATTGGCGCGTCGGGAATGCCCCGGTGGGGCGGGACGCGGACAGTGCGCCGGCTTCGGATGCCCGCGCCGATTCAGCGGCGGTCCGGCATGGCCACAGCCATTGTTCGGTAGGAACCCTGGCCAAGAACAACATTGGTGTTCTGCCGGGTGTACGGATCGTCACTGCCCTATCGGAAATCGCGGTCGAAGAGCTGCATCCTTGCGGGCTCGCTTACCGCCGCCCCCTTCTTTTCAGCGCACCGAAGACGTCGCCACCTCGCGTCGCGAGCTAGCGCTTTGAGCTAGCGCTTTACGGCTAACTCCAATCCCGGTCGGTACGACGTTTGGCCAGCACATGCGTGCGGTCGCGAACTCGTGCTGACGCGCTCGCGGGCCGCAGACAACGCCGCTTGGGGCCTTGAGCTGCGGCCTGACGCTCCCCCTCTCGCCGCCGGCTCGTCTCGGCGGCGCCGGAGCCTTCGCTCCGGATTCACGTGCGTTTCAGGGAATCAAAATCATGTCGCATCGTCTTGCTCGCCCAGCGCTCGAGCGCTTCGGCTCGTGGCCGTGGGTCGCTCTGATCGTCACCTTGCTCTTGCCGTCGAGCGCATGGGGCCAGGCGCCGAGCGGCGCGCCGCCCAACGTCGTTGCGCCCACGGTGCTGACGCACGTCGAAGCCGTTTATCCGCCTTCGGCACTCGCCGAGCGACGTCACGGCGACGTCGTCCTCACGGTCACCGTCGACATCGACGGCCACGTGTCCGCGGTCGACGTCGCCTCCTCCGGCGGCGACGAGCTCGACCAAGCGGCGATTGTCGCCGTCCGGCAGTGGACCTTCGTCCCGGCGAAACGCAATGAGAGCCCCATCTCCAGCCGGATCCGAATCCCTTTCCATTTTGCACCGCCCGCCGCTCCCCCGGAGCTGGTCGAACAACCGCCGACCGCTGAGCCCGAGCTTCCCTCGCAACCGGCGATTCCCGGTCCGCCCCCTACCCGTGAAGCACCGCAGAGTCGGTCTGCTACGGGCGCGGTGAAGGCCGGCGAGGAAGGAGCGCAACCTCCGGCGGTCGGTGCAACCGAGGTCACCGTGCAGGGGCGACCCGTTCCGCCTAGTCGCGGAGCGAGCGACTTCAATCTGCGCGTCGGCGAGCTGGCCCGCGTGCCGCGCGGCAATGCGTCGGAGATGCTGAAGTTGGCGCCGGGCATCTTGCTCACCAACGAGGGCGGCGAGGGACACGCCGAGCAAGTCTTTTTACGGGGGTTCGACGCTCGTGAAGGGCAGGACATCGAGTTCTCACTGGGGGGAATGCCCATCAACGAGAGCGGCAACCTGCACGGGAACGGCTATGCAGACACGCATTTCATCATTCCCGAGACGGTCGAATCGCTGCGCGTGGTCGAGGGACCCTTCGATCCCCGCCAGGGAAACTTCGCCGTGGCGGGCAGCGCCAATTACGAGCTCGGGCTCGAGAAACGTGGCTTCACCGCCAAGTATTTGCGCGGCAGTTTCGGCACGAAGCGCCTTCTCGTGCTTTACGGACCGAGCGAGTCGAGCGCGCGTACGTTCGGCGCCGCGGAGATCTACAAGACCGACGGGTTCGGTCAAAATCGGGACGCTGAGCGCGCCACTGCCTCCGGGCAATACGAGGGTCGCCTGGGCGAAACGGGCTCGTACCGAATCACCGGCATGGCGTACGGAACGAATTACCACAGCGCGGGCGTCATTCGCGACGACGACCTGCGCCGCGGGCGCATCGGTTTTTACGACAACTACGACACGACGCTCTTTGCACGCGAGCAAACACGTCAAGGAGGCGACTCGACGCGATTCTCAATCTCCAGCGATCTCGACGCGAAGGTCGGCGAAGTGGGCCTTTCGCAGCAGGTGTTCATGATCTCCAGCGGTATGCGCTTGCGCGAGAATTTCACTGGCTTTCTCTCGGATGTGCAAAAGCCGACGCAGCGCATCCACGAGCAACGAGGCGACATGCTCGACCTCGATCAGGACGCGCTCACCATCGGGGCGCGCGGTTCGGGCAAGCTCCCCGGCGTCGTCTTCGGTCAAAAGCAAGAGATCGAGTTTGGCTACTTCGCACGCACTGACAAGGTCACCGCGTCGCAACAGCGCCTGCAGGCGAGCGACGGCGTTCCCTATGCAACCGAAACCAATCTCGCCTCCAAGCTCGGCGATCTCGGGCTCTATATCGACGCCAACCTCCGCCTCACGTCATGGCTCGGTTTGCGGGGAGGCGTCCGTTCCGATCTCTTCCTTTTCAATGTGAATGATCTCTGTGCTGTAAAGGACGTGTCGCGGCCGTCGCGGACCGATCCGCCCGGCGACGCCAGTTGCCTCGATCAACAGCAATTCGGGCTGCATCGCGAGACGAACCAGCGCTCGTCGACGGCGAGCACCGCCGTTCTTCCGCGCGCTTCGATCCTCTTCGGGCCTTTCGATAATTTCACCATCTCCGGCAGTTATGGGCGGGGGGTACGCTCGATCGATCCCGGTTACATCACCCAGGACGTCGAAACGCCGTTTGCGAGCATCCGGGCCTACGAGGGCGGCGTGTCGTACGCGGGACAGGTCAAGAACGTCGCGGTAGTCGCACGATCGATCTTCTTTCAAACCAACGTCGATCGCGATCTCATCTTCAGTGAAACGGCAGGCAGAAACGTGCTCGGCGCGGGGACGACCCGCCGCGGCTGGGTCGGAGCTACGCGCCTCACCGGATCTTGGTTCGACGAAGCGGCCAACATCACTTTCGTCAAGTCGACGTACGACGACACGAACCTGCTCGTCGCCTACGCGCCGGACGTCGTCCTTCGGTCGGACACGGCGATCTTCGACGATTTGCCGCTGTCCATGGGCGGAAGCAAGACGCGCGGCGCGCTCAGCGCGGGGATCACGTACGTCGGACGCCGCGCCCTTCCGCTCGGTGAACGAAGCCAGGTCGTCTTCACGGTCGACGCGTCGGCGACCCTCGGTTGGAAGAATTTCGAGCTCGGCCTCATCGCCACGAATCTGCTCGATCGACGCTACCGGCTCGGCGAATACAACTTCGTTTCCGATTTCCGCAGCGATCCCCAGCCCACCCTCGTCCCGATTCGGCATTTTACCGCCGGTGCACCGCGCGGCGTCTTCCTCACGCTGGCGGTGAGCCTCGGAGGCCCCTCGTGAGAGCGACCACCTCGCTTTTGTTGGCCTCGGCCCTGCTCGCTTCGTGCGCGGGAACGACGGGCGGCGAAGTCATCGCCTTCGACGCGGCCGCGGCGGGCGCCGAGGATGCCCGCGCCGGTGGAACGTTGCAATTCGTCACGGACCTCGGCTGGAACGTGTCGCTCACGTCGGCCAAACTCCACATCGGCGCTGTCTACTTGAACCGAAGCATGCCCATTTCCGGGGTGCAGAATACGAGCTGCATTTTGCCCGACACGTACGTGGGGCAGATCACCACCGGGCTCGACGTCGATCTCCTTTCGCCGCAGCGACAACCGTTTCCGCTGAGGGGCGAAGGCGTGACGGCGCCGGCCGCCGTCGTCGCCCAGGTTTGGTTGACGGGCGCTCCCATCGATCAGGCCGACGACGACACGCCCATTCTCCAGGTGGAAGGGACCGCCGAGCGGAACGGCGCCTCGAAGCCTTTCACGGGTACGATCACCATTGGTTCGAATCGCCTTCAAAACGGAATCGACGCCACCCAGGCGGGCGCCGCCCCCATTTGCAAGCAGCGCATCGTATCGCCTATTCCCGTCCTCCTCGCGCTGCGCGAGACGGGCTCGCTGCTGCTTCGCGTCGACCCGCGCTTTCTGTTCGTCAACGTCGATTTCTCGGCTCTTCCGGCGGTGGGAGATGCCTTCGCGTTTACCGATGACGTCACCCAAAAAGACCAGCCGAGTTTGAATCTCTACAACAACCTGCGCGCTGCGAGCAGGCTCTACACCTTCGAATGGGTTCCTTGAGGGCAACATGAGATCGACCTACACGCGTTGGCTCTTCGCAGGAGCGCTTTGCATGACGAGCGCCGGTTGCACCGACGAAAACGCAACGCCTCCGTCGATGTCTTCCGCGCTTCCTGGCAAGGCGGGGATTCTCTTCAGCGCTTCGGGCGAGTCCCTCGCGCTGACCGGTTACGCGTTTCCTCCGAGCAGCACGAACGATGCCCAATTTTACGACGGATGGGACGTCACATTCGATCGTTTGCTCGTGACCTTCGACGACATCGTCCTCTCGGACAATCCGGACAAGGACACCGGAGACGAGTCGAAGACCGGCGCTGTCGTCGCCCGTATCAACGGACCGTGGGCCGTCGACCTGCATCATGATGGCCCCGAGAACATCAACGGCAAGAGCGCGGGTGAGCGCGCCGTCCCCATTGCCGCGCTGACCAGGCAGGCCAATGGCAGCCCGTTTGCCGTTGACGGCACCCGCTATGCGTTTGGGTTCGATACGGTGGCGGCCTCGGCGCAAGCCGCGCACGTGAACCTCGATGCCGCCGCGCTCGCGGACTACGCGGAGATGATCGACAACGCGTGCGTCGTCATGTACGTCGGGACGGCGACGTTCAAGGGGGACGCCAATTGCAACGCCGATCACCAGAACTGGCCAATGACGGTGAGCTTTCGGCTCTGCTTCAAGTCGCCGGCCAGCTACATCAACTGCCAGAATCCCGACAACACGGGGACGCCCTTCCCCAGTGAGGAGAGCCAGCGCGGCATTGCCTTCGATGCCAACGCGGCCGTCATTGCACAAGTCACGCTCCACACCGACCACCCGTTCTGGGACAGCGTGCTGCACGGCTCGCCCTCCCATTTCGACCCGTTCGCCGCACGCGCCGTCGGGCGGGACGGCGGTATACCGATCGTGACGCTCGAGGATACGAGGGGGGTCGACTACACGGCCTACACAGACGGCGGCGGCAACGTCATCGATTGGCGATATTGCACCGAGCCACCGACCGATGCGCATCCGAAGTTCACCGGTCCCATGGCATTCGATCCCCAGAGCGTCCCCCACGCTATCGGCAATGATCCCATGACCGGGCTGAGAGACTTTTACGACTTCGCCACCTACAACCAGAGCACCCAAGGGCACCTCAACGCGGATGGGCTCTGCTTCGTAAAGCGCAACTACGACTCGCCGCGGTGAGCGCCGCAGACGGTCGCCTTTTCGGCCACCGACAATTTCGTGATCGAAATGCCGCGCCAGTCGCATCCTTGGTGCTGGTCAGGTGCGCCGTTTCCTCGTCCGCTTTCGCGTCCCGTCACATTTGGAAAAATCCATGACCTCTCGTCAGCGCATCGCGCGCTCGCCCATCGTGATGCTCCTCGTCGTTCCGGTGCTGCTGCGCTGCGGAAGCTCGGATAGCAACCCGCCCGCGGGCATGGGAGGAAGCGACGCCTCCGGGGCGGGTGGATCGACGAGCGGCGTAGGCGGCAACGGCGGCACTTCTGGCGCGGGCTCTGGCGGTAGTGGAGCCTCATCTACGGGAGGTTCGCCCGCCGACGCGAACGACACGGGAGGGTCACCCCGAGATGCATCCGTTTCCACCGGAGGAAACGGTGGAAGCGGGGGAGCGGCTGGGGCGAGCGGCGGAGCAGGCGGCGGGCGCGACGGAGCAGGCGGAACGGCCGATGGCAGCGGAGGATCAGCGCCGGCGGATGGCGCCGCTGGAGCAGAGTCGGGCGTGGACAGCAGCGCCGGACGAGGAGGCGCGGGAGGCAACGCCGGAAGTGCGGGCGCAGGAGGCAAGGCCGGAAGCTCAGGCGCGGCGGGCAGCGCCGGAAGCGCAGGCAAACCGGGAGACGCTGGAGTTCCGCCGAGCTGCGCCGGCTGGGCATCGGTCGATGCCGAAGGAGTGAATGGAACGACGGGCGGCCAAGGTGGTCCCGTCATCGAGATCACGACCGCGGATCAGCTCGCGAGTTACCGCCGAGTCGCCGGTCCCTACGTGCTTCGCATCATGAACGATCTGAGCGGCGAGTTTGAGCTCGGGTCCGACAAGACAGTGGAAGGTGCGACCAGCAACATCACGATCCACGGCAGCCTCAGTTTCTCGGGCACCTTGACGCTGACCTTGTCCAATCTCATCGTGCGAAATCTCAAAATTGACGCCCTCACCTCCACCGAGGACGCGATGGACATTCGATTTGCCCATCACGTTTGCGTCGAGCACTGCGAATTCATCGATGGTCCGGATGGCAATCTCGACGTCGTCAGCGAAGCCAACTACGTGACCATCGCTTACAACAAATTCTCGTACACTCCCGCTTGGCATCCTTTGCCCGGCGAGACGGCGCTGAATCACCGCTTCTCCAACCTGGTGGGGAGCAGCGACACGACCATGGCGGACCGCGGCAAACTGAAGGTTACCTACCATCACAATTGGTGGGCCGACAGGGTCGTCGAACGAATGCCACGCGTGCGGTTCGGCGAGGTGCACGTCTTCAACAACTACTATTCCGCGTCGGGTAACAGCTACGCCATCGCCGCCGGCACCGAAGCCAAACTGGTCATCGAAAACAACTATTTCGAAAACATCAACGATCCGCACATTTTCTACGACAATGAGACCACGGCGCAAATCGTGGCTACTGGCAACGAATACATCAACGTCACCGGACTCCGCCATGCGGGGCAAGGAACGGCGTTCGTGCCGCCTTACGCCTACACACTGCAGTCAGGCCCCTCGGTGAAGGCCACGGTGATGGCCAACGTCGGACCCCAATAGTCGGCGCCAGAAGCAGGGGCGATCACTCGGTCGCCGAGACATCGTCAATCGCACTAATCCGGTTTGTTGCTGAGAATGAGCTGAGCGGCGAGCTTTTCGCCGAGAGTTTGCGTCTCGGTAAGGTTCTCGATGTCTGCTGGAACGGTGCCCGTACCGACGAACGCGATGTAGGTGACGCCGCTGCCCGTTCCGCCATTGCCGGGATCGGGATTGATGCCGAGCTTCTCGGCGCAGGCATAGGAAGCCTCTCCGATAATCGTATCCGGCCCTGTGTCGCCCAGGACGGCGTATTGGAGCTTGTTATTGTAAATCACCGCGACCACGGTGCCCCCCTTGAGGCCGGTATACTTGAAATCGTTGGGGACCACGACATACGGCGTCACCGACGCTGCCAAAGGCATGCCGCTCTTGTTCGTATAAGCGGTTTGCGGTTGGTAACAGCAATCGTTGCCGGGGCACTTCCCATCCCCGATGTCACGGCCGTCACAATCGATGTCCATGTCGCCTTTCCAAAACACGGCCCCCAAGAGAGCGCAAATATCGATACTCGCGCTTCCTCCTTCGTCGTTGGCGTACTTGTGCGTCGAGACGACTGAAGCGCAGTTCTGTACGAGTGCCAACAGCTGAGCGGCCGTCGGCGCGCCACTGGTCCCACCTCCATCAGCCGCGCCGCCAGCCGCGCCCCCGACAGCTCCCGCGCCGGCTCCGCCGCTTTTTCCGCCAGCACCGCCGCCCCCGGCTGTACCTCCTGCGCCAGCGCGACCACCGGCGCCCGCGCTACCGCCGGTTCCACCCACGCCGCCTGCTCCGCTCTGCCCGCCCTTGCCGCCGCTGCCCGATGCACCAGGGTTTCCCGCTGCGCCGCCCATCGCCCCGACCCCGCCCGAACCACCAGCGCTGTTCGTCCCCGCGTTGCCGCCCGCCCCGCCCGTGTTGCTACCGCTGTCGACATTGCCGCCTGCCGATCCACCAGCGCCTCCATTCGATCCGCCGGCCCCGCCGGATCCCATCGCTCCTCCTTGACCCGTTCCGCCGGACCCCGTCGATCCAGCCGCCGACCCCGCGTCGGGCTCCCTGCTGGACGTCGAATCGTCGAGCGAAAAGCAGCCGCCAACGGACGCGAGGCCGAGCGCCGTGACGAGGGTGAAGGGGTGCAGATAGTCCTTGCGATTCATTTTCACGACCCTTTCGGGGTGTGTCGCTGACGGGGGGGTGATCGCCCTGATGTAGGCGCGGCTTGAAACGAATGGTTACGAACGCGAAATACCTTCACGGGCAGCGTAGCCGGGCGTGATTGGCAAACCATAAAGCGTTCGGATTTCGCGGCGTTCCGCTTTTGTCATCCGCACATCACTTGAGAAATTCGAAAGCCGGCCGTTCAAACCTATCGAGCTCATGAACTTTATTGAGGCGGAGCGACGGACCGCACTTCCGTGAGCCGCATCGAACAAGAAACCGACGCAGCGCCGATTTCCGCGGCGCGCCGCGGGCGCTCGCTCGACCCCAAGGTCATCCCCAGCGCCGGTGGAACGACCGTTCGCGCTTTGAAGGACGCGATGCAGGAGCTCGTCGGAATGGACGTGGTCGCGACCGCGCTCGCCAGTTTGCCGGCCGAGGTGCGCGAGGCTTTCGAGCCGGTCACGCCGATGACGTGGGTCCCGCTCGATGCAATCTATACGTCGGTCGCACGGGTGGCGGAGGTTGCCGGTCGATCGTTCGACGACCTCATGGACGAAGCGGTGCAACGAGCCGGAGAGAAGACGCTGCGCACCGCGTGGCGAATGCTGCTCCGAGTGACCGCGGACCGCGCGCTCATCAGGCGGGCGCCCATCCTTTACGCCAAGTGGCGAAACATCGGTCGACTGGAGACCGTCTCCACCGATCACGGTAAAGCCGAACTCTTTCTCACCGAATGGCCCGGCATGAGCGAACGCAACATTCGCTCGCTGGGAATCACCATCGAAAATGTGCTCCGCCTGGCCGGGCGCAAGCAGATCAAGGTTCAGTGGCAAGCAACGCCCGACGGCGCCAAATATGCCGTCGTGTGGCAGGCCTGAGCGTGTCCGCGCACCAGGCGCGGCCCGTCTATTCAGCGTTTGCTCACGTACGCGATGGCGGCGGCTTCGTCGTTGAACAAGACCGGTTTCGCATGATCGATGGCACGCGCGAGACGCTTCGATTGCATCAGGCCGACGGGCGTTGCCACGATGAGCGCGCGGCGTGCGAAGTCTCTGGCGAACACGTCGGTCTGCTGCACCACGTGCTTGAGCAGCACCGGGTCCGTCGTCAGCGGGGCGAGCCTCCAGTCGAGCAACAGACCCATCCGGGAGACAGGAATCTCGCCCAGCGCCTTCGCGCACAGGCGCAGCGAGCTTGCCACCCGATGAACGGAGCCAAATTGCTCGCCGCTGCGCACCAGGAGAACGTACGTCAGGTCCGGGTGGCGGCCCAGCGACAGGTACGCATCTTGGTGCAAGACGAACATGGGTCGATCGGCGAAACCAACGCAACTCGAGAGCGTAACCGACTTCAAGGCGAGCTGAAACCGAAGGACGTCGGGTAATGAGACCCCGACGGCACCGTCGCCGGGCTTATCCCTCCAGGCTGATCGAATTGCTGCCGCTGTTCAGCGTGGCGGCGAAGCTGCGTGGCGGTACGAGCTCACCCGGGCACCAGTTGCGACATCAAGGCGAGATGAGCGTTGCCACGACCTGGTTGACGATGACCGTCGTCGAAAAGAGATAGTCGAAGTTGACGGTGTCGAACGTGTCGCCTGCCTTGTGGTAATAGGGCGTCGTATCGCTGACCGGCTTCGTTGCGTACTCCTCCGTCAAACCGACGGCCAGGAAGGTGGGGCGAAACGAGGAATGGTCGGTCGAGCTCGTCGTGGTCGACGTGAGCGCGACCGACACGCCAAGCTTGGTGACGGCTGCTTGATAGAGCTCGCGCAGCCCGGTGTCGGGCAGCTCGAGCTCGATCGCGCGATCGCCGTCCGAATCCCATCCCATTTGGTCGATGGTGTGCACCGAATGGATCGACGTTGCGTCGTTCTTCAGCTTCGTCGCAAACTGGTTGCTCCCCACGAGGCCCACTTCTTCTTCGTCGAAGAGCACGAAGATGAGCGACTTCGAGCGGCACGCCAATTTCGTCGCATAGCGAGCCACGGCGAACACTGCCGCAACCCCGGTGGCATTGTCGTTGGCGCCCGGTGAAATCATCACCGAATCGTAGTGAGCGCCGAAAACCACCGATTGCGTTCCACCGTTGGTCGCCGGGAGCGTCGCATACACGTTGGTGCCGCTTCCGTAGGCGTGCTCCATGGGGGTCAAGGCGAGATCTTGGAACAATGTTTTCATGTAATCGCGCACCGACTGACGGTTCGCCGCCGTCGCGCGATTCGTCAGCTTCACGCCGGCCGTGATGTCCGTCTGCCCAGCGAGCCGCGCCACGATGTCGCTCTGGTAGGGCGTGATCGTCGTGTCCTTCGGATCAGGCGCGGTGCACGCGCCTGCATCCGGCGTTCGCGCATCGCCAGCGCCCGCGCCATCCATGGGCACGGCGCCGTCGGAGTCGCCGCCGCCATCGCGACCAGCGGTTCCGCCTCCGGCGTCTCCCCCTGCACGGCCAGCGTCGGGCGCGGCGCCCGCGCCCCCGCCGCTTCCGGCGACACCTGCGCTACCGGCGGTGCCACTCGCGCCTGCATTCCCGCTGCTGCCGCCGACGCCGGCGCTTCCACCCTTCCCCGGTGAGCCGCCGCTTCCACTGCCGCCTCCCGAACCTGCGCCGCCGCTTGCCCCGCCACGACCACCCGCTCCCGCTTGACCGCCGGCATCAGAACCGCCGTCCGCGTCTCCGCCAGAACCCGCGCTTCCCGAACCTGCGCCAGGATCGGCGGGATCGTCAGAGCCACACGCAGCGCCGCCCAACGTGAGCGCGCCCAACAACACGGCCATGGCGCCGTATGGCTGAAAGCGAATGCCAAATGCGAAACGATGCGACGGAGTCTGCCGCTTTGCCCTCGAGATTTTTGGCGTGAGGAAGATCATTGCGAAGTGCAGGATAGTAACCCGCGCAACGAGAGACGCCTGGGATTACGGGGACGTTGAAGTTGTCCGCTTTGGCTCTCCACCGCGCGGCCGCGATCAGCGCCGGTATTCGCAACTTACATCTGACCCTCGAGAAATCGCACCACACGGGCCAGAAACTCCACCTGGTTCTCCCGGTGACCGACGCCGTGCCCTTCGTTGGCGGCGACCATGTACTCCACCGGAACGCGACGTTTTCTGAGTGCGCGCACCATGTTGTCAGCTTGCGCGCGCGGCACCCGTCCGTCGTTCTGACCCTGGTACACGAAGAGTGGCGCCACGATTTTGTCAGCATCGTGATGGGGCTGGATGTCACGATCGGCGGAAGACTCGCCAAATCGGGGCGCTGATCCCTGCGCAACGGCGCGATGGCGCCGGATCCAGCATCGACCAGGTAGATGTCGTCGGGAATATCGGGACTCGACAAGTCGAGGAGGAAGTGTGAGCCGTCGGGTGTGAACGTGCCGCCACCGACCAAAAAATGGAACAAGGCGTCGCCACCGAGCGACGCGGTGCCTAATGGTACGGCGACGTCATTGACGACAGCGAGCGTCTTCGCGTCGAGGATGCGCACCATGGAACGGTTGCCTGCGTCGATGGCAATGGCCAGACGGTCACCGCGCGGCGAGGGTACGACCGAATTGACCTGAGCCGTTGGCGGCGAGGTTTGGCGGTATTCTGCGAGCACCTTGCGCGACTTTGGGTCGAGAGCCACGAGCACGTGGGATTCGTGCCGTTATCGGTTCCGACGAAGATCCGAGCGCCGTCCGTCGCGTAGGCCGCGGTGGTCACGTTGGCCGACGCGATGAGACGGCTCTCCCCCGTCATCATCTCGATCTCGAGAAGCTCGTTGCCTCCCGTGAGCGCTTCGTGAACCCACAGCACGCGTGTGCCATCGCTGGTGACGTCGATGGCGGTGCCAGGCAGCGGGTCGCGGAAGACGATGCGCGGAGGACTCGGAGAAATCGACTGCACGAGCAACATCGAGGCGATGTCCGTCGTCTTGCGGACGGCGTAGACCATCGTGTCCGCTTTTCCCTTCGGCAGCAGCGGGCTGTCGCGCCAGACTCCGCCCTCGGGCGTCAGATCCGTCACCCCCGTGCCGTCCGCGCCAACGCGCAGGATATGGTAGTTCTCGTCGTTGCCAGTATCCCGCCGGAAGATGATCGATCGCCCGTCGGTCGTGAAGATGGCGGAAGCAACGCGCTCTCGGCCGCCAACCAGCTTCTTGGCTGGCACATCGGGTTTCTCGACTTCCGACAGGTAAAACTCCGCGACGCCGTCGCGGTTAGATGCGGTCAGATGCGGTCGGGGTACTGAATAGCGCGCACGACTCGCCTACGATGGGCTTCGCTTCGCCGCTGCTCTCGGCTTTGCTCGACTCTACTCAGCGCGCCATAGAGGATTCGAACCTCTGACCTACGGCTCCGGAGGCCGTCGCTCTATCCAGCTGAGCTAATGGCGCAAACTCTGATCTGCTTGAAAGTTCCGCTTTTCCGGACGGTTCGCGGGGCCCCCGTTCTGCCACAGGCCAGGGCAATTGGAAAGCGGAGATGTCGCCGGTCGAGGTTCGGTGCCTAGACCCTGCACACGGCCGTACCAATCAGAGCATCGCGCGTCACGAGCGCGGCAAGCTCCGCCTCGCCGGCGCCGTTGGTCCCCTCGGGACGACGCGGAATGACGACGTAGCGTAGGTCGGCGGTGCTGTCCCAGACGCGCAGGTCGATGCTTGGATCAAGCTCGACCCCGAATTCCGCCAATACGGCGCGCGGTTCGCGCACGACGCGCGAGCGGTAGGCGAGGCTCTTGTACCAGCTCGGCGATGGGCCGAGGAGCGCGACGGGGTAACAAGAGCAGAGGGTACAGACGATGACGTTGTGCACGCGGTCGGTATTTTCGACGGCGCGCAGCTTGACCTTTGCCCAGTGGGTCATATCGATGCCGAGCTCGTCGAGCGCGCCATTGGCGTCGGTCAAAAGACGCGCGCGAAAGGCGCCGTCGACCCATGCCCGGGCTACGAGGGCCGGGCCCATCGCGCGCTGCGTACTCGTGAGAAAGGATTCGGCAGCGGCGTCGAGCTCGGCGCCGGTCAGGATGCCCCTGGCCTCGAGCTTGGCGACGAGCGCCGCCACCCGACTCGCCATCGACGCACTCTGCCCATGCCCCTCGTGGTCATGATCGTGGTCGTGCTCATCGTTCATGTTGGTTGCTCCGCATGGAGGTAGGTGTCCCAAAGGTCGGCTGAAACCGAGAGGGGCTCGGCCGATTGCTCACCCCACACTTCGCGGCCATCGAAAACGACCGTGTAGAGCATCTCTTTCTTGCAGAGCTCGAGGCTCACGCCCTTGGCGCGCTCATCGGGCAGCGGATAGACGTCATGTGCGGTCTCGATCGTTCCCCTTCGGTCGCAGAGATAGCGCGGCAGGCGCGTGTGCCCCTCGGGATTGGCGGCGCGGGTGCGCACGCGGTCGCCGGCCTTGAAGCGCGCCGTCACGGCATGACTCCTTTTTCGGCGAGAAGCCGTTCGATCGCGTCGAACCATTTCTCGTAATAGGTCGTATTCAAGTAGGCCTCGGGCGGCATCCTTTCGACCGCAAAGCGAAACTCGTCGAGGTTGTAAAAACCGCGCTGCATGAGCCGCCGATTGAGTACGAAAACGCGCGCTTCCCACTCGTGGTGAAAGGGCGGTTCGCCGGCCTCGCGCACGATGGGACCGAATCCGGAAGCACCGCCGACGTCGTGGGTAGAGGGCATGGCGGCAGGTTACCCTCGACGGTCGAGGCACGCCATGGCGCGAGAATGTCACCGAAGCGGCATTTTCGGCGGGGCCGGCCGTTCGACCGAATGCAGCGTGGCCCCGAGAAGCGTACCGCTTTTAGGCCGCGCCCGCCTAGCGCGCGAACGACACAGACCTCGCGATCGCTCGCGAGCAAGGAGCTCCCATGCCGAAGTATCAACTTCCGGAACTGCCCTACGACGTCAGCGCGCTCGAGCCGCATATTTCGGCCGAAATCATGGCGCTGCACCACGGCAAGCACCACGCGACGTACGTCAAGAATGCCAACGAGGTGCTCGACCAGTTCGATGAGTCGAGGGCCCGAGGGGATCTCACGAAAATCGCCGCGCTCGAAAAGGCCCTCGCGTTCAACCTCTCGGGGCACATCCTTCACTCCATTTTCTGGTCGAACATGACGCCCAAGGGTGGCGGACAGCCGGAAGGTGAGCTTCGCGCCGCTCTCGATCGGGACTTCGGTGGATTCGAGCCGTTCAAGAAGCAGCTGAACCAGGTCGCTTCCTCCATCATGGGCTCGGGATGGGCGGCCCTCGTCTGGGAACCGCTCGGGGGGCGCCTCCTCACGACGCAGATCTACGACCATCAATCGAATCTGAGCCAAGGCGGCGTGCCGCTCATGGTCCTCGATGCCTGGGAGCACGCTTACTATCTTCAGTACAAGAATCAGAAGACTGCGTTCTTCGACGCGGTCTGGAATGTCTGGAACTGGCGCGACATCGCGAGTCGGTTCGAGGCTGCGCGACGCGTACAGCTGTCGCCCGCCGGACGCTGAGAACCGTTCTCTCCGACACACAAAAACGAACCGCCACGCGATTGGCGTGGCGGTTTCGCTGCTTGGTGTGACCCCGTCGACTACGAGGTCTCTTCGAACTCGGCGTCGATCACGCCGCCCTTCTTCTCGCCCGCTTTGTTGTCGGGCGGGGGCGGCGCGCCGTCGCCTGCGGCAGGGCCGTCCGCCGAGGGCCCACCCGGACCGCCCGGAGCCGCGCTTTGGTACATGACGCTGGCGAGGCGGTGTGCTTCCTTTTCGAGCTTGTCCGACGCCGCTTTGACTGCTTCGTCGTCCTGCTTTTCGATGGCCGAGCGCGCCTCCTTGACGAGACCTTCCAGCGTGGCAACGTCGCCCGCCGGGATCTTGTCCTTGTTTTCGGACATCGTCTTTTCGAGCGTGTAGCAGAGGTTGTCCAGCTTGTTGCGGCGGTCGATCTGTTCGCGACGCTCTTTGTCTTCCGTCTCGTGGTCGGCCGCCTCTTTGACCATGTTCTTGATCTGGTCCTCGCTGAGGCCGGAATTGGCGGTGATGGTGATGCGCTGGTCTTTGCTCGTCGCCGTGTCCTTGGCGTGCACGCTGAGAATGCCGTTGGCGTCGATGTCGAAAGTGACTTCGACCTTGGGCACGCCGCGCGGAGCCGGCATAATGCCCTCCAAATGGAACCGGCCGAGGGTGCGGTTGTAACGAGCTTCGGTGCGCTCGCCCTGGAGAACGTGCACCTCGACCGACGGTTGGTTGTCGGTTGCCGTCGAGAAGATCTCTTTCTTCTGCGTGGGGATGGTGGTGTTGCGCGGAATCATGACCGTCATCACGCCGCCCAGCGTTTCGACGCCGAGCGAAAGCGGTGTGACGTCGAGCAGAACCATGTCCTTGACGTCACCGGAAAGTACGCCCGCTTGCACGGCCGCACCGACCGCCACGACCTCGTCGGGATTGACGCCTTTGTGCGGGTCCTTGCCGAAGAACTTCTTGACGGTCTCCTGCACGAGGGGCACGCGGGTCGAACCACCGACCAGCACCACTTCGTCGATCTGGGCGGCCGTCTTCTTGGCGTCGCTCAGGGCCTTGCGCACCGGTTCCATCGAACGTTCGACGAGCGGGGTGATCATCTGCTCGAGCTTTGATCGCGTGAGCTGCTTTTGCAGGTGCTTCGGTCCGCTCGCGTCGGCGGTGAGGAAGGGCAGGTTGATGGTGGTCTCCATCTTCGAGGAAAGCTCGATCTTGGCTTGCTCGGCGGCGTCTTTCAGCCGCTGAATGACCATCTTGTCGTTGCCCACATCGATGCCGGTGTCCTTGCGGAACTCGGCAATGAGCCAATCCATGATCAGAATGTCGATGTCGTCGCCGCCCAAGTGCGTGTCACCATGGGTCGAGATGACCTGCACGACGTTGTCGCCGACCTCGAGGATGGAGATGTCGAAGGTGCCGCCGCCGAAGTCGTAGACGGCGATGACCTCGTTGCTCTTCTTGTCGAGCCCGTAGGCGAGAGCCGCCGCGGTCGGCTCATTGACGATGCGTTTGACGTCGAGCCCGGCGATCTTACCGGCGTCTTTGGTGGCCTGGCGCTGAGCGTCGTTGAAGTAAGCAGGAACGGTGATGACGGCCTCGCTGACCTTTTCACCGATGTAGTCTTCCGCGGCCTTCTTCAGCTTCTGCAGAACCTTGGCCGCGGCCTCGGGGGGCGACACTTCCTTGCCCCGCACGTTGAACCAAGCGTCGCCATTCTTGCCCTTGATGACCTTGAAGGGAACTCGCTTCATCTCGTCTTGCACCTCTTCGAAGCGACGGCCCATGAAGCGCTTCGACGAGTAGACGGTGTTCTCGGGATTGGTGACGGCTTGCCGCTTGGCGATCTGGCCCACGTGAATCTCGCCTTTGTCGTCCCAGGCGACGACGGAAGGAGTCAAACGTGCGCCCTCCTCGTTGACGATGACTTTGGCCTCTTTGCCTTCCATCACCGCGACCACGCTGTTGGTCGTTCCGAGGTCGATTCCAATGATCTTGCCCATGGCAGGTTCTCCGAAGTGGGAAATGTCCGTCTCGCCGCCGACATTGCCTGTGGGTCGAACGCTGCGAGACGCCCGCAAGCTAACCATATGAACCCTGGCGTCAACGGCGCAGGCATGTTTGTGAGGCTTGGCGAAGGCCCATTTGTGCGCCTATTGACCTAGACCGCGGCGGTTTCGGTTCGTTTGCGGGTGGCTCCTTGACATCCACGTTGCCACGGGTAACGTCGGCGGTCTTCGGCCCGTCAAGAGCCGGGCCAGGTGAGGTTAGACGAGAACAACGAATCCAAGCGTTATCGGGGCTGTAGCTCAGTTGGGAGAGCGCTAGAATCGCACTCTAGAGGCCGAGGGTTCGATTCCCTTCAGCTCCACGATTCGTCAGAAGCCAGGACCGGCTTCTTCGGCGGCGTTCAGGTCGTCTGTACCGACTTCGCTCCGTGCCGTCGGTGCAGACGCCTCCCATTGCGCACCGCGTCCGCATGCGGGGCGCGCTCGCGCAGCCTCGGTTGCAGCAGAGCGGTCCCTCGAGCTCCAACGGTTTGCAGGTGCGTTGCGCCGCGTTCCGTAAGTCGAGCGGCGCCGTGTTGCGCGAGTTGCGGTGCTCGCGTGGTGTGGCGGGGCCGACTTCCGTCGCGATTCGTCTGGAGAGGTGCGGTGCTAGCGTTCGGAGATGCGGACGGTGCGGGTCGTGACGCTGAACATCTGGAACCAAAGTGGGCCATGGGTGCAGCGGCTGAACGGGATTCGGGCGGGCCTTCAGGAGCTCGCGCCGGACATCGTCGGACTGCAAGAAGTGCTGCGACCAACCGGTACCGAGGCCCCTGATCAGGCACGCCTCATCGCCGATGGGCTCGGCTACGAAATCGCCTATGGCGCGGCGTTCGACAGCGGTGGGATCGCGTTCGGCAATGCGGCGCTCTCCAAGTTTCCCATCCGGCGATCCGAGGTTTTCTCGCTACCGAAAATGGAAACGGACGAGTCGCGATGCCTGCTCTTCGCCGAGCTCGATGCGCCTTTCGGGCCTGTCCCATTCTTCGTCACCCACTTGAACTGGCGTTTTCACGAGGGGTCCGTGCGACAAGCGCAGGTGAAAGCCATCGCCGAGCACATCAGGCGACTTGCGCCCATTCACGGCTTTCCCCCGATCGTGGTGGGGGATTTCAACGCCGCGCCCGAGGCCGACGAGATCCGCTTCATGAAAGGGCTCTGCGCCCTCGGCGGTCAGAGCGTGTACTTCGCGGATACATTCGGCATCGTCGGCCGCGGCGAAGGGACGACCTTCAGCCGCCACAATCCATTTGCCAGCGATCTGCGCGAGCCGAATCGGCGCATCGATTACATCTTCGTACGTGGCCCCGACGCCCGCGGTCGCGGCGAGCCGCTCGATGCGCACGTGTGCTTCGATCGGCCGGTCGACGGCGTCTACCCTAGCGATCACTTCGGCGTGAGCGCTACCATCCGCGCCGAGGTTTGACGATGCGCTCGACTCCCCCGCCCCGCCCATGGGGCACTTTGATTTGCTTGGTCCTTGCTTCTTGCTCGACCCAGTCCACGCCCGCGCGGCAGCCCGCCGGTTATCCACCGCCCCAGCAGGGTCAATATGGACAGCCCGGGTACGGCGCTCCGCCTCCTTTACAGCCGGGCTACGGCGCTCCGCCTCCCGGGTATGGAGCACCGCCGCCCGGCTATGGCGCGCCTCCCGGGCAGCCGAGCCCGCGACCCGCCCCCCCCGCCCAGCCTCCCCCGCTGCCGCCGCCGACTTCCGGCGCATCGCTCCCTCCTGCCCCGTTCGGGAGCTTCGACGCATCGGGCGGAACGAGCGCGGCTTTCCTCCGGCAAGAGCCGGCCACGGTGATCGCGGAGCTTGTCGCCAATTTGCCGGAGGGAACACGCGCCAAGGTGCAGGGGATTCCTCTCCAGGTCATCGAGGATCCCAAAGAGGTGAACGCCTTCGCCGGCTGCAGCAACTCCGGAACGGCATTCATGGGCATCACCTCGCCGCTCCTCCTCATCTTGGCGCGAACCTCCGAGGCTCGCGCCTACGACGAAACTTTCGGCACCGCGAAATACGGCGAGCTCGCCACCGGATTCGCCAACGAAGTGCGCGCGCAGAAGACCGTGAGCGGCCCTCCCGCCGGCTTTCTCCCGCTTCCGCAAGCGCTCGACCCACGCAAGCTCGCGCGCCAGAAATTCCTTTTCGACGAACAGGTCGCCTTTGTTCTGGGGCACGAGCTCGCCCACCATTATCGCGGGCACACGGGTTGTGCGAACGGCGCCGCCAGCGGCGGCATCAGCGCCCAAGACGTCGGTCGCCTCCTATCGAGCACCGTTCCGCTCTTCAATCAACCGAACGAGATCGAGGCCGACATCCAAGGAACGTTCAACGTGCTCGATACCGGCAGTCGGCGCGCGGCCGGGCGCTTCACCGAGGAAGGCGCCAACCTGGTGCTCGATTTCTTCTCGCGTCTCGAGAGCCTCGGGGTAGAGACGATCGTTCTCGGTTTTCTCATGACCCACCCGCCTCCCCAGCTGCGACGGCCGATCGTGCAAAACGCAGCTCAGCAATGGCGCAGCAACGGCGGCCGCGCGCCGGCATTCCCGTTTCAACTACCCATGTAAGGGCGACACCCGATACGTGTCAGCCCGTAAGGAGGACCGATGCTCGCTATCCAACGCATTCTCGTGGCGACCGATTTCACCGAAACCTCGGATCGCGCGCTCGAATTCGGAATCGAGCTCGCTCGAAAGTTCGGGGCGAGCATCACGGTCGTTCACGCCTACCAGATTCCGGCCATGGGATTTGCCGACGGCGGCTACATCGCAGGTGCGGAAGTGGCGGCGCAGCTGGCCACCGCCGGTCAGAGTCGACTCGACGCCGTCGTCGACGCCAAAAAGACGTCGGGCATTCCCATGCAGGCCGTCCTGCGCGAGGGGGTCGCGTGGGAGGAGGTCAACGCCATGGCCAAGGAGATCGATGCGCACCTCATCGTCATCGGGACGCACGGCCGTCGCGGGCTCGCGCGAGCTCTCCTCGGCAGCGTCGCCGAGAACGTCATTCGCACCAGCACCACGCCGGTGCTCGTGATTCACGGTCCGCGCGAAGACAAGTAACGCTCAGCGAACGTCGCCCATCGGCGCGGTCAGCGTCGCCGCAGGCGTGATCCACATCGCTCCGTCGAGGTTGAGGGGCGCTTCGGTGCTCACGCGGTTGCCGGCGAAATCGGTGATTTCGACGATGATCTCGATGGCGACATTGCTCTGCTCGAACGCGCGGAGCCCAATGTCGAATCCGACGAGGCCGGCGATCGTGGCGGGGAAATACGCCTTGATGAGGCGATCGTTGTCACCCGAGCGGTTGTGGATCTCGAACGCGTGATTGACGAGCCCGTTCACACCTTCCGTCATCGTCCCCGCCGTCGCGCCAATGATGTTCTCTACCGTCGCCAGATCGGTGGCCACCTCGTCCATGTCGTCGAAGGTGAAGATCCCTTTTTTGCGGCTCATCCCCTCGATGCGCATGAGAAGATCGATGCCCGAAAGATCGGGAACGGTCTCCTCCTCGCCGACGTTCACACCCGGCACGTAGCGGGCAAACTCGTTCCACGGGTCGAGAAGAATTTCGATGTTGTGGGCTTGCTTGTCGAGATTGGAAATGGTCCACGAAACTTGAACTTTGACGTCCTTCTTGGTGATCCACGGCGTTCGCGTGTAAGGGGGCACGACGGGTGACAGCAGCGCCAGGTCGGCCTCGGAGGGCACCGTGATGGGCAGCGACACGGCGCGCTTCACCTCGAAGATCTGCGTCTCGCCGTCGTAAAGCGGGGGGTCGTCGCTGGTCATCCCCAGCGCGACGGGCTCGTAGGTCTGCTTGTCCGACTCGGCGCCGCATCCGGCGACGCTGGCCGTGGCGATCCCCAAACCGAAGACCGCGCGAGCGGCCAACCCTTTGGCTGCAATGAGCAGCGACGCGGGGGTATTCACCCCCGAGGCGGAGGGTTCTACCCCCCAGCGAGACGGCATTGGATCAAGAGGCATGTGGCCGCACCGCGCTCAGCTTCCGCCCGACAGTCCGAACTTGAAGGGCCAGTTGACGCTCGACGGGGCCGCGCTGGAGGGGAAGCGCCACCCTTTGACCTGACGTACGACACAACCTTCGACCCTCGGGTTTCCGAGCGACGAGCTCCCGAGGCTTGCCGCGCTCACCGTCCCCTCGGGCGCGATCTGCCACTGCACGCTCACGCCGCCTTTGAGGCTCGGATTGCGTTCGGCTTCCATCTCGTAGCAAGCGCGCAGCGCGCCGAGGTGCGCCATCACCACCCGACGAATCTGCTCAGGAGAGAGCCCGCCGGTACCCGAACCAGCTCCGCTCTGCACGGCGACCTGGCGTTCGCCGGTGCCGTTGCCTTGGCCGTCCCCTTTGCCGCTGCCGCCGAGGCCCGGACCGCCGCGACCTTTACCGCCAGGACCGCCGGCGCCCGCACCGAAACCGCCGCCGCTTCCCACGCCCCACCCGGTATTGAGCGTGCCCGAGCCGAACGGAACACCGGCGCCGGTGCCCCCGCCGCCAGGGCCGACGCCTTTGAGGCCGGTGCCGGTACCCGCGCCGAGCACGATGTTGGCGGAGTTGAGCCCGCCGAGCGCCGCGGCAACCGAGCTGATGGTGCCGAGCGTGTGCTTGATTTCCTCGCCGGTTTCGCTGGCCAACACGTCGCTCATGCCGCCGAGGCCGTTGCGGATCTCGCCCTGGAGCTCGGTATGATCTTCTTTGCCGTTTTTGCCGAGTTTGCCCTCGGTTTCGGCCATTTTCTTGCCGCCGCCCTGCTTCTTGGTGTCGCGCGCGCCGGGATCTTTGACGCCCGTGCCGCCCGATTTATCGGTGCCGGCCATCGTCTCTTTGGAAGCCTCTTCTGGAAGCGCTCGATCGATGCCGAAGCGCGCCGCGATCTCCTCTGGTTTGGAGAGCTCGGCCGGCTTGGGAATGGGAGGGGGCGAGGTGATCGCGCGCACCAATCCAAAAAGCCCGAAGTGAAAGATGACCGAGCTTGCGATCGACAATCCGACGAGCAGATCGCGCCGTTTCTTTTTGCTGAGCGGCGGAGCTGCGGGCCCGAATTGAAAGAACAGCGAGAAGGCGCCGTACTGAAGGAGACCCCAATCGCCGGGCACGAGGATGACAGGGGCGTCGACGAAACGCTTGGGGTCCTCTTCGCGTCCACGCAGGCGCAAGAGGCCCGTTTTGACGCCGCGCGCGTCGAGCTCCCACCCCGTCGCAACGGCGCGCACCGGAATGCTCGAAGCCGTGAGCCCGTCAGGCATGGCCATGCTGGCGCCCTCGGTCTCGCCGAGGATGTACGACTGCCCGACGACAAGATTTTTCACCGAGAGCACGGTCGTGCCCCACGCGGCGGCGACACGGAGCACGGTCGAGGGGATTGTGGCTGCTGTCATTTAGAAGGCGGGATCGCGCTGCGTCGCGGAGAGCTCACGCAGGAACGAACGGTGTCCGAGGTCTCCCGCTGCAAATTCCGCGCGCACCCGCCGCAGGAAGTAGACGAGCTGCGGCACCTTGAGGCGCCCCTCGACGTCGGTTTCGGTGAATTGAAACTGCTTGGTGGCGCCCTTTTCGACCACGGTCACGCCACCATCACTCGTGTAGGTCTTGACCGGCGGCGGTGTGCTCGCTTCGCCGCGTCCCGTCATCGCCGGCGCGGCGCTCGACGCCGGCTCGGCCTCGGTGCTCGCAGGCGCAGTGTCTTTGGCGGGCGCCGGCGCCGAAGGTTGTGCCTTGGCGGGAACCTGTTTGGCCGGCGGCGCTTTGGGGCGCCCTTTGACGACCTCGGCCGAACCGGATGCTGCGAGAAGCACGACGGCCCCGAGGATCAAGAAAACGCCGCGCTTCGGCATGACTTCCATAGTACCGAAAAACGTTCCGCAGGCACGAGTCAACCTACGGCGGTTTTGCTCATACCTTCGCGTGTGCGCGCGCAATTTGCAGCGTGCATCGTCGCCAATGTGCGCTGGAAACATACGCGCACACTTCGAAGAGGCGCGTCACACGAAAGAGCGCGACTCAGCCCGTCGATCGTTCGATGGCGATGTAGCGCGGTTTACCTTCGCGTTTGATCTTGAAGAGCACTGGGCTGCCCCCTGGCGTGCTCTTCGCACGCGCAACCACATCCTCCGGCCGGTGCACCGGTGCGTTGTTGACCTCGACGATGACGTCGCCGGGCCGCAGCTGCCCCTCGGCGGCGCTGCCGGGCATGACCCTGCCCACGACGACTTCACCTTTTCGGTTGGGCGATTCGCCGACCTCGATGCCGAGCCCGGCGGGCGCGTCCGTTCCCGGCCGCGTGGCTGGCTTTTGCTCGGCGCGCTCCGCGTCGTCTTTCAACTCGTCGAGGCCGACCTCGAGCACCTGCCGATGACCGCCGCGCAACACTTCGAGCTTGGCGCGCGAGCCAGGCGCATGGCGAGCAACGATGCGCGGAAGCTCGTCCGAAGACGCGACCGGCGCGCCGTCGACGGCGACGATCACGTCCCCGCTCTTGACGCCCGCGCGATCGCCGGCGCCGCCCGACACGACCTCCGCGACGAGCGCACCTTTCGAGCCCTGCAGGCCGAGCGCTTTGGCGAGCGTGGCGTCGACCGATTGGATCATCACACCGAGGTAGCCGCGCGCTACGCGGCCGGTGCTGATGAGCGGCTCGAGCACGTCTTTCAGCGCGTCGACGGGAATGGCAAAACCAATGCCTTGCCCATTGGGATTGATGGCGGTGTTGATGCCGATGACCTCCCCCTTGAGGTTGAAGAGCGGCCCTCCGCTGTTGCCTGGATTGATGGAGGCATCGGTTTGAATGAAGTCGTCATACGGTCCGGCGCCGATGGCGCGGTCCTTGGCGCTGACGATACCCATGGTGACGGTATTGCCAAGACCAAAGGGATTGCCGATAGCGACGACGTATTCGCCCACCCGCAAATCCGTGCTCGATCCGAGCGCCGCGCCTTGCGTATCTTTGGCACCGTCGAGCTCGAGCACCGCCAGATCGAGGCGGAGGTCGCGCCCTACGACTTTGGCAGAGAACTCGCGCTCATCGGCGAGCTTCACCTTCACCTCGTTGGCCCCCTCGACGACGTGCGCGTTGGTGACGACGTGACCTTTGCCGTCGACGAGGAATCCGGAACCCTGCGCCCTTTGCTTGAACGCGGGGTTTTCACCGCCGCGACGACCGGGCCCGAAGGGCATGAACGGCTGAGCTCCGAAGGGAGAGTTATCGTCGAGCTTTGCAGGACGGGCCTCGTGAACGGTCATAATGTTGACGACCGAAGGCTTGACGCTCGCCACGAGAGCGGCCACGTCCGGTGTACCCGCCAAGAGCGGCGGCGATGCGAACGGCGCAGGCGTGGAAGGCGGCACCGCAGCTGCGTAAGCCTGCGAGCTTGCGGTCAGTGCGTTGGGGGATTGTCTTTGGCAACCTGCCAAAAGGGCCATGGGAAGAACGAAAGCCAAAGCGGAGCGGCGAAGGAGTTGGTGCGAGCGCATTTCAACTCTCGCAACCCTCCGCGCGGAGGTTTCATTCCCGCGGGGTATGCCCCGCTAGGCATGGATTCGTGCTCCGTTCAGCCTTGGCGGAAGCGCGCCTTCGCGCGGGCGTTGGCGTCGGTGACGGGCTGGACTAGCCTGCACGCCAACCATGAACCATCGCTCCCTCCTCCTCTCCGCCGCCTGCGTCTCTGCGCTTGGAATCCTCGCTGCATGCGAGAAAACGCCCCCCGAACCGGCTCCCAGCGCTAGCGCCGCACGGCCCGCCGAAACGGTGCCCCCGCCCGCGCCTGCAACCCAGCCGAGTGCCGTCGCCGCCGTCCCATCGGTGGTCGGCTCGATCTCGATGTCCGAGCTCGGTCCTCTGCAGGACCCGAAAGAGGCGAAAACGCTGCCCGCCCCGGCGGATGTGGCTGCTCCACCGAACGACGCCAAGAAGACGGCTTCCGGCCTTGCTCTCAAGGTGCTGACACCGGGTACGGGCAAGGAGCGCCCGGGCCCGGACGACAAAGTGAAGGTGCACTACACGGGCTGGACGGCGGACGGCAAAATGTTCGATAGCTCCGTCGCTCGCGGCGAGCCGACCAGCTTCCGCGTGAGCGGGGTCATCAAGGGCTGGACGGAAGGTCTTCAGCTGATGACTGCTGGTGAAAAAGCACGCCTCTGGATTCCGGCCAAGCTCGCCTATGGCGAGACGCCCGCCCAACCGGGGATGCCGGCGGGTATGCTCGTCTTCGACGTCGAGCTCCTGGAGATCGCGACGGCGCCCAAAGCTCCCGCCGTGCCGCCCGATGTCAAAGCCGCGCCGGCCACGGCCAAGAAGACCGAATCGGGACTGGCTTACCGCGTTCTGCAAAAAGGGACGGGCACGCGGCATCCGAAGCCGACTGATCGCGTGAAGGTGCACTATTCGGGGTGGACGCCGGACGGCAAGATGTTCGACAGCTCGGTCACGCGCGGCGAGCCGACAGCCTTCGGCCTCAATGGCGTCATCAAAGGCTGGACGGAGGGCGTACAGCTGATGGTCGAAGGGGAGAGAACCAGGTTCTGGATTCCCGGCGCACTTGCTTACGGCGACACCCCGCGTCCCGGCGCACCGGGCGGCCCGCTCGTTTTCGACATCGAGCTGCTCGCTATCGAGACGCCGCCCGCCGCGCCTTGATCCGGGGCGCGCGCTTCAGCGCGGCAGCACCGTCATCGTGAGCCCCTCGCGCGCCACCACGGCCTGTGTGGCGCTCCCCTTTTCTTTCACCCACACGCTCGCGCGCACGCCGATGCGATCGAGGGCTTCGTCGTCGCGGTCGGGTTCATGATGAAAGAGGGCCACCGTGGACGCCTGGGCTCGGCGCGAGAGCTCGAGCACGTCGCTAACGAGTGAGTGGCCCCAGCCACGTTTGAGCGGCATGTCCTCCTCGACGTATTGGGCGTCATGAATGAGCAGGCCGACGTCGCGCGAGAATTTGGCAAGGTCGTCCATCGTCGTGACAGCAGGGCCCGGCGGCGCGAGCTCGTTGTCGGTGAGGTAGACGAGCGAGGAGCGATCGGCATCGTCGATGCGAAAACCCTGCGCCCCGCCTGGATGATTGAGCTGGATACGGGACACGACGGCAGAGCCGATGCGCCAGCGCTCTTCACGAGGGTCGATGAGCTCGACTTTCGCGGGGATGTCCGTAGCTCGTACCGGAAAGTGAATTTCTTCGAACAGGATGGAGTTGTGCCGTAGGCGCTCCTGCGCTGCGGTCGCCAGCGGATAGAGAATGAGGTGCGTGTCCTTGCGCCAAATCGGGCCGAAGAACGGAATGCCGATGATGTGGTCCCAATGGGCGTGTGTAATCAGTGAGTGAATCGGCCCCGACGTGCCTTCGCGCAGGAGCACGCGGCCAAGCTCACGGATCCCGGTACCGGCGTCGAGGATCACCACGGTGCCGTCCGCGAGGCGAACGTCGACGCAGACCGTGTTGCCTCCATACCGCACCGTCGAAAGTCCGGGGGTGGCGATGGAGCCGCGGACGCCGTAGAAGGTAACCCGCATCCGGCTACGATAGAGCGAAGTCGCGCAGCGTGCCGCGGATTCTCTCGGCAGCGGCGAGCGACGGGATCAACCAGGGCTCCACTGTGCGCGGGCGCGCGGTTCCGCTAGGCTCCCGCCGCCCCGAACGAGCTCATGGAGGAAAAATCTGGCCCCGCGCAGCCGATGCGCACCCACACCGTGCTCCTCCTCTTGTTCGTCGCGAGCGGGTGCGCGGCGCTCATCTACGAGATCGTCTGGTTTCACCTGCTTCGCTTGGTCATCGGTGCATCGGCGCTCTCACTCGGCATTCTCTTGGCGAGCTTCATGGGAGGCATGTTCCTCGGCAGCCTCTTGCTCGCCCGCGTCGTTCCGAGCACAGCGCACCCGCTCCGTGTGTACGGGCTCATCGAGATAGGCATCGGTGCCTTCGGGCTCGCGCTTCCCTTCGTGCTGCCGGGCGCGCGCGCCGTCTACCTAGGCCTCTTCGGCCACGGTCTCGCGGGCATCGCGCTGCGCGGGCTGGTCGCGGCGATCATTCTTTTGCCGCCGACCGCGCTGATGGGTGCGACGCTCCCCGCCGTCGCCCGCCGGTACCACGGCGGCGCCGCGGGAAGCTCGGCGCTCGCCGAGCTCTACGGAGCCAATACGTTCGGCGCCGTGCTCGGCTGCCTCTGCACGGGGTTCTACATCCTTCCGAACTGGGACATCGTCGTCGCGAGTGCCATTGCCGCGGCCTTGAATCTGGCGATCGGATTGACGGCGCTCCGCCTCTCCCGCCGCCCGGAGCAAGGCGCGAGTGCGCCGCGTGAGAATGACGACGTTTCTGCCACACCTCGCGACGCCGCCCGTACCGTCTATGAAGTCGTCGCGCTCTCGGGGCTAACCGCGCTCGGCGCGCAAGTGGCATGGACGCGGCTGCTCGCGCTTCTTTTTGGCGGCACCATCTACACCTTTGCCATCATTCTCGCCGTTTTCCTGGGAGGTCTCGGGCTCGGCAGTGGGATCGCGGCTGGGGCGCTGAAGCGCGGATACGACGGTCGCCGGCTGCTGGCCGCGAGCCAGCTCGCTCTCGTGCCGGCGCTCGTTTACGCGGCGTTCATGATCGGCAGGATCATTCCCTACACTTCGACGTTGCGGGTCGTACCCATCGGCACGCTGCACACGCTGCACGTGATTCACTGCCTCGAGGTGATCCTTCCGGCCGCGGTGCTGTGGGGCATGAGCTTTCCCCTGGCGCTCGCAGCGGCGGGCGACGCCAGCGCCGATCGAGGACGTTCGAGCGGTAACGTCTATGCCGCCAACACACTCGGAGCCATCGTGGGTTCGCTCGCTACGAGTCTGTTGATCATTCCGTCTTGGGGGACGCGAACCGCCCAGCAGATCTTCGTCGTTCTCTCGGCGGCATCCGCTGCCCTGATGTACGCGTCGCTTCGCGCCGCTTCGCGGAAGAACGACCCGGACGCAAGGTCGGCGACGCCTCCAGCAGAAGCAACGAAACCGAAGCGGACCCGTCTCGACCTGCTCGCGGAGTTGCCGCTCCCCATCGCGATCGTGGGCGTACTCTTGGTCCCTGCCCTACCAGCGAAGTTTCAAGCCATCGGGCGTTACATCTGGACCCTGAACGACCGTGACAAAATTCCCTACATGGTAGAAGGAGTGGCGTCGACGGTCGCGGTTCGCGAGTCGTCGAATCATCGCTATTATCACGTGGCGGGCAAGGTCGAAGCGTCGACCGACGCCCTCGACATGCGACTACAGCGTTTGCTCGGTCACCTTTCGGCGCTGGCGCATCCCCGACCGGAATCGGTGCTCGTCGTAGGTCTCGGCGCGGGCGTGACCGCAGGCGCATTCGTCGTACATCCCGAGGTCAAGCGCATCGTCATCTGCGAGATCGAGCCCGCCGTCTTGCCGGCGGCATCCCGCTATTTTTCGCAGGAAAATCATGCAGTTTTAGCTGACCCGCGCGTGGAAGTGATCAACGACGACGCGCGCCACTTCCTGGCGACGACCCACGAGAAGTTCGACATCATCACATCGGATCCCATTCACCCCTGGGTGCGCGGCAACTCGGTACTCTTTTCACAAGAGTACTACGCTATCGTCAAAGAAAAGCTCAATCGTGGCGGCCTCGCCACGCAATGGGTCCCGCTCTACGAAACGAGCGAGAAAGCCATTCAGATTCAAATGCGCACCTTCGTGGACGCGTTTCCCGACGGCGCTGTGTTCAATTCGCAACCCGAAGCCAAAGGGTACGACGTGGTGCTGCTCGGGCAGATGGAACCCCTGCGTATCGATATTGCGGCCGTGCAGAAACGCATTGACGACAATGAGGCGCTGCGCAAATCCCTCACCGACGTGAAGCTCACCTCCGCACTCGACATCTTCGCGTCCTACGGAACGCGCGGCCGGGAGCTAGGCGAATGGTTGAAAGACACGCCCGTCAATCGCGACTTCAGCCTCAAGCTCGAGTACATCTCCGGTCTCGCTTTCAACTATCAAGTGGCCGACGAGATCTATGCCAACATGATCAAGGGGCGCGCCTATCCCGACGACATTTTCATCGCGCCTGACGAGCTCATCGCGCAGCTGCGCGCGCGTCTCGCACCGAAAGCGCGTCCAGCTGCGAAGTGAGCCGTACGCCAAATCGACCCCATGCCGACCACGACCAGAACTGACGAGATACCGCACGCGGTGACGACTCCGCGCGAGGGGGCAGAAAGCACGCCCCGCGACGGGCACGAAGCGCGACAACGTTCGCTCGACCGAGAAGCACTGCAGCACGCGCGGACGTCGCGCGTGATTTCGGGCTTTCGTCTGGTCACCTTCGTCGGCGCCGCCGCGCTCGTCTTTGCGCGGGGCTTCGGGTACCTACCCTTCTGGTGCTGGTGGCTTGCCGCGGCGCTCGGCGTCGCGTTCGCGGTGCTGGTGGTGTGGCACGCGCGCCTCGACCGGATCGAGCGGCGCGTGCAAGCAGCGATCGCGTTTCACCGCTGGGCCATCCTGCGCATCGATGGTAAATTCTCAGAGTATCCATCGCGCGGGGAGCGCTTTCGTTCCGACGAGCACCCCTACACCGCCGACCTGGACGTTTTCGGCGAAGCGTCGCTTTTTCAGCTCATCGATTCGACGCATACGCGTCGCGGCGAGGACACTTTGGCCCGCTGGCTCACCGAATCGAGCGCGCTCGAAGTCATCGTCGAACGACAAGGGGCGGTGCGCGAGCTCGTACCGCGCGAGGCGCTGCGCGAAAAGCTCGCCGTCCTCGGGACGCTGATTCGTGCCGATAAGCCCGATCCAGGCCCTCTCGTAGCGTGGGCGGAATCGGCGCCTGTCGTATCCGCGCTTCCACTGGCGCAGGTAGCCGCGTTCGCGCTGCCCACGCTATTGGCACTCGCCTTCGTATTGTCTCAACTCGCGATCGTGCCGAGCCCAATCGTCGCTTTGGTCGCGCTCGGTCAGTGGCTCTACGCGCTCAGCCTTTTGCCAAAGGTCGAGCCAATCGCAGCCGCGGTGAGCGCGCGCGAAGGGGCGCTGGCCCCCTACCGATCGATGCTGGAGCTCATCGCCGCCGAGCGCTTCGAGACCCCGCTGACGCAACGTCTGCAAGCAAAAATTGGGGCGGCAAAGGAATCGGCTCGCACCGCTCCCGAGGAGATAGGCAAGCTATCTGCAATCGCCGGGTTTCTCGATGCGCGACAGAATGAAGTCTTTCGATTCTTCATAGGGCCGCTGTTTCTTTGGGATCTGCACTGCGTGCTCGCGCTGGAACGATGGCAGGTCCGCGCCGGTCGCAGGGTGCGATCGTGGCTCGATGCGATCGGCGAATTCGAGGCCCTGGCGAGCCTCGCCGGGTTTGCCCACGACCAGCGCGAGACCACGTGGCCCATCCTGGGCGAAACCAGCACCTTTCGCGCTAAAGCGCTGGGCCACCCCCTCATCGACGCACGTGGCCGGGTGACGAACGATGTGAGTCTGCGAGGGAGCGGGACAAGCACACTTCTTCGCTCGATGGGTACGAACGCGGTGCTGGCCATGGCCGGCGCGCCCGTCGTAGCGGAGGAGCTCGTCATGGCTCCCATCGAGCTGCGCACCAGCATGTGGGCCCGCGATTCACTGGCCAAAGGGGTGAGTCACTTCTACGCCGAGCTCGAAAAACTGAAACGGGTCGTCGATGGAATCGAGGCTGCGCGCCCGCTCTTCTTTTTGCTCGACGAGATTTTGCAGGGAACGAACTCGCGCGAACGCATCATTGGCGCGCGCTCCGTGTTGCGACACCTGCTCGAGCGCGGCGCCATGGGCGCCATCTCGACCCACGACGTCGGCCTGCTCGACCTCGGTCCCGGGCTCGACGCGCGCGTCGACAAAGTCCATTTCGAAGAGCAGGTCAGCGAATCCGAAAACGGAAAATCAGCGATGTCGTTCGACTACAAGCTGAGACCGGGCGTGGTGCGCTCGACCAACGCGCTGCGGCTCATGCGACGCGTAGGTATCGACGTCGACCTCGAGTAAGGCGAGCAACGCGCTACGCACCTCGACCCCGCGGTCGCCCGGCGCCTGAGCCCTGCTTTCATCACCTTAAGAGAAGCGGTTTGCCATGGGCGCCGCTGGGCCCCCATTCGCCAGAAGGCGAGGAGGACGCCCGGCGCACCCGACGCAATGTTGGAGCCGGCGAAGCGAAGTGCTTGCGCCCGCTCGACACGCCGAGCGCGCCTCAAGGAGGTGCTCAAGAAGCTCGCTCGTCGAGCGGGCTTGTTGTGATAGGAAGCTCGGCATGCTCCCCTTTCTCGTTAAAGGAGACCGCTCCGGCGACGACCCTATCTTCGCTCTCAATCAGGAGGCGACGCTTCGGGCAGGTCGGGGCGAATCCATCATCAACGCTACCGTCGGCGTCCTGCTGGAAGACAACGGCACCCTCGCCGTGCTGCCTACCGCCGCTCGGGCGGTGAAGGAAGTTCGAGAGGAGGATTGGGCCGGCTATGCCCCCATCTCGGGCAACCCGGCGTTCCTCGAAGCGGTGATGGATGACCTCTTTGCGAACCAACCGGCGATGCGCGCGGCGGCCGCCGCGGTCGCGACGCCGGGCGGCAGCGGCGCCCTGCGACACGTCATCTCGACCTTCCTCGAACCCGGCCAGGCGCTGCTGACGACCTCGTTTTTTTGGGGCCCTTACGAGACGCTCGCGGACGAACATCAGCGCCGCGTCGAAACGTTCGAGATGTTCGATCCGAAGAGCGACATGGGCCGCCTTCATTTCGAAGCGCTCGACCGCAAGCTCTCCGAGATCATGGCCGCCCAGGGGCGGGCCGTCCTCTTCGTCAACGACCCGTGCCAAAATCCGACGGGCTACTCGATGAGCGAGGACGACTGGCGCTCCATGGCGGAGGTCGTAGGGCGGCACGCGAGCCGGGGCCCAGTGGCCATCGTTCTCGACGCGGCCTACGCGGCCTATGCGAAGGACGGGACGGGGACTGCCCTTCGCGCGTTGGAATCCCTTCTCGGACGCGCTCTCGTGCTCGTTGCCTGGAGCGCGTCCAAGACCTTCACCCATTACGGTCTGCGCGTAGGCGCACTGGTCGCCCTCCTGCCCGATGACAACGAGCGCAAGCGTGTCGAATCTGCACTGGGGTACGCGTGCCGCGGCACCTGGTCCAACTGCAACCGAGGCGGGATGACAGCGGTGACGCGGCTCTTGCGTGAGCCGGCGCTCGCGACCGCCGTCGCGAAAGAGCGGAACCGCCTGGTGGGCGTCCTCGACGGGCGCGTTTCGGTTTTCAACGAGCTCGCGCGCCCCCGCGGCCTGCGCTACCCGCGCTACGACGGCGGCTTCTTCGTGACGATGTTCGTCGAGGACGCTCGCGCAGCAGCCGCAAAAATGAAGGAGCACGGTGTCTTCGTGGTGCCGCTGAAAGGCGCCCTGCGCGTGGCGCTCTGCTCGGTCGCGGCGGCCAACATTCCGAGGCTGGTCGACTCGCTCGAAAAAGCAAACCTCGTGCACGCACGCGATGTTTGACAACCCCAAGATCGCCGCCTAAGGTGCCGGCGCCCGACGAGCCAACTTCCGTCTTGGCCGGCTGCATCGACCTTTCGCATTACTAATTTCCTAGTTGCAAACAGGGGCCGTAGCTCATTTGGGAGAGCGTCTGCATGGCATGCAGAAGGTAGAGGGTTCGATTCCCTTCGGCTCCACTTCGTTTCTTCTCCGTCACCCGCGTTTTCATCTCTCTGTTCCGCGTTTTTCGGTCCCGGGGCTTGCGATGCGCAAGCTCCAACGCACCGCACATCTCTTTGACGATGTGCGTCATGGGGCGACCGCTGCAAAAGCGGTAGCAACAGTGTCTCTCCACAACTTCGTCTTGAATGGGCGACGCACCCCGCTTTGGACATTGCGCGATCGAAACGGTGCGCGCCGAGGGTGTGTATGCCCTTTCGCATGATGCTCCAGCACCACACTGCGATGTGCCACTTCGACCGTAAAATACCGGCTGATCGTGCACTGTCGACGCTTGCTGCGACGCGCATGCGGCAAGTGTTTCGGTTCGATCCATTTCTTCGCTCACATCCCCAAAAACTCTATTGCAATGTCAAAGAAACCAGGCTACTCGTGCCGGTCATCGCATCCTGAAGTCGTTGTAGGCGTAGCGGCTGTACAGCTTCGAATCTCCAGTACCGAAATCCTTAAAGGGTCGCTGGGGCGAGGTTGGTCGATAGAGAGGGCATCACCTCTTCAAAGCTTCAACCGTTGTTTGGCTCCCCCCGTGGCCTAGCCACACGCGAGGCAGATTGATCTGTCTCGTGCTTGAACTCCACCCCCCCCCCGTAGCAATAGCCATATCCCGTGGAGAGGAATTCGTGACAATGCTCAAGAAGACGTTCTGGCATTGGGTCGTCTGCGCCATCGCGGCAGCATTCATGCTAACGCCGAAGGCGGCACTGGCCCAGCAAGGCGCAGCTGTCCTCACAGGGACTGTTGTGGATGCGGCGAACAAACAGCCCGTCCCCGACGTCGTCGTGACGGTCACCTCACCCAGTCTCCAAGGGGAGCAAATGGTAGTGACCGACTCGTCGGGTCTCTTCCGAATTCCCTCGCTTCCGCCGGGCGTCTACACGCTCCGCCTCGAGAAGGAGCAGTACCGACCGTTTTCGCGCGACGGCATCACGCTCCGCGCCGACACGACGATTCGTCAGGACGCTCAGCTTCTCCCGGAGGCTCTCAAAGCCGAAGAAGTGACGGTCGTTGCGCGACCCCCGTCGGTCGACATCGGATCGGCTTCCACCGGCCAGAACATCAGCGCCGAGTTCACACGTCGCATCCCCGTCGCTGCCCCCGGTGGCAAAGGCGGCGGCTCGCGATCCTTCGAGGCCGTCGCCGAGACGACCCCGGGCGCCAACTCCGACACCTACGGCACGTCCATCAACGGAACGACGTCCCCTGAGAATCAGTACGTTCTTGACGGTATGTCGGTCAACAACCCCGCCTTCGGCACCGTCGGCACGCCCCTCTCGATGGAGTTCATCAAAGAGGTGAACGTCATCAGCGGCGGGTACATGCCGGAATACGGGCGCGCGACGGGCGGTGTGCTCAACGTCGTCACCAAGTCCGGTTCCAACGAGTTCCACGGCGGCGTGTTCGGCTACTACTCGCCGGGCGCCCTCGAAGCCAAGCGATCACTCATCCGCCGCGCCGGTCAAACGGTCGGCACGGACACGACGCTCGGGTACATCGGCGATATCGGTGCGGACATCGGCGGCCCCATCGTCAAAGACAAATTGTGGTTCTACGTCGGCCTCGACTTCGCGAAGACCAGGTTCAACCTGCGCCGAACGCTGAACCAGACCAAGCTCAACCCCGACGGCAGCGTCGACCTAGGCGCGGCAAGCCGCGGTGAGCAGGACGAGATTCCCAACACGTCCTCGGACTGGTCCGCCCAGTCGCAACAAATTCAGGCGATGGGCAAGTTGACGTTCGCCATCAACCAGGACAACCAGCTGCACCTCGCGGTGTATGCCACTCCGAGCGAGACGGGCGGCAACGGCAACTATTCGATTAGCCCCCAGACCGGACAGCCTGAGACGGATCCGCGCACGACCGCTGGTCTCAACGGTACCTTCCAGTCCCTCGCGACGAAACGCCTCGGGACTGCTTTCGATACCAGCTTGAAGTGGACGTCGGCATTCGCCAACAAGCGCGTCTTGCTGGATACGACGGTCGGCTGGCACAACGAGTCAGGCGGGATTCTTCCCTCGGACGGTTCCGACCCGGGGTCCTCTCAGGGTCTGGCCGGCGTGCCGCGCGTTGTTTGGCGCCGCACTCCCAACCTGCACAGCGTCAGCGATTTCGAGACGGTGCCCGCCGGTTACTGCACCCTGCCAGGACAGTGCCCGGTGACCACCTACAACACCGGCGGCCCCGACTTCATCAACCGCCAGAAGCTCGACCGCTACCAAGCACGCAGCATCCTCACCTACCTTTTGCAAGGCGCGGGTCACCACGTCATCAAGGCGGGCGTGGACGTCGAGCTCATGTACTACGACAACACGAAGGCGTATTCCGGTTCCGTCCGGTACCGCGAGGCGTCGAACGGTGCCAGCTTTACGGATGGTCGCCAGTATGGGTTTCTCATCGGCCCCGACGACCCGCTCGTCCTGCCGAAGCTTGTCACGACGACCCGCTCGGTTACCGCAGGCGGCTTTCTCCAGGACAGCTGGAGCATCATGGACAAGGTCACCGTCAACGCCGGCCTTCGGTACGACGCCCAGTTCCTCTATGATACCTACGGCAACCGCGGTCTCAGCCTGCCCAACCAGTGGTCTCCGCGCGCTGGCGTGATCTACGACCCGACGCAATCGGGTCGCGCCAAGCTCTTCGGCAACTACGCTCGATTCTACGAGAGCGTCCCGCTCGACATGGCTGACCGCGCCCTCTCCGGTGAGGCAGCCGTCTCGACCACTCACGCCTCGGGTTGCAACGACGTCTCGCCGAACGGACCCTGCGTTAGCAGAACCGATCAGCTCCCCGGTGCTGGAAGCAGTCCCAATCGGTATTGGGCCCTCTCTGGCGGCGGCGGCTCGGCGCCCATCGATCCGGATATCAAGCCGCAGTCCTCGGACGAGATCGTGGCCGGTGGCGAATACGAGATCTTCCGCGATGGTCGAATGGGCCTCAGCTATACAAAACGCTGGATGAACTCGGTCATTGAGGACATGAGCCGCGACGAAGCTCAGACGTACTTCCTTGGCAACCCCGGGTCCGGTATTGCCAAGGACTTCCCCAAGCCCAAGCGCGACTACGATGCCGTCACCGTGTATTTCACCAAGGTTTTCGCGGACGATTGGCTGGCGCAGGCGAGCTACACCGTCTCCTCACTACGAGGCAACTACGCGGGCCTCTTCCGTCCCGAAACGGCTCAGCTCGACCCGAACATCAACTCGGACTTCGACCTGCGCTCGCTACTCGCCAACCGCGACGGCCCCCTCCCAGGCGATCGCACGCACGCCGTCAAATTGTACGGCGCCAAGGACTGGGTTCTCACGCCGGAACACCACGTTACGACGGGCGTTAGCTTGAAGGGCCGGTCCGGTACCCCCACCAGTTACCTCGGCTCCCACCCGAGGTACGGACTGGACGAGACCTTCATCCTGCCCCGCGGTGAAGGTGAACGCACCCCATGGGAGTTCGGTGCTGACCTGCAGCTTGCGTACCGCTTCGCCATCGACAAGGATAAGGCGGTACAGGCCACCATCGACATCTTCAACCTGTTCAACTTCCAGGCGGTCGTTCAGAAGGATCAGCGCTACACGACGGCAGACGTAAGGCCGGTGCCGAATGGCACGCCGAACGCCGACGGGACAATCTCCGGGCTCGTTCACTCGGCGGACGGCACGGCGTTCGACCCCGCTGAGAAGAACCCGAACTTTGGTCGGCCCTTGGCTTACCAATCGCCGCGCGTGTTCCGTTTCGGTCTTCGGACGACATTCTGATTGTGAATAACAGGCTAATCGAAAGTTTATAGGAAGGACGCGAACCGTGGATAAGCGAAGCCTGGTTTTGTATCTCTCGGGATTGGCAGCTGCCGGGGCCGTTATCGGCCTCGCAGCTTCCTGTTCGGACCAGCCCCGCATCAAATGCACTGCTGGGCATGGACTCTTTGCATTAAAGTACGCAACCTCCGGCGAAAACTGCGGCATCTTTGGCGAGCAGATGGGCGTCGAGGCGTACAACTATCCGCTCGACGACAGGACGAACGTCAACACCAATCGCGGAAGCCTTGGGATGCAACCCGAATCGGTCGACAACGCGAAGGCGGCGCGAGGAGAGGCGGGCGAAGACACCAACCCCGCCCATAAGCCGTACTCCCTGGGTGATTGGGGTTCTCCCGAGCCGAGCACCACTGATGAGTTCTGCACCGTGCCGGTGATCAATCCCATCGAGCAGGACTTCCCCGCCGTCGCGGCCAACCCTGACGGCGGCGAACCCACCGGTGGTCCGGCCCTCAGCCTCAAATATCAATGGTCGAACGTGCGCTTCTACAATACGCCAGCCTCCGCAGGCAATCAGATGGTTGCGGACCTTACGTACTCGAAGACCGTCGACGGAGGCACCTGCACTGCACAATTCCACGTGACTGGACTTTGGCCGTCGGTGAGCTGCGCGGACGACACCGCGCCCGACGGGATTGATCCGACTTGGTGCAATTCAGACGCCGATCCCTCGAAAAACCGCTCGACCGGCTCGGGCATCAGTTCCGACATCAATTGGGCGTGCGATCCCGTTTTGAAGATGTGCGTGCTCGCCAAGGATCCCCCGTCGCTCAAATAACGACATGTAATGAACGCTGGCATTCGATCACAACTTCGTTCATAGAGAAGACGTAGTTCATGTTCGACTCAGTCCTCGAGCGTAATCTTCCGAAGCGCCAGTTGGGACGGGGGGCGATTCTCTCTTTCGCCGTCCACGCCCTGCTGCTGCTGCTCATCGTTTACCTCTCCTCGCGCCCGGCGAAGGCGGTCGAGAAGGAGCTGCGAGCGGTGACGTTCCTTGCAACGCCACCGCCACCTCCTCCTCCTCCTCCGCCTCCTCCGCCAGCAGGCGGAGGTCAGAAGAAGCCAAAGGTCGAGACAAAGACCGTCGTCAAAAAACCCGAGACACTCGTCGAGTCAAAGGCAAAGCCGGAGCCGGCCGAGAACAAGCCCGCAGCCAAGGACGAGCCGGCGGGTCAAGTCGGTGGCGTCGAAGGCGGTGTCGCCGGCGGCGTTGTGGGCGGGGTCGTAGGCGGGGTCGTCGGTGGCGTGCTGGGCGGTCAACTGAACAGCACGCAGGCCATTCCGTTCGGCGCTGGCATGGAGCGCCCGAAGATCGTTTCGCAGCGCGCTATTACTCTGACGCCGGAAGCCAAAGCCGCCAACATCCAGGGGCTCGCTATCGTCAAGTGCGTCATCAATCTCGACGGTAGCTTGTCGAATTGCAAACTCATCAAAGGGCTGCAATTCCTCGAGAAGGCGATACTTGAATCCGTCTCGGGTTGGAAGTACACCCCCGTTACTTTCCAGGGGCGACCTGTGACCGTCGAATACATCATCCAGGTCAAAGTCGTTCAATAGTTCTTTTTTGGCTCCGACTGTTTAGCCAACCCAAGGCAAGTACGGGCCCCTACTCGAAAAGCACTCTCACACGAGGAAGAACGATGCAATTCACGTTATCTGAACTCTGGGCCAGCATGGGCCTCTTCGCCCGGTTCATCGCCCTGACGCTGTCGGTCATGTCGGTCGCCTCCCTCTTCGTGACAGGGGAACGCCTCTTTGCCTTTCGAAAAGCGAAGAAGCAATCCATCGAGTTTGCGGAGCGGATGGCCGGACTTCTGCAGCAGGGCGGCATCGATGCGGCGGCAGCTGCTGAAGCGGGTCCCGATCCGGGCTACCTGGGCCGCGTGCTCGATGCGGGGCTGCAAGCCTACCGCACGACCCCCAAGGGTGACCCTGATCTCATTTTCGAGTCGGTCTCTCGTGCCCTCGAACGCCAAGCGCAGCGCGAAATTCAAACGCTCAAGCGCGGGCAGGGCGTGCTCGGTACCGTATCGTCGACCGCACCGTTCATCGGTCTACTCGGAACCGTCATGGGTATCGTGAACTCGTTCCGACTCATGGCCGCATCCGGGTCCGGTGGTTTGGCCACCGTTTCCGCCGGTATCGCCGAAGCCCTCGTGACCACGGCCTTCGGTCTGATCGTCGCGATTCCCGCCGTCATGGCCTTCAACTACTTGACCAGTTACATCGAGGCGCGCTCGGTCGACATCGCCGAGTCATCGAACGAACTGCTCGATCTCTTGGCCAAGCACCTCGGTCACAAGCCTGCAGTACAGCCCGCCGCCGTCGGCGGAATGGCTGCCCGCGTCCAGGCCCGCTGATTCGCGCCCGCGCGGTCAGCGCACGAAGGTCTGCAGTAACGACACGCGAAGGTTTGGTGGAGCAGGACCATGAGTTTTAGCGCAGGAGCATCCAAAGGTATCAAGAACGACATCAACGTGACGCCGCTCGTCGACGTCGTTCTGGTGCTGCTCATCATCTTCATGGTGATCACGCCGATGCTCCAGCGCGGCAAAGACGTCCACCTCCCCAAGGGCAATCACCCCGAGGCAGAGGACAAAGACGGCGATCCGCTGGTCATGTCCATCACGGCCGACAAGAAGACATGGATCGAGAGCAATGCCGTACCCGAGCCGGAGCTCGAGGCAAAGCTCAGCGGCGAGTTCACCAAGAATCCCGGCCGCAAGATCCTGCTCAAGGGCGATGAGGTCGTCGAAGTCGGCGAAGTGCGCAAGTTGATGGACCACGCCAAAAAGGCGGGGGCCAAGGGCGTCGAGCTCGCCATCGAAGTAAAGAAGTAAGGAGCGTCGAACGTCGTCATGAAACATCGGAAAAAGATCGCCGTTAAGCCGGTGGGAGCGATCAACACCGACATCAACGTGACGCCGCTCGTCGACGTCGTGCTCGTGCTTCTCATCATCTTCATGGTCGTGACGCCGCTCCTCGAGAAGGACATCGCCGTCAAGACGCCCTCCACCGAGAAGGTCGAGGTCCAGACGGAAGTTCCCCCCGACCAGATCATCATCTACGTCGATTCCCGCGGCGAGCTGCGTCTCAACGCAGAAAGCATCGCCCAGGGCCAGCTCGTCGGTAAGCTGAAGCCACTGCTCGAGAACAAGCAGCCCGCCGATCGCATCGTTTTCGTCGTAGCCGACGACAAGCTCAACTACGCCAAGTTCGTCACGGTGCTCGACGGAACGAAGGAAGCCGGCGCAAAGACGCTGGGCTTCGCGACCGACGCGCCCGATCCGGCTATGTTCCAATAATAACGGCGCGGCACCCGCTGCACGCTTCTCGGAATTCACAGGGAGGCGGGGAGGCGGGGAGGCGGGGAGATTTTTTAAATTTCGCACTGGACCCAATTGCGTGCGGGAACACGCCGCTTCGCGCCGGCGCACTGACGCGCCCCTCCGCGCCAGCCAAAAAATTTCCTCTCTCTCCCCGCCTCCCCGCCTCCCTGTGAATTCCGATTGAACGCACCCCGACGCTAAGCGTTGCGGTAGATATCGACGAGAAAGAGCAGAGCGGGGCCGCTGCCGACGTTGATGATGGAGTGAGGGAGATCGGCCCGGTAGCTCACGGAGTCACCCTTCGCGAGATCTTCGCCGTCTGCACCCGATTCGACGCGCACCCGGCCTTTTTGCACGGTGAGAAACTCGCGCGTGCCACGGAAATGCGCCGCGCTGCGCAACTCGCCCCCTTCCGCGAGCTCGACTTCATAGAATTCGACGTCCTTCTCCAGGTTCAACGGGGAGAGCGTGCGAATCGTGCAATGGCGATCGGAGCGGTAATGATAGGCGCGGTCCTGCGCACGAATCGCCGTGATGCTGGTGGTCGTGCCCGGCGCTTCGAGCAGCTCGGCTAGCGAAATCCCGAGGGCGCGCGCGATGCGAAAGGTGACGGCGACGGTAGGGTTGGCCTGACCGCGCTCAATCTGACTCAGCATCGAGCGGCTAACGCCCGCCAAGGCGTCGAGCGACCAGGCTCGCTCACCGCGCAGCTGTTTGACGCGCTTGCGCAGATGCCCGCTGACGAGGTCGGGACCACTCGTCCCGCGCGCACGATGGAGGTCGCTCATGCGCGTCCACTTTAGCAGAAGAAATATCTTGCATCGCGGATACCCTCGAGTCCAATATCCTGACGCACGCTCCACTATAGCGGAGCTGCTAGAGAGGTCGGCCATGAAAGCACTAGTGAAACGACGGGCCGAGCCTGGCCTGTGGCTCGAAGATGTTCCCGAGCCGAAACTGGGCATCAATGACGTTATGATTCGCGTGCACCGCACGGGAATCTGCGGAACCGATGTCCACATCCACAAGTGGGACGCCTGGGCCCAAAAAACGATTCCGGTGCCCATGGTCGTCGGTCACGAGTTCGTGGGCGAGATCGTGGAAGTGGGCGCCAACGTGTCCGACTTTTTCCCTGGTCAGACCGTGAGCGGCGAAGGACACGTGGTCTGCGGTCGATGCCGCAATTGCCTCGCCGGTCGAAGACACCTTTGCGCCGGCACCAAGGGCATCGGCGTCGATCGCGCGGGAGCTTTCGCCGAATACATCACGCTCCCCATGACCAACGTCTGGGTCCACCCCAAGGAAATCGACAAAGACGTGGCCGCCATTTTCGATCCGTTCGGCAACGCAGTGCACACCGCGCTGTCCTTTCCGGTTCTCGGCGAAGACGTTCTCGTCACGGGAGCCGGACCGATCGGCATCATGAGCGCAGCGGTCGCCAAGCATGCCGGCGCGCGCTACGTCGTCATCACCGACGTCAATCCCTATCGGCTCGAGCTCGCGCGCAAGATGGGCGTCACCCGCGCCGTCAACCCGCTCGAAAAGACCGTCGCCGAGGTGCAAAAAGAGCTCGGCATGCAGGAGGGTTTCGACGTCGGGCTGGAGATGTCCGGCAACCCCAAGGGGTTTCGCGAGATGCTCGCCAACATGGCGCACGGAGGAAAAATCGCCATGCTCGGCATCCCCTCCGAAGAGGTGGCCATCGATTGGAATACGGTGATCTTCTCCATGCTCACCATCAAGGGCATCTACGGCCGGGAAATGTACGAAACTTGGTACAAGATGACGGTCATGCTGGAGAGCGGGCTCGACATCCGTCCCGTCATCACCCACCATTTCCACTACTCCGAGTTCGCCAAAGGCTTCGAAGTGATGATGGCCGGTAACTCCGGCCGGGTGACGCTCGACTGGGAACGCGTCTGACTAGAGGCTGGCCTTCACGTCTTCGAGGCAGCGATCGATGTGACGGGCGTGAGTGCGGAAGCTCAGCACGCACACCCGCGACGTGTGCGCCATGCCGTCTTCGACGGGCAAGAGCGTGCTCGACAGATGGACACGCTGGCGCGCGTTGATGGCCGCGAGGAACGCGACGTTGCGCCGGTTGTAGTCGACGAGCGTTTCCCCCGGCCGGCGCTGGACGCGAAAGGCGACGGTCGAGAGCTGCGGGCGGGCGACGATGGAGATAGGCGCACCGCCCTGGGCGAGCTCATCGAGCCCGCGCACGAACCTCTCAGCGAGGTCGAGCTTTTCGCCGAGCGCGGCCCGGAACGCGCCCGCTCCGTGAAGCATGAGCGGTAGCCACAGCCGCAGCCCGCGAAAGTCGCGGCTCAGCTCCGGACCGAGCTCGGCCGGGCTCCAGGAAACATCGCCCCCGCTGAGATCTTGGAGATATTCGGCGTCGAGGTGATGCGCGCGGCGCAGCTTGTAGCCATCGGCAACGAGCAGACACCCGGTCCCATAGGGCAGAAACAGCCCTTTGTGCGGGTCGAAGGCGATGGAGTCGGCGCGTTCGATTCCGGCCAGGCGCCGCCGCCCTTCTTCGCACAGCACGAAGGCACCCCCGTACGCGCCGTCCACATGCAGCCAGAGCGACTCGCGCGCGGTAATGTCCGCAATTGAGGGGAGTGGATCGACGGCGCCGGTATTGGTCGTGCCGGCGGCGGCGATCACGAGAAACGGACGTAGCCCGCGCTGGCGATCTTCGACGATGGCGTGCTCGAGCGCATCGGTCCGCAGCCGAAAGGCGTCATCGACGGCGATGGCGCGCACGTTGGCCTGCGGGATCCCTGCCAGCCTCACGGCTTTGCTGATGCTGTGGTGAGCCTGCGTCGACGTGTAGACGATCGCGCGTTCGAAATTCCCAGCGTCTCCAAAGTGCTCGTGCCGCGCCGCGATGACGGCGGCCAAGTTGGCGGGCGAGCCCCCCGGCGTGAGGACGGCCCGCGCCGTGCTGCCATAGCCGAAGCTCTGGCAGAGCCAACCGAGAACGTCTTGTTCCAAGCGGAACAAGGCCGGCGCTGGCGCGCTCATCCCGGTGTACCGATTGAGGCCATTGGCCACGAAATCCGCGAGCGCCGCCGCGTAGATGCCGCCTCCCGGGATGTAGGCGAGATATCCCGGCCCGGGTGCATTGAGCGACGCGCCCGCCGCGCGCTGGAGGACGTCGATCACCGCATCGATCCCGCCCGCCAAAGGCTCCTCGGCGATGGGTCGGCTCACCTCGTCGGCGATGGCCATCGCTTCTGCGCCGATGGGACCCGCGGCCGGCGCGCGCTCGAGGCCGGCAATTTGATCGTGGGTGAAGCGGGCGAGTGCGTCGAGCCAGCGCTCTTGCAGCTCGCGCGGCGGTTCCAGGGTGTCGCGGTTCATCGCGCCGCCGACGCTAGCACCACTCGCGCCGAGAGCGGACCCCGTCGTGCTACGGCGTGAGAGCGAAGCAGTAGATCCCGCCGTACCCACCGCCCGACCCCACGGTCGGGGTGAGCGGATTGGGGGGCCCCATTTCCACGAGATTGACCCCCGCGGCGCAACCGGCTTCGTCGAGGGCCGACATCCAATTCATTCCGCTGCCCGCCGGCCACGAATGGCCGACGCGGGGACGGCCGTCCGCTCCGACTTTGCTGGTCCAGTCGTGACAGGTGGGGCCCCAATCGGTTCCGTACAGCGTGCCCGTCAATGTGCTTCCGGTCAGCGTGTCGTGGTTGTCGACGGCGCCGGTGCCATCCGGGTTGTGGTTCGGCGTGCCATTTTCGTTGGGAAAGTCATTGATGATAGCGGGGTCCATTCCTTGCGGTCGCGTCATCGCCAGCGAGGCCTTGGTCATGGCGACGATCCGGCCCAACCGATCGTACCAGGGGCCCGGACCGACGCGATCGATGGCGTTGATCGGTCCGCCCCCGTTCGGGCCTTTGGTGACGCTGAGGAATGCGCGCCAAGCTTTGCAACCTGCACCGGGGAACGC
>Ga0193706_1000089_pt1 | contig 66891 bp, 67 predicted proteins | sample U3c1metaG_FD_160130 | JGI IMG/M metagenome (GOLD analysis project Ga0193706, IMG submission 160130) | Soil microbial communities from a riparian zone of the East river system, Colorado, United States - U3c1 | ecosystem: Environmental > Terrestrial > Soil > Riparian zone | place: USA: East River...
GGCCCGAATGTCTTCCAGCTTCTTTTCGAGGCGAAGCTTCTCATCGGCGCTGAGCCGCAAATAGTCGCAGAGCGTGTTCCACGTCTCCTTCATGTCGAGCCGCGATGGCACGACGTAGACGTTGTAAGACGGCCGATTGGCGGCGAGGACCTTACCCTGGCTGTCGCGGACGATGCCGCGTGTCGTCGCCAAGCGTATTTCGTAGATGATGTTGTGGCGCGCTTCGGCGCGATAGTCGTCGCCACTGATGATCTGCAGCTGGAAGAGCCGCACGACCAGCGCGAGAAATGCGATGACCGTGAAAAGGACCATCCATTTGTAGCGGCGCCGGAACTCGCCGACGTCGGAGCGTTGGACGAGAACGCTCATCGTCCCGCTCCTTCAGGGCGCGGAACCGTGATCGTCGCCTGGTGCACCCTTTCGGCGATGCGGAAGACGAGCGGCGAAACGAGCGCGGTCGCGGCCGCGTGGGGGAGCACGATGGACAAGAGTGCCCGCGGGCTATGCGGATCTTTGCCGAAAATCGCGACCAGCATGAGCACGGTGACGCTTTCGAAAAGCGCGAAACCGAAGGCGAGGGCAAGTTGGGTGGGGATGGTCTGCGCGGCCAACCGCACGCCCGCGGCCCGGGACAGCACGAAAATCGCCACGGAAATGAAGGTGAACATGCCGACCGGCGCGCCGGCAAACAGATCGAGCGCATACCCGAGCAGCCACGACAACGTCGCGCCTCGCACCACCGAATACTCATGGACGCCCATGAAGACGATGAGGGGCAAGACCAGGTTCGGCATGATCCCGGCGAACGGTATGTGCCCGAGGATGCGGTAGAGGTTGCCTTGCACCACCAAAAGCAGCAGCCCCACGCCGAGAAAGAGCGCGTTTCGCATGCTGGGCCTACCGGTTCGCCCTCGGAAAGGCGGGTTCGTCGCCCGGCGCCGACGTGATGATGAGCACCTCTTCGAGGCGTGAAAAATCGACGGTCGGAACCGCCTCCACCACCTGGTACATCCCGAAGTCGCGGCGCACCACTTTGGTCACGCGCGCCACGGGGATGCCGCGCGGGAAGGCGCGCCCCACGCCGCTCGTCACGAGAAGATCGCCCACGTTGACCTCGTCGCTGCGCTGCATGAGCTCGACATGGCAGCTGTAGCGCGAAGGGTCGCCCGTGCCACGGACGAAGCCGCGCGCTTGGGTGAGCTCATCGACGACGTCGATACCGCTGCCGCTGTCGACCGCCAGAAGGACGTCGACCCGCTCGCCCGAGACGCGCTGCACCTTGCCCACCACGCCGTCCAAGGCGATGACGGGCATGTTGGGGCGCACTTCCCTGCCGGCGCGGTCGACGACGACGCTGGCCACGCGAAAAAATTCGGTGAGGTCTTTGCCGATGACCTGCGCGCTGATGGGATCACCGGGGACCGTTTCGCGCAGCCCGAGGAGACGCTTCACCCGGCGCAGCTCGATCTCGTTCTGCTCGAGGCGGCGCACGCGATCGGAAAGACGCGCGTTTTCATAGGCGAGGCGCTGGTGGTCAGCCTTCACTTCGACCAGATAGACGAAGTTGCCCCACAGGTTCGAGACCTCGCGGGCGATGAGGCTCGACACGTACTGCACCGGCGCGGCCATACGCATGACCAGCCGGTCGAGGCCGTTGAGCTGCTGCGGATCGCGGATGCTCGCCCGCAAGAAGAAGAAGGGCACCGCGAGCAGGACGGCCACGATGAACGCGTCCTGATAACGCCGATAGGGATTCACCCCGGCACCTCTTGCATACGCAACAACGTGGATCGGTGCATCATACGACCCGAGACGAGGCGCGATCGGCTAGCCGATCGTCACCTCCTTGAGCAGCTCGAGGTGATCCAGCGTCTTGCCACTGCCGAGCACGACGGCGCTGATGGGGTCGTCGCAAACCATCACGGGGAGCCCCGTCTCCTCGCGCAAGAGCACGTCCAAGTTCTTCAGCAAGGCGCCGCCGCCTGCCAAAACGATGCCTTTGTCGACGATGTCGGCGGCGAGTTCGGGAGGCGTGCGTTCGAGGGCGAGGAGCACGGCTTCGACGATGGCGTTGGTCGGCTCGGTGAGCGCTTCGCGGATCTCGTCGGAGTTGACGACGACGGTCTTGGGAATTCCGGCCACCATGTCGCGACCTTTGACTTCCATCGTCAATTGCGGCTCGAGCGCGTAGGCGTTGCCGATCGTCATTTTGATGCGTTCGGCGGTTTGCTCGCCGATGGCAAGGTTGTACTTGCGCTTCATGTAGGCGACGATCGCTTCGTCCATCTTGTCGCCGCCGACGCGGACGCTCTGGGAGTAGACGATGCCGGCGAGCGAGATGACGGCGACCTCGGTCGTGCCCCCGCCGATGTCGACGACCATGTTGCCGCTCGGCTCGGTGATGGGCAGACCAGCGCCGATGGCCGCGGCCATCGGCTCTTCGATCAGATACACCTCGCGGGCACCCGCGCTCTCGGCGCTCTCTTTGACTGCGCGCTTCTCGACTTCAGTGATGCCGAAGGGGACGCAAATGATGATGCGCGGCTTGACCAGCGTTCGCCGGTTGTGCGCGCGCGCGATGAAGTAGCGCAGCATCGCCTCGGTGATCTCGAAATCGGCGATGACGCCGTCGCGAAGTGGACGCACGGCTTGGATGTTGCCCGGCGTGCGCCCCAGCATCTCTTTGGCTTCCCGCCCGACCGCGAGCACCTTCTTGCCGCCTCTCACGTCGCGCTGCACCGCGACGACCGATGGCTCGCAAGAGACAATGCCTTTGCCCTTGACGTAGATGAGCGTGTTGGCTGTTCCGAGATCGATCGCAAGATCGTTGGAGAACAGGCCATACAGCCAGTCGAAGATCATCTGGCGTTTGCCTCGTGCATCGTCGGGGTCCCTCTTCGAAAGCCGGCAGTTCTACTTGCCCCGCGGACTTCCCCTGAAGCGAAGGCCCTCGGCGAGGGGCAGCTCAGGCGCGGACGTCCGTCGGTTGACCTCGGTCAGAGGGCCCCCTCAGGTAACACGGGCAGGGGGGCCGAAGCAATTCAGCCCTTCGAAATCTTGCCTTCTTTGTGCGGGAAGTGCTTACGGCAGACGGGGCAGAACTTCTTGATTTCGAACTTTTCCGCCATCGTCCGCTTATTCTTGGTCGTGTGGTAGTTCGCACGGCTGCAATTGCCGCAGGTCAGCTTGATGATGTCGCGCATCTGATGCTCCGAGCAGAAAGAGGCGCGAACTCTAAGGATCGCTTAGAGATCCGTCAAGCCTTATTCCTCATCCCATCCGCCGCGTCCGCTGCCACCTCCGCCGCGTCCACCGTCCCGGTCCTTGTCCCAGTTCTTTTTGCGACGGGCGCCTTCTTCGCCTCCCGGACCGGCACCGGCTCCGCCGCGTCGTTTCTGATCGAAGGTTCGGCGCTCGGGCGGCGGACCGCCGCCGGTGAAGCCACCGCCGCCGCCACTGAAGCCGCCACCGCCGCCGGGGGGGAATCCGGTGGGACCGCCGCTGTAGCCGCCACCGCCACCGCCACCGCCGGCGAAATCGGCGCGCGGAGGGCGATCGCCCTTCGGGTGGGCGAGGTTAACGACGAGACGACGACCGCGCAGATCGGCGCCGCGCAAAGCTTCGATCGCGCCCTTCGCGCCGTCAGCCGTACCCATCGTGACGAAACCGAAACCGCGCTTGCGACCCTCGGGATCGGTGGGCAGATGAACGCGCGCCACCGGACCGGCGTTGGTGCCCGAGATGAGCGTTTCGATTTCCTCCTGGGTCACGTCGTAAGGAAGGTTTCCGACGTAAAGCGTCCGATCGGGCGCACCCGGCGGACCGCCGGCACCCGGAGCGCGCGAAGCGCCTGGGCCCATCGAGTCACGCTTGGGTGGTTCGGCTTGGAAGGGCCGCACCGAAATCGATTTTCCGGCTTGCATCGATCCATCGAGCGAGTCGCGCGCCGCTTGCGCCTCGTCCGAAGTGGAGAGCGTTACGAACCCAAAACCCCGTGGTCTACCCGTCGCTCGATCCTTGGGAAGGCTAATCTCAGAGACGGTGCCACCTGTCGCCTCGAACAACTGTTTCAACACTTCTTCGGTAACGCTGTCCGGCAGTCCCGCCACGAACAGTTTGCGCGCATCCTCATTCGCCATGAAAAAGCTCCGTATCCTCCCGTGATGGCCGAGCAGGCGTGATCACGATTCTCTCTTGAAACAATTGGTGATGGTTGTTGGGGGTTTTGGGTTGAGCTAAAAGAAGAGGCTTTCGAGTCAGGGAAGAACCCCCTGCTCTCTTTCCACGATATCTCGGGTGCCGCGGCCGTCAAGCCAGGGCGTTCGGGCATGGGTCTGTCTCGAGGCCGCGCCCCGCGGCGTGATGGCCGCAGCCCCTCTCGCGGCGGAGGTGACGCCCGCGCTTTCGAGCACCCCGCAACCCGCTGCCTGCCGCGGGGATGAGGCGCGCAACTTGGCGACGATGCGGCTCAATTCGGCCCCTCGTCGCGTGAATCCACCGGAGTCGGCGCGCGCAAAACGGAGGCGTCGTAGAGCCAGAACCGGCCGTGGTGGCCGAGCAGCCGCACACCGGCGGCGGCGCTGCGGAACGTGCGGTCACGGGGGTCGGCCAGGGGAGCGAAGTCGGGAGTACGCACCAGGACCGTGTCCCAGAAGCTCGCATAGGGGGCGAAAGGGTCGTACTTGCCGGCGTTCCATTCCATCCCTCCTGGGATCACCGGGGGCGCTTTCCCCAACGCATAGTGCACAGGCATGCTTTCGAACTTGGCAAAGGAATAGGCAATCAGGCCCGATCGACGGGCTTGGTAATAGGCGAGCAGATGCACCCACATTTCGCGGAGGATCACCGGCCGGCCCGTGTTCGACCAAGTGACGGCAATGACGCGCTTACCTTCCGGGATCTCGTCGAGAATGGCGTCGGCGTCGGCTTGGTCGGGGATGCGCGCCAGATGAAGCACGCTGTTGGCCGCCGCTGCGAGGGCGACGGCGACGGCGAGCGGTTTGAGCCAGCGCTGCAAGGGAAAGGAACCCAGGGCTACGGGTGTCGCGGCGACGGTGAAGGCCCAAAAGAAAGTGGGAAAGCGCTCGAAGATGAACCAGGTAGCGATGAAGACCTTGGGGATGACGCAATAGAGCACGCCCCAGCTGATGGCGAGGAGCTTCATAGCGGATTCGCCGCGCGTCTTCTGGCGCGGCCATTGCCAGAGGACGATGACGATCGCCACCGCCGCGGCGAAGAACGCTTGATCGCTGTGATCGGAGAAGTTTCCCACCGAATAGCTGGTGAGGTGCAAGAGCTTGTACCAGAGCGGGTCGTCGATCCCGTCGTCCCAGCCTTCCCAGTTGGCGTGCGGCGAGTAGCGATTGCGCACGAACACGATCACCGACCAGACAACGGCCGGCCACACGGCCAGGGGCAGCTTGATCAACGCCGAGAAGCGCGCGCGCAGCGGATCGCTCGAGGACGCGAATGACGCGAATCCGGTGATGCCGATCATCACGCAGAGACACAGCGTCGCGAGCACGTGGGTGTACGAAAGAAAAAAGCTCGCGAGCATCACCTTCCACATCTGCCCCGGTTCACCGCGATGCGCGCGGAGCCAAGCGGCAAAGGTCATGAGCACGAAGGGGACGCTCAGCACGTAGTTCGCGAAGCCCCACCCCACCGCGAAGCTGAACGTGATCGGCAGGGCCAAGAACGCATACCAACTCGGCCGCGAGGAGACTCGCACCAGCGCCAGCGCCGCGTAGGCGAATGCCGGCGGGTAGAGGGACATGAGCACGCGCCCTGCCGTCTCGGGACGCATCACGAACGATAGCGCCGCGATGAGAAGGTGAAAGCCACCGTTATACGTGACGAGGTTCACGTCATAGAGGCTCTGCTCGGCGCTCGAGGGATCGGCCATGCGGCGGAGGAGCGCCCCCACCGCCACGTGCTGCGGGTAGTCGATGAGCGGCGGGAAGATCGTGATCCAGAAGGCGAGCGAGAAGAGAAGCGCCGCTCCCCAATAGGCAGCGGTGAGTGGCGCAGTCTCGAGATAAAAGTCATCCCAGAACCGCCGGCGCGGCGTGACATGGGCGTGAGGGGACGCTGGCGATGCACCGCCAAGGACTGGGGCCACGCTAGTCATGACGTGCGTATCCGTTGCGCGTCACGCTCGATGTACTTTGCCTTACGCTTGGCTCGCGGCGAAAGAGAAGCCATTTGTAGTCGGAGAGCGGCTCGAGCATGGGAGCGGCGTCGAGGAGGCGCTCGCCGCCGCGGAAGATCGGCGCCACGTAAGCCTCCGGCCAGTCCCGAAATGCCAAGAGCAGACGCGCGGGAACGAATCCCATGCGGCCACGATCGAGCAGCGTGAGGCCGTGCGCCCGCGAACGCTCGATCCACTCGGCCACGCTCATTTTCAGGATACGCCGGAGCAGTCGTGACTCGTGGATCGGCTCGAGAAAAAAGAAGCGACCGCCGGGGCGCAGCAGCGAAACCAGGTGCCCGAGCGCGCGATCGAAATCGCTCGCCCGCGCGCATGCCATCGCCAAACAGGAGATCGTGACCCCCACGTCGAAACTTCCGACGAGATCGGCAGGCGGCGCGGTGAGGGCGTCGTAGAGGCGGTAGTCGGCGACGAGACCGGCGCCGAGCGTCTCGGCGTGGGCCGAGGCGAGCGTATGGGGGGCGAAGTCGAGACCTGTCACCTTGGCGCCGGCGCGCGCCAGATGTCGGCACGTGCGCCCCGTCCCGCAGGCGACGTCCACGACGTCGAGACCGCGCACGTCGCCGAGCACGGCGGACAGGATCGCCATCTGTCGCTCGTCCCAATAGCGGTTGAAGGTATTGCTCGGCCAGTTGCTGCGCGCGAGCCCCTCGTAGGCTTTTGCCTTCATGTCCCAATACGAAGGGCTGTCGTAGAGACCTTGCTTCGTGAGCCGATCGCGCACCATCTGTAAGAAATTGCGCCCCGCCGACATCGCTACACCGTCTCGATCCGGATCGCGCCGGCAGCGGCTTCGGCCCGTGCGTTCGCTTCGTCGCGATCGCCGCCCACCGCGAGCACGTGGCCGGCGCGTTTGGAACCGTCCGTCAGCGGAAATACGGTGCCACCCGGCTCGACGTAGACCTCGGCCGCGATGATGCCGGGCATCGACCGCGCCTCTTGCAGACCGTGGATGGCGGCGACATGCCCAGGTTGACCGATGAGGAACTTTCCGATGGCGCCACCGTGCGGCGTGCGTTCGGGGCCCGCACGCTCCCAATCCTCGCGCGAAAGGGCGACGCCGAGGATCTTGCGGAAAAGGGAACTTCCCGAGGCGAGAAGCGCAACGTCGGGGTCGAGCCCGCCACCGAGCCGGTACGCCGTTTCGACGATCATGGGCCCGCGCGACCCGACGCGCAGCTGCGTGTAGCTCGGGCCGCGACGAATCCCGAGCGCGCGCACCCCGCAAAGCGCCGCTTCGGCGGCGCGCGCCTCGTCGGCGCGGTGGAGACCGGAGGGAAACCACTCGGCGAACGTGATGCCGGGCGGGTCGGGATAGTGCGTGATGATGCGCTCGGTGACGCTGTAGACGGTGGTCGTGCCATTCGCGGTGTAGGCGTTGACGCTGAATTCGCGACCGTCGATGAAAGCTTCGATCAGGGCGATCCCCGCCGAAGAGGCGGCGCGTGCACGCTCGAAGGCGTCGGCGAGCTCGGACCGTTTCTCCACTTTGGAGACGCCCCGCTGGCCCCATCCGCGCGAAGGTTTGACGACGACCGGGAGACCCTCGCCCTCGACGAAGGCTTCTGCCTCGGCGAGCACGGTTACCGCGCTGAACGCGGGAATGGGCGCGCCGCCCTGGCGATACGCGGCGCGCATTTGGTCTTTGGCCTGGCAGCGATCGACCGTGGCGACGTCGCCGTAGAAAGGCAGGCCGAGCTGCTCGGCGACGCGCGCGGTGCTGGCGAGCGCAATTTCCGAACCGCAGGTGGTGATGCCTTCCCCCCGTGTCTTTTGGACGACTTCCGCGATCCCGTCGACGTCGTGGGTCGACACTTCGTGAAACTCGCTGCACTCCGCGGCGCCAATGGCGCGCGGGTTGGCATCGATGCCGATCACGTCGAGACCGAGCTCGCGCGCGGCGCGCACGAGGCCGAGTTGCGGAAAGCCGCACCCGACGATGACGACGCGTGCCGGGGTCGTCATGATGCGCCCCCCACAACCACGTCGTTGCGGGACTCCGCCCGCCGCACCTCGTCACCGAAACCGATCTTCTCGGCGATGTTGTAAAGCGGGCGGTCCTGGGTCTGAATGAAGATCCGCGCGATGTACTCGCCGATCACGGAGAGGGCGATGAGCTGCAGCCCCCCCAGGATGACGATGGCGGAAAAAAGACTCGTGTATCCCATGGTGATGTCGGCTCCGAGAAGCTTTTGAGCGATCCGGAAGAGGCCAAACCCGAGCCCGGAGAGTGCAAACACGACGCCGCCGATACCGATGAGGCGAAGCGGCCGCGTGCTGAAGCCGACCATGAGGTCGAAGGTATGATTGACGAGCTTGCCGAGGTTGTACTTGGTTACGCCCCGCGTGCGCGCGGCATGCTCGACGGGCACCGACGTCGCACGCGCGCCCGTCCACACCGCCAGCGCGCTGAAGAACTTCTTTTTTTCGGGTAAGCCGGCGATGAGACGCGCCGTGCGCCCTTCGATCACACGAAAGGTCGTCACGTCTTCCGGTAGCTCGACGTCGAGCACCGAGCGCATGAACCACACCATCATGCGCGACGCAAGCACGCGATGCAGTGGATCGCGCCGGTGGGTCCGCACGCCGTATACGATTTCGTATCCCTCGTCCCGTTTGGCGAGCAGCTTGGTCAGCTCTTCCGGCGGATTCTGCAGGTCGCCGTCCATCTGCACGATCCACCGTCCCGAGGCGTGGAGAATGCCCGCCTGCACCGCCGCTTCTTGACCGTAGTTGCGCGAGAAGCGCACGAGCTTGACGCGGGGATCGACGACGGAGGCGGCGCGCACCATGGCCGAGGTCTCATCGCGGCTGCCGTCGTCGACGAAGAGGATTTCGAAACCTTGCGCTGTTCGCTCGAGCACCGGCACCAGGCGATCGACGAGCTCGCGCACGTTGTCCTCCTCGTTGTAGAGCGGGATGACGACGGAATGCGCCAGGGCGAGAGCGGAGCTCATCGAAACGCCGCGAGTGTCTCGTCGAGCGCTGCCACGACGCGGTCGACATCGCGTTCGTTCAATTGCGTGTGCAAAGGCAGCGAAATGGTGCGATCGCCGATGTCGGCCGCGACCGGAAACGCTTCGCGCGCGTACCCGAATCGATCGCGGTAATATTGCAGCGTGTGCACGGCGCGGTAATTGACGGCTGCTCCGACGCCGCGTTCGCAGAGGCCGTCGAGGACCGCGTCGCGTCGGCCGAGCGGCACCAGGACCGTAAGAAGATGGTGTCCGGAGCGCCCCGAGCGCGACAGAAGATCGACGCCGGGGCGTCCGCGCAGCGCGTGCTCGTAGCGTTCGACGAGCGACTGACGGATTTCGCGGCGGCGCCACAGCCGTTCGATCTGCGGCAAGAGCAGCGCCGCCTCGATGTCGGTCATGGCCGCCTTGTAGCCGAACTCCACCATGTCCCAATGCACGTAGCGACCGCCATGGCGCGCCGAAGCGTCCTTGGAAACGCCGTGGTTGCGCAACCGGCGGAGCCGATCGGCGATGGCCGGGTCGCGAACGGCGATGGCGCCGCCGTCACCGCTCGTCATCGTCTTGGTGGCATAGAAGCTGAACACAGTCACATCGCCGAGCTCGGCCACGCGCACACCGTCGTTTTCCGCCTCGATGGCGTGGGCGGCGTCTTCGATGAGCGCGAGATGATGACGGTCGCAAATCGCGCGCAGCCGGCGCATGTCGGCGAGCTGTCCGTAAAGATGAACGACGATGACCGCCTTGGTGCGCGGCGTGATTGCGGCTTCGACTGCAGCAGGGTCGAGAATGCCGGTCCGAGGGTCGACGTCGGCAAAGATGGGGACGGCGCCGTTAAAGAGGGCGGCATTGGGCGTCGAAACGAAAGTCATGGGGGTGGTGATGACTTCGTCTCCCGGCTCGATGCCGAGCGCCTTCAGCGAAAGGGCGAGCCCCATGCTGCAGCTCGACACCCCGACGACGTGCTTTTGGCCGAGAAACGCGCCAAACGCCTCCTCGAATTCGCCGACGCGCGGGCCGAGCGTGAGAAAGAGCGATTTCAGCGTGCGTGCGATGGACGAAAGCTCCGCCTCGCCGATATCGTGTCGGTAAAATTCGATCTTTTCCATGCCCGAGCCGTCTTGCGAAATACTGCCGGTGCCAAGCACCGCTAAGAGAGGACCCGCCCCTCCATGGCGACGTCGTTGAAGGTGCGCTCGACGTCGGCCAAAAATTGGTATTGGCGGAGCGTGTACCAGCGACGGTCGTCGGGGTCGATGGCGCCGCTGTGCAGCACATCGAGGATCTCGCTGACGCCACTCTCAATAGTACGCGCCGGACGAAAATCGAGCAGCTCCCCCACGCGTTCGAAGGAGACGTTGTAGTCACGCAGATCGGGATCGGTCGGCGCCATGAAGACTTCGGTCCCGGGGACGAGATCGCGCACGCGGTAGGCGAGGTTCTTGATGCGCACGTTGTTGTCCGTCGACCCCACGTTGATGATCTGACCGGCGAGCGGTTGTCGCGCCTCGAGGACGCGGCGAATGGCTTCGCTCACATCGAGCACGTGCACGAACGGTCGCCACTGCTGTCCGCCGCCGTCGACGGTGATCTTGCGCGCCACGTAGGCGTTCTTCGTCATGACGTTGATGGCTAAATCGAAGCGCATTTTTTCGGAGAGTCCGAAGACCGTCGCAAAGCGCAGCACGGTGGCGGCGATGCCCGTGCTCTTGCCGAGCGCGACCACGGTCTGCTCGGCGTCGGCCTTGCAGCGCGCGTAGAGCGAAACGGGATTGAGCGGGGACGTCTCGGAGAGACGAAGACCCGCGCCGTGACCATAAACGCTGCACGAAGAGGCAAAGACGATGCGCGAGGCGCCCGCTGCCTGGGCAAGCCGAGCCACCCGCAGCGACCCTTCGAGGTTGATGCTGCGCGTCAGATCGGGGTCGAGCTCGCACGAAGGGTCGTTGGAAATGCCGGCCAGATCGACCAGCGCCTCGGCCCCTTCGAACGCGCGGGGGTCGACTCGGCGCACGTCAGCGCGCACGATCCGCAAGGTTTCCGAGTATTTCTCGCGTGCGCGCCGCAGCGAAGCATCGCCGAAATAGAGCCGGTCGATGACGGTGACCCGGTGTCCGCCACTCAATAGAAGGGGGACGAGCGCCGAGCCGATATAGCCAGCCCCCCCGGTAACCACGATGTGCATCGAGACGTCCTCGCGTCGAGCTTCTACTACAGAAGAGGGCGAAGGACGACTAGCCCACCGCTGAACCGGGCGAACAGGGGAGAAGGGTGTTGACGAACCCCCCCGCCTCCTTCATATTCCGCGCCCCGCTGTACAAATGGCTATGGGCGCGACGATGTCCGCTCCTCGCCGTCCGAGGGCGGGCAACGACGCTCCGACCGAATACCGCGGTCGGGTAGTTTCCGAGGCAAAATCATGGTTTCCTCCAGTCAGCAATTCGAGCGCATCCGCAAGCGCAAGGCCACGCAGAACGGCAAATGGAACAAGCGCGCGCGGCGGCGTGTGGGAACGCCCGCGTTTCCGATCCACCTCGCGGGCTACGACCCGAAAGCTGCCGACGCTCTACCCAACGCCTCTCCGGCCGCTGCAACCGCTGCCGCCGCCAAAAAGGCGTAAGGAACTCTCATGGCCAATCATCCGTCCGCCGAAAAACGAAACCGCCAGCGCATCCGCCGTACGGAGCGCAACCGCAGCGTCAAAGGGGCGGTTCGCACCCTCTTGAAGAAGGCGCGCGCCGCTATCGCTGCGCCGGGTACCGAGGCGACCGCCTCCGCGAGCGCCATCGCAGCCGCCGTCAAAGCCGTCGATCGAGCCGCGTCCAAAGGCGTCGTGCACCCCAAGATGGCAGCGCGCGCGAAGAGCCGCCTCGCCAAGGCGGCGCACAAGACCAAGTCGGCAACGGCTTAACCTCGACCACCTTCGTGTGGTCGAGATAACCACCTTTGAGGTGGAGGCGGGTTCGCGCGATGGGTGCGCGGCGGTGATGATACGCTGTCCACACGCATGAGCACGGCGGACCAGGCGAACCGACCCCCGGAAGTCGCACCAGGGCAGGTGGTCGGCGGAAAATGGCGCGTCGGCCCGCTCATCGGGCGCGGCGGGATGGGCGCCGTCTACGAGGGAACCAACACGGCCATCGGTAAGAAGGTCGCCCTCAAATTCATCGACGCCGAGTTCGCCCGCAACGTGGACATCGCCAGCCGGTTCCAGCGCGAGGCGGAAGCGGTGAGCCTCGTCGAAAGCGCGCACATCGTCCACATCTTCGACTCTGGAACGACGGACAGCGGCACGCCTTACATCGTGATGGAGCTGCTCCGCGGCGAGGATCTGCGCGCCCGGATCAACCGGCTCGGACGCATCGCCGCTGAAGAGGCGGTGCACATCGTCGCGCAGACGCTGCGCGGTCTCTACCGTGCCCACGAGGCAGGCATCGTCCATCGCGATCTCAAACCCGACAACATCTTCCTCGTCGACCGTGACGACGATCCGCTTTTCGCCAAAATCGTCGATTTTGGGATCTCGAAGATGATGCGCCGCACCGGCGAAGCGGCGGCCGCGGGGACCCTGACGCGGCAAGGCGTCGTGCTCGGCACGCCCTGTTACATGTCACCCGAGCAGGCGCAGGCATTCGCGGATCTCGACCTTCGCACCGATCTCTGGTCGATCGGCGCGATTCTGTTCGAGTGCCTCGGCGGCCGGCCACCGCACATGGGTGACGCTTACGAGCAGATCATCATCTCGATCTGCACGACCGATGCACCCGATGTACGATCGCTTGCTCCCAACGTCCCCGCGCCGCTAGCGGAGCTCGTGGCGCGAGCACTGCAACGTGACCGTTCGCGCCGCTTTCAAACGGCGAAGGAGATGCTCGAGGCGCTGCAAGCGACGGGCATCATTCCCGTGCGTGCGCCCGGCGCATTCACGTCGGGGCAAGGAGCGGCGATGCGCGGCGCAGCCGGAAGCGGAGCGAACGACGCCGCACCCGCGCAGCCAGCGCCGAGCGGTCGCACGCGCGTCAGCTGGACCGCGGCGGACGGGAAAGCGGCGGGAACCGACGAGGAATCGAGGGCGACGATCGACCCGCGCCGCGCGCGTGCCCAAGGGATGCGACGTCGCGGGCTCTTGGCGCTCGGTGCGATCGTCATGGGAGCGGCGTTCCTCCTTACGTTCAGCCTTTTGCGCGCGCGCGGCCCGGAGCGAGCCGCGATCCTCGTCGCACCGTCATCGCCATCCCCCGCGCTACCGGCCGCGATCGACACGACCGCACCGGGAACCGCTGCCCCTGCTGCAACGATCCTCGCGCCGGGCGTTGCGCCATTCGGCAGCGTCCCGGGGAGCACCGATCCTCGTGCAGGCAAAGAGGGCGCGGTCGCGACGACCAAGTCCAGTCCCGTGCCCAATCCGCCGGCGGGCAAAGCTCGCCGCGGTTCGTCTCCCCCTGCTGCGGGCCCGGCAACGACATCAACGATGCCCTCCCCTGCCCCAGCTGCCGCGGCTTCCTCCCGCGCCGGCGTCGCTGGCGGCCTTCAGATCAAGACCAGCTATCCCTGATGTCGACCTACGCGTTCGTCGCTCGAGGTCGTTGCCCGGTGAATTTCCCCACGCGATGCTTGCTCGCCTTGGTGGGCGCCGTTTTTGCGCTCACCGTGTTCGTGCCGCGCGTGTACGCCCAGACGGCCGACGACGCCAAGCGACACTTCACCAACGGCGTGCACCTCTTCGAAGATCGGAATTTCGCGGGGGCGCTCGTCGAGTTCGAGGCATCCTTTCAAAAAAATGCGACGGCGGTGGCGCTGCAGAACATCGCCGTCTGTCAAAAAGGGCTTTTTCGCTACGCGGACGCGATTGCGACCCTCGAGCGCATGCTGCGCGATTTTGCGACGCAGCTGTCACCGGAGGACAAAAAGGCCGCCGAAGACGCCATTCGCGACATGAGCGCACTGCTCGGAACCATCGTCGTCAAAGTGACGCCAGCCGATGCCCGAGTGAGCATCAATGACGCCATCCAGACCCCCGAGGCTCTCAAAAACCCGGTCCGACTCGCGGCGGGCGAATACCGCGTCGTTGCCGAAGCACCCGGCTATGCGCGACAAGAGAAGATGGTCACGGTCGTGAGCGGCCAGAATGACCAGCCGCTCGTGGTCACCCTTTCGCCCTTATCGGGCATGCTCGTGATTCGTGCCCACGATGCGCAAGCGGCCATCGCCATCGACGGCGTGCAGGTGGGTTACGAAGAATGGAAGGGCCCCGTGTCGGCCGGCTCGCACGAAATCTACGTCTATACGCAGACCCAACGGCACAAGAGCAAGGTCGTCGCCTACGCCGGTCAGACCACGGAGTTCGACGCCAAGCTCACCGCAGAGGACGTGGTTCCGGAGGGTAAAACCGCGGAGCCGAACGGACCGCCTCCCTACATTCCACCGTCGCAGCGCGGGCTCTTCGGATTTCTCACGTTCGGGGCCGACTCCATGGGCAACCCGGCACCGCCGGGTCTGAACCACGAGCAAGGGCGAGCCGCGGGCGGATTCCTCAGTCTGCGCGTCGGCTACCGCTTTTCGACCAACTGGGCCGTCGAGTTCATGGGCGAAGGCGCGACGCACGTCATCGGTGCTTGCGTCGCGACCGCCAACCCGTGCACGGGCGTCAAGGGCAATTACCAATTCAGCTCCACGCGCATCGGCCCCGCCCTGCGACTCATGTCGGGCGGTCGCAAAGGCCGGTTCGTGGGCACGCTCGGCCTCGGCGCCGCGGTTCATCAGATCGCGTATCGCGATGCATTGAAAACCGCAAAAGGCGAAGGCGCGACGGCCGCAGGCTCGTTTTTGCAGCTGACGGGGAGCTACGAGCTCAATCTCGGACACTTCCTTCTCGGCGCCGGCATCGGTCTGACGGCCGAGACGGCCGACGACCAGAAGGTCGGCGTCAAGAACACCGGCAGCGCGGGTTTCGAGATTCGCGTCGGCTACGGACAATGGTGAGCGCGCGCACGGGTCCTATTCGATCCCGCGGCCCTTTGCGATAACGTGACCCCTCGCGCTAGGCTTCGCGCCCGGCACTGACGTCAAAAGCGCCGCATCGGCGCGGAGGTCACCATGAGTGATGCGTCGTCGATCTCGTCCCACCTGAAAGAGACACGCCGCTTCGAGCCGCCGCCGGAGTTCGCGGCGAGCGCGCGCATCGGTTCGCGCGCCGACTACGACCGGCTTTATCGGGAGAGCATCGATTCGCCCGACACCTTCTGGAAGCGCGAGACCGCCTCCCTCGTGTGGAAGAAGCCGTGGACGACGTTGCTCGATTGGAAGCTCCCTCACGCGCGCTGGTTCGACGGCGCGACCCTCAACGTCACCGAGAGCTGCCTCGACCAACATCTCGCCACGAGCACGCGCACCAAGACGGCCATCTTGTGGGAAGGAGAGACGGACGAAGGCGCCCCCGGCAACGTGCGCAACATCACCTACGAGGAGCTTCACCGCGAAGTCGTGCGTTGCGCGGGCGCACTCGCCAAACTCGGCGTCAAAAAGGGGGACCGCGTCGCCATCTACATGGGGATGGTGCCGGAAGTTGCGATCGCCATGCTGGGCTGCGCGCGACTCGGCGCTACCCACACCGTCGTTTTCGGCGGATTCGCCGCCGACGCGCTGCGCGACCGCATCAACGACTGCCAGTGCAAAGTGCTGATCACGCAAGACGGCGGAACGCGCCGCGGAGCGCTGGTGCCGCTCAAGGCGACCGCCGACAAAGCCGTCGCGCAATGCCCCAGCATCGAGCGGGTGCTCGTGTACCGCCGCCTGGGACAAGAGAAAGCCCCCATCGAGATGAAACCGGGGCGCGACCTCGATTGGGCAGAAGCGCTCGCTTCCGCGGGAAGTGAAGGGCAAAAAGCCGTCGAAGTCGAGGCCGAGCATCCTCTTTTCATCCTCTACACCTCCGGTTCCACGGGCAAGCCGAAGGGCGTGCTGCACACGACGGCCGGTTACCTCACGGGCGCGCACATCACGACCAAGTACGTCTTCGATCTGCGTCCCGACGATCTCTATTGGTGCACCGCCGACGTCGGATGGGTCACCGGGCACACCTACCTCGTCTACGGCCCGCTCTCCAACGGCGCAACGTGCTTCATGTACGAAGGCGCTCCGAATTTCCCCGACAATGGCCGCTTCTGGCGAATGATCGAGCGCCATCGCGTGACCATCCTTTACACGGCGCCCACCGCTATTCGCGCCTTCATTCGCTGGGGCGACGAATGGCCGAAGAAGAGCGATCTTTCCAGCCTGCGCCTCCTCGGCAGCGTCGGTGAGCCCATCAACCCCGAAGCGTGGATGTGGTATCGCCGCGTGGTCGGCAAAGATCGCTGCCCCGTCGTCGACACCTGGTGGCAAACGGAAACCGGCTCCATTTTGCTGACGACGCTCCCCGGCGCGACCGCCGCCAAACCGGGGTCGACCGGGCTGCCCTTTTTCGGCGTCGTGCCCGACATCGTCGACGACAAGGGCAAGTCGGTGGGCCCCACCGAGGGGGGCGGATTTCTCATCCTGAAGCAGCCGTGGCCTTCCATGCTGCGCACGGTGTGGGGCGACGACGAGCGCTACCGCAAGCAATATTGGAGCGACATACCCGGCGCGTATTTCACGGGCGACGGCGGTCGCCGCGACGAGGACGGCTATTATTGGGTCGTGGGGCGCATCGACGACGTGCTCAACGTCGCCGGACATCGCATCGGCACGGCCGAGATCGAAAGCGCGCTCGTCGCGCACCCCGCAGTTGCAGAGGCCGCCGCGGTGGGCAAGCCCGACGATCTCAAAGGCCAAGCGCTGGTCGCCTTCGTCACACTGAAGCCGGGATTTACGGCAGACCTTGCCATGAAGGCGAAGCTCACCGCACAGATCGAGACCGAGATCGGCAAGTTCGCGCGGCCCGACGTGATTCGCTTCGCCGACGCGCTGCCCAAGACGCGCAGCGGCAAGATCATGCGGCGACTCTTGAAAGACGTGGCCGCCGGGACCGACGTCAAAGGAGACACTTCGACGCTCGAGGATTTGAGCGTGCTGGCCAAGTTGCGCGCCGACGAAGAATAGCCTTCTAAGGCTTGGCCATGACGGTGGGGATGTCACGGCCGACGGCGTGCAGCAGGCTGGCGCGCGCCGAACGCAGATTCGCGCGCGCGTTGATGGCGTCGAGGCTGGCGCGGAAGAGCTCGAGCTCGGCGTCGGTGAGCTCGACGCTGGTGGCGCGCCCACTTTGGAAAAGCTCCCGACGCACGCGGTACCCTTCCTCCGCCGAGGCCAGCCCGCGACGGGTCGTCTGCATGGCGACCTCGGCTTCGCGAATCGCGTTGTAGGCCTGGATGACCTCGAGCTTCACGCTGTCGCGCAACGCCTCTTTTTGCATTTCCGTTTGTGCGGCGCGCGCCTCGGCGTCGGCCGTGGCGCCGTGGGCGTTGAGCGTATCGTTGGGGGTCCACACGACCTGCACGCCGACGTCCCACGTAGCGCGAAACGTATTGTCCGGTAGGAAAATGCGCGGATTGGGATTGGCGTAGATGACATCGCCGAATACGTCGAGGCGAGGATAGTAACCAGCACGGGCCACTTTGGCCTGCTCGCGCAACGACCACGCGGTCTCGTCGAGAGCGCGCACTTCCAAGCGGTGGTCGAGCGCCTCGGCGCGCAGCACGGCGAGGTTGTCGAGCCCCGCCATGGGAGGCAGCTCGCTCCGCAGATCTTCGCCCACCTCGTAATGCCGCTCGCTCGCGTCGTGCATCGCCGTGCGAATCTGGTCTTCGTTGAGCTCGGACAGGTTCTGCGCCTGGGCGACGACGAGCTCCGCGCTCGCCACCTGTGATTCCACGCGCAGCACATCGGCTTTCGAAGTCGTCCCCACCTCGAACGCATGGCGCGCGTCCTCGAGATGCGCTTTCGATTGATCGAGCGCGCGCTGGGCCACGACGAGCTGCCCCTTGGCTCTCAGCCAGGCGTAGTAGGCGAGCTTGCCGTCGGTGGCTGCCTTGAGCCGCGCTGCCTGCTGATCGAGCTGGGCCGCGCGCTGGTTGCGCGAAGCGGACGCATAGCTCTGCGACAGGCGGAGTACGTAGTCGGAGACGGGAACGGTCAGCGTTCCTTGGAACAGAAACCGGTTGAGGGGGATGATGATCTGGAACGGGGTCGAGCTCATTCCTCCCGTCGTGCTGCCGATGTTGAATGCGGGCTGGGAGATGTCCGAAAGGCGCGTGTAGCTCCCCGTCAAGGTCAGCTTGGGGTAATACGCGTTTTTGGCCTGTTCCAGCCGCGCTTCGGCGGACGCAAGCGCTTGCCGCCGCGCAGCGGCGTCGAAGCTCGTCTCCTGCGCGCGCGTCGCCACTTGCTCCGACGTGAGCCCACTGCCGGAGCTCGGGGCCAGTCGGACATCGAGCGTATCGGGCGGCGCGGCCGCCCTGACGACGCGTGGCGAGCCGTGCACGGCAGCTGCGCAAAAGACACCCAAGATCGCCATCTTCTTCATGCGTCGGTCTCCATCGAGAGGTCTGCCGGGCAGCGTGACAGCTAGGTCCTCGCACTAGCCAAGGTCAAGGCGAGGCGGCGGAGCCAAGCTCGGGCGCGCGCCACGACAAACGCTCGGCAGGCTCCTTCATCACCCCTTGCAGGAAGATCTGCGAAATGTGGCGCTTGAGCTCGGCGATGGTCGCGGGCGAGCGCGGACCGATCAGCGTCGAGGCCACCGGGTAGGTCGTGAAATAGTACTGCAGCATGCCCATCAAAAGGACGGCCGCCGTGCGCGGCTCGACGTCGCGCAAGCGGTGCGCGCCGCGCGCGTCTTCCAGGATCGACGTCAACACATCGACGTTTTCCGCGATCTTGGGGCGAATGGCTGCCAGGAGCGGACTTTGTGCCTGCGCCAGCTGGTGACACATGATCTGCATGCCCTGACAGCAGCGGTCGAAGTGGTCGACCATGTAATCGATGAGCCGGTCGAGGCGCTCCTCGGCAGGCATCGGCGCGGCGTGCAGGGCGCGCAGCTCGTCGCCGACGGTGGTGATGCCGCGCACGATCACTTCGCGCAAGAGCCCCTCTTTGGAGCCGAAATAATGGCTGATGAGCGCGACATTGCATTGGGCACGAGCCGCGACGGCACGCGTGCCGGTGGCCGCGTAACCCTGCTCGCTGAACAGCGAAATGGCCGCTTCGAGGAGCTGCTCTCTCTTGCTCACGACAGCGCCTCTTTTCTCATCGAGGTTCCCCCGTTTAATCAAACGCTTGCGGGTGTCAAGCAAACGTTTGATGAGGCGGTTACTCGTCGAGCACCGCGCCGCGCAGAGGCGCTGGGGTCATCGCGCCGGCCGTGCTAGCCCTACACGCCACCGCCATGAGATTCGCGCCCACCGACGAACAACTCCTCATCCAAAAAGCCGCCCGTGACTTCGCCGAGCGCGAGATCGCGCCCAAAGCCATGGAGCTCGACAAGACCGGGCGTTGGCCGACGGAGATCGTCGAGCGCATGGCGGAGCTCGGCTTCCTCGGCATGATGGTGCCGGGCGAGTACGGCGGCGCCGGACTCGACGCCATCAGCTACGTGCTGGCGATGGAGGAAGTGAGCGCCGCCTGCGCGTCGTGCGGCGTCATCATGAGCGTCAACAACTCGCTCTTTTGCGATCCCGTACTCGCGTTCGGCAGCGACGAGCAAAAACGCGTGTACCTCGCGCCCTCCGCGGCCGGTAAAAAGCTGGGATGTTTCGGGCTCACCGAGCCGATGAGCGGATCGGACGCCCAAACGATGAAGACGGTCGCCGAAAAAAGCGGCGCGTCGTACGTGATGAACGGCTCCAAGAACTTCATCACCAACGGGCCCGAGGCCGACTTCATCATCGTCTTTGCAGTGACGAGTCGCGAACAGGGCAAAGCGAAGCACACGGCCTTCGTGTTCCCCCTCGACGCGCCGGGGGTGACACTGTCTCCGCACGACGAGAAAATGGGGATCCACGCCGCTCAGTCGTGCACCATCTTCTTCGAAAACGTGAAGCTCGGCGACGAGCACATTTTGGGGCCCGTCGGCAGCGGCTTCAAAGTCGCCATGGCCACGCTCGACGGCGGCCGTATCGGCATCGCTTCGCAGGCGCTCGGCATCGCGCGCGCCGCGCTCGACAAGTCAGTGGCGTATTCCAAAGAGCGGCAGGCCTTCGGCACGGCCATTTCCAACCTCCAGGCCATTCAGTTCATGCTGGCGGATATGGCGACGGAGCTCGATGCCGCGCGTCTCCTCACCTTGCGCGCCGCCGCCATGAAAGATCAGCACGTGCGCCATTCGCTAGAAAGCGCGGAGGCGAAGCTTTACGCGTCCGAGGCATGCACGCGCATTACGCACAAGGCCATCCAGATTCACGGCGGCTACGGGTACACGACCGAGTTCGGCATCGAGCGTCACTATAGAGATGCGCGGATAACGGAAATCTACGAGGGAACCAGCGAAATTCAGCGTCTCGTCATCGCTCAAAATGTGCTTAAACGCTGAGATGCCGACCAGCTGTCCCCGCGTCCGCGTTCGGGCTGCATCGCCGCTCCGACCTCTCATTTTCATCCTGCTCGCTGGCGCGTCCCTCGCTGCCTGCGGTGGGTCGGCACCCCCGCCCGCAGCTCCGAAAGCGCAAGCCGCTCCCAAAGAAGCGGCCGCCAAGCCGAAGCAACGATTGCAGATGGGGGGCCAGCTCGGATCGCTCGACGAGGGAAAGGTGAACCAGACGTTCGCGACGCTCGCACCGCGATTCGAACAATGCCTCTCGCAAGGGTCGTCGCGGGTCGAGTTCCTCGGCGGACACGTGAAGTTTTTCATCCGCATCGCGCTCGACGGCAACGCCAAATGGGTCTACTTCGCGGAAAGCACGCTCGGCGATCGCGATACCGAGCGGTGCATGCTCGACGCCGCCAAAAACGCGCGCTGGCCACTTCCCCAAGAGGGCGAAGGCCAGGCCCAAAGGGCGTTCGAATTCGACCCCTCGCCCGACGTACGCGAGGCCGTGCCCTGGGCCGCGGACCGGATTTCAAAGTCCCTTGGGAGCGTGCGCGCCAAGCTCGGACAATGCGCGCACCGCGCGCCCGGCAAGTACCACGCGACCGTGTACGTGCAGACCAACGGAACCGCCATGGCCGCCGGGGTGGCCCCGCCCGACGAACGCGGTGAAACCGGCGCGGTCGACTGCATGGTCGACGTGATCAAATCGATGCGCTTCCCCTCTCCCGGCAGTTGGCCGGCCAAAGTCACCTTCGACGTGGATTAGCATGGACTTCGAGCTTTCCGAGACCGAGCAACTCATTCAGCGCACCGCGCGTGACTACGCCGAGCGAAAGCTTTTGCCCGTCGCCGCCGCCATCGACGAAAACAGTCGCTTTCCGATGAGCGAAGTCCGCGGCTTGGCCGAGCTCGGTCTCTTGGGGGTCAATGTGCCCGCCGCGCTCGGCGGAGCCGAAGCGGGTCCCATCGCCTATGCGCTTTCCATGATGGAGATCGCGCGCGGTTGCGCGTCGACGGCGGTGACCATGGCGGTCACCAACATGGTGGCGGAGATCATCTGCCGTTTCGGCAACGCTGCGCAGCGCGCAGCCTACGTCCCCAAGCTGACGTCGGGCGAGTTCGCCGGCGGCTCGTTCGCGCTCTCCGAACCCGGCGCGGGAAGTGACCCGGGGGGAATGCAGACGACGGCAACGCCGACCGCCAATGGCTTCCTGCTGAACGGCGCGAAAGCGTGGGTGACGAGCGGCGCCCATGCCGGCGTCATCGTCGTCTGGGCTCGCACCGCGCCGCGCGACACGCACCCGGGAGCGAAAGGCGTCTCCTGCTTTCTGGTCGAACAAGGAACGCCCGGGCTCAAGGTGGGTCCCGCCGAACGCAAGATGGGACTGAAAGGCTCGAACACCGTCTCCCTCACGTTCGAAGATTGCAAGATTCCGGCGACCGCGCAGCTCGGACATCCGCAGCAAGGTTTCGCTATCGCGATGATGGCGCTCGACGGCGGACGCATTGGCATCAGCGCGCAGGCGACAGGAATTGCCACGGGGGCCCTCGAAGAGGCCGTGCGATACGCGCGCGATCGGCGTCAATTCGACCGCCCCATCGCCGATTTTCAAGCCATCCAATGGTTCATTGCCGACAGCCGCACCGAGCTCGACGCCGCCCGTCTACTTTGCCTGCGTGCAGCCCAGCTCAAGCTGGAAGGCAAGCCGTTCACGCGCGAAGCGTCGATGGCGAAACTCTTCGCCTCAGAAGCCGCGGGGCGGATCTGCGACCGCGCACTGCAGGTGCACGGCGGTTACGGCTACGTTCAAGACTTTGCCGCCGAGCGCCATGTTCGCGACGTGCGCGTCACCCGCATCTACGAAGGCACGAGTGAGATTCAACGCACCGTGATTGCGCGCAGCGTCCTGCGCGGCTGAGAGCGAAAAGCGATGGGGGTTCGACTCCCTACGACAATCCTCCTTAGGACCTAGGGCTTATTGGGGGACCGCCTCGAAGGACGCTACGACGAGGCACCGCGCGTGCATCGTCAGAGGACGAGCAGCGCGCGGGAATGGACATGGGGGGGGCGATGGAACGACGAGCTAGGTCTGTTTTGTTTGGCAACGGGGCCGCGGTCCCGAGCGATGCCTGATCCCACGCTCGAGCGACGGATCGCCTGGCCAGCGAGCCGGTATGCGCGTCTCTACGCGCGAGCTCCAGTAGCGTGCTTGGCCCTCGATCCGTCGGGCATCATTCGCGAGGCCAACGACGCCGCAGGAGCGTTGTTGCGAACCGGACAGGCCTTGAGCACCGTGGCCACGACGGCGGCCGTGGTCCAGCAGATTCCCGAGCTCGCGGTCGTACTCCTCGGCGATCTCTGCGTCATCGAGTTTCACGACGTCGCCAACGTCATCCGCCACGCCGCCGGGCACATCGATGCCCGGGCCGGCTCCATGCTCAGTGAGCTCGGCAGCGCGTTTTTCGAGTTACCTGGGATCAAGGCGAGAACGGCCAGCGTGCTCACGGGCGCGGGCCCCCAGCTGATGGAGCGCGTCGACCCGACCTCCACGACATGGTGCGGTCAGTGATCGCTACTGCGCGACTGGAAATACGACGTCGCCACCGCGGAAACCGTGTCTCAAGCCCTCGGGCAAGTGCGTGAGCGCGAATTCGACCTTCTCATCAGCGACATCGCCCTTCCCGATGGCAGCGGACTCGATCTGATGCGCGAGCTGCAGCGGCAGCAGAAGGGCATCAAAGGCATCGCGCTCAGCGGTTTCGGCACACAAGAAGACGTGCGACGCGCAAAATTGGCGGGCTTTACTGCGCATTCGACGAAGCCGGTCAGCTTGCCTCGCCTCGAAACGCTCATCCGCGAAATCGCCCTCTGACGAAGGAGAGGTGCGGCAAGGGGCTCGAGCTCGAACCCGCCACGAAGACGACGTCATCGGCCCGTTGGGGTGGTACTCTCCGGGGTTAGGTTACGCAGCAGAACGACCCCGTGAACGGAGCTGCCACCATTTGAACGGTCCGTTTCGCCTGCTTCTTCCGCTTCTGATTGCCATCGTCGTCGTGGCCGCGATTTTTCGAGCCGCGCCCCGGGCTCCACGGCGCCGACTGCGCCGCTGCGTGGTGCTCTTTGCGTTCTATGCGAGCGCCATCGCCGCCGAGCAGCTCTTCGGCGCCTTGCAACCACCTTTCTCGAGCGCAGCGGTACCGCTCGGGTACGTGGCGCAGGCGCTCGAAGTGCTGCTCATCATCAACCTGGTGGCGATTGCCCTCTTCGATCTGCTCTTTCATCTCGCACGCTGGGACTACCCCGACATCGTCCACGAGCTCTCGGTGGGCGCGGCGTACATCGTCGCGGCCGTCTGGCTCATGCACCGCTCGGGCGTCAACTTGAGTAGCATCGTTGCGACTTCGGCGGTGGTCACTGCCGTCATCGGGCTGTCGCTACAGGCGACGCTCGGCAACGTCGTGGGAGGGATTGCATTGCAGCTCGACGACTCCATCCACGAGGGGGACTGGGTCGAGCTCGAGAACAAGGTCCAAGGGCGGGTGCGCCAAATCCGGTGGCGCCACAGCGTCGTCGAGACACGCGACTGGGACACGCTGATCGTCCCCAACTCGCAGCTCTTGACGCAAACCATCAAGGTGCTCGGCAAACGAAACGGGGACAGGGCACCGCACCGGATGTGGGTCTACTTCAACGTCGATTTTCGGTTCGCGCCGGGGCAGGTCATCAGCATCGTCAACGAAGCGCTCCAGGCCGCACCCATCACCAACGTGGCGGCGGAGCCGAAAGCGCACTGTATCCTGTACGATCTCGCCAAAGAGAACCGAGAAAGCTACGCGTATTACGCTGTCCGCTATTGGCTGACGGATCTGGCTTCCGACGATCCCACGAGCTCGCTCGTGCGCGAGCGCGTCTACGCCGCCCTCCGGCGCGCTCAAATGCCGCTCGCATTGCCGGCGACGACCGTGTTCTTGTCGCAAGACGACCCCGAGCATGCCGAGCGCAAACGCTCCCGCGAGCACGCCTTCCGTTTGGCCGCTCTCCAGAACGTCGAGCTCTTCGCCCAACTCTCCGAAGAAGAGCGAGTCAAGCTCGCCGAGGCGGTGCGCATCGCCCCCTTCAGCGCGGGAGAGGTCGTGACCCGGCAAGGCTCGACCGCCCATTGGCTCTACGTCCTTACCAAGGGCAGGGCCGAAGTACGCCTTATCGGCTCGGCCGGCGAAGAAAAGAAAGTCGCCGAGCTGAAGGCGCCGAGCTTCTTCGGCGAGATGGCGCTCATGACCGGCGCGCCGCGCGAGGCCACGGTCGTCGCCCTCACCGACGTGGAATGCCTGCGCGTCGACAAGGACGACTTTCGGGAAATACTCGCGCGACGACCGGAGATCGCCAAGGACATGTCGGCGATTCTCGCCCAGCGCCGCGTCGAGCTCGTGGCGGTGCGCGACAACCTCGATGCCGAAGCCAAAAAGCGGACGATGGTCACCGAGGGAAGCAGGATCCTCGAGTCAATCCGCGATTTCTTCGGCCTCAGCGGGGACCGCTAGCGCGCCCTATCGCGCGCGACTGCCGCCCCGGGTCAATTGAGCGACGTGTCCGGCTTGGCGCGCTTGTTCGCCCCGAAAACGCGATCCCAATTGAGCCGGTAGTCTTTGGTGGCGACTTGCGCGGGCCGCCCGGGTGGCTCGCTCGACGCCGCAGCTGGGGGCGCGTTCGCCTCGTCGCGCCGGCCTTCGTGGAGCACGTGCACATCGCAGATGCATGGAGCATCGGCGCGCGGCTCGAGCCGTACCAGCTCACCGCCGTGCAGCGATTGGCCATCCTTGACCGGGCGGATCTCCCCGGCTTCGAGGTTTCCGTCGCGCGATCGCAGGATGCGCGCCCCTTTGCCATCTTCGGTCGGCGCGTACAACAGGGCGACGTCTCGCGACCCCCGTTTGCTTTCCTGCGCCATCAGTCTTCTAGCGTTACGCGCCTTTCGCCCGAGCGCAAAGCAAAAGGACGACCCGCTCCTCTCAGGGCAGGTCGAAGGCGAGGAGCTCGGCCGTCGCCCCGTCGCTGAACCCGAGCTCTCGCTCTCCCTCTACAGCCGCGCCGTCCCCCTCCTCGAGTCGCGTACCATTGACCGTGATCGCCCCGCCGACCACCTGAACCCACGCCCTGCGACCCGTCGCCAAGGAGAGGTTCGCTCGCTCTCCCTCGTCGAAGCATCCGGCAAAAAGGAGCACGTCTTGATGAACGGTCACCGATCCGTCGCGCCCGTCGGGCGAAGCGACGAGGCGCCATCGACCTCGTCGCTCGGCGAGCGGGAACGACCGTTGTTCGTAGCCGGGTGCGAGCCCCTCGGCCTGGGGGAGGATCCAGATTTGCAGGAAATGCAGCGGCTCGGTGGGAGATGGATTGAACTCGCTGTGCCGCACCCCGGTGCCGGCCGTCATGCGTTGCACATCGCCCGGGCGAATGATGGATCCGGTTCCGAGGCTGTCCTTGTGCTCGATCGCGCCCTCGACGACATAGGACACAATCTCCATATCGCGGTGCCCGTGGGTGCCGAATCCTGCCCCGGGCGCCACCCGATCGTCGTTGATCACCCGCAGCCTGCTGAACGCAACGTGCGCCGGGTCGAAGTAGTCGGAAAAGGAAAACGTGTGGCGGCTGTCAAGCCAGCCGTGCTTGCTGTGGCCGCGATCGGCGGCTTTGCGGACAGTGATCATGGTACGGCCTGTTTGTCCTGGAAAGCGTGGGAAGGCAATGCGGCCAAGGCGGGCCGGCGCTGTCGAGTGCAGATATTGACCCTTTACGCTATTTGATTCATATTTGAACCGATGCCGCGAGAAGCAACAGCCACCGATTCCGTTCACCCACTCGACCACGCCGCCGTCAAACGGGCCTTCTTTCGCATCATGCAGGCCTGGGACATCGGCGACGCCGAGGCACGCGTGCTGCTCGGAGCGCCGAGTCGCTCCACCTTTTACAACTACAAGCGCGGCGAAGGCGGGGCGCTCAGCGCCGACACGTTGGAACGTGTCAGCTACGTGCTCGGCATCTACAAGGGGCTCAAGCTGCTCTTTCCCAACCCGCAGCAGGCCGACGGCTGGATGCGCAAGCCGAATACCGCGTTCGGCGGCCGCTCGGCTCTCCAGCGCGCCCTGGGAGGCAAGGTCGTCGACTTGGCCTCGGTCCGAGCCTACCTCGATGCAGTGCGCGGGCACGGCCTATGACGCGTGCCACGCGTGTGCGCTGGGCAGAAGCCTTTCGCGCCATCAATTCGCGCTATCCACCCGTCGACGTCTTCGAGCACGTCGCCGATCCCGCCGACTGGGACACCCTGCTTCGCATCGAGGAAATGACGAACCCACGGATCCGCGAACAGTGGGGCGAAATCGCGCGAGTTCCCCCCCGCGAGCGCCCATCCGGGCCGGGCGCCAGTTGGGTCATGGGCGCCTTCACGCATCTCGGGTGGCCGTCACGGTTCAGCGACGGCAGCTACGGCGTCTACTACGCGGCGCGCGCGCTCGAGACCGCGGTGCGGGAGACCGCCTTCCATTTCGGCCGTTTTCTCGCCGCCACCGCCGAACCGCTGGGCACGGAGATCGAGCTGCGCGTCCTCATCTCCAAACGCGTAGAGCAGCGTTTCCACGACGTGCGCTCCGGGCATCCCGAGCTCCACCGCCCCGACGACTACGCGCCTTCGCAAGCATTCGCCGCACCGCTGCGCGCGGGCGGCTCGAACGGCATCGTCTACAACAGCGTGCGTCACGTAGGGGGCGCCTGCCTCGCCGTCTTCAAGCCCAAGGCCATCCCGTGCCCCAAGCAGGGGGCGCACCTGCGCTACCACTTCGACGGCGAGCGCGTCGACCGCTGGTTTCGCATCGGAGAGCAACGGTGGCGACCGCTCGACGCCGCAGGGTAACGAGGTCCCCGGCGTAGCGATCGGTCCCACTGGCGATGGCACGTCGCACGCGCTAGGCCTGGTACCGAGGAGCGATCGCCGTGTCCTGGAAGATCACCCGACGATCGGCGTTGCAGCTCGCGACATGGGGGGCGATGGGCGCTGGTTGTCGCAACCGGCAAATCGCGCCGAGCGCTTTGCTGGGCGAATGCGGCGCGCCCGCGGGGCCGGCCAAAGGCGACATCAACATCGCCTTCGGTTCGTGCAATCAGGTGCACTTTCCGCAACCGCTCTGGGAGTCGATTCTCTCGCTCGAGAGCAACATGTGGGTATGGCTGGGAGACAGCGTCTACGCCGATACGGAAGACATCGGCAAAATGCGCGCGCTCTACCAAGCCCAAACGCGTCATCCCGGCTACGCGAAGCTGCTGCGGGCAACGCGTGTCGTCGGAACGTGGGACGACCACGACTACGGGGTCAACAATGGAGGAAGGGACTATCCGAAGCGCGCCGAAAGCCAGCAGGCATTCTTGGATTTCGTGGGGGAACCCGCGCACAGCGCGCGACGGCGCCAAGAAGGGCTCTACACGAGCTACATCGTCGGAGAGGGGGCAAAGTCCGTTAAAGTGATTCTGCTCGACGAGCGTTACCACCGCGACGCGCCCGGCCCAGAGGGCGACATCTTGGGCGCCGCGCAGTGGACATGGCTGGAAGGGCAGCTTCGCGAATCGCCCTCGCCGATTCATCTGCTTGGCTCGAGTACGCAAGTCATTCCGGACGAGCATGCCCACGAGAAATGGGCGAACTTTCCGCGCTCGCGAGCGCGCCTTTTTGGACTGCTCGCCGCGACGCGGGCGCCCGGCGTCGTCGTCGTCTCCGGCGATCGTCACATGGCCGAGATTTCGCGCATCGCGACCGAGCCACTCCACTATCCGCTCTGGGAGATCACCTCCAGCGGTCTAACCCATTGCTGGGAGAACGGTCACGACGAGCCGAACCGGCATCGCTCGGGGCACCTGCTCACCGCCTTGAACTTCGGCTTGGCCGAGGTGAATTGGGCGGACGGTGGATCGATCCGCGTTTCGGTGATCGATCTCAGCGGCGAGCGGCGCTTGAGCGAACGCATCGCGCTCTCCGCTTTGAGGCCACCCGCGTAGAGCGAGCCCTCGTGTCAGGGCCGGCGCGGTGGGAGCCGGCGTTTTTCGATTTTGACGAGCACGGTGTACTCTGGGTCCACCATCTCGGTAATGGGCGCCCTCGCCGTCTGCGAGACGAATTGGTACGCGTCCATTTCCGCCATCCCGGTCTTCTCGCGCACCCACTGCACCATGTCCTTGTAGGCGATGCGCGCCGCGTCCTCGAGGGGACGCGCCGCGCCGAGGGACATGATGTAATCGGCGTTCTCGATACGGGGCCACGGCGTTTCACGGTTTTTGATGAGATCGACCACGATCTCGACGTTCATGGCCCCTTCCACGGCGGTCCCGATGATCTCGCCGTCGCCCATCGCATAGTGCCCGTCGCCGAAAGAGAGAAAGGCGCCGGGAATGCGAACGCCGAGGTAGACCGTGTTGCCAGCGCGGACCTCGGGACAATCCATGTTGCCGCCGAAATTGCCGGGCACGACCGTCGACCGCGCCTCGCCCCCCGACGGCGCGACCCCGAGACAACCGAGAAATGGCGTGAGCGGAACTTCCCAAGAGAAGCGCTTGTCGGAGGATTGCGTGCGCACCATCCGCCGCGCGGCATCGACCTCGTAAAACCACACCTTCTCCGGCAGCTCGGGGCCGAGCATGGCGGTGCGGTCGGTACCGTTGAGCGCCCCGAAACCGGGGAACCACGAGGACAGGCCGACGTTGCGCGCCGGCTCGAGCTTCTCGATGCGAATGGCGAGCGTGTCGCCGGGCATGGCGCCGTCGATCAAAAACGGCCCGGTCTGCGGATTGTCGTGGCCCGGCGGGACGACTCTAGAGGGCAATTGGTCGGGCTTGGTGACCGCGCCATCGAAGCAATCCTCGCTCCACGAAATGATCCGCGTTCCCGGGGCAATCTTGTGGGTGGGGGGCACGCCGCCGAACGTGTACTTGAGCTCGGCGTGCTGGGGCGTGTAGCGCAGCACCGGCCGATCGGCGGTCACCGCGGCCGTCGGAGCCAAGAGCACCGCCAAGACCAGACAACACCCGATCGCCCCGGCCACACGTCCCATCATGGCGCGCAGTCTACATGGGACGCCGCCAATCGGTCGAGGTGGTCGGCGACGGAGCGCGCGCTCATCGCTCCCTTGTAAACGTAGAGCGCGCTCGAGGCGTGCTCGTCCAAGAGTTCTTCGCTGACGCGCAGGCGCGAGCTCACGGCAAAAAGCATCTTGTGCCCGAGACCGCGCTCGACGAGATCGACACGCCGGAAGACGGCGTCGCGGCTCCAAAAGCCGAGCGCCTCGAAGAAAATCTTCTCGCCGCTGCGCGTGAAAACGAGGTCGGGGATGCAGAGTCCCACGCCCGGCAGATCGAGCACGCGCTCGTTGGCGCGCGCCGACCAACCCGTCCCGAGCTCGGAAAAGCGGCGCAGGAGCTCGGCGATCGCGTCCGGCAGCGGCGGATCGGACGCCGCGCCGCCCGCCTGCCCACCGGAAGCGCGAAAGGTCAACGGCGTGCGCGCCTTGCCCCAGCGGATGTCGGCCTCCAGTGTCCAGTGCCGGCAAGCTTCGAGGACGGGCAGCACGAGCGCCATCTTTTGTCCGTATTTGGTGACGGCGTCGAAAAGACTGAGCGGACCGTCGATGACGATCGCATAGCCTTTTTCGGCCGGGGCAATGGTATGTAGCAGGCCGAGAAACTTGAGCCGCCGAAAGAGAGCGCGCGCCGCGGCCGGCGATGCGCATTCGACGCCCACGCGAATGCGCACCGCGCGCAAGAGCACCGCCTGCGCTTGGCCGCGTTCGTAGATCTCGACGAGGGCGGGCGCCGAGATCGCTTCTACCGCGGCGAGGAGAGCGGCCCCGCGTAGATCGGCAAAGAGCGCCTGCTCGACGGCGGTCGTCGGCACGGCGCACCGCGCGGCGATCTCGCCGAGGACGGCGTCGCGATCGAAGCGCTCGCCCGGCGCGAGCGCGGCGCGCACCGCCGTGGCGCGGAGAAATACGTCGCGTCGTACCTCTTCCGGATCGAGCCCGCCGGGGACGCCCCACGTGGCGCGGTCGTCGATCAATTTGAGGAGACCGTCTTTGATTCGTACCTCGCGCGGAAGCACTTCTATTTGGGCGACGGCGCTCTCGAGCTCTTCCCGCGAGCGGCCCACGTAATCTCCGAAAAGGCCGATCAGCTGCTCGGACAGCACGACGGCGCGTGCGCGCAGCGCAGCGTCGAGCTTGGAGAGGATGAGCTCCTTGCCGCGCCGGCGCGCGCTCACGAGATCAGCGGTAAGCACTGTGCTCGCGCCGCCTTTCGCTGGTGAACGTCTCGCCCGTCCCCTCCGTGACGAGCTCGTACAGAGTGGCGCGTTTTCCGTCTTTTTTGCGCAAAATTCGGCCGAGACGCTGCACGTGCTCGCGCACCGAGCCGCTCCCCGAGAGCACGACTGCGACGTTGGCGTCGGGCACGTCGACGCCTTCGTTGAGCACGCGCGAGGTGACCACGCCTCCGTACGTTCCTTCGGCGAGCCCGGCGAGAATGCGACTCCGCTCTTTGACTTTCGTTTGGTGGGTGATGGCGGGCACCAGAAAACGCCGCGAGATCTCGTACGCGGCCGCGTTGTCCTGGGTGAACAAGATGACCCGATCGCGCCGGTGCAGGAAGAGCAGATGCTCGAGGTAGTCGAGCTTGGCCGAGGCGGCGAAGGCGAGCCTGCGCTGGGTACGGTAGGCGAGCATGGCGCGCCGCCCCTCGGCGCTGCGCGACGACAAAAGGATGAACTCGCCCCACCCCGTCGGACTGCCCATGCGGATCCCGTGACGGCCGAGAAACGCGCGATAAAGGCCGCGCTCCGCGTCGTAGAGCCGACGCTCTTCGACGCTGAGCTCGATGCTGACCTGCTCGACGTCGTAGTCGGCGAGGTAGTCGCCCGAGAGCTCGACGATGTCCCGCCGATAGACGATGGGCCCGATGAGGGCATCGAGATCGGCGTCGCGACCGTCGGCGCGCTCTGGCGTGGCGGTGAGCCCCAGCCGGTAGGGTGCGAGACACCCTTTGGCGGCCAGCGCGAAGGATCCGCTCGGTAAATGATGGCACTCGTCGAACACCACCAATCCGAAACGCGCGCCCAGGTGATCCATGTGCAAAAAGGCGGAGTCGTAGGTCGCCACCGTCAGCGGCCGCACGTCGTGTTCTCCGCCGCCCACGAGACCGACCGGGCCGCCGAAAGAAAGCGTGAGAAGGTCGTACCATTGCCGCACGAGATCGAGCGTCGGCGCGACGACCAGCGTCTGGCGCCGCTTGTCGTCGATGGCGAGCACCGCGACGTGACTCTTGCCCGCGCCGGTGGGAAGGATGACGACCCCGCGACCGCGCGCCTTTTGCCAGGCTTCGATCGCTTCGGATTGGTGGGGACGAGGGTGGCGATGAACTCGCGTGCCCTCGGTGAGCTCGCCGTAGCGCCGTGCCGAGTCTTCGTAGGCGATCTGGCCGGTAACGAGGGCGCGCACGACGTCGGCATAGGCGAGCGCGGGCGTGCGCAGGCAACGCGTGCGGGGATCCCAAGTCGAGCACGCGGCGAGGGACCGAGGAAGATGAGGATCATCGACGCCCGCGAACCCGCGGATTTCGAGGGTACCGGCTACGAATGCGAGGTTGACCGCGCTCGTCCGTCGATCGCCGGGGGCCGTGCTCGTCACGACAGCGTGTCTACCAGATCCCATCCGCGAAGACGCCGCGGCCGCATCGCCCATCCGTTCACGCCGCCCGGCCGTTTCATTCGAGTGCGCGAACGCTCGCTGACCCTGGCCGAGATCAGTTATAAGGGGGGGCCCTTGCAAGGGCTGGGGTTCACAAAAACCGCATGGCGGACCGAAACGGGCGGGCCGTGCCGCGAGTAGGAAGGGGCACCCCCCCACGCAGTCGTGCTCCAAGCTCGACCCGTATCCACGCTGTAAGTACGTAACGAACGAAAGGAACGAAGATCATGAGACTAACCGAGAGCCTTCTTGCCGCAGCAGTGTCCGGAATCGTGATGGGAGCCACCGCCGGCTGCAACAAAGACGCGCCCCCGGCCAACAGCGCCACGACGCCGCCCGCGAGCGGCGCTCCTGCCGCCGCAGGGGACGGCAGCAAGCACGCCTGCAAGGGGCAGAACGGCTGCAAAGGCCAGGGCGGCTGCAAGGTCGAAGGCAAGAACTCCTGCAAAGGGCAAAACTCGTGCAAGGCGCAGGGCGGCTGTAAGACGACCTGAGTTTGGATGGAAGGGCTTCGGCTCGAGGAGCGCGCTACGTGGCAAATCGGTTCGGCTTCCCCGACCTAGGGATTGGGTTGGGGCTGCGCACGGTGCATTACGGGCACCTCCTCGAGCACTGGCCTGACGTCGGTTGGTTCGAAATCATCAGCGAAAATTACATGCAGACCGCGGGGCGTCCGCTCTACTTCCTCGATCGGATCGCAGAGCGGTACCCCATCGTCATGCACGGCGTGTCCATGTCCATCGGTTCCACCGACGAGCTCGACATGACGTATCTCGCCGAGCTGAAAGCGCTGCGCGATCGCACGGGCGCTCTTTGGGTTTCCGATCACCTCTGTTGGACGGGGGTAGCCGGTCGCAACACGCACGATCTCCTTCCCATGCCGTATACGGAAGAGGCGTTGCGCCATACGGCGGCGCGTATCCGCCGCGTACAGGATTTCTTGGGCGCGCCCCTCCTCCTCGAGAACCCTTCTTCGTACGTGGAGTTTGCCGGTTCGAGCATGACGGAGTGGGAATTTTTGGCCCGGCTGACCGAAGAGGCGGACTCGGGGCTGCTGCTCGACGTGAACAACGTGTACGTGAGCGCGTATAACCACGGCTTCGACCCTGCCTCTTACCTCGCCGGCGTTCCGTTCGACCGCGTGGCGCAAATGCACGTGGCCGGACACACCCATCAAGGTACGCACATCGTCGACACGCATATTGGCCCGGTCATCGCTCCGGTGTGGGAGCTCGCACGCGAAGCGTATCGTCGCGCGCCGGGCACATCGCTCTTGCTCGAGTGGGACGCGGAGATCCCCCCTTTCGAGGAGGTGCATCGCGAAGCGCTCAAGGCGACGTCGTTCATGGAGCAACGAGGGACCGGAGCGTCGAGCGCTCGCGCAGAGCGCGCCCCGATGGTCCGGCCGTGAGCGAGCGGCTCGGTGTAGCGCTGGAGGGCGGACCTTCCGAAGCGTTCGTCCGTGAACGCGCGAGCGCCACCCCGAGCAAACACGTCACCCTGCCCGGGCAGAGCGGAACAGCAAAGCCGTCGCATGGCCCAAAACGCGCCGCCGGCGGAGCCGCGCTCGAGGTACCCCTTCGTGCATTGCAGCATTGGTTCGCGGCGGCTGTGATGCACCCCGGCGGCGTGACGACGGGCGTCGACGAGAGCGCCGCGACGGCGATCGGAACCACGCAGCCGTCCGTCGTCGCCGGCCCGCTCCGAGTGGCGATGGGCGACCTCGAACGCGTGCTCCTGCCCTCGAGCCAGCTTGCCGCCATCGAGCGGCTCGCGATCTACGGCGACGCGTACCGAGCGCGTCTGGTGGAATGCCTAGCGGACGACTATCCAGCGCTGAAATATGCGGTGGGCGACGACGCTTTCGAGGCCTTGTGCCTGCGTTACATCGAGGCCCATCCTTCGACGTCGCCGAACCTCAACGCGTTCGGACGGCACATGGCCGAGTTCTGTCGTACGGCAGAGCTCCCACCGCTGCCCTTCGAAGGAGAATTGGCGGCGCTCGAATGGGCCATGGTCGAGGTGCTCCACGCGCCTTCGACGGAACAGCTCGATCTGGCTACGCTCGCCACGGTGCCCCCCGATCGATGGGGCGCGGCGCGGTTCGCGCCGAGCGGGGCCGTGCGCGTCGTGGAGTTCAGCTACCCGGTGAATGCGTATTTTCAGGCGTTTCGAACCGATCGGACGCCGAGCGTGCCCGCGGCCGCGTGGTCGGCGACCGCGATCTTCCGCGATGGCGCCACGATCTGGCGCATGGACCTGAGTCGTGCCATGCATGCGTTGCTCACGATGCTCTTCACTGGCACGCCGCTCGGGCCCGCGCTCGAAACGCTCGCCGCTGCCGGGCACGTTACCGAAGAGGAAGGCTCGCAAGTGATGGTGTGGTTCCGTGATTGGGTAGGACACGGCTTTTTCGCGCACATCGAAACTGCCTGAGCCATGTGGTTCCGAGCGCGCCCCGGTCGGCGGCTGGCGATGAATGCTCGCACGTGGGTGGCATTGGCGATCATGGTGGGGCTCGTGCTCGCTGGTAGCCGCGCGCGTGCGAATGGGCGGTATCCACTCGCCGATCAGATCGTCATCGACCCCGGCAACCCCGCCCACATCGTCGCTCGGGCCACCTTCGGCGTGCTCGACAGCGACGATGGCGGCAAGAGCTTTCGTTGGATCTGCGAAACAGCCATCGGCTACTTCGGCCCCGAAGACCCGCCCATTGCGGTCACCGCCAATGGGAGCGCCGTGGTGGCGTCGTCGAAGGGGCTCAGCATCAGCGCCGACGGTGGGTGCACCTGGATTCGCAACCCCGGGCTCACCGGCACCTGGTTCGGGATCGACGTCACCGTGTTGCCTCCGCGACCGCACGAAGCGCTCGGTCTCTTGTCGTATTTGGCCGACGGCGCGTACACCGTTTCTATCGTGAAAACGATCGATGACGGCGCCACGTGGGAAGAAGTCGTCTCTTCGCTCGACACGAGCTTTTTGGCCACGACGATCGAGGTCGCGCCTTCCAACCCGGATCGTCTCTACGTGAGCGGCAAAGTTCTGCCCGGCGGCGGCGCGGCCATGATGCGCTCCGATGACGGCGGCCACACCTGGACGCAGTTTCCGCTTCCACTCTCCGGCGCGTACTCCATCTTCATCGGCGCGGTCGACCCGCACGATCCCGACGTCGTTTACGTTCGGACCAATGCCGACGAGACGGGACGCGTGCTCGTCAGCAAGGACGCCGGCATGAGCTGGAACGAAATCTGGCAAGCGCCCGGCGACGTGTCGGGGTTCGCACTCTCATCGGATGGTGCCGTCCTCGCCGTCGGCGGATCTGCGGTCGGCGTCAGCGTCGCCAGCACGACGGACTTCGCGTTTCGTCGGACGAGCAACGCCAGCGTGTACTGTCTTACTTTTTGGGGAGAGCGACTGCTCGTCTGCACCAAAGAAGCGATCGATCACTTCTCGATCGGCGTCTCCGACGATCTCGGCCAGCATTTCGAGCCCCTTTTGCACCTTTCGGACGTCCTGCCGCGCGCTTGCGCCTCCGGCACCTCGGCGGGCATTTGTGCGAGCGACTGGGAAATGGTGGCTACCGCCATTGGGGCGGACGCGGGAACGGGCCGGCCGAACGACGACGGCGGCGATGCTGGATCGGCGCAAGAGGCGCACGGGTGCGGCTGCAGCCTGGCGGCGTTACACGACCGCCATCGACGAGCTCCTCTCGAACTCCTCGCCATCGGCGTCGTGATGGGCGCTCGCGCAGGGCGCGGCTTTCGCCGCGCCCGCCGAACGCGATGTTAGAACGTCCTGCCGGCGTTCATTCCTCCGATGCCGCCGGTGCCACCCGGACCGAAACTGCCGCCCGAACCGCCGGAACCTCCCCTGCCGAAACTGCCACCGGAACCGCCCGAACCGCCGGGGCCGAAGGTGCCACCAGTTCCCGTGCCGCCCGTGCCCGTAGGCGTTTGAAGCGGCGCTATCGGAGCGGCGTGTCGCTCGGCGGAGCTCGCGTCGCGCTCGCAACCGGCCACGCTCCACGCGAGTGCCGCCAAAATCGCACCCTCGATGAGGATCCGTTTCATTTCGTCCTCCTTGCCTTGCTGCCTTTGGTGCTCCGACGTTTCGTGGCCGTTCCGCGCTTTTTCGTGGGCGCGGATCGCGTGGACGCGGTTCGCCCCTTGCGACGGCGGCTCGCCTTGCGCGCTTGGTAGGCGAGCGCGCGAGGCGACGCGGTTTCGCGGCTCTCGCGGCGCAGTGCGCCCTCGGCGGCGGCAGAGCGCTTGGCCGAGACGCGCCCGGGACGTCGGCCGCGCTTCAGGTCGCGCTGCGCTTGTCGGCGCGTGCTCTCCGACGCTGCCTCGCCCTTCTTCGGCGCCGGCAGGCGAACGCCAGCGCGGCGCGCTTTCGAAAGACCGATGGCGATGGCCTGCTTCGGCGATCGTGCGCCGTGCTTGCCGCGCCGGACGTGTTCAATCTCTTCTCGGACGAATTCTCCAGCTACGGTCGTGGGCGCCTTGCCTCGACGCGTCGCGCGGCGCGCCCGCTCGATGGTTCGCTTTTCCGGCATGTCGGTACCTCCGCCTTCCGACAAGCAAGTCGCGGACCGACTGACCTCGCCCTTCGTGGACGACTACGTCGTTGGGACCAGTTACCTGGCGCCGACACCTACCGGACACGTCACGCCGGTACCGCCGATCCCGCAGTACCCGTCGGGATTCTTGGCGAGGTACTGCTGGTGGTATTCCTCGGCATAGTAAAAGGGAGGCGCCTGCGCGATCTCGGTGGTGATGGTCCCGAAGCGAGCCTCGCGCAGTCGGTCCTGGTAAGCCGCGCGCGAAGCCTCGGCCGCGCGCTTTTGCGCTTCGCCCTCGTAGTAGATAGCGGAGCGATATTGCGTTCCCATGTCGTTTCCCTGCCGCATGCCCTGCGTGGGGTCGTGATTCTCCCAAAAGACTTGGAGCAGGTCCTCGTAGCGGATGACCTTGGGGTCGAACACGACACGCACCACCTCGGCATGACCGGTGCGGCCAGTGCAGACCTCGCGGTAAGTGGGATTGGGCGTTTGGCCCCCGGCGTAGCCAACCATCGTCGAGTGAACGCCGCCGAGCTGCCAAAACTTTCGCTCCGCACCCCAAAAACAGCCCATTCCAAAAACGGCCATCTCCATCCCGACGAACGGGGGTTCGAGCGCCGCGCCATTCACGAAATGCTTGTTGGTCACGGGCATGCGCTCGCTGCGCCCGGGGAGCGCGTCACCGAGGGGGACGCTCGCTTTGCTCGCATCGGATGACATGGCCGACATCATGGCGCTTCATGCCCTGTCTGGCCAGGTCGAGTGGTGGCCACGTCGCCGCAGGTGAAATTCGCCGATCGCGATCTGGTATGCCGAGGATCGGATGCAGTAGTGATAGGTGAAGCTCTTGGCTGCTCTCCTTCATAGCCCGATGTCCCTCTTCATCGCGCAGGCCGCGCTCATCATCGCGCTCTCGCGCTTGGTGGGGCTCGCCGCGACGAAGTTCGGGCAACCCATGGTCATCGCCGAGGTCGTGGCCGGAATCTTACTCGGCCCGTCGCTGCTCGGTGCGGTGAGCCCGGCAACGATGGCCACGCTTTTCCCTCCCAGCTCGATGCCGCTGCTCGGGCTGATAAGTCAGGTCGGGCTGCTCCTGTTCATGTTTCTCATCGGGCTCGAGCTCGACCCCAAGCTGCTCAGCGGGCGCGCCCACACATCGGTGGCGATCAGCCATTCGAGCATCATCGTTCCGAGCCTGCTCGGCGGCGTGCTCGGTCTCTACCTCTATCCTCGTCTCTCCTCGCCCGACGTACCGTTCGTCTCGTTTCTCCTTTTCATGGCCGTGTCCATGAGCATCACCGCCTTCCCGGTGCTGGCCCGCATTCTGGCCGAGCGCCGCCTCCTCAAGACGAAGGTCGGCGCGGTAACGATCACCTGCGCCGCGGTCGATGACGTGACGGCGTGGTGTCTCCTTGCTTTCGTGGTTTCCGTCGCCAAGTCCACCGACATCAAGCGCGCCGCCGTCACCGTGGCCCTGGCGCTCGCCTACATCGCGCTGATGTTCGTGCTGGTGCGCCCGTTTTTGCGCCGGCTCGGCGCGCTCAGTGCGAGCCGGGAGGGGCTCACGCAAAACCTGGTCGCGGTCACGCTGCTCTTCTTGCTGCTCTCGAGCTGGGTCACGGAGCTCATCGGCATCCACGCCCTTTTCGGCGCTTTCATGCTGGGCGCCATCATGCCCAAAGAAGGGCACGCGGGGCGCCTGCTCGCCGAGAAACTCGAAGACCTGGTGGTGGTCTTCCTTCTTCCGATGTTCTTTGCCTACAGCGGGCTGCGCACGCAAATCGGTCTGCTCGACACACCGGGCACTTGGCTCATGTGCGCGCTCATCATCCTCGTCGCTTGCGTCGGCAAGTTCGGCGGCAGCTTCGTGGCTGGCAGGCTCACTGGGCTCCGGTGGCGCGAAGCAACGGCGGTCGGCATCTTGATGAACACCCGCGGGCTCATGGAGCTCATCGTGCTCAACATCGGCCTCGATCTCGGGGTCATCTCCCCCTCCCTCTTCACGATGATGGTCATCATGGCGCTCGTCACGACGTTCATGACGACCCCGCTGCTGCAGCTGGTCTATCCCACCTCGGAAATTAGCAAGGACGAGCCGTCTCCTCTTTTGACACCTTCCCCCGAACCCGTTTCGGCGAGCCCGCGGTTCACCATTCTCATGTGCGTGGCGTTCGATCGCTCCGGGCCGGCGATGGTCAAACTCGCGAGCGCGCTGGTGGCCGATCAGCCCCAGCACCATCGCCTATACGCATTGCGTCTCATCCGCCCCACCGACCGCGCCTCGTTTTATATCGTCGGTCAGGACGATGAAAATGGCGTGCAAGGACTGAAACCGCTGCTCGAAGCGGCCGACCGTCTTCACCTATCGGTGAGCCCGATCGCCTTCGTTTCGCCGCGGCCCGCTTTCGACATCTGCAATGTCGCCGACGTCAAAGGCGCGGATCTCGTTCTTCTCGGCTGGCACAAACCGGTCGTCACGCGCACCGTTCTCGGCGGCACGGTCGCCGACGTGCTCGAAAAAGCACCGGCCACGGTAGGAGTCTTCGTGGATCGCGGCCTCCAAACGGTGCGTAAAGTCCTCGTTCCCTTCCAAGGCTCCCCCGACGACAAGGCCGCGCTGAGCCTCGCCCGCCGTATGACGACCGCGAACGCCGAGGTCACCATCCTCCACGTCATCAAGCCTGGGCGGCAGGAAGACGAACGCCTCGGGGCTCAGCAGGAAATCGACGAAACCTTCGCCGAGGGCGGCCCTTGGAACCGCACCTCGGTGCGCATGAAGCTCGTGAGCCACGAAAAACCAGCGGTAGCCGCCGTCGAAGAAGCGGCTCGCGGCTACGACCTCGTTATCGTGGGTGCGGGGCACGAGTGGGGTCTCGAGCGCCGGCTTTTCGGTCTCGCGCCCGAGCTCATGGTCGAGCGGTGTCCTACATCGCTTCTTCTTGTGCGCCAGTATGACGCGCGCCGCGCGGCGGCGAATCGTCCACCGACCTGACGCCTATCGCGCCGCCAACCCATTGAAATGGCGGGGAGTGCGCGGGATTTGGTTCTCATGCCAGATACCGGTGAGCTTTTGATCGGTTTTGCGGGGCCATGGCTACTAGAGGCGTGAGGTAGGAGGCCTATGGAGTGGCTTCGGGGGCGCGGGGCTGCTTAGTGACTTGGTTGTGCCGTTTCGGTGGGGGCTCGGGTAGCGCGGATTGACGACAGTCTCGCGCGATCGGCTCCGCCATGCGGTGGTCCCGCGGAGCCAAATTCTTGGCCACCCGCGATTGTCACAATGGGGCGCGTGTTTCTCAAAGCGCGCGGATGCGCTTTCGAAAGCGATGCGGTATGGTGATGCGACAGGAACCTGCATACATGCTGAAAGTGGTCGACGGCGGCAAGCCCGAGGCCCAGGAGCAGCCGCCGCGAATCGATCCGCTGGCTGACCTGGCGCTGCGGGCGCGGCAGGGGGAAGAGGGCGCGATGCGCGATCTCCTGCGCGCCATCGGCCAACCACTGCTGGCCGCCGTGCGCGCCATCGCCGGGCGCGGTTCGCCCGACGTGGAAGACATCGCGCAAGAGACCATGGTCGCCTTCGTGCAGGCGCTCCCCGCCTTCCGCGGCGAATGCTCGGTGATGCACTACGCCTCGCGCATCGCGGTCCGCACGGCCATGGCGGCGCGCCGCCGGCGATTGGCGCGCGAAACGCGAGCCGATGCTCTCGAAGGAGATGCCCCGGCGAGCGAACGCTACGCGGCTTCCCCGGGTGAAGAAGCTTGGGTCGCGCGACGTCGCGATCTTCTGCGCTCGCTTCTCGACGAGCTGCCCCCCGTGCAGGCCGATACGTTCGCGCTGCGCATCGCACTCGGTTACTCGATGCAAGAGGTTGCCGACGCCACGGGCGCCCCCATCAACACCGTGCGTAGCCGGGTGCGACTCGCCAAAGAGGCATTGCGCCGCCGCATCGAAGAAGACCCCACCTTGGCCGAGCTCTTGGGGGGCGAAATATGAGTCACCCCGTCGACGTGCATCCTGAAGATCTGTTCGATCGCGAGCAGGCTGGGACGCTGACGGCCGACGAGCGTCGGCGGCTCAACTCGCACACGTTCCAGTGTGCGGCATGCGCGCTCGTTCGCACCGCGGTGAGGGACTTCGCCGCCCAGCGCAACCCCGCGCCTGGCGACGACGCGCTCATTGCTCGGCTCAGCGGTGAAGCACTGGGCAGGGCTGCAACGATCGCGTCGGGAACGATCTCCCCCGCCTTGCGCACGACGTACACCGGCACTCAGCCGCGGCGGCGCCGCTCGTGGGCCGTCGGTGCGATCGTTCTGTTCGCGGCGACCGGTGCGACGGCTTCCTTCTGGTCCGTGCGAGGTGCCATCGTGCAGCGTCTGCTCACGACCGCGCCCGCCGAGACCGTCGCGCCGGCCGCAGTCGAACCGAAGGTGCCGATTGCGCGCGCCAAGACGGCGCCCCCGGCACCGGTCGTCGAACAGCCTGCGCCCGTGGCAGAGGAAGCCGAACCGACGCCGGTGGTGGTGACGCCGATCGCGCCGCCTCCCATCGCCGCGCCGCGTGCAAGAGCACCGGAGCTGGTCAACGTGCCGCCCCCCGTGCTCGCGCCGGCGGCCGACGAGCTTTTCGCAGCGGCCAACGAAGCACGTCGCCGTGGCGACCCGCAAAAATCATTCGAGCTCTACACCGAGCTTTCCCGGAGGTACCCGGGCACCCGAGAAGAGACGACCTCGCGGGTGCTCCTCGGGCGTCTACTGCTCGATCGCGGCGGCGACCCCACGCAAGCGCTCGGTCTCTTCACGCGCTACCTGGATGAGAGTCCGGGTGGTACGTTGGCCGAGGAAGCTCGCTTGGGGAGGGCCCTTGCTTTGACGCGCTTGGGTTCGGCCAAGGAAGAGCGCCAAGCATGGCAGCAACTCCTAGCCTTTCATCCCAACTCGATTCACGCCGAAAGGGCGCGAAAGCGGCTCGACGAGCTTCACTGATCGGGCTGTTCATGTGGGTGCTTCTCTGCGCGCGTGATCGGACCGCGATGGCGGACGGTACCCAGGGCGAAGCTCCGCCTCGTCACGTCGAAATCAAAATGGTGGCCCCTATCGAGGACCGCGCCCTCGTGACGGTCCTCACCGAGCTGCTCGATCGCCTCCAAGTGACGACGCGCTTCGCCACCGTTCCCGATCTCGAGATCGAAGAGATGTGGAACCACCCCGGCGCACCGGCAGCCGTCGCGCGGGCGTGGATCGATTTGCGCGAAGCGGGCCAAGTCACCGTCTACCTCACCGGCGATCAGCAGGACCGCGTCCTCGTCCGGCAAGTCCCGCTCGTCGAGCGTCTCGACGAGGTCGCGCGCGAAGAAATCGCCCACATCGTGGAAGCCGCGGTCGATGAGCTACTTTTGGGTGGGCAGATTGGCGTAGAGAAAAAACACGGGCCAGAGCTGCCGCCTTCCGTTCAACTGCCGGCCCCTTTGCCCGAGCCATCGCTGCGTCTCGATATGGGATTCGGGTACGCCGCAGAGGGTTGGCACCGCGACCGAGGGCCGCTCCACGGCCCCGCCGCGTTCGTCAGTCTCGCCAAGAAGAATGGTCCCTGGCGCCCCGGCGGGTGGGTGTCGGCCGAGCTGCGCTTTCCGGTGGCAGTCCAGGGCGACACCAACCCAGTGCCGATGACACTCAATCAGGGAGCGGTTCGGTTGCTCGCGATCGTGGACCGCACGTTGTCCAATCGCTGGATGGTGCGAGGCGGCGTCGGCGGCGGTTTTGATTGGGTCCATGTCGGCTTCGACCAGCGCGAAACGTCCCAGCTGGCGCTCAACGGAGGCACGAAGTTCGTTCCGATGCTGCGCGCCCTGGCCCTTGCGCGCTACTCGTTCGCCTCCAAGAGCGAGATGTTCTTCGGCGTGGGCGCCGATGTGGACGTCGAGGACCGGAGCTACGTCTACGACACGATCCAATCGGACGGATTTGCCGAAAGGCATTCCGTTTTCCATCCTTCGTGGTTTCGACCCATGGCGCTCATTGGAATCACGGCCGATGTTCTCGCGTACTGATCAGCGCGTGTCGCTCGGCTCGCATGGGAGCGACGCGGGCGGTGCGCGCCAACGTCTTCTCGGTTGGCGCCGGCTCGCAGCCGCAACGCTGGCGCTGCTCGGCATGAGCGCGTGCGGCGGTAAAGAAGAGGTCATTGCGACGTTCAGGATGGATGCCGGCGTGTCCGAGGTCGCCCGATGCACACCGACTGGCCACGAGGCTTCGGACATGGGCCTCGACCTCTATTTCGTGATCGATCACTCGAACTCGCTGGATGTGTCCGTGTGGAATTTGCTCTGGTTAGGTCTTTCCGGCGCTTTCGAGATGGGTGTCCCACGCACGGCAACCGCGCCACGACCGGAGTTCGCCGGGATCGGCGTCGGCTTTGCCCTTTATCCCACGATGCCAGCGCCAGAGAGCTGCCTCGATGATTGCGGTTCGCGGCTGAGCTGCGATTGCCTCCACGACTGCGGTTGCAAGGACGAGGATCTGTCGAGGCCGGACTTTCTGGGCAACTGTTCATGCCGGTGGCCAACGTCTTGCGTGGCGGCGGACTATCTGCCAAGTGTTCCAATCGCGCTTCTCCGCGACGGAGGACAATCGGAGGCTTTCCCTCTCCTTCCACCGCCAAGCGGATGGGCTGCGGTGCGCCCGGCCCTCCTCGGAAGCCTCACCATGCGCGACGAGTGGGAACGCGCGCACCCGAGACGACGCGTGACCCAGGTTCTCGTGGGGGCTTCACCTCTCGACGAAGATTGGACGTGCGGCACCCGTCCCTCCGACATCGAGAAGGTCTTGAGCGGCCCCGACAAGCCGAAGACCTACGTCGTAACTGTGAATGACCCCGACCCCGACTACGAGCGCCTGGCGCTAGCTGGCAGAACGGAGTTCGTGACCAACATCCCCCTCCGACCGCCCAGACCCCCGTTCAACACGCCGCCGATTTCGCAGTTCGCCGATCTGATTCGCTACATCCGGGAAGCCGAAGGTCGATGCGAGTACCTCGCTCCGAGCGGCGCCGTCGATTACGACAAGGTCAATCTCACCGCCAAGAGCGGGGGGGCGCTCTTCCCGCGCGTGGCCGACAGCGCGGGTTGCGCGCGCAATCCCCAGGGCTGGTACTACGACCCACCGCTTCCCGAGACGCCCACGCGGATGATCGCTTGTGAGGGTGCTTGCAAGACGCTCCACGGCCAGAGCGGGCGAGAGAAGGCGACCACTTTCGTGCAACTCGGGTGTCCGACCGTCGACGCTGGGCCGTAACTTCCTCGCGCAGCGCCGCGTCGCCATTTTCCTTGCGGCTCACGACACGGCGCGGCTATGGGAGACCGATCCCCTGCGCGAGGGATGCATCGATCGAGCGAATCGTCACGCGTCGGAGTCCCCATGCACCGTCTTCGCCGCTGTTTTTTCGTTTCCATCGCTGCCGTGCACCTTGCCGCCGCCGCGACGGCACAGACGAGCCCGGGCGAGCCGCCCCGCGTGCCCGACTCGCCGCCCGCAGGTCCGGCCCCATCCGGTCAGCCTCCCACCGATGCACCGGCGCGAATCGAGCCCGGGCCCGCGGATCGGCCGCCGCCCCGCTCCGTTCCTCTGCTGCCCAACGCCACATCGAGCCCCGAGCAACGCATCGAAGATCTCGAGCGCCGGCTGCGTCAACTCGAGGAAAAGCACAGCGACGAGAAACACGTCGATGCCCATGACATCGCGCCGGACGCGAAGGCGGGCGACAAAGGGGGCGTCAAAGGCTCGAGCGGCGTCGCGCTGGCGTACGGTCCGGACGGGGTCGGTGTCGTTTCGGCCGACGGCAAGTTCCAGTTTCGCTTGCGCCCCATCGTGCAAGCCGATGCCCGCTTCTTCCTCGAGGAGGGCACGAGCACGTTTCTCATGCGGCGCGTTCGGCCGGCGATGGAGGGAACGGCGTTCGAGTTTTTCGATTGGCGGCTGATGCCGGAACTGGCAGGCACGCCCAACATTCAAGACGCGTATGTGAATATTCGCCTCTTCAAGGAGATCCAGCTGCGGGGCGGGAAATTCAAACCCCCGGTTGGGTTGGAGCGGCTCATGGGCGATCCCGATCTACCGTTTCTCGAGCGGGGGCTCCCGACCAACCTGGTGCCCGACCGCGACGTCGGCGTGCAACTGCACGGCGACATCCTCGGAGGGACGCTGGTCTACGCGGGCGGGGTTTTCAACGGCGTCGGGGATGGCGTCAACGGCGACAACGACAACAGCGACAAGAAGGACGTCGTGGGTCGCATCATGCTTCGCCCCTTCCAGCCGACTTTTCTCGAACCTCTGCGTAAACTCGGTCTCGGCATCGCGGCCACACGCGGTACCCACGTCGGCGCATTGCCGCCGTATCGCACGCCGGTCGGAACCACGTTCTTTCAATACGCCGACGGCGTGAACGCGGGCGGAACGCACCGTCGCTTGTCGCCGCAAGCCTCTTTCTACCTCGGCCCTTTCGGGATTTTCGGTGAGTACACGCGATCCACCCAGATCGTCGTCGCACCGGCCATCAGCACGCGCTTGAACCACGAGGCTTGGCAAGTCGTGGCCTCGTTCTTCGTGACCGGGGAAGAGGCGGCGGCTACGACCGTGACACCGAAGCGCCCCCTCAGCCCGCGCACGTTCGGTACTGGCGCGGTGGAGCTCGTCGCACGTTATGGCGAGCTACGCGTGGACGACGACGCGTTCCGCACAAGAGCCGCCGATCCCACCAAGAGCGCTCGCAAAGCGACGGATTGGGGCGTGGGCGCCAATTGGCACATGGCGCGCAACTTCAAGCTGATGATCGACTACGAGCACACGAGCTTCTCGGGTGGCAGCGCGACCGGCGATCGACGCACCGAGATCCTCATTCTGACGCGACTGCAGGCCGCGTACTGATTCAGAAGCCGACGTCAGGCTCGTTGGCCGTGCTGTTGCCGGCGACGGGCGCCTTGGGGCGCGCCGGAGCAACAGGACGCCGCGGCGCCACGCGCGGCGCGGCGTGCGTTTGATGCTCGGCCAGGGCCGTCGCGCCCGTTTCGAGCACGCGAGGGGCCGCCTCCGCGCTGCTCTCGGCAGACGCTACTTCCGCCGGTTGCGGAACATCGAAAATCTCGGCGACCGATGGCTCCGTGCCGCGGCCCGGCGCCGCCAAGAAGGTTTGCGACGAGTGCATCGGCGGCGCACCGCCGATGCTCGACAGCGCGCGCCCGATTCCGAGCACCAATGCGAGCGCCGTCACGGCAGCGATCGGAACGAACTTCTTGCGGTCGCGCACCACGCGGCGCGCCACGACGGTCACCCTCGCCAACGTGCTGCTGCTCCCCGGAACGGAGGGGACGAGGCGCGCGGAGGATGCGCCGAGACCGGTGCTCACGCCGTTCCAGCTCACTGGCCCCGCGTTCGTGTCCTCGACGTCGTCGAGGGCCGTGGTGGGGTCGAGCACATAGCGGCAACGATCGACGACAACGCGCGAGCGCGGGGCCGCAAATGGAAGAAGGGCCGTCGCTAGCTCACCGACGTTCTGAAAGCGTTTGTCGGGATCCTTGCCCAAGCAATGGGTGACCACCCATTCCAGATCGGGCGCGAGGTCGGGGTTGATCGAACGCAGCGGCGCCGGCGGTCGTTCCAGAATCTTGGCCGCGAGCTGCGTCAGCGAAGGCGCATCGAAGGCCGGCACGCCCGAGAGCAGCTCGTAGAGCACACATCCGAGCGCCCACACGTCTGCGCGCGCGTCGACGCCGTCCACGGCGCGAATCTGCTCGGGGGACATGTACGTCGGTGATCCGACGGCCGACGTCGAGCGGACCGTGGGTCGGCGACTGCCCTGAGGAGCCTCGGGCACGTCGAGCTTGGAGATGCCGAAATCGAGCACCTTGATGACGTCGACGCCCGGCACACTGCGCGACAGAAACAAATTCTCGGGTTTGATGTCGCGGTGCACGATGCCGAGCGAATGCGCGGTCGCCAGCGCCTCGCAAGCCTGGAGGATGTAGTCGATGGCGGACTCGACGGGGAGCGGGCCGCGCTCGGACACGACGCGCCCGAGATCCTGCCCCTCGAGCAGCTCCATGGCGATGTACGGTCCGGCTTCTGGGAGCGTGCCGACGTCGAAAACGCGCGCGACATGCTCGCTCTTGATCATGACGGCGGTGCGAGCTTCTTTGGCGAAACGCGCCACCAGGTCGCGATGCACGAGCAACTCGGGGCGAAGAAACTTCAGCGCGACTTGATGGCCGAGCTCGACGTGAGTGGCGGAAACGACGTAGCCCATCCCTCCCGAACCGATGACCTTGATGATCTCGTACTTGTCCGCGATGACATCGCCCGTCGAGAAAGGGACGACGAGGGGAGCGCCGACCGGCTGCGTGATCGCGACCGGCGCGTCGGAGTCTTCGCGTTGGGGCTGTGCTTTAGCTTGCATGCGGCGTCTTGGTTCCCTCAGCACTTGGACCGTGGTCTTTACGCTCGATCTAGTGTGGCCGAGACTGCGAAACCGATCCATAGCCGAAAATAAATCTCTGCGAGACCTACAGCGGCGCCGATTGGCGACGTTGCGCGCCCTCGGCTCGACCGCGCCTATCGCGTGCCGGCGCGTGTCCATTTGCAGAAAAGTACTGCGGACGGACCATGGAGGACCACGAATTGGGCCGGGGCCATGCAATCTCCGTCGTTGGCCACGCCGGGCACTCGGCGTGGATGCGTGGCGAGCTCCGCGACAGCGTCGCGGGCCGCCGTCGTCGGCGCGCAACGGTGATACGGATGTGCCTCGTCGCGCACCGCGACTTGTGAGAGACAGAGACGACAATGCCCGATCGAGCTGCCCCACGCCTCGAGAACACCGTTGCGCTCATCACGGGTGCCAATGCCGGCATCGGTCGCGCGACCGCAATCGAGCTCGCAGCGCGGGGGGCGCAACTCTTTCTCGCGGGTCGATCGGAAGCGAAGATGCGACCGGTCATCGATGAAATCGCGCGCACGACGGGCGGTGCTCCGCCTCGATTCTTACCGCTCGATCTCGGCGATCTCGAATCCGTGCGCCAATGCGCCGCTGAGTTCTTACGTCACGATCTTCCGCTCGGGCTCCTCATCAACAATGCCGGCGTCGCGGGACCGCGCGGTTTGACGAAATCAGGTTTCGAACTCGCCTTCGGTATCAATCACATCGGGCACTTCCTCCTGACCAACCTCTTGCTCGAGCGGCTCAAAAAGTCGGCGCCCGCCCGCGTGGTCACGGTCGCCAGTCGCGCCCACTATCGGGCCCACGGCATCGACTTCGAGGCGGTGCGACGAGCGACGCGATCGATCTCGGGGCTCGACGAGTACGGCGTGTCCAAGGTCGCCAACGTACTTTTCTCGGCCGAGCTTGCGCGGCGCGTGCGAGACAGCGGCGTGACCACCTATTCGCTGCATCCCGGCGTGGTGGCGAGCGAGATTTGGCGCCGCGTGCCTCCCCCCCTGCGATGGATCATGAAGTGTTTCATGATCTCGCCCGAAGAGGGCGCAAAGACGACACTCTACTGCGCGACTTCCGCCGAAGTCGCCGCCGACAGCGGCCTTTATTACGACAAATGCAAGACGAAGCGCCCGTCCACGCTCGCCCGCGACGCCGCACTCGCGGACGAGCTATGGCGCAAGAGCGAAGCGTGGACGGCCTAGCGCGGATCATGGCCGCGCTTCGAGCACCAGATTGAACGGCGTCTGCGTGGCGCGGCGAAATCTCGTGAAGCCGCCGCCCTTCACGATCACGTCGCGCAGGCGGGCTTCGCCCGCCTGCGCGCCGAGCGCGGGCCCGCGGTGCGCGAGCGAGTGCGGCACACAGAGCATCGTCGATGCCGAGTAAAAGACGCGTCCGACGAGGTTGTGGTTGTCCTCGGCGTTGTCGCCGGCAAACGGCTCCACGATCATCCAGCTGCCGTCCTTGGCGATGGCCTGACGCGCCCAGCGCGCGGCGCCGACGGGATCTTCCATGTCGTGCAGACAGTCGAAGTGGGCGATGAGGTCGTAGTCCTTACCGGGAAAATCGCCTTGGCCATGAGAATGGTGGACGCGCCGAGACCGCAGCCTATGTCCGCCACCTTCGCGCCGGCCGTGAGCTTCGGCTCGACGCCCTCGAGCGCCGGCAGCCACGAGCTCGTGAGGTTGCCGATGTAGCCCGATCGGAAAAAACGCTCGGTGCCCTCGAAGAGACGGGGATGCTGGTGTCCCCACTCGAGCCCTTTGCCCGTGCGAAAGTTGTCTTCGATCTTGGGTTCTGCATTCCACATCGCTTGTGTCACCTGAAAAAGTCCGGGGACGAAGGCGGGGCTCGTCTCGTCGGCAAGCGCCATGGCTTGCTCAGGGGGCAATGTGTAACGGCCCGACGCGGGATCGTAGGTCACGTAACCTCCGGCGGCTTGCGAGTTCAGCCACTCGCGGATGTAACGTTCGGTAGTTTCCGTGCGCTTAGCGAGCTCGGCGGGCGTCAGGGGTCCGGCGCCGGCCATGGCGCGATAGAGGCCCAAGCGATCGCCGATGATGACGAGCGCCGCGCTCATCGCCGAGCCGACGTCGGCGACGACCTTGCCCAGAAAATCCTGCAATTTCGATTCGTTCAATGCTTCGCTCATGATTGCCTCCGTGCGGAGCGGCGGGAGTCGAAACGGCCCGCCGCGACGAAGGCGAGCATCCCTGCTCGGCGTTGGAGCCCCCGTTGGCATTGGCGTGTAAATTTGCGAAGGTGCGAGCGATGACCGCAATCGTACCGGGTGGACAGGAGTGATCCATCCGGCTGCTCGGACGGCTCGAGGTAGAAAGGGACGGTCAAGCGGCCGCGCTTCCGGCTTCCAAGAAATCACGCGCGCTTTTGGCGTATCTCGTCGCGACGGCACGCCCTCAGTTGCGCGATCGCCTTTGCGAGCTGCTCTGGGAAGCGCCCGACGACCCGCGCGGGTCCGTGCGATGGAGTCTCGCCAAGCTGCGCCCGCTCATCGATACCCGCACTACGGTGCGCCTCGTCGCCGATCGGGACGAGATCTCTTTCCACGCCAAAGGCGCCAACATCGACGTGGTCGAGCTGCGCCGAGAGCTCGGCGCGGGACCGGCGGCGGCCTCGATCGCGTCGCTGCGGCGCGCGGCAGCGCTTTTCCGCGGCGAATTTTTGGAGGGGCTCGATCTGACCGGATGCTACCGCTACCACGAGTGGTGGATCGCCGAACGGGAGAAGACGCGCGCGATGCGCCTCGCCATTCTGACGGAGCTCATCGATCGACTGCGCGACGCGCCGGCCGAAGCCCTCGAATATGCGCGCCAGCGGCTGTCGCTCGATCCTCTCTCGGAAAGCGCTCACCTCGGCGTCATCCACTTGCTCGGCGGCATGGGTCACACCCGCGAAGCCATCGCCCAGTACGATCGCTGCAAACGTCTCCTCGCCGCCGAGCTCGGCGCGCAGCCGTCGGCAGAGCTCACGTTGGCGCGCATGAACTTGTCGAGCGCGCGCCCGGCAGCGCCGGACGTGGGTCCCCCGGTTCTACCCGACACGACGGTTTCCCGCGGCGCGGGCCTGCCGCTCATCGGACGGTCGCGCGAGATCGAACGAGCCCGCACCGTCATCGCGGCCGCCGCGACCGGTAGCGAGCACGCGGCGCTGCAGGTGAAAGGCGACCCCGGAATCGGAAAATCCCGGCTGCTCGAAGAGCTCGCGCACATGGTCCGTGCTCTCGGAGGCGCGGTTCTCTCCGGACGCGCTTTCGAGGCAGAAGCCGTGCGACCTTACGGGCCGTGGATCGACGCGCTCCGGTCGGTGCGATTGCCCGAGCTCCCGAGCGCGCTCGGGGCCGATCTGGTCCCCCTATTGCCAGAAGTCTCGGCCGGATCACCGGGCCTGGGCGATCGCAATCGCTCTTTCGACGCCGTGACACGACTGCTTCCGATGCTGGCCCCCGCTAACGCACCGGTCCTCGTCATTCTCGACGACGTCCAGTGGTTCGACGAGGCATCCGCGGCGCTCTTGCACTTTGCGGTGCGCGCGCTGGCGCGCTCGCACGTCGTCTTCGCCTGCGGATTGCGCCCGTCGGAGCTCTACGACAATCCGATCGCGATGCGCGTTCTCAAATCGCTGGCGCGCGAACGGCACCTGCTCGAGATTGCGCTCGCTCCCCTCGATGCCGGCGAAACACTCGAACTCGTGGCCTCGGTGACGACCGACGCCGACGCCGACGCCGCCCGCATTTTCAGGGAGAGCGAGGGCAACCCTTTCTTGGCCCTCGAAATCGCCCGCGCGGTCGAAGCGGGGGAGGATCCCCTCGTCCGCAGCGTCGAACAGCTCATCGGCGACCGGTTCGATCGACTCGGACCCACCGCGGCGCAACTTCTCACCTGGGCAGCGGCGCTCGGACGAAGCTTTCCCGCCGCCCTCTTGGGCAGAGTCGTCCCCTCCTCCCCGGCCGACCTCGTCTCCGGCATCGAAGAGCTGGAACGTCGCGGCATTCTGCGCTGCGTTCCGTCGGGCAACGCCTTCGACTACGATTTTGCGCACGACCTGATTCGCCAGGCGGCGTACTGGCAGACGTCGGAAGCGCGCCGGCAGTGGGTGCATCTCGAAATCGCGCGCGTGCTCTCCCAATCTTCCGACGCGGGCGATCTTCTCGCGGCCGACGTGGCTCACCATGCCGCTTTGGGGGGCAATGACGAGCTCTGTGTACGCGCGTGCATCGCCGCAGGTCAAAGGTGCATCCGCGTGTTTGCCAACCTCGAGGCACAGGCGCTCGCCGATCGCGCCCGCCAGCGACTCGATCGCCTCCCCACCCCCATCCGCGTGCCGCTGCACATCGCGCTTCTGCGCCTCAGCATCGAGTCGGGTGCGTGGCGTCTCTGTTCGCGCGAGATCGAAAGCGAGCTCACTCGCACCGTCCTCGAAGCACAGTCGGCGGGATTGAGTGGCGACGTGGCCGCCGGTTGGGAGCTCCTCTCCGAGCTTCACGAAGAGGTCGGCAACACGGCGAGCGCGCAGCAGAGCTTGGCCCTTTCGGAACAGGCCTCACGCGACGCCGATCCAGAGACCAAGGTGCGAGCCATCGCGCGTGTGGGCCGATGTCTCGCGCAGCTCGAGAAAGACATGCCCCATGCCAAGGCTCTTCTCGAAGAAGCGGTGGTGCTTTGCACGCCGCTCCGCCTCGATTTGCCGGACATTTCGCTGGGGCTTGGTCTCGTCCGCTACCAGGAGGGCGAGCACGAAGATTCGGAACGGCTCCTCTCCGACGGGTGGGTGGTGGCGGCGCGGCAGCTCAACCACTGGCTCGCGTCGGAAAGCTTGAGCCGTCTCATCATGCTGCTCTTGGAAAGGGGCCGGATCGATCTCGCATACGAGCGATGCGCCGATCTCGAACCGCTGGCCGCTAAGCTCGGAGACGGCAGCGAGCTCCCTTTCGCACGTGCCCTCTCGGCGTTGACGAAAGTAGCGCGCGGCGACGGCGATGCCGACGGTGAGCTCGAGCATGCCCTTTTCGGCCTGCGGGCGATCGACACCAAGGGGCACCTCGCCTACGTCCTCAATTTCATGGCGCGTCTCGATCTCCGCGCTGGGCGTGTGGCCGTAGCCCAGGCGCGCGCCGAAGAAGCTCTTCATGCGGCCGAGGCGGTGGGCCGGCGCACCGAGGTGGCACGCGCGCGGACAGTCCTGGCGAAGATCGCTCACATGACCGGTGCTGCGTCGTCGGCGCGCGCCCACCTCGAAGCGCTGGGGGGCGATCTCGAGCGCCCACTCGCCTTGGCGGCCACGGTCCGGCACGCGGTCACCGATCTGGCGACCGAAGTCGGATGCGCAATTCCCGCGCGGCCCACGCATCGCGCCGGAATAAACGATCACGAATCATGAAAAAGGAGAGATCATGCCCCGGCTCATTGTCGAACACACCTACGATCCACCGCTCACCGACGAAGAGCACCACCGCGCGGCCAAGCGACTCGACCCTTGTTTAGACGCGCACGGCGCTCGCTGGATGTGCAGTTATCTTTCCCACGATCGTCGGCGAATGATCTGCGAATTCGAAGCGCCCGACGCGGAAGCCGTGCGGCAATCGATGCGATCCGCCGACGTCGCATTCGAACGCGTCTGGTCGAGCGAAGTCTTTCGTCGCGACGAGCCCGACGTCAAGTAGCCGGCGCGCTCGCGCGCCCGCGCAGCCACTCGGCACGTCGCACACGGTAGAGGACGTGCCGCGCCAGGCGATGCCCGGGCGCCCAATCCGGGCCGCGCCGCGAGACATGCTACTTTGCTCGCAAGAACCAGCATGTCCGCCGACAATCTCTACGTTCACGGCACGCATCCCGAAGAACAAGCCCGGCTGACCCGGCTGAACGCGCTCCTCAACGAGGGCTCCCTCCGCGAGCTCGGAGCGCGCGCCGGCGAGCGCATGCTCGACGTCGGCTCCGGGCTCGGTCAATTCGCGCGCGCGGTTGCGAAGATCACCGGCGTTCGCGTCGTGGGTGTCGAGCGAAGCGGGGATCAGATCGCGGAGAGCGCACGGCAAGCTGGCATTGCCGGCGAAGAGCATCTGCTCGATCTGCGTCACGGCGATGCGCAGCATCTGCCCCTCGAGGACGACGAGTGGGCGACCTTCGACGTCGCCCACGCCCGCTTCCTTCTCGAGCACGTGCGCGAGCCACTCGAAATCGTGAAAGGGATGGTCCGCGCGGTACGGCCGGGCGGTCGCATCGTGCTCGAGGACGACGATCACGACCTGCTTCGTCTCTGGCCCGAGCCACCCGGTGTCGCCGCCATTTGGAAGGCGTACATGCGCACCTACGACCGCGCCGGCAACGACCCGTTCACGGGCCGACGATTGGTCCAGCTGCTGCACCAGGCTGGCGTCCAGCCACGGCGCAGCACGTGGATCTTCTTTGGCGCGTGCGCTGGTCACGCCGATTTCGAGCTCTACGTCGAGAACCTCGCCATCATCTTGGAAGAGGCGCGCGAAGGGATCGTCGCGATCGGCACCAGCCGCGACGATCTCCAGTCGGCGCTCGTCGCGCTTCGTGCATGGAAACGCCGGCCCGATGCGGCATTCTGGTTCGCGATGTCATGGGCCGAGGGAGTGCGACCCGGCTGACGCGCTATTCGTCCGGCCCGAACGAGCGAGAGTCGGTGGGCGCCACGCGCGCGGTCCCCCCCACGATCGCCGTATCTTCGGATGGCGCGAAAAGACCGCTGACAAACCAGCCCGCTAAGAGCCCACCGGCCACGAGCGCGCCCACGAGGGCCGTCTGCCGGTGTCGCACGAGAGGCGCGATGCGCCGTGCCGGCCGAACCGGCGCGGGTGCCGCCACCACCTTGACGGGCACGCGCCGCGCAGCAACGGCACGTTCGACCGCCTCTAGGGCACCTGTTTTTTGCGGGATCAACGCCCACGACCCGGAAGCGATCATTTCGAGAAGCGCATCGGGAATTTCGCCGGTCCGGAAACGTTCGAGATCGTCGGACAGATCTTCGACGCGGCCATACGCCTTCGCGGTTTCGAGCGCGAGCGCTTTGACGACGATGGCTTGCAGCGCGGCAGGCAGCTTCTGAACTCGCTGACCAACGTCGGCGTCGAGCTCGGCTTCGCGCTGCCTTCGCACGGCGAACGTCGTCACACCGTCGAAACGCGCGCGGCTGGCCAGCTCGAGCAACACCTCGCCGAGCGCGCGAATATCGGCGCGCGCTCGGTCACCTTGCGCGTCGGCGCGCTCGCCGAAGCCGAGCACCTTGATGCGATCTTCGTCGCCCTGCCGCACGCGGAGCAGACGACGCATTTCCAGGTCGCCGTGCACCACGCCGCGCGCATGAGCGGCCGCAAGCGCCTGCGCAACTTGGCGCACCATGGGAAGCACCTCGTCGAGCACGAGCGACTCGGTCCGCGCCACCCAGACGGCGAGGGGTTCTCCCTCGAGCCAATCCATGACCACGTAGCTGCCCTCTGCCGACTGACCAAAATCCGAAATGCGATTCACATACGGCCCCGTGAGCGACGCGGCCAGCTTGGCGCGCGCTAGAAACTGCTCGGCCATCGCCTTGGTTTTGTCGGGACCAGCCGGCAGAAGCTTCAGCGCGACGCGCTTACCGAGCGTCTCATGCCGCGCCTCGTACACGACGGCCGCTCCACCTTCGTCGACCAAGGCATCGATGTGGTAACGGCCAGCAATCGTTTTGCCCACGAAGGCTTTGGCCCCCGCTTCATTGGTCGGAACTTGCCCTACTGCGCTCCCCATTTGACGGGATCCAACGGCAGCGGGGCTCGTCTCCCTAAGACCCACGGTCGATTTTACGGATCGCGCTCGCCGAGCCGCGCAACCGTCGCACATCCTCGCCCACACACCCCGATGTCGCCGATGACGATTTGCCCTGCTGGAGATGCACCAACTCCGCCGGATTCGCTCAAGAAGAGGAAGCGAGATGCCGTTCGGTAGCTAGCAGCAATCATGTCGCGTCGTTCCATTCGCCCCAGGCCGAGAGCCGTCGTCGAGCAGCTCGACGACTTGCACCGCACGCTCGGCAAGCCGGACCCTACCTTGATCGCCGCGCTTCTCGACGGGACGAGCGAGCAGCAGCTCCTCGATCGCGCCGCCGCGGCACCCGCTTCGCCCGATCTCATCCAGGCGGCCGCCGCCACCATCGCACGCGCATTCGAGCATTGGCAGCGGCTCGCAGGGGAAAAACGCAAGATGCTTCGCGGCTGCTCGCAGCATCTTTTCGCGGTGGCCGTCGATCAAACGCGGACGCTTCAGCAGCTGCACCAACAGCATTTGCAGCGAATTGCCGAGGAGGAAGAGGCCAAACTGCAGCAGCGCGCCGCGCTCGATCGAGCCAAGCACGTGTGCAACCAGACCAAAGCGATCGTCATGAAGGTGGCCGGAGGGCGACCGAGCATCCAGGTGACCCTCGACGAGAAGGTCGTCGATACCTCGACACCTTACGGCATGATCTGCAACCTGCAGTTTCTCGCCGACACGAGTCGCAGCCTCCTCCAGTTGCCGGCGGCCAGCATTCGCGGTCGAGCGACCCTCTACGGAATGGATAGATCGTTCATCGAATCCCTCGAAACGATGGCGGAAGAGCTCCGTTTGCAGGACGAAAAGGTCAACGTGCGCCCGAGCAAGCTCCCCGGCCACCAGAGCACCGCACGCGCGCGCGCCCTCGTCTTCTTCCTCGTCAACCACATCGCCGAAGTTTTCGAAGCAGCGCGCCAGATCGACCCTTCTACGCCCGAGCTTCGCAAGACGGAGGTGGCGCCTTCGGGAACGACACCGGCCGCGCGACCCGTCCTCGCCGCCGCGCCCGCCGCGCGGCCGCTACCGCAACGGCTCGAGATTCCGCGCGTCAAATAGATGACCCACCCATGCGAGCTACACCTCGCTTAAGGAAGCGCTGGGGCTTCCGTTCATCGGACGTGATGAGGGGCTATCTTTGACGTCGAGTCGACCTACCCATGCCCTGAACCTGCATCTGGCCCTCGGGTTATCGATTCGCCCCGATCGACCCCTCGAGCGCCAGATCGCACTCGGATCCTCGATCCACCCGGAAATCCTGCACGTCGAGACAACGACGCCACAGTCGGGCGGAGAAACCCTGCGTTGCCCGAGCACGCGAGCGCAACCGCTCGTCTCCTATCCGCCGCCCACATCGGCGGTCGGGTGTTACACAGGCACCACGCTCGACGGCCGCTACCGCATCGACGGCTTGCTCGGCGAGGGGGGCATGGGCGTCGTCTATCTCGGCCGTCACATCGCCATCGACAAGAAGGTGGCCATCAAGATCCTGCGCACCGAGTTCGCGCGCCGCGCCGAAACGAAAGCGCGTTTTCGGCAAGAAGCGCGCGCTGCCTCGTCGGTGGAAAACGCTCATATCGTCGACGTGTCCGATTTCGGCACGTTGCCTGACGGGTCTACCTACCTCGTCATGGAGTACCTCGAAGGCGTGGCGCTTTCGACGTTGACCAAGGACGAGAAACCAATCGCGCTCGACCGCGCGATCGTCATCGCGCGACAGATCGCGGACGGCCTCGCGGAGGTGCATGACCGCGGGATCGTGCACCGCGATCTGAAGCCCGACAACATCTTCTTGGTCAGGGAAGCGGACCAGAACGACTTCGTCAAAATCCTCGATTTTGGCATCGCCAAGGTGCTCGAATCGACCGAAGCCAAGATGACATGTGCGGGCTCGCTCTTCGGAACGCCGAGCTACATGTCCCCCGAGCAGGCGGCGGGCATGCCGGTCGATGCCCGCACCGACGTCTACGCGCTCGGCATCATCATGTACGAGCTGGCGAGTGGGCGCGTCCCGTTCGACGCCGACACGCTGATGGGCGTTCTCACCCAGCACCTCTACCGTAAACCGTCTCCCTTGCGCGACCTCGTCGGGGAGAGCCGCGTCTCGGCGGGCCTCGACGCGATCATCACCAAGGCGCTCTCCAAGGCGCCCGAGCAGCGCTACCAGAGCATGCGCGAGCTGTCCGCGGATCTCGGCGCCGTGATGGAAGGCCGCACCCCCGACGCGGCCATCGAAATGGCATTTCGCCGCGACTCGACGCACGCAGCTGCCCCGCCCGCCGAGGCGTTCAAAGAAATGCCCGTCCCCGTACCGGCGACGCCGCGCCCCCAAGCTCGCACGCGCTGGGGGTTCTATGCGGGTGGAACGGCCATTCTCGTGTCGTGCGGGCTCGTGATGGGCGTACTCGTGCAAGGTAGCCGCAGTTACGCGGAGTCAGGCAACGGCGAGGTAGAGCGGAGCACGGCCGTGACGGTCGCGCCGACCGCCGAGCAAGTCCTTTTCAGCGTCGAACCGCTCGACGCCCATGTCTTTCAGGGCAGCCTCGATCTCGGCGCGAGCCCCTTCCTGTTCCAGGTGCGCGACGGTCGCCCTCTCACGCTCGAAGTGCGGCGCGAAGGTTACCGGACGCGACGCGTGACCCTCGACGGACGCGACCGACGCCTCGGGATCAAGCTCGTTGCCATCGACGCCCAAGGCCGTATGCGCTGACCGTGCTCGGCACTTGCGCCGAATTCGGCGCGTTCGTGCTAGGAAGGGCGAATGGCCATTCCCGATGCCATCGGCGGGCCGGTCGCGCGCTGGCTGCTCAACATCAAAGAGCCCTTGCTTCGGCGGCTGGCAGGCGCACCGCTCTACAACGACGACGGCGCCCTTCTCGATACGCACACGCGCGCCCTCATCACGCTCGAAGCGATGGCCCGCCGGCCTGCGCAGGAGTCTTTGCCGGTGGCCTTGGCGCGCGCCCAAATGATCTCGAGCGTGCTGATGGTCGAGGAGGCGGCGTGCTCGCTTTTTCGCATTCGCGATGAGACCATTGCGGGGTCGCTCCCCATCCGTATCTACGTGCCGCGCGAAGCGTCCGAACCACTTCCGGTCGCGACTTTCCTGCACGGCGGCGGCTTCTTGCTGGGCGATCTCGACACGCACGATGTCGCCTGCCGTCGCTTGGCGCGCGACGCCGACTGCATCGTGGTGGCGGTCCATTACCGGCGTGGACCGGAGCACCGCTTTCCTGCTGCGGCCGACGACGCCATGACGAGCTTTCACTGGACGGTCGCGAACGCCGCCAAGCTGGGGGGCGATCCGGCGCGCGTCGGTGTGATCGGTGACAGCGCGGGCGGCAACCTCGCCACCGGGATCAGTCTTCTTGCTCGCGACACGGGCGGCCCGGCGCCCATTTTTCAGCTCCTCGTCTATCCGCCCCTCGATTTCTATCGTCGCGCCGAATCGCATCGTCGCTTTGCCCAGGGGTACCTCCTTTCCTCGTCGACGATCGATTGGTACAGCGCCAACTACGCAGACCGCAGTGATTGGGACGATATGCGCGCTTCCCCGTTGCTCGCCAAAGACCTTCGCGGCGTCGCTCCGGCGCACATCGTCACGGCAGGATTCGACCCACTGCGCGACGAGGGACGGGCCTACGCCGCACGGCTTCGCGAAGCGGGGGTCGAGGTGCAACTGCACGAAGAAAGCACCCTGACGCACGCGTTCTTCAACATGGCAGGCGTGATTCCGGCCGCACGCATCGCCAGCCAGCGTATCGCGCGCGCGCTTCACGCCGGATTGCGCCGCGCGCGCTGACGGCGCCCCAACCTCAGCGCGACGCGCTGCGCTTCTCTTGAGCGGTCATGGGTGCGGGGATACCGGAACGCGTCGGCAGGCGTCGCCGCGGAAAAAGCGACCCCATCGCCGTCCCCGGCAAATCGCGAGGGTCCCCCACCCTCTTCAAGCACTGGCAAACGATGTCCTTCAGCGTCTCGTAGACGCCGACGCCGGTGGTCGCCACCGCTTCGACGACGTGCGCCTCGTCGGGTATCTCGAGCGCGAGGCGTAGCTGTTCGACCGTCGCCGCATTCGGGAGATCGCGCTTGTTCAGCTGGACCACGAGCGGCAGGCTCTTCGGGTCGCGCCCCTGGGCCCTCAAGTTGTCGTCGAGGTTCTCGGCGCTGGCGACATTGTCGAAGAACGACTCGCGCTGGCTATCGACCACGAACACGATCCCGTCCGCGCCCCGCAAAACCACCCGCCGGCTGCGGTCGAACGCGGTCTGCCCGGGCACCGTATAGAGGTGCAACCGGATCGAATATCCCTTGAACGAGCCGAGGTCGACTGGGAGAAGATCGAAGAACAGTGTTCTTTCGGTCTCGGACTTCAGGCTCAACAGCTTGCCACGCTGATCAGGGCGACTGGTCCGGTGGATGTACTCGAGGTTGGTCGTTTTTCCGCCAAAACCACAACCGTAATAAACGAGCTTGATCAGTAACTCTTGCTTCGCGTGGTTGATCGTCGGCATGGGCTGCGGCCTCGTGGTCTCCCATTAAGTAGCGAATGAGATGCCCTCTGGCCAATTTGTTGTCGTTCTCGGTACCGTGATTCACCATCCGTCGATGGATCAGGCCGGCAAGGAGGCGGAGCCAGGCGTTGCTCGCGCCGCTGCTGCGTCTTTCGATGCGGCGTCGACGCGTGGCTCGAGCGCATATTCGTCGGGCCGAAAGCGACAGCGTCGACGAAACGAGAAGGTGAATCCGGGCCATAGGGTCGAATTACGCCCCGTTTTGTCGACGTACCAGCTCGCGCATCCGCCGGTCGACCAGACGGTACCCCGCATACGACCCTCCACCTGCGCAACGAAACGAGCCTGCTCTTCCCGCCGAGGCTCGAGCGCGGCGATGCCATGCCTGCGCATGTGGCGAATGGCTTCGATGACGAGCTCGAGCTGACTTTCGATCATGAACACCACGGACGTGTGCCCGAGGCCCGTGTTCGGACCGAGCAGAAGGAAGAGGTTCGGAAAGCCCGACACCGTGGTCCCCCAATGGGCAGTTGGGCTGCCTTGCCACGTTTCCGCGAGGGTGCGGCCACTGCGACCGCGGATCCGGTCGGCAAACGGCATTTCCGTGACGCGAAATCCCGTCCCGCAGATGATGGTGTCGACCGGGTGCTCCACGCCGTCCTCGGTCACGATGGACCGGGCGCGCACCTCGCGAATCGGTTCGGTGATGACCTCGGCGTTCTCCTTGGCGAGCGCGGGCAGGTATTCGTTGGAAATGAGAATACGCTTACAACCCATACGAAAGCTCGGCGTCAGTTTGGCGCGAAGCTCCGGATCGGCGATGGTCTGCTTCAAATAGCGAACGGCGAAGGCTTCGACGAGCCGCATGATGCGCGGATGCCGAAAGGCCAGCACGAAGAGCTCGCGCCGCGCGTAGATGATGCTGCGCGCGAGTTTCTGCAAAATCGGCGCAGCGCGGTAGAGCGATTGCGTGCGCGGGCCGAGCGTGTGCTCGTAACGCGGAACGACCCAAGCCGGCGTACGCTGGAAGAGCCGCAGCTTTCCCACGCGGGGCTGGATCTCGGGGACGAACTGGATGGCCGAAGCACCGGTACCGATCACGGCCACCTCGCGCCCTCGCAGATCGTAATCGTGGTCCCAGCGCGCCGAGTGAAAGACTTTGCCTTGGAACGACCCGAGACCAGGGAGCGGCGGGATCGACGGCTCGCTGAAGGCGCCCATGCCGCCGATGAGCACGTCGGCGGTGTACGTTCCTGACGACGTCTCCAGCACCCAGCGCTTTCGCCCTTCGTCCCACGCCGCGCTCACGAGCTCATGGCGGAAGCGCAGGTGCGGGCGAAGACCGTATTCATCGGCGCAGCGCCGCAGGTAGGCGAAGATCTCCGCTTGCGGCGAATAGGATCGGCTCCAGGTGGGATTGGGCGCAAACGAGAAAGAGTAAAGATGCGATTCGACGTCGCAGGCGCACCCCGGATAAGAATTGTCCCGCCACGTTCCCCCCACGTCGGCGGCGCGCTCGAAGATGGCGAATTCTTCGATGCCCTCGCGCTTGAGCAAAATGGCCGCCCCGAGCCCGGCGAAACCGCTCCCCACGATGGCGATGCCAACGTGCGGCGGTTCGCTGCGAGAAGCAGCTCCGTTGTTCCCGTTCTCACTTTTTTGCCGAGCTGCTTCTTGGTACGCCATCGTACCAGCGAGTATGGTACGATCGCGTACCACATGCAACCCCCTTCTCCACGTCGCGCCCTCCGCCGGCGCGACCCGCCGCGCCGCAAGCCTGCGGCTCCCGCTCCGGCGGACGTCGACCCCAAGGCGGAGCAGCAGGCCCGTCTCATCGAGGGCATGGCCACGGCTCTCACCGAAAAGGGCTATGCGGATATCAGCGTCGCCGACATCGTTCAGCACGCGCGCGTCTCCAAGCGCACGTTCTACGAAAACTTCGCCGACAAAGAAGCCTGCTACCTCGCCACCTACGCGGCGCTCAGCGACGACGTGCTGGCGCGCATCGCCGCGGCCGGCGAAAGCGATCGACCGGCCGAAGAACGGCTCGTCGCCGCCACCCGCGCGTATCTGACGGCGCTCGAGGAGCGTCCCGCGCTGACGCGTACCTACTTGACGGAGATCCAAGCAGCGGGCCCCGAGGCCCTCAAGCTGCGTCGCAGCATCCACGCGCGATTTGCGGATCTCCTCCAGCACTTGGTCGAGCGCAGCCGCAAAGAGCGTCCTTTACTACGCGCGATTTCGCCGCTGATGGCGGCGGCCATCGTGGGCGGGATCAACGAGCTCGTTCTCCTTACGATCGAAGAAGGACGCGCCCAGCAGCTACAGGAGATCGGGCCCACCGTGGTCGAGCTGCTCGCCGCCGTGCTGCTCGCACCGCCGATCTCGGGCCGACGCCAGGTCAATCTTCTGCGCGGCCGCCGCACTGGCTGAGGTGGACACAGGTCAGCTTTCGACGAACGCCTTGAGGCGCGCGAGCGCCTCGTCCCACTCGCGCGAGACCAGATCGAGGCAAAGGCGCGCTTCGTCGATGCGCCGGCGTTCGAGCTCCCAGAGCCGCTCGCGCCCGCGCCGCAGATCGCGGGCGATGCCGGCGTCCGCCAAAACGCGCAGATGCTTGGTGATGGCCTGACGCGTGAGCGGCTCGCCTTCGGTGAGCCGCGCGATGGACTGCGGGCCATGCTCGCAAAGGCGAGCGACGAGACGCAAACGCGTCTCGTCGCCCAGCGCCGCGAACACGGGCGCAGAATCCCGCACGGCCGCGGCCGACAACTTACCCTTGCGCGACATGGCGCTCGATGTTCTTCATCTGCTCGGCCCAGCCTTGATCGTTCATCTCGAACGCTTTGGCTCGGCGTGCCGGCGGCACCTTGTCGAACCCCGACTCCACCACGGTGACGAGCGTTCCCTCGGCGGTTTCTTCCAGCTGGAACTCGACCAACGTCATCGGCTCGGACGACGTATCCAGTTTGGGATCGATGTCGTAGGGATGCCACCGAAACGAGAGCAGCCGCTCCTTCTCGACCTTCTCGACAGCGACCGTCATCGTCAAATGTTCATACCCTGGGTGGGTGAGTTTTCCGCTCACCTTCGCCCCCGGCGAGAACTCCCCTTCCAGTTTCGCCCCGAACCAGGAACCGAATTCCTTGGCATCGGCGATGGCTCGCCACACGCGAGCCCGCGGGGCGCGCAGTAGGATCTTTTTTTCGATGCGGTCAGAGATGGTATTCATTGGCAACCTCCTGGTTGCATATTGAGCATGACCGGATCGACATGCAACCAAATAGTTGCATATCGGGAACGTTGGGCCCCCCGGAATTCAGTTCGCCGCGGGATCAGCTCGCCGGCGCGGCGGCGTCACGTGTCGAGTGGCGCGTTACTGCGGCAGGCAGCGAAGGAATTCGAGGATGGCTCGCCGCTCCTCGATGGTGACGGGAATGCCGGCATCAGCGGGGGGCATCGAGCAGGCGAACACTTCAGCGCGAATCGTGGCCTTCCACGTGACCACGTGCTCGAAGTCGGTGAACCCCCAGATGGGCGTGTTTAGGTTGTTCGGGTCCGGGGTCCTGTCGTTGTGACAAGCGTCGACGCATCGCTTCTGGAAGATCGGCGCGACATCGCTGTAATTGACGGGCGGATTCGGGCAACTCGTCGGCGCTTCCGTCAGGCATCCCACCGTGCCGCCCGCGCTGCCCCCGGCCGCATCGGTGACGCCGCCCGAACCGCCCGAGCTTCCTCCGCTGCCACCCGCGCCCCCGCTACCGGCGGCAGCCCCGCCGCCATCGTCGCCCGCGCAGCCCGCCGCCGACCAGCAGCCCAACGCAAACACCAACGCCGCGGCGATTCTCGAAATGCTGCTACGCATGGGCGCGAGTCTAGCGCGGGAGAGCGACCCGCTCCAAGCGAACGCGCGATAAAATCATGACGTGCGACAATTCGCCGCGCGACAAGAAGCCGCATGTTTCTGACATCGAATCGCGCTATCTGGAAGGACGACGGAGGTGTTGTGCCCATGAGACGATCGGTCGAAGCAATCCTACTCGGAGCGGCAATTTCTTTGGTGCCGGCAATCGCTGCCGCACACATCTCGATCACGTCCGGCGCCGGCTTCGCCAACACCACCCAAATCATCAAGTTCGGCGTCGGCCACGGATGTGAGGGACTCGACACCTACAGCGTCAAGATCGACATCCCTGCCGACGTGACGAGCCCTCTTCCGATGCCGAGCGACTTCGGTCGCATGTCCGTCGAAACCGATGCGACCGGCACGGTCACCGCCGTCGTCTGGACGCGAAGCGAGCAGGAATCGTACAGCAAGGACTTTGCCTATTACGAGCTGTCGCTTCGCGCCAAGCTGCCGAACAAGGCTTTTACGACCACCTACTTTCCGACACACCAGTTCTGCCGATCCCCCGACGGAGGCGTGGTCGTCACCGATTGGATCGGAACCGATCCCGCTGACGCGACGGTGGAGCCGGCGCCCGCGGTCCGCGTCGTCCCCGCCCGTCGCGCCGGCTGGAACAAGTTCAGCGTGGCGGCCGTGGTCGCGGAACTTCCGACCTTCTTCGGCGACGCGCTCATCGTGTGGAAGGGCAACGCCGCGTTTAGCCCGAATCCCACCACGACCGAGCTCATCAAAACGACGAGCGGCGTGACCCCGCTCACGTCACTCGACGCCAACGACGAGATCTGGGTGAAGTACTGATGCACCACCGTTTGCCATGGCAATGGTGGCCGCTTCTCTTGGTCGCCGTCGTGACCGCCTGTGATGACGATAAAACGCCGGCGAGTACGAGCGGCGCGGGCGGTGCGCCGGCAAAAGATAGCGGCGCCGATACGGGAACGCCCTCGCCCGGTGGACGCGGCGGCGGTGGAAGCGGGGGGAGCGCCGGCAGTCCGGCCGACAGTGGCCCGTCCGATGCGACCACGCCGCCCCCGGGCGACGGCGGTCTTGCGCCCTGCCTCGACCTGCCGACCGATCTCGACCGGCCGCCTTCCGGCCAGCTTCCCTGCGATCTGCTGCCGCCGGGATTCGTAGCGCCGTAACGACGTTCAGGTGCGCGGCTTGGGGCTGCGCGCCGCGATTTTGCCATGCTTGCGCTCAGCGTGCGATTTGAAGGCCTGCAGTTGATCGCCCCAAAACGCTTCGACCTCGTCGAGCCACGATCGCACTTCGGCGAAGGCCTCCGATCGAAGACGGTAGACGCGCACGCGAGCATCATCGTCTTCGGACGTCTCCTCCACCAAGCCGGCCCGCCGCAGGACGCGAAGGTGCCGGCTCGTCAGGGGGCGGCTCAGCGATAGGGCGGTGGCGACCTCGCTCGAGCGCAAAGGTCTTTTGCGGAGGAGACGAACTGCAGCCAGGCGGGCCGGATCGGCGAGGGCGAGAAAGATCTGTTCGAGATCTTGGCTCAACGAAGCATGCCTCTCACATGCCGGGGCCGCGCATCCTCTGCATGAACCACCACTGATGACCCTCGAGATCGGCGGCGCGGTAACCACGATCGGTCCAGTATTCCTCGCCGTACTCGGTGGTGGTCGGCGGCTCGATCACTTTGGCGCCCGCCGCCTTGGCTCGCTCGCAATGGGCATCCACGTCGTCGACATAGACGCAAAGCGCCTGGGTCACCGCACCCCCGAGCGATCGCGGGCTCTTGCCCGGCAAGGGTACAGGGCGCGTCGATTTGCCGCCGGTCATGCCGACCATGATGAGCCCGTCGCCGAAGACGAGCTCGGAATGCTCGATGCGGCCCCCTTCGCCTTCGATCTTGAGACGCACCTCGAAACCGAAGGCGCGGCAGAGCCAATCGATGGCGCTGGCGGCATCGTCATAGAAAATGGAGCTGGAAATCCGAGGCCAGCCGGGCGGGGATGCTTTCATGAGACCTCCTCGTTGATGAATGTAGTTGCTGCTTGCCAACATGATGTACGATTTCTGCAACTATCGTCAACCCCTGACGTTTGCCCTTGGATCGCGCCGCACCCAAGACGCCGCGAGCTAGGGGGGCGATGGGCGTGGTGGTAGGTATCCTTGACGGCATTGCCGGGGCCATGCTCACCATGATGGAGTTGGGGGAACGCGGGAGAGGGAGCCATGGCAATCAGGCAAGTGGTGACGTTCCGAATCAAACCCGGGCGGGCGGGCGCTTTCATGGAGGGTTTCGCACCCATCATCGAGAAGGTGCGCGCCGAAAAGGGCTGTGAGCAATACGAGCTCTTCGTCGGGGTGGGCGACCCGAATGTCATGGTGATGCTCGAGCGGTGGCGGGATCTCACCTCGCTCGAGGCGGCCCTCGTGCATAACTACAAAGGGCCGAGCGACGCCGGCGCCGGGTTCATCGAGAACCTCGCCGGCCCCCCGACGCGCGAGCGGTTCGAGGTCTGACGCCGCTATTCCGGGTCGTCGATCGGTTTGCAGTCCCAGTCGGCAAGATCGATGTACCCGTCTCCGTCGTTGTCGCGGCCGTCGGCACAAGCGCACGCTTCCTCGGCGAGGTCCGTCTTGCCGTCGTAGTCATTGTCGATACCATCGCAGCACGAGCCACTGCTGCAGCTGCCCGAGCAATCCTGAGCTGGCGCGCACACCGACGACTCGGCGCTCTCGGCTGACACGGTCGTGCAAGCCGGGACACCGCTGAGGTCGGCCCATTGCCGTTCGAATTCCGCCTGGAAAGGGGCGGCGAAACCGTCGTTTTTCACGTAGAGCGTGTTTTCGTCGTTGTCGCTGTCGCCCGCACCCGTCCAGTTCATCGAACCGAAGACGACCGCTGCCGCTCCCGCGTGCGCTGCGTCAGCCACCGCCCATTTGCTGTGCGACTTGCCGCCCCAGTTCTCGGTCTTGACCGGGATGCCGCCGGCGCAGAGTTGCGGATGCTTGGAGTACGTATTGGCGGCGCCTCCCGCGTCGAGGATCATGCGCACGGCCACGCCGCGCCCTTGGGCCGCGACGATGGCGTCGGCGATCTCCTGGCTCGTGAAATAGAACATGGCGATGTCGAGCGTGGCCGTCGCCGCATCGACCAACGGAATCACCGCGTTGTCGCGGGCGTG
>Ga0193706_1000090_pt1 | contig 66608 bp, 61 predicted proteins | sample U3c1metaG_FD_160130 | JGI IMG/M metagenome (GOLD analysis project Ga0193706, IMG submission 160130) | Soil microbial communities from a riparian zone of the East river system, Colorado, United States - U3c1 | ecosystem: Environmental > Terrestrial > Soil > Riparian zone | place: USA: East River...
CGCCGCGGGTTGCTCGGTGGCGATCCGGATGACGCTCGCCGAGCACAACGTCGAGCACTATCCCGAGGTCATCGCTCTCGCGAAGGAGCTCGGCATTCGAGCGCTTTTTCAACCGGCGATTGGAAACATCATGAACGGCGCTGACCCTCCCGCCGAGCACTCGGCGAGCGTCTTGGCCTATCGCGCGGCGATTGACGATTTGAAAAGGCGCAAAGCCGCCGGCGAGCCCGTCGGCAACGAGATGCTCTGCCTCGATCACCTGCGCAATTGGCCGGAACCGACGCCCGTACCTTTTTGCAGCGGCGGTCGCATCGAAGTTGCGATTGGCCCAGATGGCGGGATGTTCCCTTGCGGCCGCACCGGCCGCGAGGATCCCAATGCCCCGAACGTGTTCGCGATGGGCGTCAGAAGCGCCTTCGATCGAGTGCTTCGCCCGACCGACTGCGCCAACTGCTGGTGCACGCTGACCGTCGCCGCTTGCTACCTCTATCGGGGCGATATCCGATTGCTGACGAGCCGCTGAAGATTGGTCCTTCGGCGCATTCAAGGCAGGGCGCCAGTCGCCGACGCGTGTTGCCGTGCGAGCGTGGCTCGCTGCATCTTGCATTCGAAGAGTCGGCGCATATCGCCATCGTCGCGCACGACGTACGGCATCACGATCATGATCCTCGGTTTCTTGTTCGCCTCAGGCACCCGCGCGAAGACGATGAGCTGTTGGTCCTGTACCACGACGGTGGTGCGCGTCGTGCGATGCTCTGGAACGTGCCAGGTTTCTTTGGACTGACCGAGCGGGGGAGCCGGTTCGATGCGAATATCGAGGCGCAACGGTCCGACCCCGTCGGCTGGAACATGGGACGTGACGCTCAAGTCGGCGCGATTGGTTCCTGCACAAGCAGCCTCCGGTGAAACATTGCCTTCGTCCCACGGAATCGTTGCAGCCACGTCGTTCGTCGTCATGAGATGCGCCACGTGGGTCAAGCCGAGACGCGGATCGTCGCGCCAGTCGAGCGTGCTCGGCACCCAGCGTTCGCCGGAATCGGTCTCGAGCGCCGCGATCTCGACGAACACGCGCGGGACCCGCGTTTCACCGGACGCCGATGGCTGAGCGGGCGGAAGGACACACGGCTGCGCAATCGCTCGTTTGGCCTCGACTGCGTAGCCGGCCATCGGTCTCTGCGCCGGGCCGCGGCTACACGCGGTCATGGCGAGTGAGAGCGCAATCAGCGCTGGTTTGACGATTCGCACAACTCCTCCTCGATGGTTCCGGATTGACGCTCGCAAACTGTGAGCACGTCCTACCACGGTTTTGCTCGCCTTCGAATCGGTTCCACGGTGGCCCTCTCCTGCGGTACGCTTTCCTTCTACCCGAAGGCCCACGGATGACCATCCATCAGCGCATCCTATTGCTTTTCGTATGCTCAATCTTCCACCTCGCATGCTCGAGCGACTCTGGAGGCGCGGTCGGATCTAGCGCCGGCGGGGCAGATGCTGGCGGCGACGCGACAGGAGGCGCTGGAGACAGCGGCGTTGCCACAGATGCTGGCGGCGGCGCGACAGGAGGCGCCGGAGGCAGCGGCGGTGCCACCGATGCTGGCGGTGGCGCGACAGGCGGCGCCGCCGGAAGCAGTATTACTGACGGATCCGTCGCGCCGACCATCACCTCCTTCAAAGCGGCGCCGACGACCCTGGCGAGTGCCGGAAAGTCGACGTTGTCGTGGGTGGTAAGCGGTGCGGATAGCGTCTCGATCGATCGCGGCGTGGGGACGGTCTCGGGTCAGAGCATCGATGTCACTGTGTCGGCAACGACCACCTACACGCTCACGGCAACCAACACCCGCGGGTCATCGACCGCCAGCCTCACGGTGATGGTAGGCGCCACGACCGGCGTTGACCCTCCGGGGGGCAACAGGTTCGCTGCGATGGTGGCGCCGGTCGACGGCGAGACGTTTCTCGGTCCCGCCGTCGATCTGCGGCTCATAGGCGTCGCCAAAGATGCGAACAACTACCAGGGCAGCGGACCCGGGGGTGGCCACAGCCAAGCGGCTTCGGTGCAGTTCTTCGTCGATGGCGTGAGCGTGCTGACGGCCGATGCCGCGAATTCGGACTACTGGGTGTTCAAGGGCTTCGTGCAGGCGATGAGCCTATCCCCCGGCGACCACACCGTGTTCGTGCGCGCGATTTACTCGGCGACCCCGGGGCCGACCGGACAGGTTGACAGTCGACCGGTGACCATCACGGTCAATCCTCCTCCCACTTATGGACAGACCGTCGAGATGGCAGGGGACCTGACACTGGCCGAAGCCGCCATTTGGGTCGGCACGGCAGCCAGTCGAATCCGCGTGAACGGCCACGGTCACCTCATCCGGGGCACGGGAGCGGCGGCTGTCGACTGGCAGTACGTCGATTTCTACGATCTCGGCAACTCTGCCGACACCGCGACCAACGGCATCGATGTCACCACGACGGGCAGCGTCAGCGTCCAGAACTGCCGCTTCGACTACTCGAATCCGGCGCGGTTCTCTTTAGGCGGCACGGCGACCGCTGATATCCGCAACAACCTCTTCCGCTCCAACATGCGGCAGCCTTTAGGGCAGCTGCCGTACGGAGATTCTCATCCCGCGATCAAGCTCACTGGCGCATCGACTGGCCAAAAGACCTTTGCTGGCAACAACGTCGGCGCGGGGTGGGTCGACTTTCAGGCGGTCAACCATTGGACGGTGGGCGGTGAGACCGACGCCGACAGCAACATCCTCGTCGGACCGCGCGCCGGGATCCACTTCGACTACATGGGTAAGTCGGGCGCCTCATCGAACATCGTCATCAAGCGCAACTACTCGGACCACATCTACTACGGTGGCTGGAGTCAGGGGAACAACCTCGAAGCAGGCGGCGACTCCTCTCTCGTTGCCGAGCACAACATCCTCATCAGCAGCTCGTGGACGATCCGTGGGATGGCTGGAGAGTTCCGCTACAACCTGGTGCTGATGGGAGGAGAGGATTGGATGTGGCTCGACACTGGCGCAAGCGTCCATCACAACCTCTTCGTTGGCGGCGACAACAATCGCTCCGGCCTCTACAACACTTATAACAACACCGGCATCCTCATTCAGAACAACACCCTCGATGGTAGGAACGGGATGACGGGCGGTGTGAACGCCATTTTGGTAACCGGAAGCGAAACCGTCACCTCGAACCTCTTCATGAACCTTCCGTACACGTCGGTCACCGTCAACGGCACGTTGATGGCCGACTACAATCTCTTCTGGAACAGTAAGTCGCCTCCCTACAGCGACGCGCGCATGCCCGCTCACGACCTAAGCACCGATCCGCAGCTATCGAGCCCGGCCACGCATGCCTACGAATTCGACGAGAAGGCAGTCTGGCTCCGAACCCAGACGGTCCACGACATCCTATCCGCATACCGAGCCAAGTACCTGCCCAAAGCCGGGAGCCCAGCCATTGACAAAGGAGACCCGACCCCCTTCGGAGCCGGAAACGACATCGGCGCAATCGGCAATGGCATAGCGAATGCGGCAGACCTGTTCGGAATGTAAGGTGCCCGGCGCTTGCGGCCAGACATTGCGCTCATGCGTCAAAATCGAAGACCGGCTGTCGCAAACGCCGCGGGCGCATTTTGGTACGATGAACCCAGCACAGCGACGTAACGCACATCCGCGCCGAGACTCAGGCCGTTGGTCGACCATATCAGCGCTGCACCGGGCCAGATCGCAAGGGCACCGCCGGTGCTCGTGTCGGTAGGGCAGGAGCTGGCCGAGCAGGATTCGTCGATCGACGAAAGAATTAAGGCATACCCCACACCGAGATAGGTGCGGAGCGTGACTTGCGACATCTGAAAATCGTATCCCCCCTCTGGACCGAAGTATAAAGGAGTAGTCTGCGGCGTCGCACCTCGTTCGGTCCTCACGCCCGTTCGGCCTTGGTGCAGGACGAAAGCGCCTCCAACATAGACGTTCTGCGCAAGCGTGAAGCCGCCCCTCGCGCCGAAGCCGACCCTGTACGCCTCGTTGAAGCCGTAGCCGGCGAGCAGGTCGACGGCTACGCGCGTTGCACGTGCTTGCCGTGCATTTAAAAGTAACGTCAGCGCACAGATCGCGAAAGCAGGTTCCCGGAGGGTTCTTCTCAATGAGCGATTTCTACCCCAAGCGGTTCGCCGCGGCCAGCCCCCCGATTCTCGTCATTCGCTTGAACCGAACGTGCCGCGCGCCTACGCGCTTGGCTTCGATGACATGGGGCGATGCGCGGGGACTTCGGGGGTTGCGCGGGAGCGGTGCCATTGGCGGTCTGCCATCGATGATGTAATAGGGCGTCATGATTCGATTCACCTACTCATCTTTCGTGCGATGCATGGTCGCACTCGCCCTCTGCGGGACGAGCGCATGCGTTGCCCACGCCGCGCCGGCCGGCGGGGCCAAGGCGGCACCGGAAGCAACCCAACAACGAACGACGAAGGCGCTCGCAACCCGTCACGCGTTCAGCGTTGACGACATGCTCGCGATGGACCGCGTCGGCGAGCTCGACGTGTCGGCCGACGGCAAGCTCGCGGTGTTCACCGTCTCGTCCACGAATTTCGCCGCCAACAAGCGCAGAAAAGACGTATGGCTGGCGGCGCTCGACGGATCGGTCGTGCGGCCGCTCACGAACCACGCCGAGACCGACCGCAGCGACTCGAGCGAGCAGCCTCGGTTCGCGCCGGACGGCAAGAGCGTGTTCTTCATCTCGTCGAGGGGTGGTTCATCGCAAGTCTGGCGCATCGCAGTCACGGGCGGTGACGCTTCTCAAGTCACGAAACTCCCCGTCGACGTTGACGGCGTCATTCCCTTTCCGGACGGGAGGCGCCTCCTTCTCATGCTCGAAGTTTATCCCGACGCGACCACGCTCGAGGAAACGGCAAAACGCGACGAAGCCAAGGCGAAGAATCCCTCCAAGGTCATGGCGTTCGATCGACTCATGATCCGCCATTGGGACTCGTGGCACGACGGCAAACGCCGACATCTGTTCGTGTGGAACGAAGCGGCGAACGCGCCGGTCGATCTGCAGAAAGGGCTCGATTCCGACGCGCCGCCGCGGCCCTTCGGCGGGATCGAGCAAGTATCCATCGCGCCCGCCGGAAACGACGTCGTCTTTGCGTCGAAGGTGAGCTCGAAAGACGCGGCGTGGTCCACGAACGTCGATCTCTTCGTTGCGCCGAGCGATGCGGCGACGGCTCCCGTCAATCTCACTGCCCCGAACCTGGCGGAAGACGGCAATCCGGTGTTCTCGCCGGACGGCTCGAAATTGGCCTACTTGGCGATGGTCCGGCCGGGTTACGAGTCGGATCGGCGGCGCGCCGTGGTCATGGATTGGAAGACGCGGCGCACGCTTTCGTCGACCGAGGCGTGGGACCGCTCTCCCCACGAGCTTGCGTGGACGAAAGACAGCAAGACGCTGCTGACGACCGCCGACCAGCTGGGGCGCCGTTCGCTCTTCACCATCGCGGCAGACACTGGCCGAGCCACCACACGGATCGACGCGGGAAACAACGAGGAAGCGCACGTCGCTGGCAATCGACTCATCTTCTTGCAGGACTCACTCCGCAACCCGGCGGAAGTCTGGACCGCCGGACTCGATGGAAAAGGAGCTCGTCCGCTCACGCACATCAACGACGCCCGCGTCGCCGCTATCGAATGGGGCGAACCCGAACAGTTCGAGTTCGTGGGCGCGCACGGCGACAAAGTGCGCGCGTGGATCGTCAAACCTGCCGAGATGCGAGCCGGCCGGCGCGTCCCGGTGGCCCTATTGATTCACGGTGGTCCCCAAGGTTCGTTCGGCGACCACTTTCATTATCGGTGGAATCCGCAGGCGTACGCCGGTCGCGGGTATGCGACGATCATGATCGACTTTCACGGATCAACGGGTTACGGAGAAGCGTTTACCGACGCGATTCGCGGCGACTGGGGCGGCGCGCCATTCGAAGATTTGATGAAGGGTCTCGACGCGGCGTTCGGGAAATATCCGGAGCTCGACCGCGATCGCGTCGCCGGCCTCGGGGCATCGTACGGCGGCTACATGATCAACTGGATCAACGGGAAGACCGATCGGTTCAAAGCGCTCGTTTGCCACGACGGCAACTTCGACGAGACGACGGCCTATTACGGCACCGAGGAGCTGTGGTTTCCGGAATGGGAGCATCGCGGCACGCCTTGGGAGAACCCGGAGTCGTATGCCAAGCAAAGCCCGATGTCGCTCGTCCAAAACTGGAAGACGCCCACGCTCGTCATCCAGGGAGGGCGCGACTACCGCGTCGTCGATACCCAGGGCATCTCGACGTTCACCGCGCTCCAGCGGCGCGGCGTGCCTTCGCGATTTCTCTATTTTCCCGAAGCGAACCACTGGGTGCTGAAACCGCTGGATTCCAAGCGTTGGCATCAAGAGGTCCTCGACTGGCTCGATCGCTATACGAAGACCCATTAGCGCCGACGTGGCTTCGTCGCGTTTCTCTACGCCCGTGCTTCGCGCCGACGATGGAAGCATCTTGTGCGACTCGGCGGACATCGTCCGCTATGTGTCCGAGCAATTTGCGCCGCCGGGGCACGATCTCTACGCCGTGACCGAAGCCGCTGAGCTCGAGCGACACTGACGAATGCTCCGGCTGGCGTGTCTCGCAATGTCAATGTGCGGGCTCGCACGACTTGGGAGCACCGGCGGTTCTGCCTCCTCAATACAGCGCGTGGCTCCCGCCGCTCGACGCTGAAGCAGAAGAGGTAGAGGCTCCCCTGAACGCAAATCCCTTCTCACCCACCCCGAAGTGAGAAGCGCATTTCTCGAATCGCTGGCGTGTCGGCTGAGTCGCCCGGAAGAATAGCGTGGTGACGCGTGCGCCCCACGCCTCGAGGGCGTCCACCAACCGGGGGAACTTCAGATGCTTATTTGCTCTTCTTGATCGCCGCGGCGGCATTCGCCTTGGCATTCGCGGCCGCCTTCTTCTGATTCTTGTCGGCTGCGTCTTGTTTCTTGGCTTTGTCTTTGGCCTTCGGAGACTTATCGCCCATGGAGATCACCGCCTGCGGCTGGAGTGTTCGAGGATTGTCAACTGCCCCTAAGAGTATGCTGGTTTGCGCTCAATCTTGCCTCATTTCGTCACGAACAGCGCGCGGAGGGCAATCCTGGGCGACTCCGTCTGAACGGACCGCGCCAAAGGCGCGGAGGAGGGGCGGGCCGCCAGTTGAAGCCGTGCGAGACGCTCTTCGAACGGCCCGAGGGTCCAGCAATCGCCTTCAGGCAGGTGCTCGATGGGCTCGCCGGCTTCGTTGAGTGGACAGATGTCGCGGCACTCGACCGGGTGCCCGTCTCGCTCCTCCATCCACCGGAGGGGAAGGCCCTGGGTCCGGCAGACATACGGGCGCTCGGCGTAGATCCGACATGCGCCCTCTGGGTCGAGGAAGGCGCAGGCACCTTGGGCATGCGGAACCCCCGTGGCGAGCAGCTCGGTGTGGCGACGGCGAATGGGCTCGGCCTCCACGTCGAAGACCGTCAGCCCATCCACGCAACAGGAGCTACAACCCTGCCGGCATTCGAGGCGCGCGGCATGCAGAACATGAAGCCGGCGCGTCTCGCGATCGACCTCGGCGTGCAACGCCACGACGACGGCATCGGGGATCGGTTTTTCCAGAGGACGACCTTTCACGCGCGTAGTGTACGCCGCCGAAGTTGTCCGTCGACCCGCGAACGACCCCACCCAGCATCGCCCCGCCCGCTGTACCCGGTGACCAACTCGAGCTTGCCTCGACACGCGATGACGGCGACCGACCCGCCAGCAACCGCTGAGCGTGGCATTTGGCTCATGTGTTTCGGGCCGACTTGGATACTTGCGCTCGCTGCGGGACCGATGCGATGGCTCGAGGCCACGACCTCGCGCGAGGCGATCGCGCGAAGTTCGAGAGGCGTCGGAAGAAAGATCGTCAGTCAAGCCGAGATCCGAACGTTCGATTTCTACCTGCGCGCACCGGGTGTCGCTCCGAGTCTCTCGGTCGCCGCCGAGCTAATAGGGGCGCGCGTGGCGCGAAACTCGCTCGTACCTTGCGTTCGATGATTGCTTTGAAACGCAACTCGAACGCCGTCGACTGGCGGAGCTAGCCGCGTCTCGACTCAAGGATCGCGCACCGTTCCAAAGAGAACAGTGACGAAGAGAGAACCGTGACGAGCGTCATGAGAAGCCGGGCGAGCGCCAAGGACAATCGAAACACGAAAACGGCTTGCCATGAAGTAAGCGTGCGATCGCCTCGCACGAGGTGGCGGCCACGTCTTGCTTCTCGACGAGGTTGCCGCAGTTGTCGCAGTTCACCGCTGTCGAATACTACCGACTCGGCCAATTGATTGTCGATTGAAGAAATCGCAACGCCTATGCACTTCCATGTGGCGATTTTGCCCCGAGACTTCAGACCAAGCGATCAGAAGGTCGCGATCCGGGAGGCCCCTCTTCTTACTTCTCGTCACCCCGAGGCACAGAACGCGCTCAAACGGCGGGGCCTCAACAGCTTTTCTTTGCGTGCACGAGGAAGCTTTTTCACCGCGCATTCGAGCCGAAGGGCTTCCCCCTGCGACGCGCAGCGCCGCACCGCGCATACAGCGAGCGGTCCCCGCCCGCGTGTGTACCGGGCGCCACGACCGGCATCGTGGGCAGCCATCCTCGCGGCCACATCACGAGCGATCCCGGTGTAGATCGTGCCGTCCGAGCAGCGGGCCATGTAGAGAAACCAGGCTTTTCTAGCCGTCGCCATCGATCAGAAGCTAGCGGAACCTTCGAACGAGTGCCAAAAGGCTTACCGCCGAAATACTGCGACGGCCTTCCGACCATCTTCTCGAGTCGGACGGCAAGTTGCTCGCGCGACGTGGTAGGTCACGTCAAGCAGCTCGAAGATCCGCGAGCGTGGCCATGAGCGTCATCGAACTCAGCGGCGACGGATCAAAGCCGAGACGAACATGGAACGAAGCAGCGCTCTCCGAGAGCGCATGGACGATGAGACCGCGAATGCCGATCGCGTCGGCAGCATTGATCACACGCCGCGCGGCGTCCTGAAACAGAGCCCGACCGATTCCTTTGCCGTGATGCGCCTCTGCAACCGCAAGCCGACCAAGGACGACGACCGGGATCGGGTCGGGCATGTTGCGCCGGAACTTGCCCGGCGCAGTTGCCACAGTGACTGCACTCGAGGCGAGCGCGTAGTACGCGATGACTCGCCCCGATTCACAGGCGACGAAGGTGCGCGACGCGCCGCTCGTCTGGTTGGCGAGCGCTCGGCGTTTGAGCCAGTCATCGAGCGGCGACTCGCCGCAGGAAAATTCGTCGACCCTATGGTGCGCCGCCAAAGGCTGCGGCGCCGAGAACATCAGCCCGCTTTCCAGGGCAACGCTGTTCGCATCGTTCGGCGGAGCCGCTGGTTCGGCTTCGCCGGTGCATCGAGACGAGCAACGAACTCGGCATACGCCTTGGAGCTCACGGAGATCAAAGCGCGGTCGAGCAACGCTTCCTCGGCCGCGCGCCTGGCGGCGTCGAGAATGAAGTCAGTCCGGTTGGTACCGCGCGCCGACGCGGCCCGGTCGATCAGCCCTCGATCTTCGGCGCGAATCCGAATGTTGAGGGTCTCGCGCGGACGCGCTTGTCGCTTGGTGGCCGAGGTCATCTGTAGCTCCGTCTTCGTATCAACCAGAAGACTTTATCACGGCGCAATGACGTTGTCATTACGCTCCTGGGAACACTTGAATTGCGGCACTCTGACTGAGCCTCATGAGCCGATGACCAACGGTTTACAGCACCGTTGCCCGCCGCCACCGAGCACTCGAGTTCTTTTCAACGGATTGTCTTGGGGCACGCAAACCGCCGAGGTTTGAAGGACAAATGGCTCTCACGGTTCGACGCAATGCTGGTGACCGTCAAGGAGTCGTTCATTGGCGTCGCGGTCGGGTCCATCCGGGCCACTGTCGCGCCGCCGAGGCGTCAGAAACTCTGGTTCGAAAAATGGAACATCAGCACGTGCGGCGTCGCGGAAAGCGGATCGGTGACGACGGCGCCGTCGTGTGAGCTCCCGTTGCGGTGAATCAGATCGGCGCCGTCGGGTCCGTAGCCGGTGGCGAACACGGAGATGTGGTTGACGTTGACCAGTCGGTCCGCGATCGTCTGCGCCAACGTTTGCAGCGGTGTCGCGGTGAAGTCCGCCGCATGGACACTGACGTTGTTCACGTAGTCGAACGTGATCGAGCTGCCGGTGTGCCACCCCTCTTGCCACACGCCGTCGGGCAGCGAGGTGAGAGGTTTCTCCAGGTAGAGAACTTGTGACGGCACACCGCCGTCGCCCTGATTGGAAAACACGTTGAGGGCGATCTGGTAGGTCGCATTGCTCATCGAGATCTGCAGGTAGACGTGATCGTTGTCGGGCCTGCACGTCGCCTGGTTGGGGATGATGACCGCCGAGAGATAGCCGTCGAGACGCCCGAAAGCCGTGGTCAATCCCGAGCCGAAGCTGGTCGTGCACGGCTTGCGGTTGGGCGGGCCGTCATCGCCGTTGGCACCTTCGCTCGATGCGTCGGTCGAGGAGGAATCCCGCGCCGCGTCGACCGCGGGGCCGCCCGTTTCGATCCCGGTTCCAGCATCTTTTCCGCTGCCCCCCGCCGATCCGTCGGGCATCGCCGATCCGCCACTGCCCGAAGTGCCGCCGGAGCCGCTCGATCCGCCGGTGCCGGCTGTGCCCGCGGTTCCAGCCGTGCCGCCCGAGCCTCCAGCGGCGCCGCTTCCGGCGGAGCCACCGCCGCCTATGCCTGCGGTGCCCGCCGTGCTGCCGCCCGCTCCCCCCGACGTACCCGCGCCGCCCGTTCCTCCCGAGCCGCTCGATCCGCCAGCCCCGGCGGCGCCGCCGCCACCGCCCGCACCGCCGGTACCACCGGACGTCGAACCACCGGTGCCGCCCGTGCCACCTCGCGTTCCGCCGCTCCCCGAAGTGGAGTCGTCACCGCCACAAGCAGAAGCAAGAAGCAGCAGAACCGCGAACCAGGTCTGACTTCGGTGTATCGCCATCGAGGCTGACTCCCGGGTGTTTAGCCCATGTCCGCGTGCCCACGCGAGGTGCGTGTCATTGCCGCTATGCGGCGCATTCTATTGGCTGAGAGACCTCAATCAAGGCTTTGACGCGCGCGCTGGGCGTTCGTGCAGCGCGAGAAAATTACACGGAGGACGCGGTCACAAGGCGTGACAGGTTGCCCGAAAAACGAACCATAACGGACAGTGAAGGAGTCTTCGGATTGCGGTCGGGCGTTCAAAAGACGATCTCTCTCACGAGATTGTTGTCGACCCTACAACCGTCATTGCGGACACCAAACAGATTGCGGAAGTGTGCCGGCGTCACGCTCTCGCGAGGAGTGGGATGAACTCTGCCGCCCGTGATGTCACGAGACCACGACGGCTCCTCTTTCCACGCTCCACGCGGAGCTCGTGCAGCGCTCCGCGAAGGCGTCGTCGTGCGAGACAATGACCAACGCGCCGGGGTAGGCCGCGAAGGCCGCTTCGAGCCGCTCGATCGAAGGGAGATCCAGGTGATTGGTCGGCTCATCGAGCACGAGGGCCCAGACGTGACGTCCGAGCCCGAGCGCCATGGCAAGCTTGCGCGCTTCGCCGGGGGAGGGGCGGCGAGAGGCGAGCAGCGCGGCCGGATCGACTCCGAGCGCCGCCACGACGGAGAGCACCCGTCCCCGCTCCTCGGGAGGCAGGTCCCGCAGTTGTCCGAGAAGCTGCAGTGTGGCTGGGTCGTCGAGCTCCTGCGGGAGATAGAGGAGGCGTTCGATCGGGATTCGGGCCGCCCGAAGCATCGCGGAGAGCAGGGTCGATTTGCCTGCGCCGTTCACCCCGCGAACGCGGACCCGGTCTTCGCGGCGCAGGGCGATCCTTACGTTGCGAAGGATCGCCGTCGTACCGGCGCACACTTCGGGCGCATCGAGCGTCATCAGCACGGGGTTCGGCGCGCGCTCGTAGCTCACGAAGACGGACCGTCCCAGCGATTTGGACGGACTCCATCCGCTCTGCCGCTCCTCGGCCCGTTCGAGTCGGTCCCGCAGCACCGTGACCGAGCGTCCGAGACGCTTCTCGGCCGACGCCCGACGGAACTTGGCTAGCATGCTCCTGCCGTCGTGATCGCGCGGTCCCTTCGCCTGATGCCGCATGCTCCGCGCCGCGTCCGCGCGTGCGTGCTCGCGGCGCGCTTGGGAGAGCTTCTCCGCGAGGGACCGTTGCTCCTCGCGGCGCGCCGTATGCTCGGTGAGCTGCGAACGTTCCTCCGCCTCCCACGTCGCCTTCGCGTCGGTGTATGCCCCGGGCCACAGTCGGATCGTGCCGCGATCGATGCGCAACGTGCGCTCGGTGAGCGCATCGAGCAGGGCGCGATCATGAGAGACCACGATTCCCAAGCCACCATAGCGGGACAACGCCGCCATCAGCCAGGCGCGCCCCTCCGCGTCGAGATGGTTGGTGGGTTCGTCCAGCATCAGCACGTCAGGCGCTCCGGTGAGGGCTGCGCCGATTTGCCATCGTTTGCGCTCTCCCGGAGACAAGTTGGCCCATCGGACGAGATCCGCGGCCGCGAGTCGCAGCAACCCGCGTAGCTGCTGCGCGGCCCCGCCGTCGTCGCGGGCGAGCACCCGTACGCCTTCGTCGAGCTCATCGACCTCCTGCGAACAGAAAGCCAGACGCGGTTGACGCGGCTCGCGCAAGATCGCTCCGATGCTGGGTGCAAGCTCCCCCGCGAGAAGGCGCAGCAGCGTCGTCTTGCCCGCGCCGTTGGCCCCCACGAGGCCCGTCCAGCCCGGGGCGAGATGAAAAATGGCATCGGTAAACAGCGGCACCGCGTCGCTGTGCCCAAAGCACAGCCGGTGCGCGCGCATCGAGAGAAGCATGGGACCTCCTGATCGGCGGCCGTAACGGCCGCTCGGCAAAAAACGGTTTGCGAGATCAGGAGGAGTGGCGCATGCGGGGTCCGTAAGGACGGACCCAGGGTCTTCCTAGCACGGTCGCGAAAAGGCGCACGTCGGTCCCGCTGCGGCTGCGTGAACCTCCGGGTCCGACCGCCAGCGTCACGCGGGGCGGGGCCGGCCACGATCGCTGTGCTTGCCGCTGGAAATCCAGTGGCGAACGCTACTGATTGATGGGCGCGTTTCGCTCGCAACCTCGCCCGAGAACATCGAGATGGGACGTCGAGGTGACCGACACGATCCGTGCTGTCGGATCTCAAACGACGCCAAGGCGTGCCTTGAGCTCCTCCAGGCGTTCTCGGCTCACGGGAACCCGAATGTTCTCTAGCCCGGCAAGAATGGCGACGTACTTCCGATCACCTTCTTGTTGAAGCTCCGCGACCAGAGCGACGTTGAGGATCGCACCGCGATGAACGCGCATGAACTTGCCTTGATCGAGTCGGTCCATGATCCGGTCCAGCGATTCTTCCAAGAGCAGCTCGCGGCCATCGACCAGAATCGTCGCGTAGTGATCCTGCGCAAGAACTGCCGCGACGCGGTTCGTTTCAAAGACCACATACTTTGCACCCGAGCGGATCGCCATCCGCAGGCTTCGACCTGCCATTTGCGCAACGACCGCCCTCGCGAGGTCCGCTCCACTTGCGCGCCGCGCTCGTGCGCGCGTCAAGGCGATGTTCAGGCGATCTTTGGCGATCGGCTTGAGAAGATAGTCCACCGCCGCGAGTTCAAATGCGCGGATCGCGTGCGCGTCGTATGCAGTGGCAAAAATCACCGCAGGACCCGGCTTCGCAATGGATGCGGCGACCTCTAGGCCGTCCATCTCCGGCATCTGGATGTCGAGAAAAACGAGGTCGGGTTTCAGGTCCTCGATCTTCTGAACGGCGTCGAGCCCGTTCTCCGCTTCCCCGACACACTCCACGTCGGGATGATCGCGAAGAAGACGACGAAGGCGACCCCGTGCGGGGGGCTCGTCGTCGACCAGAATGGCGCGAATCATTGGCCTACGCTTCCCCGCCGATGGTGAGGGCAATGAGCGCCCGTGTGCCTCCCTCGTCGCGTTTCATGACCTCGACCCTCGCGCCCGACCCGTAGGCGAGCGCGAGCCGCGCTCGGCAATTCGCGATTCCCTTCCCGGTCCCCGTTGTCGTCGAATGGCCAAACCCAATGCCATCATCCTCGACAATCATCGTGAGCTGATTCTTGCGGATGGCAATGTCGATGCGCACGGTACCCCCGCGCGCTCTCGTCGAAAAGCCGTGCTGTACGGCATTTTCGACGAAAGGTTGAAGGATGAGAACGGGAACGCGAACCGTGTCGGTGCGGATAGTGGATTCTACATCGATGGCATACTTGAGGCGGTCGCCGAACCTTGCATGCTCGACTTGGAGGTACGCGTCGCAAAGCCGAAGCTCGTCCGCGAGGGAATGGGTGGACGATCCTGACGACTTCAAGATTCCGCGATAAAGGTCCGCGAGTTGAAGAACGACTCCCTCGGCTCGGTCGGGATCTCGGTGAACGAGCGACGCAATGGTGTTCAGCGCGTTGAAGAGCAAGTGAGGATTCATCTCGGCCGTAAGAGCAGATAGCCGCGCTTGAAGCTCCCGATTTTCAAGCTCGCGAATCTTCGCCTCGGCTGCGTGAGCGGCATCTCGCGCCTCGATGCGACTCCGTTGGAGAAAGAACACGGCTGCTATCACGAATCCGACGCCGATCCCGACGCGGTAGGAACCGAAGCTGGGTGATCCCCAGTCCCTACCCAACGCGTGCGCGACGTACCCTCCGACGGCGAAGCCGAGCGGTAGCGAGAGGGGCAGGATCGCGGCAGCAAGGAGGAAGCTGGACCCGATGCTACATGCGCGAGACGGCCGCCCTCGAAGTCGGTGGTAGGTTCGTTCGAGACGCCGAAGGATGTAAACGCCCGCGAAGCATTGGAGCGCCGCCACCTCGGAGATGGCCGTCCCGATGAGCCACCTTCGGCCAAAATCGTGCGTACCACCCAACACGACGTTGAAGGCACCCGCGATGAGAGGGTTGTAGAACACCAAGCTGGCGACGAAGGTTTCCCGCGCCGACTTGGGTCGAATGAGCGCCTTCAACGTGTTTTTCATGGCCGCGATCGGGATCGTATCGGTAGCAGCGATCAGGGCTTCTTCGACAGAGTTTGCTGGAAGAACCGAACGGCCTTCCCGCTGTCGAGCTCCGTGATCAGGACACGAAGCTTGTCGGCGCCGTCCTTGGCGATGGTGGTGGCGAACGCATGTCCATCGGTGCGCTGCTCGTACGATTGGCAAATCCCGTTTGCGAAGCAGTGCCCGCCACCGGCGCCATTGTTCGAGACGAGCTTGAATCCGCTCTGGCCGTGGTCTTCGAATTCCTGCCAGAAGACGATTTCTTGCCCATTCGCCAAGGTCACCTTGCCATCGGCGCGAACTTTCGCGGTGCCGATGGTCCTCCGGGTAAGCGAGACGGTAAAGGCGCCGAGATCCTTTCCTGAGACCTCGGTGGCCGAGCCCGAGCCCTCCCACGTTCCGAGGCAGTCGGAGATGCCAGCGCGCGCCGGCACCGAAGCGAGTCCGATGAGGGAGAGGGCGGCGGTGACAATGAATGTTCTGTTGACCATGGTCTTGTTCCTTTCAATGGGATGGCGGGCCTTCGTGCCGCACCGTTCCAAGGGTTTGTATGGCACCCCAAACGGGCCGGTCTCGCCCGATCCTCCAGGTTACCGGTTCGGGTTCTCGAGTCGCCGAGAACAGGAACCGAGCCGCAGAAATCGGTCTGTCATTCTCTCGGGATCGCGTTGTGCGTGAGCCGTGGACGTGGCTTGAGCCTCACGAGCAACGTGCGCTCCTCGATTGCGGCGAGATCCCGATTGAGGACCGTTTGCTGATCCGCCGGACGCCATTGTTCGGCATCGCACTTGAAGCCACCGAGGAGTGGCTCCCGATCTCAAGAAACGGAAGAACCCCCACGGGCTCATGTGGCCGCTCCCCAGTGGCGCTCGACGAGGAAAAGGCAAATGATCGAGGTGCGCGACATGCTGGGCCACCGGAGCGTGACCACGACCGAGCGCTACGCCCACCTCTCCGAGAGTGCCTTGCAGCTTGAGGCGATCGGGCAGGATCGCGAGACCGGTTGGGCTGAAGCGGTTCGAGCCCTGGCGGCTATCGCGAAGCGCGGGTCCGAACCCGAGCGTGGCGAGTGTCTTGGATGCGGCTAGGCGACCACCGCCCGTGCTTCCCGCCCGGATCCGTACGATCTGCCCCTACCGCAACTAGGTTCCCTAGGTGGTCGATGCGATCCGCGGAAGGACGGTCCTCCGTGCTCGCATTCTCGCTCCGCTCATGCGACAGGGGTCTCATGAAACTTCGATGGGCTATTCTTGTTGCTGCCGGGTGCAGTCGCAGTGCGCCGCCAGCGCCTCCTCCGCCCCCCCCGCAGCCGCTAGCTTCTCCCGTGGCGACGGCGTCCCAGGAAGTGCCGATCGCGAGCTCGCGCGCCAGCGAGTCGGCGAGTCCCCGCCAACTGACGAGCAAACCGCTTCCGCTCCCCGGCGCGGATGGTCCCGCATTTCTCGACTACATCGCCTACGAACACGCGAATGCGCGTGTTTGGGTGCCCGTAGGCAGCACGGGCAGCGTCGACGTGCTCGACGTGAAGAGCGGCACGTTCAAACGCGTCGACGGGTTCAAGACCGAGGTTCGCGAAGTGAATGGCAAGAAGCGAACGTACGGTCCGAGCGCCGCCGCCGTGGGCGACGGGACGGTCTATGTCGGCAATCGCGCAACGAGCGAGGTGTGCCCGGTCGACGCGCGGACGTTGAAACTGGGCAAATGCCTCAAACTCACGACGCCGACCGATGGCGTCGCCTACGTAGCCTCGGCAAAAGAGGTCTGGGTGACGACGCCAAAGGACCAAACGCTGACCGTACTCGACGCATCGAAGCCGAATGCGCTCGCGACCAAGACGACGATCAAGACCGAGGGATCGCCGGAGGGGTACGCGGTCGACGAAGCGCGCGGGTTATTTTTCACGAATCTCGAGGACAAAGGGCCGACGCTCGTGATCGACGTGAAGACGCACAAGGTGAAAGCGAGTTGGAATGCGAATTGCGGCAGCGACGGGCCGCGCGGTATCGCTTTCGATCCCGATCATAACTTCCTCGTCGTCGCTTGCACCGACCATGTGCAAGTCCTCGACGCGGGACATTACGGCGCTTTGCTCGGCAAGCTCGACATCGGCGCGGGCATTGACAACATCGATCTCGCGGATGGCAAGGTCTATGCGGCCGCGGGTAAGGCCGCCACACTCACTGTCGCCAAACTGGACAGCAATGGCGTCCTCACGGTGATGGCGGCGGGCGCGACTTCCGAGGGCGCGCGCAATGCGGTCGCCGATGCGGACGGCAACGTCTACGTCGCCGACTCCCAAGCGGCGCGGCTACTCGTTTTCCCGCCGGCGGCCGCGAAATAGCGTCGCACCGGCGTTCGCGCCGACCTGATGGCGGTAAGTTCCGACTACGGGTAACGTCCTTCGAGTGCGGGTGCTTCTCATTGAAGATGATCGACGTGTGGCCGAAGTGGTCGCGCACACGCTTCGGCCCTTCGGCCACGCGGTCGTCAGCCATGGGAGTCATCGGGCAGCCGTGGTCGCGATCGCCGATGCTTCCTTCGATCTAGCGATTCTCGACATCGCTTTGCCGGATGGAACCGGGCTCGATTTGTGTCGCATGTTCCGCGCGCAAGGTTTGGTTTTTCCGATTCTCATGCTGACAGCGCGCTCGGGCGTGGCCGAAAGGGTGGCGGGGCTCGACGCGGGAGCCGACGACTACCTCGGCAAGCCCTTCGCCCCGGCAGAGCTTGCGGCGCGCGTTCGGGCGCTCGGGCGGCGTGGCCCGCGTTGGACGGAGTCGGTTCGCGCGTTCGGAGATTTGCGGCTCGATCGCGATCGAAGGATCGTCAGCCGAAACGACGCGCGCATCCCCCTGACGCCGCGCGAATTCGAGGTCGTTGCGCTTCTCGCTTGGCGAGATGGACGGGTCGTCTCCAAGGACGAGGTGCTCGAGATCGTGTGGGGGGAAGTAACGGACGGCGCGGCCGCGAGCCTCGAAGTCGTCATCGCTCGGCTCCGGCGCAAGCTGGACGACCGAAAAACGCCGAGCTTCATTCGCACGGTGCGTCAGGTCGGCTACGCATGGGAACCTCTACGCTCGAAGCACGCCTGAGAGCGCGACTCATCGTCGTGCTCGCACCGATGCTCGGCATCGTCGCGAGCGCCGCCGTGCTTGGCACGGCCCGCGCGCTCGATGGCGCCGACGACGACCGCGCGCGGGCCACCGCGCGCAGCGTTGCAGAATCAGTTCGGGTCGAGCGCGCCGAAGGCGATTCGTTCGCGGACGCGACGCGAGAAGCGACGTCGTTGTTCGATCCCAAGCAGATCCGCGTCCTCATCGATGCGAACAATGAGGCGGGACCGCTCGGCTCTCTCAGCGTCGGCGAATGCAAATCCCTGATCTTGGAAAATGGAATGCCATGGCGCGCCTGTGCGCTTGACTTGGATGGTCTCCGGGTGACGGCAGCGATCCCGACCGATGCGGATCGAAGGGCGCTGCGTTCTCTCATGGAGTGGATGCTGGGGACGGTCGGTCTCGCTCTGATCGGTTCGCTCCTTTCGATCCGAGTCGCGTTGCGCGCTCCGCTACGGTCTTTGGCCGAGCTCGTGGATTGGGTCGAGCGCGTGCCGTCGGGAGCGCAGCTCGGTCCGCCGCGCGATGCCACCATCGAGATTGCGAAGCTCGCACAATCGTTCGAAGGCCTCGTCGCGGAGCTCACGGAAGCACTCGCGCGCGAAAAGGCCAATAGCGCTCACATCGCGCACGAGCTTCGAACCCCGCTTACGGCGATTGTCGCCGAGCTTGCCGTCATGACGCCGAGCGCGGCGGTGTCGCGCCTTCGCGAGGATGCGTCCCGCCTTTCGCGCGTGATCGACACCATTTTGCTGTTGTCGGAGCCGCGATCGACGAAGCGGGCCGACGTCGTGGTGAACGTGGCCGATCTGGCGCGCAAGCTCGGGCAGGACGTGGCGCCCGTCGACGCACCGGACGAAGCGCTCGTCTATGCGGATCCGCACCTTCTCGAGCTCGCTATCTTCAATCTGCTCGAAAATGCCACGAAGTATGCGGCAGGTACCCCGATCCGCGTACGCGTTGCTCGTGAGTCGGACGCCGTCCGCGTGAGCGTCGTCGACGGCGGTCCTGGCCTTGCCGTCGAGGTTCGCGACCGCGTCTTCGACCGATATTGGCGGGAGGCCAGCGACGGACCGGGGCGCGGCCTCGGGCTGGCGTTGGTTCGAGCAGTCGCGGAGCGGCACGGAGGAACGGCGAGCGCCCGTGCCGCCGAAGGGCAGCACGGCGCCGACGTCGGCTTTTCGGTGGGTCCGCTTCTCGGTTGGCATCGTTAAGCTTCCGTTAAGCTCCTTCGGGTAGGCTCCACCGCATGTTTGAGCGGCGGTCGTGGGCGCTCGTTCTGGCCCTAGGCGCTTTGGCGTCCAACTCCTTTGCGCAGGCGGACTTGGCGATCACCTACGATGACGCACTGGCCCGCGCTCGTGCGCGTTCCCCCGATCTCGCCGCCGCGCGAGCGAGAGAAGGCGTCGCCAACGCAGAGATTGGAGTCGCCGGTCTGCCTCCCAACCCGACGGTGTTTGCCGGTACGGACACCCAAGCGTCGAAGATCAATGCGACCATCAGCGTCCCTCTCGTCATCTTCGGTCAGCGGGGTGCTGCCGAAGACGCCAGCCGAGCGGAACTCGTGACGGTAAAGATCGAATCAGAGGTGACCTGGAACGATGTTCGCGCGTCGACGGCGCGCGCGTTCGTCGGCCTCTGGCTCGCCGAAAAAACGGCGACGGTTCGCGACCAATCGGCGAAGCTGGTCAAAAAATTGGAGGACGCCGTGATGGGTCGCATCGCCGTCGGCTCTGCGCCCGAGATCGAGGGGCTGAGAGTTCGGTCCGAGCGTCTCAAGGCCGACGCTGACGCCGAGGAGGCGCGATGGCGCGTGGCCGGAGCGGGAGGCGAGCTCGGACGCTGGATCGGCGCGACCGCCGATACGACTTTTCGCACCGTCGGTCAGCCGCGCGCGCCCGAACCGCTTCCGTCACTGGCCTCGCTGACCGGCGATTTGGGCGCAGTCCCCACCGTCCGGCGCGAGATGGCGGACGCGCGCGCGGCGGCGGCACGGGCACATCGCGAGCGCGCGCTCGTTCGGCCTGGGCTGACGCTCGACCTCGGTTTCGATGCGCTGGATCCTACGCTTCCCGCTACGAACTACCGAGCGCAGCTCGGTGTGGACGTGCCCCTCTTCCATCAGCGCGGGCCTCTCATCGAGCGAGAAATCATGGCCGAACGCGCGGCGCGCGCGCGCGCCGATGCCGGGCGTGCGCACGCCGCGGCCGACTTGCTCGTCGCGTACCGCGCTCTCGAAGCGACGGCGGCGCGCACGCGCGCCCTCGAAGAGGGTGTGGTTCCCGCGGCCGACGCGGCGGCGAACGCGACGCAAGAATCATATGCCTTGGGGCGCGCGCCGCTCCTCATGGTGCTCGACGCGGAACGCGCCCGACTCGATGCACACCTCTCGGCGATCGAAGCACGGGCCGCACGCGCTCTCGCTTGGATCGATGTCGAGCACGCTCTGGGAACGCCATGAGTGCCTTGAGATGTTCCCTGGGCGGGGTTTGTCTAACGGCCCTTTTCGGTTGCCACGCCCAGACGGCGAAGGAAGAAGAGAGCCCGAAGGTGGCCGTCCACTGCGTGACGCCGCAATTGGGCGCGCTCGATGAGACCATCGCGTTGCGCGGGCGTTTGGCGGCGCCCCCCGGAGGGGATCTGCCGGTCGCGTCCCAAGTGCCCGGACGCATCGTCCAGGTCGACGTGCGCGAAGGGCAGCGCGTTTCCAAGGGCGATCTCGTGGCCCGCGTGGACGAAGCATCGTCGCGTGACGCCGTCCGACAAGCGGAAGCCGCGATCGCGCAAGCAGAGGCCTCCGAGATCAACGCCCGCGCAACCCTAGAACGGGTGACGGCGCTCGTGACCAAGGGAATTGCTGCGAAGCAGGAGCTCGACGATGCGCGTGCGCACGAGGACTCCGCGCGTGCGACGGTGGCCGCAGCGGAAGCCTCCGGCGATTTGGCGCGACGCACGCTGGGCCGCGTTCTCATCCATTCGAGCTTCGACGGCGTGGTGACGCGTCTCTGGCGGGGGCCGGGTGCGATCGTCGACGGGACCGCCGCGACTCCCATCATTCAATTGGCGGCCGCTCATGCCGTCGAATTCGTCGCCGATGCGATCGATCGCGATCTCGCCGAGATCGCCGAAGGGCAGCCGGCAAAGGTCGAACTTTCGATGGGAGGGCCGGCGGTCACGGGAACCGTGCGAGCGCGATCCTCGGCGCTCGACGTAGTGACGGGCCTCGGCGTCGTGCGCATTGCAATCGACAAACCCGAAGCGACCTTTCCGATCGGCGCTTTTGGCCGCGCCGTGGTTACGACGCGTCATCGCGACGCGGTCGCTCTGCTTCCGACGACGGCGCTTCGAGGTGCGGTGAGCGACGGCGCCGAGCTCGTGCTTTGCAAGGATGGCAAAGCAGAGCTTCGAGAAGTGAAGATCGGATGGCGCGACGAGAAGCGCTTCGAGCCCATCGAGGGCGTCGGAAGTGGCGACCGCATCGCCATCGATCACGTGCTCGGCCTCGACGACGGCACGGAGCTGGTGGAAGCGAAATGAAGGTGCTCGCGTTCATCCGACGACATGCGATGGTCGTCTGGCTCGCGACCGGGTTTCTAGTCCTGCTCGGAGTTCGTTCCGCGTACACGATGCCGAGCGGGATTTACCCGGAAGTCGAGTTTCCTCGAATCGTCGTGGTCGCACGCACCGGCGGTGCGCCTCCGGATGTTTTTTTGACGAACGTCGTGAGGCCGCTCGAACAAAGGCTTTCGGTCGTGCTCGGCCTGCAGCGTCTGCGCTCCAAGACGATTCGCGGAGCAACGGAGCTTTCGCTTCAATTTGCGCCCAACACCGACATGTGGCGCGCGTTGCAAATGGTCGAATCGCGCGTAGCCGAAATTCGACCAGAGCTGCCGTCGGACACCGAGATCATGGTGGAACGCGTCACGACCGGCTCGTTCCCGGTGGTCACGTTCAATGTCGCCGGTGCCGTCGATCCGCGCGAGCTGCGCGAGTTCGCCGAATTCGTGGTCCGGCCATCGCTCGCCAACGTCGTTGGTGTAGGACGCATCGAAGTGCTCGGCGGCGACGTCCGCGAGGTCGAGGTCGTTTTGCGCCCGGAGGCGACGAGCGCGCTTCATCTCACCCCGAGCGACATCGCCGACAAGCTGAAAACCGCTACAGGGCTCAGCGCCGTCGGTCGCGTCGACCGCGATCGACAGCTCGTCACCGTAGTGGCCGATGCACAGCCCAAGACTATCGGGGAGATCGCCGAGATTCCGATCGCGACCACGACATCCGGCGGCGTGATCGTGCTTGGCAACATCGCCGAGGTCGTCGATGGGGCGGAGGACCGCCTGGTTCGAATCGGCGGCCCGCTCGGCGAGACCGTCGTCATCAGCGTCGCGCGTTTGCCCGGTGCGAGCACCACCGACGTCGTCGATTCGGCCATCGCGGCAACCCGAGCGCTCGCTCCGTCGCTTCCACAAGGCGTCACCATTCGTCCGGTTTACGACCAGGCGAGCCTGGTGCGCGAATCGATGGCCAGCGTTCGCGACGCGATCCTGATCGGCGTCGCCCTTTGTGCTGCCGTCATCTCGATCTTCCTTCGGGATCTGCGCGCCGGTCTCATCGCCGCTCTTACGATACCGATCACCTTGGCTATCAGCTTCGCGGCCATGAAGATCGCGCACCAAACGCTGAATCTGATGTCGCTCGGCGGAATGGCCGTTGCCATCGGCCTCGTCGTGGATGACGCGATTGTCGTTGTCGAAGCCATCGCCCGCCACCGCGATCGCGGGTCGGACGCGGCGACCGCGGCTCGGGAGGGCGCGCGCGAGCTGGCTCCGGCCATCATCGGAACGACGCTCACGACGGTCGTGGTCTTCGTTCCGCTCGCTTTCTTGGAGGGGATCGTGGGCGATTTCTTCCGGGCGCTCGCGTTCACCCTCACGGCAGCCGTTTGCATTTCGCTCGCGGTCGCGCTCGGTCTCGTACCGCTCGCGGCCGGATTTACATTTTCGCCGTCACGATCGCTGCCATCGACGCGCGCCGAGGCAATCTACGACAAGATGGTGCGGGCGTTCATGCGACATCCGCTCGCCGCTGCGCTGGCGCTCGTGGCGATCCTCGCCTCTACTTTTTTGATCGTGCCGTACATCGGCACGGGCTTCTTGCCGCCGATGGACGAGGGGGCCTTCGTACTCGACTACTTTTTGCCGGCGGGCACGTCGCTGACGACCACAGAGCAGATGGCTCGCCGGTTGGAAAATGTGCTCAAGGAAACCCCGGAAGTGCTCACGTTCTCCCGGCGTACCGGCGCGGAGCTTGGCCCCGCGGCGGCGACACAGCTGAATCGCGGCGATATCATGGTTCGCTTGAAGCCTCGCGGAGAGCGCCCTCGCTCCGGAGAAAGCGTCATCGCGGATCTGCGGGAGCGATTCGCGGAACAGACGCCCGAGGTTCGCATCGAATTCGTGCAGGTGCTGCAGGACGTTCTGAACGACTTGTCCGGCAGCCCGCGGCCCATCGAAGTGAAACTGTTTGGCCCCGACTATGCAAAACTGCACGAGATCGGCGCATCGTTGGCCGCAAAACTGAAGGGTGTCGCCGGGCTCGTCGACTTGTATGACGGCCACGAGCGTGACACCCCGGAGCTTCGATTCACCCCGCGGCGCGACACTCTGGCGCGATTTGGAACGACGCCCGACGATGCTAGCAACCAATTGCAGACGGCGCTTCTTGGGACGCGCGTAGGTACGATTCGCCGCTATGACCGGCTGGTCGGCATTCGTGTTCGCTATCCGAACCCCTATCGTTTCGACACCGAGCGGGTGCTCGATCTTCCGTTCACGGCCGGCGAGCATGCGACGACGTTCGCGGCGGTGATGGCGCCGACGACCGACGTGACGGCCTCCCTTTTGATGCACGAGGCGCTGCAGCCAATGGTCGACGTGACTGCCGATCACGAGCAAAGGGACCTGGGAAGCGTCGTCGCCGACGTGGAAGCGATCGTCCAGAAACAGCCGATGCCTCCGGCGTATCGCGCCGTCATCGGAGGACAAATCGAAGGGCAGCGCGCCACGGTGCGCGATCTGGTCACCGTCGCCGCGGTCGCGGTTCTTCTCGTTCTCGTCGTTCTGTCCGGACAATTTCACCGGATCCGGTTGGCCGCTCTCGTCATTGGAACGATTCCCACCGCCATCGTCGGCGCGCTCGTCGCGCTCGTGACGACGAGAACGCCGCTGAACGCGTCTTCGCTCATGGGATGCGTGCTCCTCGTCGGTTTGGTGGTGAAGAACGGTGTTCTGCTCCTCGAAGAGGCAGAGCGCCTTTTCGATTCCGGCGCGACCGGGATCGAAGCCGTTGCGCGTGCGAGCGAACGCCGGCTCCGCCCCATCGTCATGACGACCGTCGCGACGATTGCCGGTTTGGCGCCGCTCGCCCTCGGGATTGGCGCCGGCGCGGAGCTGCAACGGCCTCTCGCGATTGCCGTCATTGGCGGACTTCTCACGTCGACCGTCGCGACCTTGGGATTTCTCCCTCCCTTCGCGGCGCTCGCTCTGCGAGGTCGGGTAGGCGCCGATCACACCGCAGGACGCGCATGACCGAATCCTCTTTGATTACGGCGCCCCCGAGACGACTCGAACGTCCGGCCAACGGTTTAGGAAACCGCTGCTCTATCCACTGAGCTACGGGGGCAGTGCTCTATTCTGTGTATTTTAAGTCACTTAGGCGCTGGCAACCTCGCTTTTTCGTTGTGGGCGCTGGGAACGTTACCAGCAGGTTTACCAGCAGAGTTGGGAATTTTCTCGTCCATCTGGGGCGCGTGCATGGGAGCCATCGCCGACTTAGCGGCGATCTTTCGATGAAGCAAGCCGTCCCGGAGCACGCGGCTTTGCTCTGTCAGGCCACAGAAGGACCATGAGACGCAAAGTCGATTCGTCGCTCATTCCCGTCGTGCCCCTTCCGTCGAGCAGCTTCGTGTCGATCGAGATCAGGTGCCTCCAGGGGTCCGTCAGTGCCCAAGCCTTTCCTGACGGGCTCACCGCCGCGATGTCGTCCACGCCGAGGATGATGAAGTTGCCTGCGTCCATTCGCTCGACCCCGAAGGCGACGTCGATCTTGGGGGCGATGGACGGGTCAGCATTCCAGACCTCGGCCCCTGCGATGATCTCCTCCTGGTCAGGAGTGAACGTTCCCTTCAACACGTAAAGCACGTGAGAGCTCGGCTGACACGCCGTTGCCAACATGGTTGCGAACACCATCGAAAACACTTGTCTGCGCCACATAGATCAAAACTAATTGGCGCGTCACGGCATTTACCGGCTTCTGTGCAGACCAAACCATCCTTTGTCTTCAACGAAACACATCACCAGATCACGTGAGTAAAGTAACTTACTGGGGTGCTGTGAAATCTAACGCACGCTGTTAAATATCACATTTCACCGTGAAACTTGAGTTACTGGTAAACGAATAAAGTAAGTTAAGCCGACATCGCTCGTAAACATTACCCGAAGGTCCTAGGACCAATGGCGACCGACGAAATCTCTTGACGCTTGCCATCCTCGCTGGAAGCATCGTCCCGTGTAAGCGAGAAATCCCGTTGCCCCTATTTAGCTTCATGAACGAACACGACCCACAGATCGCTCTCCTCACGGAGCGGATTGAACGCCTCACCTCCCAACTGGAGACGAACAACGAGAAGCTCGATCGGGTGCTGGACCCGGAGGTCGGCGTATACGCGAAGGGCGCTGCGCTCGAAAACAGAGTCGCCACAATCGAACGCGAACTGCGGTACGGAAAGTGGCTGATCGGCGTCCTGATCGTCCAGGCGATCGCTTACGCTCGTGACCTGATCGCCAAGCTGTTGAACTAGCCGTCACGTCTTCTGGGTGATCGTCGTACCAGTCCCTTGTATCCGAGTCCCGTTTTCCACAACAAACTGCACGATCTTTTCGGCGGCAATCTGATGACGCGAGATCGTGACTGCCTCTTCCCCATCGTCTGGAAAGGAACTCTGGACTTCCTCCACCTCGAGCGTTGCAGTTGTCTCTCTGGCAACTCCTATGAAGATGAGACGGTAGTACGTCCTCGCCTCACGGTCACCCCGGTGCCCGTGTTCCGTGTAAAGTTCATAGAGCTCGACGCTTCGTTTCTCTGTCATGCAAAGAATGCTAGCAGCGTCCGATTCCGTCGGTGCGGACCTAGCAAAAATCGGGACTGTCACTTCGCAAATCGTCACGCTCTTGTCGACTTGACGTCGTCGGCGTTACGATCGCCGAATGGCCGAGACCATCTACCGCACGTTCATCAGCTCGACAAAGGATGACCTGATCCGGGAGCGTCTGGCAGTGCACGAGGCTGTGATCGATTGCGAGTGTTTCCCTGCGGCGATGGAACAATTCGTTGCCTCGCATGACGACCAGTGGACGTACATCACACGAGAAATCGCGCGGTGCGATTTCTACATCGTGATCGTCGGCGGACGATACGGATCGTGCATAAGACTGGGTCCAAGCGCGGGTACCAGCTATACCGAAGCCGAATACGACCATGCAGTGGAACGGGGGCTCTATGTGATGGGCTTCATCAAGAAGAACCCATCACCACCGGCAGGTTCATCTGGTTTCAAGGAAGATATGCCTGATGCTGCAAAGCGCATTGCGAGTTTCAAGGAAAAGGTTGGAAGTAGGATGTGCTCAATGTTCAGCGATGAAATCGATCTGTACAAGTCGGTCACCAAGGCCATCAACTTCGCCAAAGGCTCCGGCAAGGCGCTCGGCTACGTTCGACCGAAGGAAATCAGTAACAACGGTCTGGGCGCCGGCACTCCAATTTCACCTAGTCGATTTCCGACTGCCGAGAAGGCGTTTCGGCGAGTAACTCTCCGGCCCGCCAAGGCGATCCATGAGGTAGACGACATAGATCGATTGGAACGCGACCTTGGTTGGTCACGAAAAACGATCGTTTTCGAAGTCAGCACTGTTGTTCGTAACAAGCTTACCGGAGCCAAATTTCCGAGGATCTACCATCCGGACATGACCTGGAAAGACGCATTCTTGATGATCGCGATGCTCTGCGCAAAGGAACCAACGTCAGAGGAGATCATGATGGCCGGCGTTGGGAGACGCATCCTTCGACCGTTCGTACCAGTCGAACCGTTTGCAAATACAAAGAATGCAATCGTGCCATCGTCATTCTATCAGCTCAAGGGCCTGTTGCTCGGCCTCGGACTTGTCTCCTTTCACGTCGATAAGTGGCGCCTCACCGACCTCGGCGTCGAAATGTACGACAGGTTCAAGGGCTCCGCATGATTCTACATCTTCATGGCTCCCCCTCGAATGCGCAGCGGTTCGCCAACTCGTCTGCGCGCTCGTTCTATCTGTTTCCGTTGTGGTCCTTCACCCACGCGAACGTCGGTCACGTCTTGAACCTGGCAATCGTCTCCCTGATCGCATGATCAGCTCGACGTTCTTCTTCAGCTTGTCCTTTTGAAACTGCTCCGATCGCGAGCTACGAGTCGCTGAAGAAGGTGACCGCGTCGTTTTCCGGGTCGCAGCTTCGAAGCGCGATGTCGATGCGGGTGAGCTCGGCGACGACGACGTGGTAGACCGATGCCCTCCTAAACGGGAGAGCCTGGCGAGCACACCCGTTTGGCCCTACCGAAACCGACGAGTGAGCTCTCTTCAGCATTCCCGCGCGTGACGAGACGCCCACTCCACGACTCAGTGCGCAGTGATGCTAGTCACTGCCCTTACTGCCCTCACTGGGGGCGTGCCACGCCATCGCCGCCGCTCGTAGCTGCATAGTGCCGTGGGCTCGTGCCAAGTTAGCGCAATCGCTTTCACCACGGCCTCGTACAACGGCTCCAGATCAAAGCCTATCCCCAGGTACGCTTCGTCGAGCCGCCCTTCAGGCCCGTGACCGGCAAGCTCACTTCGGATTTCTCGCGACACGCGAGCTTTGGTCAGCCACGTGAGAAACGACCGGCGGGACGCATGCATTGTGATCGAGTGCCCTTCAACCTCAGTCGCGCAACCGGCACGCTGAAGGTCTTTCCGCAAGTAGTCAGAGCTACGCGGTCGCACGAATCTCCCCGAGCGCACGCCCGGAAATACCGGATCGTCAATCTCTGGAGGTCGACCAAAGTACTGTACCCAACCTAGTGTCCGCTTCACCGAGCCGTATAGCCGATGGCGGTCGGCGGTATCACCTTGCTCGGCGTGATGGCCACCAACTCAGCGCGTCGACGGCTGCTCTTCGGGCGTCGCGCCCGTGTCGAGAGGGTCCACCGGGATCGCGATCCATCCGATCTCTTTTTCCAGCTCGGCCGCATCGAGGCGAGCTCGCGTTCTTGCCCAGAAGAGCGGCGCGAGTTCGAGCATGCGGTCCTCGGGCCAGAGCGGGACGAGTCGAATGAGGCAGCGCAGGTACTCTTCGGGATCGAGCCCGTGGAGACGCGCCGACGCGACGAGCGAGAAGAGTGCGGCGGTGCTCTTGGCGTGGTCGTCGCTACCGCAGAAGAGCCATGCTTTTCGTCCGAGCGCCACGGCCTTGATCGCGCGCTCTGCGCCGTTATTGGTAAGCAGGTCCCGCCGCTAGTTTTGGCGCTGGGCCCACTCTCTCCATGCTGGACGCGACGGCGCCATGACGGCACCATCGTCCGCATGCCGGCCCCTTTCGGACTATCGATCAGCGGCGACGAAATCAACAACTGGGCGAATCGAATCGAAGCTGCGGGTGCGCTGCCGCAGGTTATTCGTCGCCTCATTCTTGCAACGGTGCCGGTCGACGCCATCAGCTTCCGCTCGGACGGAGGCACCCGCTACGGGGATTGGGACGGCTTCGTCGTCGCAGGCGACACGGGTGCGCCGTTCGTTCCAGCGAATGCGTCCTTTTGGGAGCTCTCGACAATGAGTTCGACCAAACGCAAGCTCAACGCCGACTACGCGAAGCGTTCGGCGGAGAAGCATGCGATCCCCACCACCGCGGCGACATACGTCGCGGCAACTGCGCGGCGCTTCGCTGGAACGGCGGAGTGGGCGCGCGAGAAATGCGCCACGGGGCGGTGGGCGGACGTACGCTGTTACGATGCGGATGACCTCGCGACGTGGTTCGAGACGGCGCCAGCAGTCGCGGCATGGTTCGCGGCGGCGCAGCTCAACCATCCCACGGAAGCTCTATCGAGCGTTCCGGAATACCTCCAGGAATGGGCGAATGTAGCTGTGCCGCCGTTGCCCATACGCCTGCACCTGCTCGGAAGCGAGCGCGAAGCGTCGGTGCAACGCATTCGCGACTGGGTGAACGGTCCCGCCGCTATGCTTACCCTTCGTGCCGAAACTCTGGAGGTAGGACGGCAATTCGTGGCTGCCGCGCTGACGGTCCTGCCCGAAGCCGAAAGCGTCCTCGCCCGAGCACTCGTCGTTCACACGGAGGCTGCACTTCGATGGGCACTCCGCCAGCGCGCTGCACCACCCCTCATCATCATTCCCACCTTTGACGCCGTGCGAATCGCGTCAACGAATCACCATGTGTTGCTAGCTCTCGGTCCGGCGGGCGCAGGGACCGCACGCGTGGTCCTCGGTGCCGTACCGTACCGACTGATGGAACCAGAACTATCGGCCGCGGGGTTCGGGCAGGTCGACCGGGTTGCTCGAGAATCGCGAGGGTCCCTTTCCGCCCTCGCTCGGCTCTGTGGTGCTCGAGCCCCGAGCGAGCCAGCGTGGGCCCGCAATCCATCGCGCACCGTTCTTTCTTTCCTCCTTGTTGGCGCTTGGAGCCCTCAGAACAAGGCCGACAGCGCGACGCTGGCGGCGTTCACGCAAAGCTCCCTTACCGAGCTCGAAACGTTATGCGCGGAGTTAAGCGTGCGGCCGGAAACTCCGATTCGTCTTCACCAAGGGCGCTACGGCTCGAGCGCGTGGCGCTGGTCATCACCGGGAGACGCGTGGGAGTCGCTCGCGCCGAATATTGCGCAAAATATTCTTGCCGATTTTCGCGACGTGGCGTTGCGCGTCCTAGGCGAAGAGAACCCGGTCTTCACGATGGATCGCAACCAGCGTTTCTACGCTGGCCTCTACGGGAAGACCCGCAAACACTCTTCGGCCATGCGTGAAGGCATTGCTCATACACTCTGCCGACTGTCCCTTTCCGACGCTGCGCTCACGGCGGTGCCCGGCGTCAGAGTCGGTAGCTCGTTCGCTGCGAGCATCGTGAGAGACCTTTTGAAGGAAGAATGGTTCGCTTGGGCGTCGCTTTCCGAAATCCTTCCGGACCTTGCGGAGGCTGCTCCCGACCAGTTCTTGGACGCGCTGGATCGCAGCATTGACCGTGGGCCGTCCGGCGTGGTGCATTTGTTTGCTGAAGAATGCGATTCCACCAGTCCTCACACCGGCCTTCTTTGGGCGCTCGAAAGGCTCGGCTGGACCCCGCCTCGAATGCCTCGGGTTGCGTACGCGCTTGCCCGACTGGCAGTGGCGGATCCGGGCGGCCGCCTCTCGAACCGTCCGAGCGCGAGCCTTCACCGTCTGCTCGATCCGCTCTGCCCATCGACAAACTCTTCCACAAACGAGCGTCTCGCGGTCCTCCGTGACCTCCACACTCGGCAGCCCGCGTTCGCCTGGCAGTTCACAATTCACCTCGCTGGGTCACTCCGCGGAGGCATCGTGTTTCCTAGCGCGAAACCGGAATTCTTGCAGGACGCATGCGAGGAACGACCACTCACCGATCGGGAATTCGTGCAGGTAGCCGAGGCGGCCACCGAATTGCTGCTCGCCGGTGCTGGAAACGATATCAATCGATGGAGCGAACTCCTGACTGGTCGTGGGATGCCGAACGATTTTCGACTCTCTTTCCTTCGCGAAGCCGAGCGACGGGTCACAGCCGGCGAGCTTCATGACAAGGAGAGCTTCCTTTGGAACGCGCTTCGTGAGCCGTTGCACCTTGCCTATCTGCACTCCGGCGCGGACTCCAGCGAGGAAATCGAGATACTGGTTCGCCTCTACGACCTCGTGACGCCGAAGGATCTGGTAGCTCGATTCGCTTGGCTGTTCGGGCCACATCCACAGATACCGGAGCAGTTCACGAATGGCTGGCGGGAACAGCAAGAGCGCCTTGTTGCACTCCAAGCCGACGCGTTGGGCGTCCTCCTTAGGCAAGAGGATGGCGTCAATCTTGCTCAACGGCTCGCTGCCGCGGTTGCGGCACCGATTTCACTCGGGTTTCTGTTGGGCAGACTGCCTCTCCCGAATGCGCTCGAGCAGGACCTCTTGGACGGCACCTCGCCGAAATGGCGGCGCATTCGTCCCGCCTTCTTCGTGGCGCGCGCGACGGGGCACGACCAAGCATGGCTCACGAACTACCTCTCCGGTCTGGTTCATTCGGCGCGTGTCGATGAAGCGACCGAATCTGCTCTTCTCCTTCCGCGAACTCCGGCGACGTGGGAGGCAATCGAGGAGGCTGGGGCCGACCTGTCCGACGCATACTGGAAGAGCAAAGAGTTCGGCTATCCCCAGAACGACGCAGATGCAGAGCGGACCGTGCTTCAATTCATGCGCGTTGGTTCATTCACGCACGCCCTCGACGTTGCCGGCAGCTACGCGAAGCACATATCGACCGCCACAATTCTCCGCGTGCTGAGCGATGCCGCGCAGGCATCCATTCTCCAGCAAGCGGATAGCATGCGAGGTTATCATATCGAACAGCTGTTCCAAAAACTTCACCATGACTCTGGGGTTGACGATGATACTCTCCTCAAGCTTGAGCTCGCATACCTGAGCTGGCTGACTGGCCCGTCATCACGGATGCAGACCCTCCGCCTGTTCCGCGCGCTCGAAGAGCAACCAGAACTCTTCGCGCAGCTGGTTGCCATGGTGTACCGTCCGCGTACTGAGGGCGAGGCCGATGCCGCACGAGCCGCCGACAAAGACGCTGATCCTGCCGACGAGCCTTCCCTTGAACGACGTCGCAATGGTGCGCAGGTGGCGTCTCACGTCCTGCGCAATTGGAAGGGCTATCCCGGACGAGGCTTTGACGATAAGGAGCGCGATACCCGCCTCCTCGCTTGGAGTCGTCGCACACTAGAGCTCACCGCTAGCGCAAATCGGGCGGAAGTCGGCGAGACCGAGGTCGCTCGCGTGCTCGCTAGGGTTTCGCGCGGCACCGATGGCATCTGGCCATGCGAGGCGGCGCGGGAGCTCCTTGAGGAGCGACGACAGCACTTCGGCGATTGTCTTTCCATAGCCAAGAGAAACCTTAGGGGGATGGTCAGCAAGGCGCTCTATGAAGGCGGGAAACAAGAACGAGCGATCGCGGCGGCACTTCGGGCGGACGCAAGCAAGCTCCGCCCGAACTTGCGCTGGTCCGAAACCACCGCGCTCCTCGACAGGCTGGCGACCCGGTACGAGGAGGATGCCGAGGCCGAGGACGCTGAGGCGAAGTCAGAGAAGCGTGAAGCCGGAGAGGATTGAAGCGCGCATTGACGACTCCGAGTTCCACCGAACTATTTTTTGCCCGCAGGCCTCCTGCCTGCCATACGGACGGCCGCATATATCCAGGATTTTCACACTGTCGTAAGAAGACGAGCACCCGCACCCGAGCTATTGCGAAGGTCTTAGCATCCGACCTTCAACCAGATGGTCGTTGTCTTCATCCGACTCTCGCCGGGCCCTACCCGAATGTCGCCACACGCCCGTTTGTTCTGGCGTGGTATCGTCGTGCCTTGAGCCAACCGTACAAGGCGCTCGCGAAGACCACGCCACCGGGACCCAAGACGGGCAAGGTCGTTCCGAAATGCTACGCGGGGGCGCTCAGCGACTGCGATGGCGAGCTGACCAGGGAGCACTGGATCTCTGAGGCGGTCCTGCTCGAGGTCTCGGTCGATGGCGAAACTTTCATTACGAATGCGGCCGGCATGCCGCGGGCCGGACGCTGGGTGCCCACGTCAAGCTACGCGGCAAAAGTACTCTGCCACCGGCACAATCAGGCGCTGTCACCGCTGGACGCCGAGGCGCATCGCTTCATGCAAGTTCTCGAAGACGTCGGCAAGGCGTCGACGGGTGGCGCCGCGTCGCCAGCATACGTGTTCAGCGGACACGACCTCGAGCGGTGGATGCTTAAGGCGCTATGCGGTGCCATGGCAAGCGGCGCCTTCCAAACGCGACGGGCCGAGCGGCTGCGCGGCGAAGTTCCGAAGCATTGGCTAGAACAACTTTTTCACCTCCCTTACATGCCCAAGGGCTGGGGCCTCAGCTTCTCTCACCACGTGGGACGCGCATTCAGCATCGACAAGAACGTGGGCTTGGCCCCGCTTCTGATCGCCGGCGAAGTCGTGGGCATCACTGCTTCTCTTCGGGGATTCGACTTTGCGCTCGTTTTACGCGACGTGCCTCTCGAGCATCGGGGAGGGAGCCTGAGCCCCGCTGATGTTTACCGCCCCGCGGCCTTTCGAATCATCTACGGCGAAAGCCGAGACACGTTTGTGCGTTTCTGTTGGGATGTGGCGCCGCTGAACTCGACTACGATCTCCGTGTTGTGGCAGCCCGGCCGCACGGTCAACACATAAGCGACCGAATCGAATCATCGCCGAAACACAGAAGCACATGATAGGAACCGTGAAGCCATACCGAATCTTGATTCTGGGCGCTGGATTCTCGCGGGCGGCTGGCCTCCCGCTCGGCGCGCATCTCTTTCGACTCATCTTGGAGCGCTCCCGGGCACAGGATGGAAGCGACAGCCATATCGAAAGAGACCTGAGCGAGTTCATAGCGTACAAACTTCGCTGCGACGCCGTCGACCTCACCATGGACGACGTTGACTTGGAGGAATTCGTAGCCTTTCTCGACATCCAACATGCGCTTCGACTTGAAGGCAGCGACACGATGACGGTCGAAGGCAACCGATCTCAATTGGCCATCCGAAGCCATATTGGTGCAATCCTGCAAGAGCGAACACCATCAAGGACCGAGGGGTCTATTCCCGACGTGTATTGCAAGTTCGCCTCGCGCCTAGAGCCCGGCGACACGGTCATTACGTTCAACTACGACATTCTTCTTGAGCGCGCACTGGAACAAGTTGGCAAAGCGTACCGCCTCTTTCCAAAGAGATACAAGCGCGTGCACCCTGACTGCGTAGTTGACAGCGAACGCGACGAGGTTCGCGTGCTGAAACTCCATGGATCGCTTGATTGGTTCTATCGAAAAGAATTCGATTTAACACGCGATCTGATTCGCAAGATGGGGGGCGACACGGACCCTTCGAGCGCCATTTTCGGTGACAGCCCAAGGCATCGCACTCGCATACTCGTGGAGGGACCGCGGCCGGAGGCCGACGAGTTGAGCCGCATCTATCGACTACAAGACCCGGATGCCTTTTATGCGGACGCCTCAACCTTGGAAGCTCCGTACATTCTTTCACCGGCGTCGACGAAGCCTCTCTACGCGACTCCGCTGCTTGATCTCTGGAGCGGCTTAGGTCAGGCCGGCGCCCTGAGCCTCGGCCTCACCGTGATCGGGTTTTCGATGCCACAGCACGATGAGTATTTGCGACAGCTCATCTACTGCATTGCGCGGAACTTTCAGCATTGTGAACCGAATCTGGTACGGGGCGGCCGGACAAAGTCGAAGATGGCCTTGATAGATTGCCGCACGACTGCCGCGGAGGTGGAGAAATTGAAGACGAGGTACTCGTTCCTCGATTGGGCGCGGACGAACGTATACTCGAACGGACTTGACGAGACGGCGCTCGACATCATCTTCGGATGATTCGGCGAGAGACTCAGTGCTGTAGCCCCGGCCTACTTCGGCCGCAGGTCGAGCCCTCATGGTCCTTCTTTTGGCGGCCCGGCGCCCGGAGTTCTCCGCACTTGAAGCTCCCGCGCAATGAAGGCGACAATTTCCCAGCGCCCCGCCGTCGACGCCGCGGCGATCGCCATGGCCAGCGCCGTCTCGATGACCTTCTCAGACGAACCGTCCTCAATCGTCTTTTCACCAACTATCGACGACTTAGAAGCCGTCGCTGCCGGCGCTGCCAATTCGGGATACCCGTCGACATCCACGCAGTTGCCATCAACACCGACGCACCCGGACGAATTAGGAAACCGCTGCTCTATCCACTGAGCTACGGGGGCAAAATGGTTGTTTTTCCTAGTAGATTTTAGTGGTCGAAGCAACCTCCTTCCCGCCGTTTTCCCGCGGCGCGCGGGAACCTTCGCGGGAACTGTACACCGTTGATCGTTCGCGGGGGTGCCGCAAGGGAGTGACAGGAATCCGGTCGGCTCCACCTCTTTGGGCGTCAGGTCAAGATTGATCGTCTCGATCGCACCTGCATGGCCTCGAAATCGGCGGCTGTGTAACGCCGCAGCCTCACACTCTTCCCTGCGTGGCCCATCATGCGGTCGATGAGCCCCCCAGCGACACCGTTCGCGTCAAGCAGCGTCTCGAACGAGCGACGTACCGCGTGAAATGTAATGGGCTGGTCCTGGTACGTCGGCGCGCATCCAGCGGCTTCGAGGTCCGCTCGAAGCAGGTCCGCGCTTCGCGGCCGCGCAAACGCGCCTCGCTCATCCGACACCGCCGACGCGCGCGATGCACTCCGCGCGATGCACTCCGCGCCGCCATACGCTTGCTCCCGTGTCGTGCGTCGGCCTTCACGGGCGTCGCGCTGATTTGAGGTACGTTGACCCGCGTTGGACGGGCAAATCTGCGTTTTGCTGCCTAGCGTCCGTCGCGTTAGCGATGCTTGTGCTTGTGGCCGTGCGCATGATGCATGTCGAGAGCGTGGGAGTGATCGTGGACGCGAGCGACGTGCCGATGGGGATGACTATGTTCTCCGCCGACCACCATGAGCCCGACGGCAACCGAAACGCGCCTCTCGATCGGTTCGCGAAAAAGCACATGAGCCAGCGCCAACGTAAAGACTGCTTCCAGGTTGGGCCTACACCGTGACCGAACCGTTGAACGAATGGCGCCGTCACCCCGAACGCTAGGGCCGAAAAGGCGGCGAACACAACGCCGCGGCGAAGCGGGTGGGTAGCCATCGAATCTCGGAGTGTACTGCGCAAAGTCAACCTCGAGATGTCCACGTCTCAGGAGCGGATTGACGCATGGTTGGCAACGACCGGGGATTTGCCCTCCGTAGGATTCTTCGCGCCGAAGACGGCATAAATGACGGGGAGCAACAGCAGCGTGAGTAGTGTCGCCGAAATGATACCTCCGATGACCACCGTAGCGAGTGGACGTTGGACTTCGCTTCCGGGCGCTGCCGACAGGGCCATGGGCAAGAATCCGAGCGCCGCGACCAACGCCGTCATGAGCACGGGTCGCAATCGAAGCTCGGCGGCGCGCTGAATAGCGTCAGCGTGGCTCAGCCCTTGCTCTTCGAGGTGCCTGCTGAACGAGACCAGCACCAGGCCGTTGAGCACCGCGACGCCGAAGAGCGCCACGAAACCGACGCCTGCCGAAATCGAGAATGGGATGTCGCGGACCCACAGTGCGAACACTCCCCCCACGATGGCAAAGGGGACATTGAGAAAGATCAGCAATGCGTCGCGAGCAGAACGAAAGGCGAGCCAAAGCAGAAACGCGATCAACCCGAGCGCGAGAGGCACGACGATGCCAAGGCGAGCTTTCGCCTCCTCGTAGTGCTCGAACTGGCCTCCCCACTCCACGCGGTAGCCCGTCGGCAAGGTGATACCTCGTGCGATCCTTTCCTGAGTCTCGCGTACGACGGAGAGCAGATCGCGCCCGCGAACATTGAATTCGACCGTGAGCCTTCTGGACTGACTGTGCCGGCTGACCTGTGCGGGACCCTTTTCGAACTTCAGCGTTGCTACGTCCCCGAGGGGCACAATTTGACCGCTCACGGATTTGAGCGGCAACGATTCGAGCGGCTCGAGCTCACCGTGCGAGCCGTGCAACGTTTTCACGGCGATACCGAAGCGTCGCTCGCCTTCGAGCACTTCCCCTGCCAGGTGCCCGACCGCCATCGTCTCGGTCACCTGATTCACGTCGGCGACACTGAGACCGTATCGGGCGAGCTTGGATCGATCGGGAATGACGCGCAGGTATTCGAGCCCTGCCACCTGCTCCACGCGTACGTCCACCACGCCCGGAACCGCTTTTACGATATTGGCAATGTGATCGCCGAGTGACCTCAGTTTTTCGAGATCGCGGCCGTAAACGAGTACGCCTACGTCCGAGCGAATGCCCGCAACCAGCTCGTTGGTTCGCATTTGGATGGGTTGAGAGATCGCCGCCGAGATCTCCGGTACGAGCAGGTCTAGCTTGGCCGACACTTCGGCCGCCAGGTCGAGCTTGGATAAGCCACGGCGCCACTGTGATCGGTCTTTCAACCCGATGTAAACGTCGGTCTGCTCGATCCCCATGGGATCCGTCGCCAGCTCCGGGGCTCCCGTTTTGCTCACGACGTGGGTGATTTCCGGAAGCTCGAGCAGCGCCTGTTGGATTCGGCGATCGGTGGCGATCGACTCCGAGAGAGCAATGCCGGGGAGCCTGCGGACTTCCACCAGGAGATCGCCTTCGTCCAGTTGGGGCACGAATTCGGCACCAATTCGGGTAAAAAGCCCGATCGCCCCTGCCAGGGCGACGACTCCAGCGCTCATGAGGAGCCATCGACGTTTGAGCGCTCCGCCGAGCAGTGGCACGTACATCCGATGCACCTGGCGCAGGATCCACGTCTCCCGCACGTCACGCGAAGGTCGAACGACGTAACTCGTGAGCACGGGGACGAGGGTGAGCGAAAGAACGAACGCGCCGGCCAGGGCAAGAAGCACCGTTATCGCCATGGGCCGGAAGAGCTTCCCCTCCATTCCGGTCAGCGCCAGGATCGGAATGTAGACGATGGCGATGATCGCCTCTCCGAATATGCTCGCTGCGCGCACCTCGACCGTTGCCGATTCAACCACGCGCAAGCGCTCTTCGCTCGAGAGCGGCTCCGCGACCTCTCTTTGCCGCTCGGACAATCGCCGTACGGCGTTCTCCACGATGATGACCGCACCGTCGACGATGAGGCCGAAGTCGATCGCGCCGAGACTCATCAGATTGCCGGATAGCCCCCGCGCATTCATGACAATCACGGCAAAGAGCAAGGAAAGTGGAATGGTCGACGCGACGACCATTCCGGCGCGCACATCGCCGAGCAGCACGAACAGAACGGCCATGACGAGCAAGGCGCCCTCGAGCAGGTTCTTCCCGACAGTGCCGATGGTCCGGTTGACCAATGCCGATCGATCGTAGAAGGCCTCGATGCGCGTGCCCTCCGGTAGCGACGGCTGAATCGCGACGAGCTTCGCCTTCACCGCTTCTGTGACCGCACGCGAGTTCTCGCCCATCAGCATGAGCGTGACGCCGACGACGACTTCACCCTTGGCGTCTTTCGACGCCGCGCCACGCCGGACGCGAGGCCAGACTTGAACCTCTCCAACCGTAGCGATGGTGATGGGAGTTCCTTCCTTGGTGGCGCCAATGACGACGCGCTTGAGATCGTCCCTGTTGGTCACCAGACCGTTCGTGCCGATCACGAAGTGCTGGCGATCGTGTTCGATGTATCCGCCGCCTGCGTTGGCGTTGGATCGCTGGAGTGCGTCGACGACTTCCGCGACGGAAATCCCCGATGCTTGCAGTCGCTTGGGGTCGAGTACGACCTGATACTGCCTGTCTTCGCCACCGAAGCTGTTCACCTCCACGACACCGGGCACGGTCCTGAGGAGCGGACCGATGTGCCAGTCGAGCAACTCTTCGAGCTGCATCAAGTCGAGCCGGTCGTTGGTGACCGTGAATTGATAGATCTCTCCGAGAGCCGTCGAGATGGGTCCCATTTCGGGTTTGCCGTATTGCACCGGAACCGCGCTTTCGGCCTCCCTCATGCGCTCGTTCACCATCTGCCTGGCGAAGTAGATGTTGGTCTCGTCGCGAAAAACGACGGTCACCACCGACAAACCGTACTTGGAGATCGATCTGACCGCGGTGGTCTTCGGTATTCCGGCCATCGCCCTTTCAACAGGGACAGTGATGTATTGCTCCACTTCGGCCGGCGAAAGAGCCGGAGTCGACGTGATGATCTGCACTTGCACCGTGGTGATGTCCGGCACGGCGTCGATGGGGAGCGTCAGCGCGGAACGAACACCGATGAAAATGAGCAAGAGCGTCGCGAGCAAGACGATGGAACGGTTGTGAAGCGACCACCTCACGATGAACGAGAGGAAGGCCACGCTACTCGTCCTCTCCGAAGGTGCTCTTGAGGACAATGCTCTTCAACGTGAACGCGCCATCGACGACGACGTTCTCGCCTTCTCGTAGCCCGCTCACCACTTCCACCTTGCCGAGCGCGTTGTCGCCGAGGACCACCTCGTGCACGTCGAAATCGCCGTCGGGTTGCGCGACGAAGACGACCGGGTTGTCACCTATGTCGGTGACCGCGCTTCGAGGCACGACGAGAGTCGGGGACTTTTTCGTCTGTTCTTCCGTGCTCACGTGAGCCGTCCCAAAGAGGCCTAGCCGAAGCAGATCGCCCCGGTTGGCGATGCGCACGCGAGCGACGATGGTGCGGACGGCCGGGTCGATGCGCTTGCCGAGATAGTCGATCTTCCCCGAGAATCGTTCATTGGGATACGCGTTGAGCTCGATCTCGGCCGCGGCGCCGACGTGTACCTCGCCCAGGTTTTTTTCGAACACCCGTCCGAGAAACCAGACCTCCGCAAGGTCGGCGATGGTGGCGATAGACTGTTCGGCAGTAACGGACTGGCCGACGACCGCGTCGCGCGAAACGACGATCCCGGTCATAGGAGCACGGAGTGACAACTGCGAACCACTCACGGTGCCAGCTACCGTCCCGAGGGCGCTGAGCTGCTCCTGCGCCGCCCGCGCTTCTGCTTCGAGCGCATCCGCCTCGGATTGCGCGGCAAGCACCTCTTGTGACGCTGCGAGCCGCTTTTCGACAAGTGAGCTCAATCGCTCGGCATTGATCCGCGCGGTGGCCGCTTTCGCTGCCGTGGCGGCATAGGCCGCCTTCGCCTTGGCTAGCTCCGGGACTTTGATGACCGCGAGAACATCGCCCTTCTTAACCGTCTGCCCTTCCTCCAAGCTCACGGTCTCGATTCGGCCCGCCACGAGGGCCGAAATGCGCGCCGTTTTGTTGGGATTGGAGGCAATCTCGCCAGGCAAATCAATCGTCGCCGCCAGCACCTCTCGTGTCACCGGTGTCGTTCTGATCTTCGCTGCTGCCATGACCGCTGGGTCGAGGCGCACGCGTTTCGGAAGCGCACCGTGGGCTGGTTCGTCGCGATGGGATGCCGAGGCGGCTGGAATCGGATGAGTCTCCGCACCGTGGTGTTCCGATGGTTGAGAATCGGATCGAGAGCAGGCCGCAACCAGCATCGCGAGGCCGACGACGCGTTCTCGCATGACGTTCATAAATTCCTCCCATCCAGCGCAATGCCAACAGCGCGAGCGAGATCCACCGACGCGATGCACAGGGCCCGTTTAGCCGCCACGTTGGCTTGCAGGAGCTCGATCAACGTTTGTTGGGCGAAGATGGCATCGCGCACGGCCAACCGACCTGCCTCTATCTCTTGGCCGAGGGCTCGAAGCGTTTCCTCGGCACGCGCGATCTTCTCCGATGTGAATGCGGCGACCTCCGCGCGGCGCGTTTCATAGGCGTTGAGCGCCACATTTGCTTCCAGAAGCACTTGTCGCGCCGCCCAGTCGCGTTCCGCAACTGCGCGACGTCCGTGCGCCTCCGCTTCGGCGATCTCGCCCACATAAGTACGTCCGACCAGGCCCGGGATAGGAATCGGCAGGCCTATCCCGACGCCGAAAACACGCTCGTTGAAGCCGTCGTTCTGAATGAAGGCCGAAACTGTAGGGTTCGGAATGCGCGCGCGCCGCAGCGCGTCGGCACGGAGTTCCATGCTGCGTCGCTCCGAGTCGAGCGCACTGACTTCGGGATTGCGAGTGGCGGCCGACGCCAACATACCCCTCGCCATGCCATCTACCCCCGCCAGCGGGGTGAGCTCACCGTCGACGGCGATTGGGGCCGTACCGATATCCGACCCAATGAGCGCCTGAAGCGTCGCGCGGGCAGCAAATACCTGACGGCTGGCTGCCAGCCTGGCTTGCGACAATCGCAGCAATGCGGCATCCGCAATGTCTGAGTCCACCGGCGCTATCAACCCTTTTTCGGCACGGGCACGAGCAGCCGTTGCAACGACCTCACTCGTGGCGAGGAGCGTCAACGCAAGGCGCTCGGCTTCGACCGCAGCAATGACATCGAAGAACGTCACCCAAGCGGTCGCCGCCACGTCTCGGCGAACAAGAGCGACGCGGCTCGTTTCTGCATCCACGGCGGCCGTAATTGCTGCCTTGCGAGCTCCGCGCTGGCCGGCGATCTCTAGCTCCTGCGACAACGAGACTTGCCAATTCGAGACCGCGGGCGCGCCAGCAATCGATCGCCGCGCGACCGAAGCGTTCAACACTGGATTGGAAGGCAAGAAAGGCGACACCGACAACTTTCTGCCTTCGACCGCTTCCAATTCATGGCGCTGAGCCCGCACAGCGAGGCTCGCCGCCACGACGCATGGCACGACGTTGACTCGGTCGACCCGCGACGAACACCGGACGGCTTCCTCGGCGATGGCCGCCGTTGCAAAGCTGACGCCGGCAACCGCGATCGCGGCGCCGAATTTCCATAGATGCATGACGCTGCACGCTCCTCATTTGCGCCAACCATTGCTGGATGACGCTGCCTGTTCATGGACGAACAGAAGGCGCGCATGGCGCTCCCGGATGGGCGCTGAGCTACTCCCGTCGTCCGACTAGAGTGCGAACGCGCCGGAACGGGGCGGGCGGTACACACCCGGCAGCATGGGAGCGCGCGGCGCGGTGGCTTCGACGGGGCGCGGCGTCGCGCCCTCTACAGCGTCTCGACGTACCGCAACGCGGTCCCCGGTTTGTTTCGGTAGAGCCAGACTCCCGTGCGCGCAGTGACAGCTCGGACAGCCCGGCGGACACTCCTGGTCTCCGCCTTCATCGGGACAATCGCTGCAGCACTCGCGCGCGCCGGCGACTTGCCCCACGTCGAACGCGCCGGCGATTCCCGTTAGCGAGAACACCAGCAACAGGACGAGCGCTCGGAGGATCGCAGGCACAAGCGAACACGCGCTCTTTACCTGGCCTCGTCCCAGTCGACCCATCCTGCGCATCGTCGCCTCACCAATTTCTAACCGGGAAGCAGGTACTCGGCAATGCCAAATAGGCGACGTGAGAGCCCGATCAAGCGCGGTGAGTAGGGCTCTTCTTCGGCACGACATGCGCTGTTCCCCGGCCTTTATGAGGTCGCCTTGACAGCCGCAGTCCGGCCCGTACAGATTATCGACGTGGCCGGGCGGATTTATTCCTTGTTGATACCGCGTCGCGCGAACCGGTTCGCGCGCTCCGCTCTGTGCACGGTCGTAGCCCTTGCGTTCGTAACGATCCTAGGTGGGCAGCGCTATTTCTACTGTCGTCCGATGGAACGCATCATGACGCCGACCCACTGCCCGTGCGCACAGACGCCGCCCAATGAGCAGGAGCATGCCAGCGTTCGCGCTCTCAACGACTGTTTCGAAGCACGCGTCCTCGGTCGACTGGTGTCGTTCACGATGGGCAGCGATCTCGCGATACCGGCTGCAGCGTTGACGGCGATGTTGCCGGCTGCGCATCTCACTTCGCTCAGCAGCGGCACTGTCCTGGCGGGCGCCGATCATCCGATTCGAGCAGGTCCTTTCTCGCCGGCAGCCGTGCGCGCACAATTGATGGTGTTTTTGACTTGAGTCAGCGCGTCCTTCGGGATCGAACCTGCATCTGCATGTTCACCTGAAGCCGGACGCGCGCTGACCTTTCACCTGCAAAGGTAACGCCGCGCGAAACGTTGGTCGGCACACGTGCCGGCAGAACGTCCTCTGCGCGCGCGAGGGCTGAATGCTTCGGGCGCGGTTGGCTCGATGAAAACACCGCGCCCACACCCGGGCGCTACGAAAAGGATTTTTTGCCAATGAACTGCCTATTGCGCCGGATTGATTGGGGCGCGCTCTTGGGAACAGCCGCACTCCTGCTGACGCCGAGTGCTGCCAAAGGACAGCAGCCGAGCGTCGGCCCCTCCGACGCTCGGCTTGGAGAGTCGCTCGACCGTCGAACCGTTCTCCGGGCTGCGCTCGCGCGCAATCCCGCCGTCAGCGTGTCCACGCAACGTGCCGACGCGATGCGGGCCGCGGCGAAGGCTGAGGGACGAGGCAGGTCACCGCCTCGATCCACCTCGGCGAATCAAGCCGAAGGGTCGAAACGATCGTGCGTGAACGAGTCGATGCTGGAACCGAAGGCGAGGCTGACATTCGCGCACCAGTATGTCCTCGCAGCAGCTCAGACTCGAATCCAACGCAGCCTGCCACGCCGGAGATCGACGCAGCGACGCCTGACGCCGCTCCGCCGGTGATCCGCCAATGGAAGGGTGCGGGCTGCACACGAAGTGGGCTGGGGACGATCACTGCATCAAGCCCACGGAGGTTCCACACCGCCGCAATCGCGCATACGAGCGGTCAGCAGCCGCAACCTACCCTACACGCGTTGTCAAAAAGCTCCCGGGAGCTTTTCGTGACCCTACACGCGTTGCATCGAGTCTCCTGACTGCCCTTTTCGACGACTCGGCCGTCACGTCCGACCTCCCTAGAGCCCGGTTTTTCGCGGGGCTCGTCGTTGACCCGCAGTCCGGAGCCTTGCGCAACCCTCGCTGCGTTGCGCGAGGCTCCCGGCAGCTTTTTTCGACGCGCGCGTCGTTCCGAAAAGCTCCGGGGAGCTTTTTTCGACGGCGGCTTCGTCGTGAAAAGCTCCCCGGAGCTTTCTTTCGCACGCAACTCCGGATCGGCTGTGTCGATAGGGGCCGTGTGCAGCGAGATACATCGTTGCTGACCCTAAGGAGATACCTCTATGTCTCAGTCCAATGTGACAGACGTTTCTGGCCCAGTGCCTCGATTTCGTGATGCCTATCAGACGCTGCTCGAGGAGATGCGGGCGGTTCCGGCTGACAAGCTCACGATCGTCAATCTCGATATTCCCACCGCGGTGACGACGGTTTTGGGGGCCTTGCCCCAGATCCGAGCGATCCGTGCGCAAGTCGTTGCCACGATGCCGCAGTTCGATATCGCCCGCTTCGACAAGCTCGACGCCTATACGCTGGCTGTCGGGTATGCGAACTCGCTTTATCTCGCGGCTTCGCAGCCGTCCGAATCCATCGAAGCGCTCGCCGAGGCGGGGGGGACGATGCGCGACTTGCTCGTCGCCGAGGCGACGACGTTGGCGCAGCGTCGTTTGATCGACGGTCAGCGTTTGAAGCAGCTGAAGGGCGCCAACGGATATCGCAACCTGGCGGTCGACCTGTTCACGCTGGCGGCGATGGTGCGCGACGTTTGGCCGACGCTCGGCGGCAAGACCACGCTTCAGCTGACCGAGCTGGACCAAGCGGAGACGCTCGCCGACAAGTTGCTCACCGCGGTGGGGCAGCGCGAGCAAGGCCCTGCCGTCATCGCGACGTCCGCGGAGAACCGCCAGCGTGCGTTTACGCTGTTCATTTCGGCGTACGACAACGTGCGGCGAGTCGTGACGTTCCTCCGATGGCACGAGGACGACGTCGACGAGATAGCGCCTTCGCTCTATGGCAAGGGCACGCGCCGCAAGAGCCACGACACCCTTCCGCCGCTCCCCGCCCCCGCCGCCAAGCCGGCGACATCGCCGAGCGTCGAGGAAGTGCAGGCCGCGATCTCGACGGGCAATGGCAAAACAGCGCCGGTGGGCGTCGGCCTTCCGGACAGTGAACCGTTCATCGGTCGATGACCGGTTGCGCGTGACGACGAGGTGATGCGTGATGGACAGGCAATCGTTGCATCTGGGTGCATGGCGGCCGCTCGACGGTTCGAAGGGCGGTCCGTTTCGGTTGCCGGCGCATCATCTCGTCACCCACGGGGTGGTCGTGGGGGCGACGGGGAGCGGCAAGACCGGTCTCTTGATGGTGCTCGTCGAAGAGGCGCTGCGGGAGCAAATTCCGGTGCTCGTCATCGACGTCAAAGGCGACTTGCCGAACCTGCTCCTCTCCTTCCCTACCCTCGCTCCGTCAGAGCTCTTGCCCTGGGCCAGTGCGGCCGCATCGGCGAACGACGCCCGCGCCCACGCGGCGATCGCCGCCGAGCTCGCCGAAGAGCGACGACGAGGGCTCGCGGCTTGGTCGATCGGCGAGCTCGAGCTCGCGGCGTTCCGCGCATCGACGTCGGTGAGGGTGATCACGCCGGGGGCCTCCGCGGGCGAGCTTTTGCACGTGCTCTCGTCGCTCGAGCGGCGCTCGGATCGGTGGGAGCACGATCCCGAGTCGGCACGCGCCGCGCTGAGCGCGGCCATCTCCCTGGTACTCCGGCTTCTGGGGCGCGATCCCGATCCGGCCAAGAGTCGGGAGCATGTTCTTCTCTCCGTGTTGGCCGAGCGGCGCTTGCTCGCGGGTGAGTCGGCCGACATCGGCGTGCTGCTCGAAGATCTCGCGCGCCCACCGATCACGCGTATCGGCGCGCTGGAACTGGAGGCGTTCTTTCCCAAACGATCGCGACGCGATCTCGCGGCGTCGCTCAACACGCTGCTCGCTTCGCCGACCTTTACGAGCTGGCGCCAGGGCACGACCCTCGACGTGGGAGCCTGGCTCACCCCGCAAGGAGGCCGCACCCCGGCCGTCGTCGTCAGCGTGGCCCACCTCGATGACGACGAGCGCGCGCTCGTGCTCGGTGTGCTGCTCGAGGAAGTCGTCACCTGGGTGCGATCGCTGCCCGGCTCGCAGCGATTGCGCGCTCTCATCGTCTTCGACGAAGTGTACGGCTTTCTGCCGCCCCACCCCGCCAACCCACCCACCAAAAGACCGCTCGTCGCCCTCATGAAACAAGCCCGCGCGTTCGGCGTCGGCGTCGTCGTCGCCACGCAGAACCCGATGGACCTCGACTACCGCGCCCTCGGCAACGCCGGCCTCTGGTGCCTCGGGCGCCTGCAAGTCGATGCCGACCGCGCCCGCGTCCTCGACGGCCTCGCGCTCGGCGACACCGGCCGCGACGATGCCAACGAGCTCGCGCTCACCTTGCAGCGGCTTGCGCCACGATGGTTCGTCACGCGCGATGCGCATGCGTCAGAAGGCGCGGTGCTCATGCAACCGCGATGGGCCATGTCGTTCATGCGCGGACCGATGACACGCGCCGAGATACGGATGGCCCTCGGCCATCACCGCAGTACCAACCTTGAACCGGAACGAGAATCGACAGGAGCCACCAATGGGCAATCCCAAGTTCGTCATCCAGCGCAGTCGTGAGCAGTTCTATTTTCATCTGGCGGCGGGTATTCGCGGACTGCCGCGAGCGCGTCACGCATGTGACACAGGTACGCCAGTTGCGTCGGTCGGGTCATGCGGTCAGCGGTAGCGCTTCGGCAAGAACTCGGTCGCGGAGATAAGGGGAGAGTCCGTTCTCCGTGACCACATCGACCCGCCGATGGAGGAGATCTTCCAGGTCCTGCTGCAGAGCGATCAAATCCAACAGGCTGCGTCCAGGATCCATCTTCACGAGGAGATCGAGATCGCTGTCGGGACGGGCATCGCCGCGGACTCGCGATCCAAATGCGCGCACTGCGGTCGCGCCGTGAAGGCGTGCGACGCGCAAGATTTCTGCGACCGGCAGATCGAGGACCTTCATTCCTCTTAGGCTAGAATTGATGGCCCGCCGAGGCAACGTAAGCTACGGGTCTCACCGTCCACAAGGCCGCTCTGGAACGCCCGCTTCACGGCGACATGCGCCTCTGAGCCACTAATGTCGAGTGCTTCCGAAAGTTTAGGGAGGACCCTTTTCTATGACGGAGGCGTTCAAGCACCTTGGGCCGACGAAGACGTCTCGCGATTTCAGCACTGCATTATTTGATTCGCGATTCGCGAATCGCGAATCGCCGAAGCAAGGTCGACGCGCCGATTGCGGAGGTGGAGGGGTAGCGTCGACAGCAAGTCCGCTGTGGTCGCTCAGCCGATGGCCGTCGGCATCTGTGCCCTCCCAGGCTCCCGCGACTTTTGCTTCGCGCGCCAAGCGACGACTGATACAGATATGGTCAATGGGGCCGTGGCTGAGCTGCCCGTGAGGGACCATCTCGGTCTCCGTCACGCAGCTGAGATCGGCTCCTGCGAGCCCGGCGCGGAGCAGCTCTCGGCCTCTTGCCGTCCCGTAGTAATGCGCGCCGCCGAGGTTCATGTTCAGATCACCGGCGACACAGAGCGCCGCGTCGGGATGTGCACCCTGGAGGCTGGCCCATTCCTTCGCTTGCATCGGAATGATCCGGTGGTGCTCCGTCCAGCCGGCGGCGTTACCGTCGGGCCCGCGGTCGGTACCCCACGGGAGAACCGTCCCGTAGACGACGAGCAGACCCACTGGCGATTCGAAGAGCGCGGCGACCGTGCGATGGGGATCGAGAACGGTGAGACGCTCGATGGATGGAAATCGCGACCAGATGGTCGTCCAGCGTGCGCCCGCTCGGCCTGAAGCTCGCGGCGTGGTGCTCACCGCCTGATAGGCGGTGCCGAGGGCGAGGTCGTCGTGCGTTTCCGTCAGGATCCAGACGTCGCAGTTCATTTCCTGGATGCGACGGAGGCGACGCTCGTTCTTTTGGCGCCCGGCCGCGTACTGGACGTTCCAGGTGCCGACGCGCATGTCCGGGCTACCAGAAGTAGCGCTCACGAAAAGCAGCCGCGGTCTCCACTTTGAGCGGAGACGTGGGAGCCAAGAGGGCCTCAATGGTTCGCGCTTCGAACGTGGCTGGATCGCGCAGCACCGCTCGGTACGCCGCCGCCGCGCGCGCGAAGCTCGGATTGCCGCTCGGATAGAGGAGCACGAACCGACCCCAGGTCCATCGCCCGCTCGGATGCTGGAGCATGGACAAGAGGAGGAGATGATCGAGCCAGATTTGCTGGAGCTCGGTGCCGATCACGAGCTCGCGCCACCCGTCGATGAATGCCATCGAACGTTCGGTGACCTCGACGTAGCGCGCGAGCGCCTTCGGTTTGGGTTCGGGTTCAACCTTCGCGTCCTCGTGGTACTTCGTCTCGACCCCGATGATCGCCAGGTCCTTATCGCCTGAGCCAATCTCGAACGCGACGTCGAAAGCGCTCTTGTTGCCGAGGAATGCTGGGTCGCAACGCCCCGGCGAATGCTCGAACCGGACGGTCACGGCGCCACGCGGCGCGTCTGGCCACCACGCGCGCACCGCCCGAGCCGCATACTCCGTGTCGCCAAAGACATCGCCGAAAAGATTGAAGCAAAGCGGCATTGACGACAGGAGGTCCGCCCATAGGCGGTCTTCTGCGAGCATTCGATGGGGCACGGGAACTGCCAGACAATCGAGCACCGCTTTCCGGATGCTGGGGGTCAGGAAGTTCGCGCCACCGTCTTTTGCAGATTGCAGCGCAAGCCGACTCCCGATCGGCGTCGCGTCGTCGCCTCCCGCGTAGGGATTGGTTCCGATGACGTACCCGCGCGCCTCTCGCCATTGACTCTGGTGCCATCGTGCGAGGCGCTTCCACGTGGTGGACGGTGCATCCAGCGCGACGCGATCGACTTTGAACCAGCAATGCGATGCGCGCGCTGCGGCCTCGGTGAATGCAGGTGTGGTCATGGCTCAACAATCTTATCCCCAAAAGGTGCATCGCTGGTCGTGCGATCGGCGAGGATCTAGTCGATGGGGTGAACTGCGCTCCGTCATCATTTTGGCGATCGGCGCGAATGATCGTCGGCGCGATCATCGCCGAAGGGGACGACTCGCCGGTAGCCGTCATCCTTTCATCGACATCCGGTTGGCCGTAATCGCGCGACCCATCCTGTACGCGAGGATGAGGGCATATTCGCAGATCATTGGGTCTACCTTGACCTCTAGTGCAAAGGGACCAGGCTTAATGGCTTCGGGGAGGGGGAATTCCTGGGGGAACTCCAATTCACGTGTGCCGGAGGCAGGCTCTTCGCTGGCCTCGCGCTAATCGTCGCCTGCGGTAAACCGTTCAATCCGTCTGGCGACATGGGCGGCGCGAGCGGCTCCGCAGGGATGGCGGGCAGCCCATCCGGTGGCGTTGCCGGGCGAGGTGGCGCCGGGGGCGCAAACGACGGAAGCGGCGCGACCGGCGGAATGGGAGGCGTCGCGGGCGGGGGAAACACAGGCGGAGCGGGAGCATCCGACGCCAGCGCGGGCACCGGCGGCGCAAGCACGCTGGACAGTGGAGACGATGGTGTCCACCCCGACATTGGAGAAGACAGGGACGCCGGTCGGGATGCAGCAGACGACGGCGGTCTGATAGCCGACAGCTACGCAAGGGACGCATGTCCGACGAGTACCTGCGCGCCGCCGAATGGTCGCTATTGCGGGGTGGTGGGCGACGGATGCGGCGGATCAGTTGATTGCGGCAGCTGTCCGAGCGGCCAAGTCTGCGGGGCCCGCGTACCGAACGTGTGTGACGCCCCCTGTCCTCTTTGCGCTCAGATTCCACAATGCCCGGACGCGGGAACGACGACGATCACGGGCACCGTGTTCACCGGCGCAGCCACCAGCCCGGATCCTGTCTATAAAGCAACCGTTTTCATCCCCAATATCGGCGTCGGAGCCAAGCTACCGCCGGTCGCGTCCGGTCCAAGTTGCGAGCGATGCCCGCCGCTCGGGTGGGACAAAGCATTGGCAAGCGCCGTTACCGGGCCGGACGGGACCTTCACCCTCCAAAACGTGCCAGCGGGTACTGGGATCCCGTTGGTCGTTCAACTCGGCAAATGGCGTTATGAAACGACCATCACCGTGCTGCCATGCACGCAGAACATTCTGCCGACTGGCACGGCGCGCCTGCCGCGCACGCAGTTGGAAGGCAACATCCCGCGCACGGCGATCTCGACCGGCAACGTCGACGCGCTCGAATGCATCTTGCGCAAAATCGGCGTGGCCGACAGCGAGTTCTCCAATCCCACGGGTTCCGGGCGAATTCACTTCTATCGCAACAACGGCGCCCGCTTCGATGCGACCACGCCGGCGCAGGGCACCCTCGTCGATACGCCAGCCGCTTGGGACAGGTATGACCAAGTCCTCTTCCCCTGCGAAGGGATGCAGTCGAACGAAACCGCGGGCGCGCTGACGAACTTCATCGACTACACCAGCAAGGGCGGTCGCGCCTTCACGACCCACTTCAGCTACACGTGGCTCTACCAAAACGGCGGCTTTGCCACGGCGGGAACGTGGCAAGTGAATCAGCAGCAGCCACCGAGCCCCCTCATCAGCAACATCGATACAACGATGCCGAAAGGCCAGGACTTCGCAACCTGGCTCGGGCTCGTGGGCGCGCTCTCCAATCCCACTCCGCCTCAAGTCGCGATCAACGATCCACGCCGCAACCTGAACGCGGTTCCGGTGGGTCAGGGCGGGCAGCGCTGGATCTATACGGATAACCCCGCGACCGTTCAACACATGGTGGTCGATACACCCGTCGCCGCCACCCCGGACAAACTCTGCGGTCGCGTTATCTACAGCGATTTCCACGTCGCCAACGCGATGAACGGGAACCTGACGTTCCCGGCCCAGTGTCCGACGAACGACCTCACGCCGCAGGAGAAGATCCTCGAGTTCATGCTGTTCGACCTCGCGGCGTGCATCGGCCCGACGACGTCGCCGCCGCCCGCACCACCTCGCCCTCCGGCCGCAGATTGACTGCGGTGTCGGACGCCACCCGACACCGATGACTCTATGAACGCATCAGCCGCCATGATGTTGTTGTAGCCACGACGCGTTGTCGCGAGCCGGGGGCGATATGAAAAATCTGGGGGATTGCATTCATCTTTCCGCGACGGATATCGCGAACCTCTCGGTATGCGGCCATCTCGTGACGCGCGAACTGGACGCCCTCGCCGGCAATGTCGTTCGCCCCAACGTCTATAGCCCGGTAACCGCGCGCCTGATCAAGCTCGGTGAGGATCACGAACGTAACTACCTCGTGAAGTTGCGAGCCACCGGCAAGTCGATTGAAGAGCTCCCGGGTCGACTGACCCAAGATGACGGCACGGCGGGCACCATGGACGCCATGTATCGTGGCGTCGACATCATCTATCAGGGCTACCTCCGCGGTCCTGGGTGGTTCGGTCGCCCCGACTTTCTCCTCCGCGTCGCCACGCCCAGTCGACTCGGAGCCTATTCCTACGAAGTCATTGACACCAAGCTCTCGCTCGAGGCTAAAGGCCGCGCGCTCATTCAACTCTGCCTCTATTCGCAGCTCCTCGAAGAAGCCCAAGGATTGCTCCCCGAATCGATGCGCATCATTCTCGGCGACGGCACGGAAGAGCGATTCGCAACGCGCAGCTACCTCGCCTACTTCCGCCGCGTCGCTCGCGACGTGAAGGACGCCGTCGCCTCACCCGACACCTTCACCTACCCGGCCCCGATCGAGCACTGCGACATCTGCCACTGGCAGCCGTCGTGCGACAAGCAATTGCGTGACGACGACGATCTGAGTCTCGTAGCTGGGCTCACGTCCCGACATCGCGACCTTCTTCGCGAGTCGAAGATCATGACGATGGGCGCGCTGGGCGCCCTATTTCCGGGCCGCTCGATCGAGGACATCGCAGCCACTTCGCTCGAACGCATCCGGGAGCAGGCGCGCATCCAGTGCGAGGGAAGAGCAGCCAAGTGGGTGCTTTATGAGCTTCTCGACGAAATCGATGCCAACCGCGGTCTCTTGATTCTGCCGGAGCCTTCGCCCGGTGATTTATTCGTCGACATCGAAGGCGATCCTCTCGCGATGCTGGGCGGACTCGAATATTTGATTGGAGTCACGGAATCAGGTCCAACGCGCGGCCGCTACACCGCGTTTTGGGGAACGGACCGCGCCAAAGAGAAGCGAGCGTTCGAAGACTTCGTGCAATTCGTCAAAGATCGGCGAGCGCAGGATCCGAACCTTCGCCTCTACCACTACGCTCCGTATGAGCCGGCCGCGTTCAAGCGGCTCGCCGGGCGGCACAACACGTGCGAGGAAGATATCGACGAGCTTCTGCGCTCGCGCGTTTTCGTCGATCTCTATCGCGTGGTGCGCCAAGGCCTGCGCGCGTCGGTCGAGAGCTATTCGCTCAAGAAGATCGAGGCGCTCTACGGCTTCTCACGAAAGGCAAATTTGAGGGACGCCGGTTCGTGCCTGGTGGCGATGGCGACGTGGCTTGACCGAAAAACGACGGACGAGCCGGATCAGGTCCTGAAAGCCACTATCGCCGCCTACAATGAAGACGATTGCGCTTCCACGTTGGCTCTGCGGGATTGGCTCGAAATCCGGCGCACTGAGTTAGAAACACAGCGCGGCAAGACGCTGCCGAGACCGATCCCGGGCGAGCTCGCCTCGGACGAGCAGACCCAACGCAACGCCGAAGTCGAGGCGCTCGAGCATGAGCTGACCCAAGCGATTCCCGACGATGTAGCGCTGCGCACACAGCAGCGGCAGGCAACCTGGTTGCTCGCGCAGCTACTCGACTGGCATCGTCGCGAGGACAAGTCGACCTACTGGGAGTTTTATCGCCAGTGCGATCTCTCGGACGAGGAGCTCATCGAGGATTCCGCGCCGCTCGGCGGGCTCGAACATCTAGGCGAAGTACGCAAGGAAAAGAAGTCCACACTTCATCGCTACCGGTTCCCCGATCAAGAATACGGCATCGCCCAGTCGAAGAACCTCATCGATCCCGCGACCGGAAAGAGCGCCGGAACGCTGCACGAACTGAATGAGCACGAGCAGACCATCACGCTCAAGCGAGGTCCGAGCTTGGCGAACGAACCGCACCCCACTGCCCTCGTGGGCAAGGACCTCGTCGACAATGGCGTGCTGCGTGACAGCCTGATGCGGCTCGGCAGATGGACCGCCGAGCACGGCATCGGCGTTGCCAGCAAGGATTACGGTGTCGAGCGCGCTCTCTTGCTCCGCGCCCTTCCGAAAGTGCCGGCCGGCGTTCGAATGGGCAGCGCATCCACGTCGGAGATGACGAACGAGCATGGCAAACGGCTCGCCCTTGCCATCGACGGTACAGTCCTCGCGGTCCAGGGGCCGCCGGGGACAGGAAAGACCCACCTGGGCGCCCAGATGATTGTCGCGCTGGCTCGAGCGAACAAGAAAATCGGAATCATTGCCAATAGCCATCAGGTCATCGGGAAACTGCTCAAAGAGGCGTGCGCGGCGGCGGAGAGAGAACACACCGTTCTTCGCTGCATTCAGAAGACCGACGACGAATCGGCCATTCACCCGTTCGTGACGAACGTCAAAACCAATCCGGCCGTCGTTGCAGCAGCCGAAGCGGGCGCCAACGTGATCGCCGGCACGGCCTGGCTCTGGTCACGAGAGGACATGAAAGGCGCCGTCGATGTCCTACTCGTCGACGAAGCCGGCCAAATCTCGCTCGCCAACGTTCTCGCATCGGCTCATGCATCGAGGGGGCTCGTCCTTCTCGGCGATCCCCAGCAGCTCGACCAACCGATGAAAGGGGTACATCCCCCAGGCGCCGACGTCTCTGCGCTGGCGCACATGCTGGGCGATCGCGCAACACTCGACGACCACGCCGGCATTTTTCTTCACCAGACGTGGCGCATGCATCCTGATGTATGCTCCTACGTTTCCGAAGTGTTTTACGAGGCGAAGCTTGCAGCGCGCGAGAATCTCCGCGCGCAGAAAGTAAACGCAAGCGGACTCTTCGGCGGCACCGGGCTCCGACTCGTCGAGCTCGAGCACTGCGGTAACACCAACGAGTCGACCGAAGAAGCCGCGTGCATCGGCGACATGGTGAACGCGCTGCTTTCCTCCGGCGCCACTTGGACCGACGCCGGCGGGACGACCGCACTCATCCTACCGAAGCACGTGCTCATTCTCACGCCCTACAACGCGCAGGTCGCCGCCCTTCGCAAGCGGGTGCCACATGGGGTTCACGTTGGAACGGTAGACAAATTCCAAGGACAAGAGGCGCCTATCGCCATTTACTCGCTGGCGACTTCGTCGCCGCAGGATGCGCCGCGGGGGATGGAATTTTTGTACAGCACCAACAGGCTCAACGTCGCGGTGTCGCGCGCGCGTTGCGTCTCCGTGATCGTGGGGAGTCCGGCGCTTTTTCGCGTGCAATGCAAGACGCCGCGCCAGATGGAGCTTGCGAATGCGTTTTGTCGATTTGCCGAGACGGCGCAGAACCAAATGCGCTCGGAGAGTTCAGCTCGTGGGTGGTCGGTTGACGCCCTCGGCACTCGGCATCTTCGGCAGCCTACGCGTGATGGTGCGGCGTAGTCGCTGATTCGGCGAAGGCTCTGGGGTTGTGGTGATGACTGTAAAGGGACGAAGTCGTTGTAGGAATCGCGTCTCCACCATGGCTGTCGAGGCGGGCTAGATCAGGGCCGACAGCCCACTTTCGTTCAACGTTTTGGCGAGACTGTGGCCGAAGTCGTCGAAATCAATACTATATTGCACCGCAGCATCCATTGAGCTACTTGACTCGATGCCTGATGCACGGAACTCAGCAGCAAGAGAAGTGCAGTGAGGTCTATCTTCACGCGGTGGCGTCCTCCGTCGGATACGTCCTTGCAAGGCCTGAGCTGGACCACGACAAGGTCGATTGGGTGGTGTCGAGCCGCCAACGCCGGCGCCCGCGCGTTGAGGTGCAACTGAAATCGACGGGGACCCACAATCTAGACACGGACGGCGTGCGCTATGCTGTCGACCTCGAGCTTTACGATCGGCTGCGCATGGTCGATCTACTCGTCCCAATCATTTTGGTCGTCGTCCTGCTGCCCGCGAACCTGGACCACTGGTTGACGCACACCGAAGAGCAGATCGTTCTTCGTCAGAGCGCGTACTGGGCCTCCCTACGAGGTGCGGAGCCGACTATCAACAAGACGTCGGTTACAGTCGCCTTGCCGCGCGCCAATATTCTCAACCCATCGGGGCTCGCGGCTATTATGAATCGAATTTCGGAGGGTGGTCTTCCATGAAACTCTCGGTCGATGTTCTGGATACGCTCGCTCCGCTTCACGTTGCGGGCTATCTGCGGACGCGCGGATGGCGTGAGGTTGAGCGACAGGGGGAGCGAGCTGTTGTCTACGAGAAGGAAGGCGATGAACAGCAGAGCGGGGCGGAGGCGCTCGTGCCGCTTGACCCTAATCTCGGAGATTACCATCTGCGCCTTGCGGACGTTCTTGCGACGCTGGAAGGCGTCGAGTCGCGGCCGCGAGAGGAGATCGCGGACGACATCCGTTCTGTACTTATGGACTCGATTCGCATTCGACTTGCCGGCCCGACGCTCGAGGGCCCTTCGCTTTCACTCGAACGCGCCGAGCAGATTGTAACGCACGCACGCCTTCTTCTGCTTGCGGCTGCGTGCGCCACCATTGACCCAAGGCGGGTTTACCCACCCCGTCGGCCTGATCGCGTGGCGGAGTTCGGCGAACGCCTTCTCCTTGCACCGCCTGCGAAGGGAAGCTACGTGCTTACTCTTCGTTCGCCCGTTCCGGCCGTTGCACAAGACCTCTGGGACGACAGCGACTACGAGCCACCATTCGAGCGACGCGCCATCAAAATGCTCGGCAAGGCTCTTACGGCCGCTCACCGCGTGGCGCTGTCCATGACGTCTGCGAGCGCCGAGGTGGAGCATGGCGTGAGCGCGAATCTGTGCGAGGCGATTCATGGACTGGTGCAGGCGAGCATGGCTCGTCAGATGGACGTATCCATTGCGGCCGCCCCGGCGCGGCCGACATTCGCGACCCATCGAGTTACGTTCAGTGCCGAGGGAGCCGCCGCGCTGGGAGAAGTTGCGCGAAGCTTTCGCGCGACCTCTCCGCGCGAAGACTTCGTTCTAGAGGGCGCCGTCGTGAAGCTCGAGAACCCAAGCGTATCGGTCGGCGCCCCCGGCGAGGCTGTGCTGGCCGCGCTAGTCGACGGTGCCATGAAGCGAGTAACCGTCGAACTTGAGGCGAGCGACTATGCCCTTGTCGTAGACGCTCACCGTCAAGGGCGCATCGTCAGCATGCATGGCGAACTCGCGAAGGTGAAGCGATCGTGGATGCTAAAGAACCCTCGCGCGCTACGTGTTCGGCACCAGGAGCCTGACGAACTCGACTAATAGGCAGCCGGCAATAGCTGTCAGCGGGTAAGTCCTCAGCGGGTTGCGCGTCGCGTTTGATTCGGCTCGCCGCACGAAAGGGCAGCTTTCTGCACCGGTCGAAGAGGAATCCATAGTTGCCCGGCTCGTGCCAACGGCTGAAGCCTCGCGCACCTCGTCGTCGACTCTCTGGCATCCAAACACAGTCGATCAAGTTGGCGGTCCCGACGACTCCCCCGAAGTCCAGCTTCTCCGGGTCGGGAACTTTTTTGCCGAACATCTTCCAAATGTCACGCGCCCGGGCTTCGAACTCTTCGCGTTGAAACCTCTTCCCTGCGTGGATGAGAAGTGGCCCGCGGTATTTGGTTGGCCAGCTTCGGTTCTCGACCTTGCCAAGGTTCACGATCGCCCATGCCCAAGGTTGCTGAACCGAAAGAGCTTTTGTCGGCGTAGACCCTTTTCGCGTCGTTCCAGGCTTCTTGCCTGCCAGCCTTCGCTTTCGTGTCAAAGCTGCCTTCTTTGCAGCTGAACTACGGTCTGCGGAAATTTGCGACATGGTGTTCCCCTCCCTGTCCCGAGTCCTTCATGGCTTCAAGCATCTTCACCGCGCGCGTTCATCGCGCCGTATCCGTTCTCCGCACGGTACTCGTTAGACGAATCGTCGCTTACGTCGTCGACTTGAAGGATCTTCAGGTGCGAACCGTGCACGTCGAAATGCGCCGGTCCGATCAGAACCGTTCGACGTTCGGCGCCAGCCCGCAGCTCCACCTTCGTACCCCATGACAACGACGCAGCGGCCCCAACCGTCATCGAAGTCGGCAAAGGGAGCGTCGTCTGATTACCACGCCCAATTTTGCGAAGCGTAGCGAGCGGCACGTCGATGGCGATCGTGCTCGGCTCGCCGCGACCCAGCGCTTCGTCTCGCGTAAGGACGTCGGCTTGGCACTCGTCGCGATCTCATCAAGCCGCTCGGGGCGAAGGATCGTGTAGACGCAGTGGGGAGGAAGAGCCACGCAGCCATCGTACTCGGCGATAGTGGAGACTGACGAGGGTTTGATTCTCAACTGGGCGGTGAAGGATCTGCACGCCGAATCAAGAGCTGCGTCAATTCGATGACGCCGCTCTCGAGATACAGTGGAACTGACGATTGAGGCACACCTGCTGGTGAGGGAATAAGTGGCATGCTGTACGATCCATGGGACCTATCACGGCGGGCAATCGCTCACGAGGCCGAGTCTGAATGGTAGGCCAGTAGGCCAGTCGCCCCTCCGCACCGCGCTCGTCTACGACTTCGACGGGACTCTGGCGCCCGGCAACATTCAAGAGCACAGCCTCCTTCCCGATTATCTCCGAACGAAGCGCAAAGATTTTTGGAAGCTCGTCGATGATGAGAAGAAGACGGCCGATGCCGACGAGGTTCTCGTGTACCTGCGACTTTTGCTGACGAAGGCAGCCGAACAGTCCGCCCCCATCACGCGAGAAGTGCTCCGATGGCATGGCGCCAAGACACCGCTCTTCGACGGCGTCGTCGAGTGGTTCGATCGGATCGACAGGTTCGCGCGGGAGCGGGGCCTGGCTCTCGAGCACTACGTCATCTCTTCCGGCAACGAGGAGATGATCCGAGGCACGACCATCTTCTCGAAGTTCCGCCAAGTATTCGCTTCGAAGTACGTCTACGACGAAAAGGGGAACGCCGTATGGCCTGCGGTGGCGATCAATTACACGAGCAAGACGCAGTACCTGTTTCGTATCAACAAGGGTGTCGACAATTACTGGGACAACGAAGCGGTGAATCGTTGGCGGCCGCTCCTCGAGCGCCCTGTCCCCTTCTCCCGCATCATCTACCTCGGTGACGGCGACACCGACATCCCTTCGATGAAGATGGTCCGCTTTCAGGGCGGACACTCCGTGGCCGTATTCGACCCGGTTCGTTGGGAGAAGCGCGAGCTGCAGAGCAAGGTCTACAATTTGATCGCGGAGGACCGCGCTCACTTCGTAGTTCCCGCCGACTACAGGGACAACAGCCAGCTCGACATCACCATCAAGGGCGTGCTCGGTCGAATCGCGCGCGACGAGGCCGGTTACGTTGGTGCGGACGATAGGGCCCGGTGATCGCCGCCGTTGCGCGCTACTGCGCCGGTCCAGCGTTCATTCGGCCTTTCACGATCACCTTCGGGATGAGGCGGCCGTTTCTGAATGGGAACATGCGGACAACGGTGCCGCGCGGTTCGCGCGCCCAGCTCAAATGGAATGGCCGATCGGCGTTGTACAAATAGATCGCGTCGAAAGGCAGGTTGTCGATCACCCACTGCGCCACAACCTCGGACGACACACCGGGAACACGCAGGTCGACGGCGATGCCGTCGTGCTCGCAAATGCGCTTGCCGCGACTGTTCAGCTCGTACCCCGCGTGCTGATCGTTGGCGGGGCTGATGTTCGGTAGCCAGCCGCCTGCCGCCGCTCGCTTCTTGACCACCTTGGAGAGCTCGGGGCCTGCAAAGCCGTAGCTGAGCACAACCACGCCGAACCGCTCGTAGAGTGGACGCAACAAGGCGCTCGGCATTGTGCGAATTGCGTCCCAAGTTGCCTCCTGCACCGGTCGATTCGGTAAAACCGTGCCGGCCGCGGCCAACGCATGCCATGTGGCGCAGCAGTGGAGGACCGGGTCCGTGCTCGTCAGGGGGCCAGCGAGCTGCGTAGTGGGAGCCATGACTTTACAATAGACCGATGATCGACTCGCGCCCGACTCCGCGAATCCTGCCATCTGAGTTTAGTCGGCTGCTTGCTCCTTTCGAACGCGCCTACAGTGGTTCTACCCGTATGGTCTCAAGTCGACGGAAGTCCCGTTCCGGTCGCCCCCGAACAGTCTTCAACCAGTTCATCATCCGGTTCAAATTCTAAAATAAGGTGACGATGAGTGCTCTTGCGAACGAACTACAGCGATTTCTCGAGTTCTTGGGCGATCAAGGTCAACAGCCGCCGACGCGGCGGCTGAGGAGCGTTGCGCACTCACGGTATCGGGCAAGTACCGCGGCTTAGCGTGAACATCACGTTTGGGTCGAGGTCGCGCTCTCGACAAGACGCCGGGCACAGCGTGACCGTCGTGACGCCGGACCCCCGCTCGACGGCGAACCCGGGTTCGTCGTCCGCGCACAGCTCAGGTGCGATTTCTTGGAGGCGTTGCGGTCCGCCATCATTCCCGATGCGCTCCACGAAATTCATCCGTGGGTAATCCACCATCAAGGTCCAAGAGCATGCGCCCGGCGGCAAGGGCAGTATGCAGGCCAGGCACGGGCAGCGCCGGCCGAAGCGCTCCGAGCAAACGGTGAACGCTGGGCAGCCGGTAAGCAACGCGGCGCAAGGTCGTGGTTCCTCGCCGGGGGTACATGGAATGATCTCGCCATCGCGAGAATCCACCGCGACAGCGTCGAACCGAGGCCCGCCCGGATCGTCGGCGTCGACCGACGTGTCGGCGCTCGCATCCCGGGTTATCCGATGGCGGCTTTCCCTTTTCACTCGAACAGGACCAATGCAGAGCGACGATCGACTGTGTCGCAAAGAGCGCCCAGGCAAAGCGCCAAGCGCGAAATCGTTTCGAATTCATCGCCGGCCAGTCTTTCCGCACGTCGCCTCCGCGCCTATTATGCTCACGTGGGGCAGCGCAGCCAAACCGAGACCGTCGCCGGCATCTACCAGGCCTTCCTCCAGCAACGCACCTGGAAGCAGAAGGCGCTGTCCAAGGCCCTCGACATCGGCGTCGAGCCGCTGCGCCGCGTTCTCCACGAGCTCCGCGAGCGGGGCATGCCGTTACACCGCGAGGACGACCATCCTCATGTCTACTGGAGCGTGCCGAAAGATTGGTTTCCCAATAGCGTTCTTTTCAAACGGGAAGAAGTTCCGGAGCTCTTGCGCCAGCTCCGCCGCATCCCTCATGGCCCCGGGCGCGCGCGTTTACTCGAGCTCGTCCTCAGTCGGCTCCCCAGCGGCCATGCGCCGGCGGCGCCGGACCTCATCGTGACGCGGGAGACGAGCGATCAAGAGAACCAGTATCTCGGCGTGGTCGAGGATTCGGGCAACGGCAGGGTCGCGCTTCACATGCGCTACTACACCGCGAGCCGCGGCGTGGCGGGCGAACGTCACGCGTCGGTGCATCGCGTCATCGTCGGTCCTCCGGCGCGCTTTGTCGCCACGTGCCATCGTAGTGGGACGCTCAAGACATTCCGCGTGGACAGCATCATGAGTGCGCGTCTCGACGACGCGGTACCCTATATCGCCGCGGACAGCGCGGCGATCGAGGCCTACTGTCGGGCGAGCCTCGACGGGTTCAACGAGGGCGGCGCACCGGTGCCCGTATCCTTTCGTGTGCGCAATCCCGAGGCGCGCTGGGTGAAGAACAACCTCTTGGATGGCGTGACAATGTAGGAGCTCGACGACGGCGTGCGTGTCATCGCGCATACCGCCGCGATCGGGCGGCTCGCGCGTTTCGTGACCAGCCTGGGCGCGGCCGCGATCGCCGAGACGCCGGCGCTCGCCGAGGAGGTCGCCGTGCTGGCGCGCGGCGCGCTGCAGTCCGTCGCGATGGCCGACGCCGGCCAACCGCATGGAATGACGTCCGATCTGGCAACCGCTGAACGGCCGCGTAGTCGCGTCTAAGCGCTGGACCGGTTCGACAGGGAGCTCGACGCATTCTCAGCGAAGGTGGCGCTCATCGCCGCCCTCGAAAGGAAAGCCCGTCATGACTACATCCTCTCTCCTCGCCATCGCGGCTAACGAGAACGCCACGCATCTCCGTCTCGCACTCGTCGTCACCGATCCCGAGGTGGTGCACGAGCTGGTGCAAAATCCGGAAGGTGATCCCCGCGACGTGTATGCCAAGCAGGCCCTTCGTCTCGGGGTACTCGCGCTCCGGCAAGCAAGTGGCGCCCTCGATGCGCAGACGATCCAGCGCGAAAGCGAGCGCATGCTCGACAGCGTGCGCCAGTTGCTCATCGATCGCACCGGACAATTCACCGACGGCGTCACGAAGGTTCTGGGCAGCTATTTGGACCCGATGTCCGGATCGCTGCCGCTGCGGCTCGAGCGCCTGATGCAAGGTGGCGGCGAGCTCGAAATGATGCTCGCAAAACACGTCGACGGCGAGCGGTCGGGTCTCGCGCAAACATTGGCGCAGCATGTTGGCCAGCAGAGTCCCCTTTTTAAACTGCTCTCGCCCGAGCAGAGCGATGGACTGGTCGCGACGCTGGAGGGCACCATCCAGGCTGCGCTCAAGGCGCAGGCGGACCACGTGCTCCAGCAATTTTCGCTCGATCGACCCGACTCCGCGCTGACGCGCCTACTTCACGAGGTGACGACCAGCAACGGGACGCTGCGCAGCGAGCTCACATCGGACGTGAAGGCCATCACCAAGGAATTCTCGCTCGACCACGAGGGTTCGGCGCTGAATCGCCTTTCCGCGACGCTCGACAAGACGTGCCGGGCGGTGCAAACCAGCTTGACGCTCGACGATGCCGCGTCGCCCCTTTCGCGTCTGCGCCTCGAGCTGCGAAGCGTGCTCGACGCGCTGGCGGCGACCAACGCGCAGTTTCAGACCGAGGTGCGGACGACGCTCGAGGGTATCAAAGTCCGCCGGGAGGAAGCCGACCGCTCGCCACGCCACGGGAACACCTTCGAAGCCAACGTCGGAGAGTTTCTATGCGGCGAGGCGAAGCGCCTGGACGACACCTACGAGGCAGTCGGCACCCTCAAGGGCCAGGCCGACCGCAAGACCGGGGACCACGTGCTGACCCTCAGCCCGGACAGCGGCGCGCCCGGCGCGCGCATCGTCTGTGAGGCGAAGGCAAGGAAGGCATACACGGAGAGGGCCGCGCTCGAGGAGATCGCGCTCGCGCGCAAGAACCGCGATGCACAGGTCGGGCTGGTGGTGATGGATCGGGCCACGGCGCCCGAAGGATTGGATGTGCTGCGGCGCGTGGGACAGGACATCCTCGTCGTCTGGGACGCGGAAGACGTCGCGTCCGATCTCAACCTGCGGCTCGCCGTATCCGTTGCGCGTGCGCTCTGTGTCCGCGCGCGAATGGCGGCAACGCAGGACGAGGCCAACCTCGAGCAGATCGACAGCAGCATCGAAGCTATCGCCAATCAAATCGGCGTCGTCGATGAGATCATCCGCAGCGCAAAACTGATCAAGCAACGCGGCGAGAAGGTGACCACCTGCGCCGAAAAGCTGCGCGAAACACTGGAGACCGAAGTAGCCGCATTGCAGAAGCATCTGCTGGCGCTTCGCAAAAAGGATGGGCGTGAGCCGGCTCGGATTGGGTACATCAAATGAGCCATAAGCGAACCAGGGCAGAGATGATCGGTAAGGCCTTCCGCAGGGCTGGCGTCCTCGTGGCCGTCGTCGGCTCGATGGCCATTGCCGTTCCCGAGGATGGGATCACGCTGCGACGGGCAGCCATAGTCGTCGCGGTCGGCTTGGCGCTTTTGGCGGCAGGCCTCTCCGTCGACCGAGGCCGGCCGTGACGAGTGCCGGTGATGACGAGCTAGCTGATGCGGGTGGAGACGCGGAGCACGATCTCACTTGATGCGCTTCGTAGCCAATGCTCTCTTCGTGACATCTGCCAGCAACGCGAAATCGCGCCGCACGTGCCACGCGGTAGCAAACGATCCGTACGCTTTTCGTGCCAACATGGCGGTGGAGAGCGACGGCTCTCTTTCGAGCGCCGCCCATAGGTCTGCGCGATACGATGGTCCTATGATCACGCGCCAGCGATAGGCACGATGACGACGGGCAAGCCTGCCAGACGGGAGGACATCCGCGGGGCGGTCGCGTAAAACGTTGGCGGGAACGCTCAGCGGACCTCCGGCGAAGCGAGCATCCTCTCCGTGGCGTCGCATCTGAAACGCATTGCCTGTCGTAAGCAAATCGACACCCGGCCCGCTGTGCACGTTCGCGAGTCGATTGAAACGGCGATCTTTGGCTTGCCAGCGCGCCAAGGCCGACCAGAACGCTCGTACGCGGTCGGATTTCTCTGCAGCGACGAGCTTGGTCAGGCGATCTGCATTCACGTACGGCGCGTGAATGCCGAACCAGGTGACCAAGACGGCGAGCACGCGAAGGTCGGCATTCTGCATTCCTTCAACGGAAGCGAAGAGCAGCGTGTCTTCGATGTTGGGTTCGGAAGCGGCCGGCGCGGCGAAATTCATCCCGATCCCGACCATCGCCGACGTGAGCGCATTGGGCCCCGCCGGCGCGATGGGCACCATCGCGCGGTTAAACGCCATGGCCGAGCCTCCGTCCCACGTCGGCCAGCGTTGCACGTACGTGGGCTGGCCAATCGGGGTTGATGTCCTGAACCGCAACCCATGGAACGATGGTCGCTAGCTCTTCGGCGGTGGGCGCTAGCGCCAGACAGTCGCCCAAGTCGATCCCTCGGTCACAAAGCGCAAAGAGCTTCGCGCGAAGGAGATCGATGCGACCGACAGCATCAAGGCCAAGGTCTCTGCCAGCCAAGTACCGATCGAAAGCGTCTAGAGTCTCGCGTGGCTGCATAGTATCAGTTTAACTGATACCAGACAGCGACGCAAAGCCACCGCTGGGTTAAGGCGCTCGCACTCCAAGTAGGATGGCAGGTAAGGCGCCTGCTCACACGCGAGCGCCCGACGCCCGCGGAACCCCCTGGGGCGATTACACGACGAGCATCGAGGCCGTCGAGGCCGCGACGGGTTACGATTTCCTCTCCAACGTGCCGCTCACTATGCAAACAGCGATCGAGAGCCGCATCGCCAAAGCGCCTGATCGCGAGACGGACCTGATGCGATCGGACCTACCACCGCGTCGGCGCCTCAGTTCTAGTTGCTCAGTCCTCGGTGCAGCTCAGAGTGTCAAGTCAGCGGACAAGTCCCCCGGTTGAGCGTGAACGTCACGTTTGCGTCGATCTCATGCTCTTGACAAGATGCTGGACATAGCGTGACCGTCGTGAGACCGGGAACCCGCTCCACGACGAAGCCGGGTTCGTCGTCTGCGCATGGTCCAGGAACCATTTCTTGGAGGCGTTGTGACTTGCCATCGATCCCGATGCGGTCGACGTAATTCATCCGTGGGGTATCCACCATCAGCGTCCAGGAGCATACACCCGGCTGCAGGGTCAACATGCAGGTCCGGCACGGGCAGATCAGACCGAAGCGTTCCGAGCAAACGGTGAACGATGGGCAGCCGGTGAGCACCGCGGCGCAAGGTTGTGGTTCCTCGCCGGGGGTACAGGGGATGAAGTCTCCATCGCGAGAATCCACGGCGACTGCGTCGAACCCAGCCCCGTCCGCGTCGTCGGCGTCGAACGACGTGTCAACACTCGCGTCCACGATATCCGATGGCGGCTTCGCCTTTTCACTCGAACAGGACCATTGCAGAGCGGCGATCGACTGTGTCGCAAGAAGTGTCCAGGCAAACCGCCAGGCGCGACAGCGTGATAACTTCATCGTGCGAAGGAGCATCGGTCCTATCCGCTTGGTCTATCCCGCCACTAGGCGGACCTGTGCGTTCCATCCTCGTTCGGCGGGGTGTTGGCGAATCCTTCAATACGTCGATACATCACGTACGAATAGACAACCGGAACTCCAATGGCCACTCCGATGGCGCCAAGCAATGCCGGCGAGCCGAGGCCGAAGAGCCCCGACAGAAAGAGTGCAGCTCCGGCCAGCACGGTGAGCTTGGCTGCGAGGCGGTGCGTGCGGCTCCAGACTTCATCGCTCGCCAGCGTCCACGGCGTTCGGATTCCGATGAAGAAGTTCTTGGTCAGCTTCCCCATGAAATTGCCCATGACCACGAAGAGCAGGCCGGCGCCGGCGTGAATCGAGCGATCCATGGTGATGGGTATCCCCACACCCGACAGCAGCCCCAGGGCCGTCACCCATAGAAGGAAAGCCAGGATGGCAACTTGGAGGATGTCGAAGACACCTTGGAACCGCTCGACGCGATACCCGCGCGGCGAGATCCGCGGCAAGACCGTCAAGAGCAGGTAAACGCCAGCCATCACGATAGGGAGAAAGAAAGGCCCCCACGGCTTCGGCATGAAACCATCCGCCCGACCGTCGGCGTTCCAATGGGTAGGCGTCGATTCCGGCAAACGCTCGTAGAGCGTCGCTGCCCCGACCAAAGCAACGACGACGAGCCCTAGACTCAACCCGTTGGCACGCCTGATTTTCATCGGTGCTTTCCGTTCCGATTGTCGACTCTGAAGAGCTCCAGAAGGAGCGCCGCTACGTCCTCGAACACGGTCGTATTGAGTGAGTAGACGATTTGCTGTCCCCGCCGCTCTGTACGCACGAGGTCGGCAGCTTTGAGAACGTTGAAGTGATGCGACATCGACCCCTTCGTGATGTCGAACGCCTCAGCGAGCTCGCCCGCCGTTTTCGAACCACCCTGTAGGAGCTTGAGCACTTTTCGCCGCGAGGGATCGGAGATGGCCTTGAAGACTTCCTGTGTCCGCATTGCATTTCGAAGATTTGATAAACATCATAATATCAATCGCTAGCCGCTGTCAAGACACCCGAATACCTGGACGGCGGCGCCGACGACGGGTGCGATGGAGCACGGGAGTCAGGTGATTCTCCGAAGGGTAACCTCGCCTGTCCGGTCAGGCTGTTGAGTGGGGCATCGCTACTCCGACGATCGATCGAGCCGCAAAAATCTGACAGAGTAGTGCCTAGCGGAGCCGGAAATGAAATCCTCTCGCCTGCGCGTGGTAGCGACGTTCTTTCATCTTCTCCCCTGGCTGGTCCTCGCCGCTTCGTTGGCCTGGAAACTCGGGAGTCTGCCCATCGATCGAGCGCTGGTCGACATGGCGAAACCGCTCCTTCTGGTCGGCGCGCTCACCAGCTTCCATCTCATCGTGGCGCGGGCACACACGGGTCGCGATTACCGCGCCCGCATGGCTCGGGCGACGGTGGTGGGCGCCGAGAACTTCATGGCGCTGATGGCGTTCATCGAAACGCTGCACGGCCCCTACCCTTCTTGGAGACGGGCCACGGCATGGTTGGCGGCAACGGCGATAATTGGAGCACTCCTGTTGCTGCGTGCGGCTACGGCGAATCGGGCCGTCGCCAAAGAGGACGAGCGGGCGTGGGTATGGGGTGTTTTTTACCGGAACGCGGCGGACCGGGCGCTCTGGGTAGAGAAGGCTTCTGGGTTGGGTTACACGGTCA
>Ga0193706_1000091_pt1 | contig 65775 bp, 56 predicted proteins | sample U3c1metaG_FD_160130 | JGI IMG/M metagenome (GOLD analysis project Ga0193706, IMG submission 160130) | Soil microbial communities from a riparian zone of the East river system, Colorado, United States - U3c1 | ecosystem: Environmental > Terrestrial > Soil > Riparian zone | place: USA: East River...
TCAGGTCGGCCGCTCGCGTCCTTGCTGTTCGCTCTAATGCCGTAGGGCCATGAGAACTTCGAACGCAATGAGCACGATCACCATACCTTCCAACAAAAGGTCGCGCCGCGTGTGAATCTCGTGCCCGAGCACCTCGGAGACGCGGCCGATGGTCTCGACTTTTTCTTTCACCGAGGCGTCGGCCTCGGCGAGGCGGAAGCGTGCCGCCGCTTCGCGGTAGACCTGCACGGAATAGGTATCTCCTTTCAGGGTAATGGCGCGCTCGAGGCGATCGCTGAGCTCACCCAGCTCGAGCGCGAGAAGGGCGGCGCGATGGGCAAGTTGCCGAAAGGGGCTCCGGAAGAGCCACGCCGCCGTTCGCGCCATGCGCACGTCGCGCAAAAGCTTTTCGATCGATCGCGTGAGCATGCCCTCGTAAAACCTCAGCTCGAGCAGCTGCGCCGAAGCGATCTCGAAGATATCGACCAGCGTCCTTACGTCGTCCTGGTCGACGATGACGGCGGCATCGTAGTCGACGAGGACGAGATCGTCGTCGTAGTAGCGTATGGCCCGGCGCGCGAGCTCTTGGATCATCACCGGCGCCAACTTGCGCTCGCGCGGCTCGCCCGACAGAAGATGGGCAAGGACGGTTGCCGCATCCATCTGCCCCGACGGAAGAGCGGGCAGAACGAAAATCGTAAAGTCCTCGATGAGCTGGCCGGCGTCGCTCTCTTCCCAGGGAACGATGGCGCTCGTGATCTCGCGCGCCATGGCGTGCCAAATGTCTCGTGCTTTGGCGTCGAAAATCGCCCCCGCCTGGGAGAGCTGACCGGCGAGAGCGACGAGCGCCGTCCCGTCTGACTCCGCGACGGACAACGTGAATCGGATGGCAACGACGCCGAAGTCGAAGAGCCGCGCGCGCACCTCGGCGTGGAATGGCCCTACGTCCGCCGGCTCGAGCGTCAATTCCAGCGGCTCGCGACGAAGCACGACGCCGGCACCCGCCGGCTGTTTCGACAATTCCGCCCGTCGCGCTCGATGATCCAGCGTCGCGCTGGCGCGATCGAGATCGATCGAATCGCCCACGTCGATCTGGCGCAGCACGTGAACGCTCGTGGTCATCGGCGGCAGTGTAGTCGCGTCGTGGGCCTTTCTGCCCTTAATCAGCGCAGGATTTCGAAGCGTATCGGCGGTCGATGAATTCGCATCGACGGCTATGCCGCCTTCTCGTCATCCCGGGACGAGGAGCGGCGCGCCGGCGGCACCGTGGATGGAGCTAGACTGCCATCCATGTCGTCGCCGGAACCGGAGCTCGGAGCCTTCATGCGCGCGGCCATCGTCGAAGGCCGAAAGGCGCTCCCTGCTTGCCGTCCCAACCCGCCCGTCGGGTGTGTTCTCGTGCAGCGCGGCACCATCGTCGCGCGCGGCTTCACGCAGGTCCCCTACCAGCCCCACGCCGAGCCGATGGCGCTGCGACAGCTCGATGGTGATCTCGACGACGTGATCGCTTTCGTGACGCTCGAGCCGTGTGCCTTTCATCAGCGAACCCCCTCCTGCGCGAAGGAGATGATCGCGCGGCGCGTGGGCGCGGTGTACGTCGCACTTCTCGATCCCCACCCGAGAAACCAGGGGCGCGGCATCGAGATGCTGCGCGAAGCCGGGATCCGCGTGGTCACGGAGTTTCTCGCGGAAGAAGCGCGACCGCACCTCGCACCCTACCTCTATGGGGCGGAGGGCAACGACCCGCCCGTGGGGTGGTGAGACGCGACGTTATATCGAGGCGCCTTTGCTGCGCCGGCCGAGGCTCTGCTCGTCGTACCAGGCAAACAACTCTTCCACGTAGATCTTGAGCTGCTCGGAGCAGAGCGCGTCCATCTCCGGCGGCTGCATGCGTTCACCGTCTTTCATGAGCGCCTTGGTGAGCACGGCCACGGCGCATTTGTGCGTGGTTTCTGGGACCGAGCGGCCCTTGCTCCACATGGCCACGTGATCGCTCGCGTGTATGTACGACTCCACGTGGTTGCCCTTGAATCGGTCCGCCATGGCCTGCACCTCCACCCTCAGTCTAAGGGCCCAGATCGAACCTCGGTATTCGACCCTCGGCGTATTGCGTTAGGAATGCCTAGTCCGCATCGCTGTTCGTGGCGCCCGGTCGCCAGCCGCTCCACGTGACGGAGCAGCGGATGTCGCGTTTCATCTTTTGATCCGACGACGACATGACGCCAACGACGAACTGCTCGTTTTCGCGCACGACCAGCGAGCCGGCGCTGACGTTCATCGCGCTGGACGCCTGTCCATAGACGGCCCAGCGCGGCGTCGAAAGATCGCCGGGCACGACGGAGAGGGCGAAGAGCTCAGCCGGGCATGCACTCGACGAATGGAGATCGGTGATGACCAGAGGACCACGCGCGACGCGCACGCAGTATCCGCGACTCGATTCGGCGGACGGCGACATGATGCCGCTCATGACGCAGGCGCGGTTACCGTCGTCGAGCGCGGGGATCACCGTGCGACCCTCGATTTGAGAAATGGGAAGTGACGTGGCGGCGAGCCCGGTGACCGGTGAGATTTTACCTTTGGGGGGAGCGTCGCCCGCCGTGCCCTCGAGCACTGCGCGCACGCCGCTGTTATCGAGCGGACCGTCGTCCTTTTCGCCGCGCTTTTCCATCGAGCTCTTGGCGGTGTTGGACGGCAGTTTCTTTCGCTTCGGCGCGGGACGTTCGGCTTCCTTCGCGTCGAGAAGCCTCGCCGCGTCCCTCGCCTCTCTCGTCAACAGATCGGCGATTTCCGCGATGGCAGCGGCGTGGTGAGCCGCCCCCGGTTCGCGCGTCACGTTCTTCAGCCCCCCGGCGAACGCGATGACGTCGTCGGGCTCGTTGCTGCCGGCGGCAACATGCAACTTTTGATACGCGAGCCGTTGATCGCCTTCGACGTACAGGATGACGCCGTCGGTGATGACGCTGCACTCTTTTAGCCCCGTGTTCTCACACTGGCCCGACACTGGTTTTTCCAAGGCCAGGCGCGCGCTGGCGCACCCCGCGAGCACTGCGACGATGAGCGCGATGACGACTGCGATTTTGCCTTGCATGACCACCTTCCCACCCGAGTCCGTCCCTGGGCGACCCGCACATCGCGCCCCACTTCGCGCGATCGACGATGTCGCCGCGGCTTCTACTCCAAATGGCGCGCCGATGTCGATGCTATTTTCGTCGCAAGTTCGTCGTCGCTCAGCGACGCCGCTCGCTACGCGATCAAAGAGCGCCCTCGCCTGCGTCGTCGCAACCGACGACGACGTCGAGATGACTTCCACTCGTCTTCACCAGGCCGTCGCATGACGCGGGGCAGAGCGTGACGCGCGTTGGCGCGTTGTCGACGTTCGGTCCGTCGACGTTGACAGGCGGTCTCTCGTAATACCAACCGCCGCCGCCACCGCACGCAGCGAGGTTGGCAACCTGTCCCACCGGCGCCGGCGTCCCGTTCGTCCCGATGCGTGTCGCAACTTTGGCTGGGCCACCCTCCGCCGTCGATCGGCCCTTTTCCGGAATCACGTACGCGCAGCTCAACGCGCTCGTGCGAATGGCATCGAGCGCCGCCGTCAGCTCGACTTCGCCGCCCGACTCGACCAGATAGGCGCGACCGGTGCCACCGGCTTCGGCGATCTTGTTGAGATCGGAGAGGCTCGGCCCCACCCCGAGCACGTAGGTCTTGATCGACGGGTTGCCGCCGGACGCTTGCGTGGCAACGGCCGCCGTCGTTTCGATCGAGCTGTTGCATTGACGCGGCTGACCATCGGTGACGATCACGACCGCCGCGAGGCGGCCGGACTGCGCCTGTTTTCGCGCGTAGATGTGGGCTCCCTGCAAGGCTGGCGTCGTGGGAGTTCCTACGGTCAAGATCTGCGCGCCTATGCCGGTCGAAATCGCCGGCACGACCGTGGGAATGATGCCGATGGGAACGACGGGAAACGCATAATCGCCGGCGCTACAGAAGAGGTTGCCGACGCTATCGGTGCGCGGGAAAAAGGCGATCCCCGCTCCGAGCCCCGCCGTCTTGGGAGAATTGACGAACGTCTTCATCGCCTGCGACACGGCGGTCCAGCGCGATACCGTTTGCCCGCGGTCGAACATGTTCATCGACGACGATTTATCCATCATGAAATAGAGATCGATGGGGATCTCTCCGACGGCCTGGGAGCCGATGAAGCAATTGGCGCGCGTGCTGCCGTCGATAGAGGAGGGCAAACCGACGAACGAACCGTCTTGCGGGTCGACGTCGAGCGCCGTGCGGCTCCCGCAGGCGCTGAGCAAAACCGCGCAGGCGCCGAGAACCAGCGACCCGTGCGTGGGAGCGACCGCGAAGCGCATCTACCTTCATACTAGAGCCAATGAGCCGCGCTGGCGATGTCTCAAGGCGGCGTCACCGACTTACAGCGCGGGCTTGCTGCGTGAGTCCGGCAGTTTGGCGCATACACCGCAGCGCGTGGCGCGTCTGCCTTGCTCTCGTCGGCGTGGCGCTGGCGCCGCACTCGACGAAGTACCGCTAGGTTGCGCGGGCTCGGAGCGGTTTGACCCCTCCCAGTCGGACGAGCTACATCAAAGGACGAGGATTTTGGGCGGCCTTATCGTACCTCTCTGCCCCACTCGCCTCCGACGATTTCGCAGTCGGTGGGGGCTCGGCGCGGCGCTGCTGCTGACCGCGACGGTGTGCTGCACGTCGCAATCGAACGAGAGCGTATGCGCCTCGGTCACCTCGCACCCGGACGGCATCCATGTCGCCGACTGCGCGAATGGCACGATCTCCCTCGACGACATTCAATACGATCGCAACGGCGGCAAACTTTCTTACGACTTTCTCGTCACCTGTCACGGTCGCTCGGCGCGGGGGACCTGGACCCGCACGGGGAGGCTCACGTGTCTGGAGGGTGCCACCGATCCGTGCAAATCGGGAGGTGTTTGCACGCCGACTTCGGACGACGACTGCCGCAGCATTGCCAATTGCAAGGAATGGGGCGATTGCGCATACCAGAACGGCAAATGCGTGCCGACCGAGGACGGCTGCGCTCACAGCGACGTCCCTTGCGGCCTATCGGGGCAGTGCCATCTCGGACCGGACGGCGTCTGTATCGTCGTTTCCGACGCCGATTGCCAGACACCCTTCGGTATTTGTCCGAATTGCACGTACAAGGGAGCCTGCCTCACTTCGGGCGGCTGTTACGCGGAGAGCGGCGCGTGCGTCGCGCGTTCCAGCGCCGATTGCAAGAAATCGACGCAGTGCGCTTTCGCCGGCAAATGCACGCTCGATGCAAGCACGTGCGTCGCGGCAACCGACGCGGACTGCAGACCGTCGGAGGTATGTCGCACCGCGCGACAGTGTGCGGCCATCGACGGCGTGTGCACGGTCACACCGTGAGGCCCACTACATCACCGCGATCATCCGAAACGTGAGGTTCATCCGCGGTCCCACCGGTGCGCGCGTGCGGGGCAGATGGTGGCGAAAGTGGCGCTGGGTCGTGCCCCCCATGACGAGCACGCTTCCTTCGCCGAGCTGGAACGTGTGAACTTGGCGCGTACGGCGGTGGCGGAGCACGAAACGTCGCGGCGCTCCGAGCGATAGCGACGCGATGCGGATGTCGTCGGCCGACGGCCCGAGCTCCGGCTCGTCATCGGCGTGCTCCCCCATCGAATCCTGCCCATCGCGGTAGTGGTTTACGAGCACGGAGTTGAAAGCGCAGCCCTCGCTTTGGGCGAGGCGGTCGCGCAAAACCGCGAGCTCCGCGGTCCACGGCGCTGGGAGAAACACGCGACCCGAGTAGGCGTAGGAACAGCCCGGATCCCCGTGCCAACTCGTGAGCCGCGGCATGTTCACCGTTCGCCCGAACAGCACGATCGACTCTTGGCGCAGCGGGAGCGAATCGGTCAATCGCGTCATGAGCGCGAGATGATCCCGCACGAAGCCCGGCTCGAGCCGGACCCACGCCCCTTCGCCAAGATCGATGCGTTCCACGGATGCTCGACGTTACTCTGCGATCACCCGCGCCGAACGCCAGCATCCCGCCGCGGACGCTGGCGCCCCATCGACCTAGGATGTCGAAAAAGGTTCATTCGGGTTAAGGTGGCCGGAAGAGACGTGTTTCCTGCTCCTTGCGCGACGGTCGAACTGCCCCCCTGCGCAGAAGACGCGGCGCGCGCCGAAGCTGCCTCGATGCTGCTCGATGAGCTCGAGAAGGTCGCTGCGCCGATCGCAGACGTCATCACGGAAGGCCCGCAGGTCGGCTTTCTCGAAGCGATCCTTTTCCTCCGGCTCGCGGAGCAGCATGGGCTCGAACGGTTCGGTGCGCTCGGCGATCTCGCGGGCGCGCAACGCGTCGGGCCGGAGCTCGCACGTCACTTCGATGACGCGGCCGATCGGTACGGCGTGAATGGGTTGCGCGTCGCCGCGTCTGGCCGAGGGCAGGGTCGAAATCCGTTCGCGGCCGCGCCAGAGGCTTTGCTTCGCGATTTCCTGCTGCATCTCTATTCCGACGCTGACGGCCACGAGCTCGCGACGTTGCCGCCCGACACGCTGGGGCATCTGTACGAGCGGTCGCTCGCCAAAGAGGGCGCGCGTGGGTCGCGCAAAGTGCACGGCGCCTTTTACACGCCGACCTACCTCGTGGACTACGTCGTGGAGCGCACGCTCGGTCGTGTCCTCGACGGCAGCGCCCGCAATGCACCGACGAGGGTGCGCGTGCTCGATCCGGCGTGCGGATCGGGGGCATTCTTGCTCGGGGCCTACCGGCGTTTGCTCGCGTGGCACTTTGGCGGCCAAGGCGATGAACGGCAGCCAAGCGCGGCCGACCGCGCGGCCATCCTCGAAAATGGCATCTTTGGCGTCGATGTGGACGCCGCGGCCGTCGAGGTCGCGAAGCTTTCGCTCTTGCTCGTTTGTTGCGCGGACGGCAATCAGCATCGTCATTCACCCGAACAGGGAGCGCACCCCACGTTGCCGCGTCTCGAACGCAATCTTCGCGCGGGCCACTCGCTCATCGACACCGATTGGAGCGACGCCGAAACTGCGCGCGGCAAAACCAAAACAGAAGGAGGCGCGCCGCAAACGGGTCCCGAAGGGGCGCGCCCATTCCACTGGCAGCGCGAGTTTCCCGAGGTCTTTGCGGAAGGAGGCTTCGATGTCGTGATCGGCAATCCTCCTTATCTGTCGTTTGGAGGCCGCCACGCCGTCGACATCTCCGGCGAGCTTCGCCGCTATTACGCCGCGCACTACGAGAGCGGCGGGTGGCCGACCGCCCATTCCCTTTTTCTCGAGCGTTCGGTCAAGCTGCTCTCGCGGCGGTTCGTCTCATTCGTCGTGCCCGATCAAGTCGGTCACCTCGGCGGCTACCGCTCGGCGCGAGAGATCGCACAGCGCGAAGCGGGCTTGGTCGAAGTCCGCTACTGGGGCGAGCGCGTTTTCCGCGGCGTCACCACGCCCGCACTGACCATCGTGCTCGACAAGCAAAACAAGAGCCGTACCACGCAGCTCGTCGATCGCGACGGCGCTTCGCTGCAAGCCGTTTTTCGCCCGGGTGAGCCATGGAGCGTGTCCCCGGCCGCCGCGCTGATCGAGCGACTTCGCCTCCATTCCTTTTCGCTTGGTAAATTGGTGGGCGACTGCGGCATTCGCACCACGGCCGCGAAAGAGCAAGTCGTCGATTGGCCTTGCCCTGACGGCAATATCGTCCCGGTGCTCGAGGGCAAGCTCATCGATCGGTACGGCTGTCGACCGCCGCGCGTTGCGGTTCGTTTCGATTCCCCGTGCCCGCTCTTCGTGAGCGACCCCGAACGCTATCGAGCGGCCATTTTCGTGATTCGACAGACGGCTGCGTTCCCCATCGTGGGGCCGCACGAGCACGCGCTCTACTTCCGCAATTCGCTCTTGGCGTTGTTCTCGCCATCGGGCGGCATCGACGTGCATTACCTGGTGGCGCTCCTCAACTCGAAGCTGCTTCGCTTCGTCTACACCGAGACGGTGCGTGAGGCCCATCAGCGCGCGTTTCCGCAAGTCAAAATCAAGGCGCTGCAAAGCCTTCCTTTGCGTAAACCCGACTTGGCGCGCGCGCGCGACAAGCGTCGGCACGATGCCCTGGTCGATCTGGCCGTCGATGCCCTCGCTGCGCAAAGGTCCGCTGCTTTGACGAGCGAAAGCGAGAGCGCACGTTCTCGCTTCGAAGCGATCGACCGCAAGATCGACGATCGCGTGTACGACCTTTACGAGCTCTCGCAAGCGGAGCGCGACGGCGTCGAGGGGAGCTTCGTCCGCGCCCAGCCGGCCGCCGTCGAGCGGCCGGCGCGCGCCGACAGGTCGAGGCGGCACCGCGACCGACGCTTCGAGTGACGGAAGAGACGGAACCGGCACGGCGGCAGCGAGCGGTTCCGGCGGAACCACGCCCGGGGTCCGGCGGAGCAGCGGCGCGGGCGGGCAGTGACAACGCCGGCGGCACCTCCGGCAGAGGGGGCACGGGCGGCGCCGGCAAAGGCGGAACCGGTGGGAGTGGCGCGATGAGCGGGTCCGGCGGCGCCACGGGAGGAAGCGGCGGTAGTGCGGGCAAGGATGGCGGATCCGACGCGCGCGGCGGCACGACCGGCGGCGCCGCGGGAGCCTCGGGAAGCACCGGGGGAAAGGGCGGCACCGCGGGCAGCGGCGGCAGCGGCGGAACGGGCGGGGGGACCGGTGGCATCGGCGGCACGGGCGGGATTGGGGGAATTGGCGGGATTGGCGTCGATGCCTCGCTGCCCGACGCGAGCGTTCCTCCCGTTTGCGATCCGAGCACGACCAACTGCGTCGACTGCTGCAGCAACAGCAATCCGGGCGCGGCCAATAACTACGAGATGACCATGAAGAACTGCGCGTGCATGTTTTGCGATACCGCGAGCACTTGCGGCAACGCCTGCAACAAGTTCGACGCGCCGAATGCCAACTGCATCAAGTGCATTCACGACGCGCTGAGCGACCCGATGTGCTCCGAAGCCGACAAGACCTGCAGCGAGTCGCAGCTTTGTCAGCGCTTTTCTTCGTGCGCCTACGGCTGCCTGTGATCGGGGCCCGGGCGGCGCGCGGGTAACCCGTTCGTGCGGTTTCCCCGAGGTCGGTCCGAGTTGGCCCGAGGAGCGCCCCTCCCTACGAGCGCCATGATACGTTGCAGCCGTGCGTTCGCTCGCTGGGGCCCTCTTCTCCGCCTGCGGAGCCACCCTCGCCTTCGCTTTGCCGCTCCGTGCCGAGGATCACGCGGCAGGGGACGAAACTGCCGCCGCGGCTGAAACAGCCACTTCGGCAATCTCCGACGCCGATCCGGAAGACGCGCCGACCCCGTCGCGCTCGCGGATTCGTTACCTCCTGCAAGGCGTCGAGGTGCGCGGCAACACACGCACCCGCGACCGCGTCGTCTTGCGCTACGTCCACTTTCGCGCCGGCGATCTGCTCGACGTCAACGACCCCGAGCTCGAGCTCACGCGCTATCGCCTGCTCGGAACGAGTTTTTTCTCGTCGGCCCAGCTGTCCCTCCGCAAAGGTGATCGGCGTGGCGAAGTCGTCCTCGTCATCGAGGTCGTCGAGCGCAACACGCTGGTGGTCAACGATTTTTGGATGGGGCTCGCCGGGGAGCGCACCAACAAAGCCGGGCCGCCCACGGGCGTCTACGCCTACGGCGGTCTCGACGCCGCCGAGACGAATCTGGCCGGGACGGGCATCACCCTTGGCGCAGCCATCGGCGTCGGCATCGATCAGCTCGCACTGCGCACCCGATTTTTCGACCCGGCCTTCCTCGGCACGGGCTGGATGACGTCGGCCACCCTCCTTTACAACAACGCGCGCGACTTCTTCGGCAACAACGCCGTCTACTACCAGCTCCCAGAGGGCGTCCGAGGAGGCTCGCCCACCACGGCGGAGGTACCCTACGCGGTCGTCGATTACTCGCGCTTCGGCGGCAGCTTTGGCGCCGGTCACGATCTCGGCATCGCGACCCAGCTCTGGTTCGACCTACGGGTCGAAAAGATCCACGCCGATCTTCCGCTGGCCGCTTCGCACTTGCGCGGCCTCGACCGCGAGCCCATTGCCTTCAACGTCATCGGCGGCGACAGCGTTCTCTCGACGGTGCGGGGGATGCTCATTCATGACACCCGCAACGAGCCCATCCTCCCCACGCGCGGCTCGTACATCACCGTCACCGCTGACACCGCGCTCGCCCCTGCCGGCGGCGACTACGGCTTCACCAAGCTGCAGATCCGCGCCTCCCGCTGGTGGACGCTGCCCTGGAAACACGTGGCGCGCCTCGAGCTCAACTACGGCGCCATCACGGGCGACGCTCCCTTCTTCGAAAAGTTCTACGTGGGCGACTTCACCGATCTCTTGCCCGATCGCGTGCTCGATTTGAACTTCGACCGGCGCCGCGCGCCGAACTTCCTCGGCACCGACATCAGCGAAGTGCGCTATGGCGACTACGCCGCCAAGTTTCAGGTCGAATACCGCATCCCCATCTACCGCGGGCACCGCTCGGTGTACGGCATCGACTTCTTCGGAGCGGCCGGCATTTATGGCGTCGCCAGTTACCGCGATATCACCGACCCGCCCCGCGGGTACCACGGCTTCCGCAAGGTGCCCGTCGATCTCACCTTCAACCTCGGCTTCCGCATCGACACGCACGCGGGGGGCTTCGTCTTCGCGTTTTCCAACTTGGTCGGGCTCATCCCCGTGCGCGGAGCACCGGGCCCGTGAGGTGGGGCTTTCAAGCGGCCAGGGCCCTGGTTTTCGCCCTTCTCGTGCTGGTGCCGGTGGCGGCGCGCGCCGACGACGCGCTCCCGACGCGGCAAGCCTCCCTCGCCTTCGACGAGAAGCAGACGTTGCGCGTCTCCATCGGTTACCGCGACGTCGTCGACGCCGCCACGGTGGCCAAGCTGATGGGCGGTCTCCCCACCACCATCGTCATGCGCGCTTACGTCTTCCGCGAAGCGGGCGGCGCGCCTCTCGCGGCCGCTTTCAAGACGTGCCGCGTCATCTTCGACTTGTGGGACGAAGTCTATCGCATCGAGATTTCGCAGACGGGCGGAGCCGACGCGGTCACCGCCTCCCCCACGCTCGAGGGCGTGCTCCGGCGCTGCGCCGAAGCCGATCGTCTCGCCATCATCGGTCGCAACGTGCTCCCTGCCGGCACGAGCTACTACATGGCTGGGGTGGTGGAAGTGAACCCCGTGTCGCCCGAAATGCTGGAGCGCATCAAACGATGGGTGAGCCGCCCCTCGGGCACGTCCACCAGCGCGCCGGGCGACGCGCTCTTCGGATCGTTCGTGGGACTCTTCGTGGCGCGCATCGGCGTTGCCGATCGGCAGATCGCATTTCGGACGCAGCCGTTCTCGCGCTAGCGCGCTAGCGCAACATCAGGGCAGACGGCGCCGGCCCTTGGTCTCCCACCATTCGCTCCATTTTTCCCGATTCTTGCCGAACTCCTGCCGCGTCATGGCGACGAGCGAGCGCAGCGCCGCTTCGGCGATCGAATCGACCGGATCGGCGAGAACGGCGATGAGGCTGGGGATGGATCGATAGAGCCGGAGCTCGCCGATCGTCCAAAGGGCGATGAGCCGGCGCCCCTCGGGCTCTTCCGAATAGGACACCGTGCGCTCGAGCGCCTTGCGCAGCGGGATGCCTTCGTTGCCACCGGCTGCCAGGGTGCGCGCCGATCGCACGGCGATGCGGCGCACGGCGGGGTTTTCGTCGAAAAGGCGCGGCACGAGCGCGGCCGCGACGTCGGCGTAGTTGAGCTCCCCGAGAAGGTACGTCGCCCAGAACCGCACCTCGACGTCGATGTCGGCGCTGCGCACGGCGAGAAACGGCAGAGCGAGCCGGCGCATGGCCGCCACGATGCGCAGGACGGGCCCGCAATCGGCGGGCCGCGGAAGATCGCCTATGGCCTGGTTACGGTCGACCGTGAGCGGCCCGGGAAAACGGGCGAAGACCGAGGGAATGGCGGCTTCACCGAGCTCGAGAATCTCGCCGAGCGCCTTTTCGCCGCGTTCACCGCCGGCGATCACGTGATCGACGAGATCGGAACGAATGAGCACGCGCGGCAGCTCGTGGTTCGGCGCGCGGGACACCGGAGGAGGGTGCGGGCTGGCCGACATGCTCGCGGAGGCCAGAGGGTCGATGGCCGTTCCCCCTCCGCCAGAAGGGGGCGGCAGGGAGTCGGCTTCCATTTCGCCGATGAGCGTGCGCGGCGAAGGCTCGCCCTCCGTCTCGGAAACGATGAGCTCCGAAACGATTCCGCTCGGGTCCGACGAATGGGAGGCCGCGTCGACCGGCTCCGACGCGCTCTCGGCCGCAGAAGGACGCAGTGAACGCGCCAGCGCGCGCTTTTTGCGGCGCAAGATGCGTTCGAGCGCCTCGACCAGAAACGCGGTCATGGCGACGACCGCGCCGCTTTCCGCCGCATCGACGGGGTCGAGACCCTGATCGCCATAGAGCAGCGCCACGCACCGCTGTCGCACTTGAACCGGGAGCACGAACACGTCGCGACTGGCGGACCGTGTGAGATCGGCGCGCAGATCGGCATCGAGCCCGGCGCGCTGCAGCGGGGCGATGACGGCCGTGCCCTGTTGACGTGCGTACGAAAGCGCGTTCGGCAGATCCAGCGCGACGCCGATCGTACGGACCTTCTCGCGCGAGGCCCCAGGGCCCCACGCGTCGTAGCCGGCGGCGAGATCCCCGTGTACGACGAAGAGGGCCGCGTACTCGAAGTATTGGCGCGCAAAGGCGAAAAAGATGCCGAGCGCTTCGTCCCCCGTGACGGCGTCTTCGAGCTGGAGCTCGGCGGTACCGGGCGTCATCGGTCCGCGCCGCCGATCTTTGGTGCGGTCATCGGCGACGGTGCTTCCCGCGGCACGCCGCGCCCAACCGGCCAGCGCTTTAGGGGCTCGTTGCTCGGCGCGGCGCTGGCGCTTTCTCTCGACGCGGGCCGCGGTGGCCATCGCCGCTTCCATCACGAATTCGTGGGGCGGGGGCGCCGGGGGGGGGCGAGTGGAGCGCATCTCGCCCACGGCCCGCCGGTCGACGCTCGTCGTAGCGAGGGATGCCGCGGGCGCGCGCTCGCCTGCCGGCAGCGTCGCCGGAACGTCGGAAAATCGGGTCGGCGGATCGCTGTCCACGTCGGGCACCGCCATGGCGAGCACATCCGCCACTGGAGGTACGAGCGGCGTCGGCGAGAGCTCGGAGATCGGCGGCACGGCCGGCGTCAGATCGAAGTCCTCTCGCGCCTCGCTGGGCGCGGCCAGCATGGTGCCCAGGTCGGCCGGCGCTGCAACACCGTCGACGACACGCTCGTCACTGGGAGGGTCTCCTTCGATGTCGGAAAAGTCTTCCTCGATGCGGGGCGCGGGCGGGGCAACTGGGATCGAGGGCGCCCCGGGGTTTTCGGCAGTGCGCGCGGCGAGCATGCCCGGCCAGGTGCGCTTGCGGGGAGCCAGGGAAAGAACGCTGTTCGGCCCGGGCTCGACGGAGGGCCTCCGGCTGAAACTCGACGGGGGCGGAATACTCGGGCTGGGGTCGGAGCGCTGCTCCATCACCGCGAGCAGACGCGAATAACGCCGCTCGAGAGGAATGCCATAGTCGCGCGCGAGCGCCTGACGGACACGCACCGCGGTGGCTACGAACTGCTTCAGAGGGGCGCCTAGCGCGAACGTCAGGTCTTCTTCGACCGCTTGCGGCAGGGGCTCGGTCACGGCGAGATGAAGCTCGCCGTCCACTTCGCCGACCGGATAAATTCCGTATGTCAACGCGACTGCGTGAGGGACCATGCGCAAGAGCGAGAGCGGAGCCGGCGGCAGGGGGCCCGGCGCGACGGTCGGCAAGGTGTACGCCTCGCCGACCAGCGGCAAAAGGGCGTCTTCCTGGATGGCGCGCAGCTCGAGCAGACATGTGCCGAGGTCTCCGCCCTTCATCACCTGACACGCGAGCGCCTCGTCCACCTCCGCGATGGTCGCAGCTTGGCGGGTGATGACGAGGGAGCTCAGCGTCGTCATGGGTGGTGGCTCGAGGCGGATGCTCGGATCATTTCAGCGAGGAGAAACTCTGCAAGATTGAAATAGAAGATGATCCCGAGGACGTCGACAAGGCTGGCGATGAAGGGGGTCGAGCTCGTCGCCGGGTCGAAACCTACACGGCGCAAGATAAGGGGAAGCATGGAGCCGACGACGCAGCCCATGATGACGATACCCACCAAGGTTACCCCGACGACCATCGCGAACAGAATCCCATCCCCCCACATCAGTGCACGCACCACGCCGATCGCTGCCAAAACGCCCCCCAGCACGATGCCTTGGCCGAGCTCCCGGCCGATGATGCGCCACCAGTCTCGGGGCTTGACCTCTCCGACCGCGAGGCCGCGAATGATGAGGCTCGACGACTGCGCGCCGGAGTTTCCGCCCGCCGAGAGAAGCAGAGGTATGTAGTAGCTGAGCTTGGCAACTGCCTCGAGGACGTCATGGTAGTGTCTCAGGGCCGAGCCGGTGAAGAATTCCTCGACGAAGAGAATGATGAGCCAAGTTGCCCGTTTGCGGATGAAGACCCAGAAGGTCGTCTGGAAGTAACCTGCCTCGAGGGGCTCGACACCGGCCTGCTTTTGAACGTCCTCGGTCTGCTCTTGGGTGAGGACATCGATGATGTCATCTACGGTGATCACACCCCGGAGGGCCCCTTGGCCGTCGACCACGGGAATGGCGGCCAAGTCGTATTTGGCGAGCCGCTTGGCGACCTCTTCCTGGTTCATCTCCGGAGGGACGGTGACGACGTTGGATGTGAGGATTTCCGACAATTGCTGCTGCGAATCGGCGAGAAGGAGGTCGCGCGCCGAGGCAATCCCGTCGAGGCGCTTGCCGGCCGAGAGGGCGTAAACGTAGTAGATGGTTTCGACTTCGGAGGCTTTGGCGCGGATGAGCTGAATGACCTCGCCGACCGTCATGAGGTGCGTCACGGCGAGGTAGTCGGTGGTCATCAAGCTGCCGGCGCTGCGCTCCGGCCATTGCGCCAGCTCTTCGACGTCTTCGGCGGCCTGGGGGTCGATCTGCTCGAGGCTGGCGAGTACCTGCCCGCCCATTTCTTCGGGCAGCTCTTTGATGAGGTCGGCGCGCTCGTCGGACGACATCTCCGCCGCGATTTGCGCGATGGATTCGGGGCCGAGCTCGGTGACAATCGCCAGCTGCCGCTCGTCGTCGAGCCGCTCGAAAATCGGGGCCGCTTCTTCGGTCGGGAGCCGCGCTAGAATTTCAGCAGCTTCGTCGTCCGGAAGCTCGGCGATGAGATCGGCGAGATCTTCGTCGTGGATCTCTTCGAGGAGGGCGTGGATCTGATCCGGATCCTCCTTGAGAAGCTGGTGCAGCTCGGGGCCGATGAGGTTCGCAAAGCGCATCGTTCAACGCCGTCCCGCTTCGCACCCCGGCGGCGATTGAAGGGCCCTCATGGGTGTCTCACAGCGGATCCGATGACTTCAGCGAGCATGAGCTGAGCGAGGTTGAAGTAGATGATGATGCCCAACAAGTCGACGAGGCTCGAGATAAAAGGACTCGAGCTCGTCGCGGGGTCGAATCCGGCCCGACGAAGGAGAAGAGGCAACATCGAACCCACCACACAACCCATCACGACGATACCGATGAGCGTTCCACCCACGAGCAATCCAAAGCGCAGCCCGTCACCCCACATCATCACGCGCGCCATACCGACGACGGCCAAAATCAACCCGAGCACGATGCCTTGGCCGAGCTCCCGTCCCACGATCCGCCACCAGTCCGCCAGCCTCACGTCCCCCACCGCGAGGCCCCGAATGATGAGCGACGCCGACTGCGAGCCTGAATTGCCCCCGGTCGAGATGAGCAGCGGAACATAGTAGCTCAGCTTGGAGACCGCCTGGATGACCTCGTCGTAGCTGCGCAAAGCGGAGCCCGTGAAAAACTCGCCGACGAAGAGGATGATGAGCCAAGTAGCCCGCTTTCGTACGAACGTCCAAAATGTCGTCTGGAAGTAGCTCGCATCGAGCGGCTCGACCGCGGCGAGTCGCTGCACGTCTTCGGTCTGTTCTTGCGTCAAAACGTCGATGACGTCGTCGACCGTGATCACCCCGCGCAGCGTCCCCGTGCCGTCCACCACGGGAATGGCCGCCAGATCGTATTTGGCGAGCCTTTTGGCTACCTCTTCCTGATCCATCTCCGGTGGGACGGTGACCACGTTGGAAGTGAGGATTTCGGCGAGCTTCTGGTGCGGCTCGCCGAGCAGCAAGTCGCGCGCAGAGGCGATGCCGTCGAGGCGTTTACCCTCCGAAAGCGCGTAGACGTAGTAAATGGTCTCGGCTTCGGCGCCCTTTTTGCGAATGACCTGAATGACTTCGCTCACCGTCATGAGGGCGGTGACGGCGATGTAGTCGGTCGTCATCAAGCTGCCGGCGCTGTGCTCTGGCCATTGCGCGAGCTCTTCGACGTCTTCCGCGGCTTGAGGGTCGATCTGCTCGATGCTGGCGAGCACTTGCCCGCCCACGTCCTCGGGCAGTTCTTTGATGAGGTCGGCGCGCTCGTCGGAGGACATCTCCACCGCGATTTGGGCGATGGATTCGGGACCGAGCTCGGTGACGATGGCCGCTTGCCGCTCGTCGTCGAGGCGCTCGAAGATGGGCGCGGCTTCTTCGGTGGGAAGGCGCGCCAGAATCTCGGCCGCCTCGTCATCGGGAAGCTCGGCGATGAGATCGGCGAGGTCCTCGTCGTGGATCTCTTCGAGAAGCTCGCGGACCTGGTCCGGATCTTCCTTCAGGAGCTCGTGCAGCTCGGGGCCGATGAGGTTGGCGAAGCGCATCGATCAACCTGCTCCGATGCGCGTCAGAAATTCCGTCAGAATGACGTAGCCGGCCTCGAGTTTGGCGAGCGAGGTCCATTCGTTCTTCTGGTGAGCCTGCGCTTGCTCACCGGGGCCGAAGTTCACCGCTGGAACGCCGAGCGCGGCGAACCGTGCCACGTCGGTCCACGCTTGCTTGGGCTCGACGCCGGCGATGCCCGACTCGCGCAGTGCGCGTACGAGCGGATGCTCGGCGAAGGGTGGAGCTGCCGGCGAAAGATCGGTGAAGCGAACCTCGGCGCGACCGGCGACGAGCTCTTCGACGTCGCGCTCGGCCTGCTCGAGCGTGGTGTCGGGCGCAAAACGGTGATTGACGTTGAGCTTGAACCGATCGGGAATGATGTTGCGACCGCGCCCCCCCTCGGCGAGCGTGACGCTCGTGACGGTGCGATAGGAAAAGCCGTCGATGATCGACTCGCGCGGAGCCCGTCCGGCGAGATCGCTCAGAAAGGGGCCGGCCTTTTGAATGGCGTTTTCCCCCTGCCAGGGTCGCGCGCTATGGGAAGTGCGCCCGATGAACGTCACCTCGGCATGGATCGACCCGGTCGCTCCGAGCTGCAGCTTGTTGTCGGATGGCTCGAGGCAGACGGCAAGATCGACTTTCCCGAGCTCCGGCATTTGCGCGAGCACGGGGCCGAGCTCGTTATCGGCAAAGGGCCCCTCCTCACGCGCATAGAAGATGAGCGTGAGGTCGACCGCCGTTCGCGCGGCAAAGCCGCTTTCGAGGAGCTCGAGCATCGCCGCCAACCCCGACTTCATGTCGGCGGCGCCCGGCGCGAAGAGCTTGTCTCCCTCGATACGAGGAGGGCCGTCGTGCTCGGTGCGCACGACGTCGAGGTGACCCGCGAGCGCGATACGCGGCCCGCCCGTCCCGCGCCGGACGGCGCAGACCAGCGAGTTACCGATGCGTTCGATAGAGCCGCATTGCGCAATCCGCTGCTCGACTGCATCGCATAAGGCGCGCTCTTCCCCCGTCGGAGACGCGGTAGAACAAAGCCAAAGGAGCGTTTCGGCGAGGCGGGTCATGGCGAGTCGCGCGGGTGACTGGTGGCATCGTGCTGGAAGCCCAACACTACTACCGAACCGAAGCCGCGCGAGTCATTACCCTAACTAAAAGGCCGTGTCGCGGTGAGACGGCGATGACGTCTCGGAGCCCAGATCCACCGGGTCCGAGGCGTTCCCGACACACGCCTTCTAGACCGGAACTGCAAAGTCCCGCAGGGCGTCGTTGAGGGACACCTTGCGGTCGGTGGCTTCGCTGCGCTTTCCGATAATGAGAGCGCAGGGGATGGAAAACTCGCCGGCGGGGAACTTCTTCTGCCGCATCCCGGGAATGACGACGCTGCGCGCCGGAATGCGGCCCTTCGACTCGACGACGGTCGGGCCGGAGACGTCGAGAATGGCGGTGGAGGCCGTCAAAACGACACCGGCGCCGATCACCGCCTCGCGCTCGACGAGCAATCCCTCCACGACGACGGCGCGTGAGCCGACAAAAACGCCGTCTTCGAGAATGACGGGACGCGCGCCCGGGGGTTCGAGCACGCCGCCGATGCCGACCCCACCGGCCAGATGGCAATCGCGGCCGACCTGGGCGCAGCTCCCCACCGTGGCCCACGTGTCGACCATCGTTCCCGACCCGACATAGGCGCCGATGTTGACGAACCCCGGCATGACGATCACGCCCTTCTCGAGGAAGGCGCCGTAGCGCACGACACCTCCGGGCACGACGCGGACACCGGCTTGGTCGAGGTCCTTCTTGAGAGGGATCTTGTCGTGGAACTCGAAGGGGCCGGCCGCCGTCTTCTCCATCCCGCGCAGGGCGAAGTAAAGGAGGATGGCCTGCTTGACCCACGCGTGCGTCACCCACTCCCCTTCCGGGCGACGCTCGGCGACGCGAAGCTCCCCGCGGTCGAGAAGCGCGATAGCCTTCTCGATCGCCGCACGGTTTTCGGCGGCAGACATGCGGGAGCGATCTTCGTACGTCGCCTCGATCGAGGCGCGCAGCGACGGGTCGGCGGAGCTCATGGGCCCCTGCCTAGCTCAGCGGCGCTACCGCGGCCAGCAGAGAGCGCCGCGATCGGCGTCGGCCACGAACGTCCCCCCCGCTAGCCGGGCGGCCGTCTGCGCACAGACCAGGGTCGGGGCGACGATGAGGGGCGGCTCGAAGGTGTATTCCTCGGTACCGCGGGGCCCCCCGCGCGAGACGATGATCTGGACCGGCTCGTCCTGCATGCAGATGGCCTGCAGCGAAATCGGTTCCCCGGCAGCGCCGCGCACCATCGCAATTGCGATAGAGATGAGCGGCATCAGGATCTGGGGGCTGGCGCGAAAATCGCTGGCGTCCGTTTCGTACGACGCGAGGACCGTGATCGGGTTTCGCGGTGGACCCGGCCGGAAGGACGCCACGAATGTTTCGTGCACGACTTCTTGGATGGAGAGATCGGTATCGGATCGCTCCGTCGCGCGAATCAAAAGGTCGAGCAGCTGGCGGACGCTGTTGAGCTCCGCGCCTACCAGCACGATCGCATTCTCGAAAGCAAGGCGGCCTTTGGCGTCGACCGCCCCTCCTGATCGTTGGTCGAGGGCCGCGCGAAGCCTATCGACGACGCCGGGCATGAAGGCTTCGAGCTCGGTCGTCGCGCCCTCGACGGGCGCATTGGCCACGGCGCGCACCTGCTCGAGGATCTGGTCGACCGAGAACGCCAGCGGATCGCATGATCCTTTGAGACCAGGGATGAGTTGCGCGATGGCCCGAGCGCCCACGCGAGGCGAACGCAGCAGGTGCTCGAGATTGCGCACAGAAGCGAGCGCATCGCACACCACGCCGCGCGCCTCGGCCAACGCCGCGACGCGCACGGATCCGTCCGCCGGCTGCCCCTGCGGCGCGATGTTACCTCCCCCGTTCGGAGACCCGTCCGTCGCCAAATGATCCATTAGCGCGCCTCCCCGCACGTCCCCCCGATCCACCTCATCACACTAGCGGACCGACCTCGTACCCTGCAAAGAAATACGAAACCTCGGCCTGCGCAGTCTCTGGGGAATCCGATCCATGTAGCGCGTTTTCGCCCACATCGGTTCCGTACAACTTACGGAGCGTACCGGGTGCGGCTTTGGCCGGATCGGTGGCGCCAATGACCTCTCGGTATTTCTGAATGGCGTTTTCACGCTCGAGCGCCATCACGACGATGGAACTGCGGCTCATGAATTTCGTGAGCTCGTCGAAAAAGGGGCGCTCGCGGTGCACGGCGTAAAAGCCGCGCGCTTCGTTCAGCGTGAGGTGGATGCGCTTCATGGCGCAAATCCGGAAACCTTCGCTTTCAAGGCGCTCGATGATCGACCCGATTTTACGCTTTTCGACGGCGTCGGGTTTGATGATGGATAAGGTGCGCTCCAGGGACATGCGCGTGCTTCTACCACCAACCCCGTACACTTGGGAGTCGAAACGGGACACCGCGTCAATCCAAGCCATCGCACACGGCGATGACGCTCCGGTAGCCGGCGCCATAGAGCACCGACTGCAGGGTCAAAGTGCCGGCTTTAGGCCCGGAGCAGCGATTGCAGCGTCGTCCCCATGTCGGCAGGGGTCGGCGCCACTTTGACGCCAGCGGCCTCGAGCGCGGCTCGCTTTTCCTTGGCCGTCCCTTTGCCGCCCGCGATGATCGCGCCGGCGTGACCCATGCGTTTACCGGGGGGGGCGGTCGCGCCGGCGATGAAGGCCGCGACCGGCTTTTTCATGCTGGCCTTGATGTACGCCGCGCCCCGCTCTTCCGCCTGGCCGCCGATTTCGCCGATCATGATCACGCCCTGGGTGTCTGGGTCGGCATTGAACAACGTGAGCACGTCGACGAAATCGAGGCCCGACACCGGGTCGCCTCCAATACCAATACAGGTCGATTGACCGATGCCGAGCGCCGTCAATTGACCGACGGCCTCGTAGGTCAGCGTCCCCGATCGGGAGACGACGCCAATGTGCCCCGGGCGATGAATGTGACCGGGCATGATTCCCATTTTGCAGGCACCCGGCGTGATGATGCCGGGGCAATTCGGACCGATGAGCCGGGTGGGGCGCCCTTGCAGCCAGCGGCGAACGCGCACCATATCCATGACGGGGATGCCCTCGGTGATGCAGATAACGAGAGGACATCCCGCATCGGCGGCCTCGAGGATCGCGTCGGCTGCGCCGGGGGGCGGCACGAAGATGAGCGATACGTCGGCGCCCGTCTTTTGGACCGCTTCCAAAACGGTGTCGAAAACGGGGACCTGCCCGTCGAACTTCTCGCCACCGCGACCGGGCGTCACTCCGGCGACGACCTGCGTGCCGTACTCGATGCATTGGCGCGTGTGAAACGATCCCGCGCCCCCCGTGATCCCCTGAACGACGACCCTCGAACTTCGATTGACCAGAATCGACATGACTTAGCCTCGCGCTCCGATCGCGGCGACGATCTTCTTGGCTCCATCCGCCATGGTAGAGGCGGCTTGAATGGCGAGCCCCGAGTCGCCCAGCATTTTGCGCCCTGCTTCGACGTTGGTGCCCTCGAGGCGAACGACGAGCGGCACCTTGAGCCCCAGCTGCTTGGTGGCGGCGATGATCCCCGCGGCGATGACGTCGCATTTCATGATGCCACCGAAGATGTTGACGAAGATCCCTTTGACCTTCGGGCTGCGCATGATCATGCCGAAGGCTTTGGCGACCTGTTCTTGATTGGCGCCGCCGCCGACGTCGAGGAAGTTGGCGGGGTTGCCGCCGTACGTCTGGATGATGTCCATGGTGGCCATGGCGAGGCCCGCGCCGTTGACGAGACAGCCGATATCGCCTTCCAGGGAGACGTAGGAAAGGCCGGCTTCCTTGGCTTCGAGCTCGACCGGATCTTCTTCGTCGCGATCGCGCAGCTCGTTCCACTCACGGTGACGGAAGTCGGCGTTGTCGTCGAAGTTGATCTTCCCGTCGAGCGCGACGACCTCGCCTTGTTTGGTGACGACGAGCGGGTTGATCTCGCAAAGCGAGCAGTCCTCGGCGATGAACAGATCGTAGAGGCCGGCCACGAGCTTCACGAATTTGGCGATCTGCTCCTTGCTGAGACCGAGCCAAAATCCGAGACCGCGCGCCTGGTAGGGCGCGAGTCCGATGACAGGGTCGATCTCGACATGGTGGAGTTTTTCGGGCGCGTCGTGCGCGACTTGCTCGATGTCCATGCCGCCCTCGCGCGAGGCGATGACCGCCACCCGGCGCGCATCGCGATCGAGCACGAACGCAAGATAGAGTTCGCGCGCGATATCGAGCCCCTGCTCGATGTAGAGACGCCGCACCAATTGTCCCCCCGGACCGGTCTGATGCGTGACCAGCGGGCGCCCGAGCATCTTGTCGGCGAGATCGCGCGCCTCGGCGGGACCATTCTTGGCGAGCTTGACGCCGCCCCCTTTGCCGCGCCCGCCCGCGTGAATTTGAGCTTTGACGACCACGACCGGGATGCCCGTCTCGTCGATGAGCTTCTTGGCGGCGACCTCGGCATCGGCCGCGCTATTCACCGGGTAACCCTTGGGAACGGGGACGCCATAGCGGGCGAAAATCTGCTTGGCCTGGTACTCGTGAATTTTCATGGGGTCCCTTCGAGGAGGGCCCGACCCTAGCACAAACGCTGCGGCGGATGCTTCCTCGCCGGCGGCGCGCCAACGTGGGCGCGCGCGAGCCATTGGCTCGCTCGTGGAGCTCATCGCGCTCAGCACAGACGACGCGATGACGTGGGTTCGGGGATGACGACCGGTTGCGGGGGAGGATGGCTCGTGACGACGCGGTTTCGCCCATCGCGTTTGGCCTGGTAGAGCGCCTCGTCGGCGACGTTCAACATCGAGTCGAGCGTTTCACCAGAATGTCGCTCGACCACACCGGCGCTGATGGTCACCGGTGGCACCCCGTCCTTCGAGGTCATCGGTTCGGCGACTCGGGTAAGAAGCCTCTCCGCGACGCGCTCCGCTTCGACGAGACCGGTCTCTACGAAGAGCACCACGAACTCCTCACCGCCGAAACGGCCGAGAACGTCGGTCTTGCGGAGAGCGCTGCGACAGCGATCGGCGATGGTGCGCAGCACGCGATCGCCGGCGGCGTGGCCATAGTGGTCATTGACGTTCTTGAAGTGATCGACATCGATCATGGCGATGGAGAGTCGATTGCCATAACGATCGGCGCGCTCGAGCTCCTTGGCGGCGATCTCCATGAAGTGGCGTCGATTGACGCAATCGGTGAGCGAGTCGCGCGTGGCAAGCTCGCGCAGTTGCTCTTCCACCGCTTTTTGCGCGCTGATGTCGAGCGCCGATACGACGATGGCCGGTTCGCCATTGAAGAGCAGACGCTGAGCCGAGATGAGCGCCGGAAAAACGCGGCCGGTAGCGGTCTGCAGCACGGCCTCGAAGTTATCGACGTGACCCTCGCTCTCGACGCGCTCCAGAAGCCGGTCGCGCTCCTCTGGGCGGACGTAAAAATCGGTGGGCCGCTGGCCTACCATTTTGTCGGGGTCGATCTCGAAAAGCTCGGAGGTGCGCCGGTTGGCGAAGATCACCCGCTTTTCGGCGGCGCTCGTCAGTATGAGGCTGATCGGTGACACTTCGAAGAGCTTGCGCAGGTTGTCTTCGCTGTGCCGCACGCGCGCTTCGGCACGTTCGCGCTCTCTAGCCTCGCGCACCAGCCTCTCGTTGGCGCGCGTCAACTCGATGGTGCGCTCCCTTACTTGCCCTTCCAGCTCTTGCTTCGCGCGATTGCGCTCTGCCGCCTCCATGGCGAGCGCCACGAAATCGGCAATCGATCCGGCGACGAGCTCTTCCCACGGTAGCCAGGTGCGTCGTCCGCCGACGTGCTCGTGGCAGACGACGCCCACCATGTTCCCACGCACGAAGACGGGCGCATCGAGCATCGCCGAGATGCCGTGCCGGCGCAGATAGTTCTCGGTGAAGTCCACGGTGCGCGCATCGACGAACGCGTCCGCGACCGCGATGCTGCGCTCTTCGGCCAAGGCCTCGAAGTAGCGCCGATTGGAAGACGCGAGCAACGTGCCTCCGTCGCTATGGCGGTGGGGCGTGCGCTGGAAGAGGTTGGCGCATTCGAGCGCGCCGCGATCTTCGCGGAAACGCCACACGCTGGCCCGTTCGACGCGGAGCACTTGCGACGCAATCTCGGTGACGAGCTGGAGCGCACCAGCCACGTCACCGCGGCTCAGCGCCTCGGAATGCATCAGCGCGGCGAGCGCCTTTCGATGTGGATAGATCATGTCTTCCACCTGGCGGGTGGAAGGCGGCTCGTCGATTTCCGAGCGGGGCGCGGCGGGGCGGGTCATCGCTCCCCCCGCGCTTTCGAATCAAGCTCGATAGTCCGCGCGTGACTCATGCTTCAGCGATCCCTCCAGTCAATGCCGATAACGGAAAGCAGTCCCGCGCTGACTTTCCCCTGCGCCTCGGGCGACTTTAGGTCATCGGTCGCCAGCGCGCCTCCAGAATCGAGCGGCACATGCATCGACCACCACGCCTGCGCTTCTTCTGGCGTCCAGGTTACTCCTTCCGAGGCGAGACGGAGCTCGCGGGCGAAAGCTTCGGCGGAAGGGAAACGATCCTCCGCCTTTTTTTCGAGACCGCGCAAAATCACCCGCTCCAAGCCTTCGGGAAGGGGGCGGCCGAGACGCTCCGACGGCGGGACCGGCACAGCATGTAAATGCAAACCGCAAACTTCGACCACCGTCCGTGCCTCGAACACCGGCGCGCCCACCAACAGGAAATACCCCACGGCAGCCAGGGCATAAAGATCCGCTCGACTATCAACCGTATGAGGATTCACGATCGACTCGGGCGCCATGTAGAGCGGCGTACCGGTGAGCGTGTGGATGTCGCTGCGCGTCTTGTCGACACTGTCGAGCTCGCGCACGAGACCGAAATCGAGCAGTTTGGCGATATCGGAGCGCCCGATCTGACGGCACAGCATGATGTTGGCCGGCTTGACGTCGCGATGGATGAGCCCGATGGCATGCGCTTCGGCGAGCGCACCTGCGACCTGAAGAAGGATGTGGCACGCGCGTGCGGGGGGCAGCGGCCCATTTCTTTTGACGAGCTCTTCGAGGTCGATGCCGTCGAGAAGCTCCATCGCGTAATAAAACACCCCCTCCGGCGTGCGACCGTAGTCGTAGATGGTGACGGTGTTGGGGTGGGTGAGACGCGCCGTCAGGCGGACCTCGCGCTCGAAGCGCTGAATGGCACGTTCGCCGGCGCGCTCGCTCACCAAGAGCTTTACCGCGGTCGGGCGGCGGAGCAGCGCGTGACTCGCGCGATAGACGACGCCCATCCCGCCTTCGCCGAGCTTCTCCTCGAGCATGTATTGCCCGAGCTGCCGTGCCTCGCGCACGCGCTGGCGAAGACCGTAGATCACGCGCGTCGTCAAAGTGGCGACGACGATTTGCACGAGCCACCAAATCGCGGTGTAAAGCGTGACGCTGAGGCGCGTCTGATGAAAGCCGGCGCTCGTGACGACGGTCGTGTCACGGTGGACGATCCATGCGACGACGATGCTGGGAGCTGCCGCCACTGCGGTCACGACCAGCGTGCGCGCCGTCGTGCTCGGGATCAGCACGGCGCGCAGGATGCAGACGGTCAACGTCGCCAAGCTGGCGACGAGCTCCGGACGGCCGGCCGCGTCGGACATGCAAAAGAGAGCGCCGAACAGCGACGTCACGAGTACGCAAATGATCGGGTCCAGCCGCTCCAGCGCGGGACGGCTCAATCGCTGGTAACGAAAGAGCAGCGTCGCCGCGAGGAGGACGAGATTCGTCAACTGGTGCAGCTCGTTCGTCGGGTGGGTCAGATGCCCTTCCAACGTCGCGATGCCCGTGCTCACGGACGCGGCCGTCGCCAACACCGAAAAGCCGAAGCTCACCACGAACAAGCTGCGGAAGAAGAGCTCGAGCCGCTCCTGCAAAATGAGGTCGGCGTCTTCACTGCCCCCCTCGACGCTTGCCAGAGATCCGCGCCTGCCCGGGGCGGGCCCGTCGTCGGAATTTGCGCGCGAGATGCGCAGAGGCAAATACTTCGGCGTCTCTTGCAATGGCGAAATCCTCAGCTGGAGAGGACCATCATCGTATCTCCGAATTCGTGTTGGAGGTACTCGGCGCGGTCCGCAGCCTCGAGCGCGCGCTCGAGCAATCCGCGCGCGGCGAATGCTTGGAGAAGCGCGTAATGTGTCGTGGTCGGCTCGTGCATGCCGGAGAGAATGCCGTTGACGACGCGGGGCCGAAACCCAGGGCCGATCACGAGGCGCGCTTCGCCCTCCCCGGCGACAAGCCGACCATGCTCGGCATGGCACGCCTCGAGCGCGCGTACGACGGTCGTCCCGGTCGCCACCACGCGCCCGCCGCCATCGATGGTCCGCGCGATGGCGGTCAAGGTGGAGGGCGGAATGTCGTAGCGCTCCGGCAGAGGAAGACGTCGATCGAGCGCCGGCGATCCCGTCGATGAAATGCCGGCGGCGTGAGTCAAGTGCGCGGTCGCGACGCCGCGCGCGCGCAAGCGAAGCAAGATGTCCCATGTGAGGCAGTGCCCGGCGGAAGGCAGCTCCAGCGCCCAAGGCCTCGCCGCGAAACGATTCTGAAAGTCCGAGAGCGCCATCTCGCCTTCGAGGTAGGCGTACCGCACGGGGCGGCCGCGGCGATAGAGCGCGGAAAAGAGCGCCGCTCCACAGAGACGAAAGCGAATGGCGACCAGCCGCGGAAGCTCGGCATCGACCGCGATCACGGTGGCCCTGAGTCCATCGCCGAAGTCGAGCTCCTCGCCACAGTCGAGCGCGCGCGGGACGGCGCGGTTCTCGGTCGGCACGCGAAAATCACCGGCGCCGAGAAGGATCGCCGACCACTCCGCGTCGCTCGCTCCGCGACGAACCAAGCGAAGCTCGAGTGACTGTCCGACGACACACAGGGAGGCCGGCAGCGTCGCAGCATCGTTGACGACGAGCAGATCGCCCGGACGAAGCAAATCCGGAAGATCGCCAGCCGAACGATGCGTGAAGCGGTCGTGCGCCGGATCGACGTATAGCAGCCGTTCGCTGCCCGGCTCGCGGCGGGGTCTCGTTGCGGATTTCACGCTGCCCTGAAGCTTTGCGCTTCGACGCGCGAGCCCCCCATGACCGTACCCGACTCCACCATATCGGCGATGTTGCGCGCGACGAGGCGGGGATCGGCAAGGCTCGCGCGATCGGCGTCGGGGATCGCGCGCGCGTGCATTTCGGTATCCATTTCGCCGGGGTCAACGGCGAAGACGCGCACGCCGAGCTCACCGAGCTCCGCCGCCCATAGTCGCGAGAGATGATCCTGGGCGGCCTTCGAAACCCCGTAGGCACCCCAACGCGGGTAAGCGGCGACGGCTGCGTCGGAGCTCACGTGCACGATGGTTCCCTCCCCGCGCAGCGCCATCGACCCGGCGACGATCTTGGTGAGACGAAACGGGCCCACCAAGTTGGCCTCCAGTACTTCGCCGAGGTCCTCGCACTCGGTGTCGAGCAAGAGTCGCAGCGGCGTCGGGCCGAGCCAGCTCGCATTATGAACGAGCAGATCGAGGGGACCTACCAGCGACGCGGCCGCGCCAGCGAGTCCATGAACGGTGGTCTTGTCTCCGATGTCGCCGCACAAGGCATGCGCCACGCCGCCGGAGGCGCGAATTTCGGCGGCCACCTGCTCGAGCGCGGCAGCGCCGCGCGCGACGAGTGCGACCTTGGCACCCCTTCGGGCGAACTCCCACGCGAGAGCGCGGCCGAGCCCGCGGCTAGCGCCGGTGACGAGAGCGGCTTTTCCTTCGAGCTTCATGATGACGTCCTCCACGACGTAGAGCCTAAGCGCGCCGCGAAATTCTTTTGTCACCGCTGCCAATATTCTGGCAGGATGCCATCGTGCCGACATGAATGACGAGCTTGCCGGCCGCCTCGGCCGCAACATCAAACAGCTCCGCCAAACGCGCGGGCTCACCCAAACGCAGATGGCCAAGCTTTCCGGGCTGCCGCGCGCCACCTGGGCCAACCTCGAATCGGGCGCCGCCAACCCCACCCTGGCGGTATTGCACCGCGTGGCGCTCGCTCTGCAGGTCTCCATCGAGGAGCTCATCGCGGCGCCGCGCGCGGGAGCCAAGCACTACCCCAAGGGAACACTCCCCACCCGGGTGCGGGGAGACGCGCTCGTCAGCACGCTGCTGCCCGACAAAATTCCGGGCATGCTGATCGAGCGGCTCGAGCTGCCGCCGCGATCGCGCCTCGTCGGCGTCCCGCACACGCCCGGCACGCGCGAATACCTCACCTGTGAATCGGGCGAAATCGAGCTCGTCGCCTCGGGGGAGACCTGGAAGGTCAGCAGCGGCGATGTCGTCGTGTTCCGCGGAGATCAGCGACATTCCTACGGGAATCCCACGCGCCGCCCATCCATCGGTTACTCCGTCGTCATGCTCGAACCGGTGCGCTGATCACCTCACGCACCGCGTCACTCGCGCTCGCGATCCGTGACGCATCGTTGCATCGACGAGGAGCGCGTGAGCCAGCTCCATGGCGTCGCGCCGTGTGCTAGGGTCGCCGCGTTTTGGGGGGAAGTTCGAAGAAATAGGGCGAGGTGAGGCGATGAGGTTCGACAAGGTAAGCGGGCTGTATGGGTTCATTCTCTTGGGGTTTCTCAGCGGCGCGTGCGGCGGCGGGGACAAGACGGTTTTGCCGCCAGCGGCGCCTGCGCTCCCTCCGCCGGACCCGGGGCACCCCGCGGCATCGGTCGACAAATCGGATCCTCGTTCCTCCTCTGCGCCCGCGGCGGCGCGCCCTCTCACGAATGACGAGGGCATGTGGCTGCTCAACGATTTTCCCTCCGATCGGCTGGGCAAGTTGCACGGGTTTTCGCCGTCGCAAGAGTGGCTCGATCACGTTCGCCTGTCCGCGGCCCGCGTCGGCTTGGGCTGCTCGGGCAGCTTCGTGTCACCGAACGGCCTGGTGATGACGAACCACCATTGCGCGAGCCGCTGCATCGAACAATTGTCGTCCGCGAAAAAGGACTATATCGCGGGCGGCTTTTACGCGAAGTCGGAAAAAGACGAAGTGAAGTGTCCGGAGATAGAGATAAACCAGCTCGTCTCCATTGCCGACGTCACCGACCGCGTCCTCGGGGCGACCAAGGGCCTCAGCGGAGCGCGCTTCAACGAAGCCAACAAGGCAGAGCAGTCCAAGATCGAAAAAGAGTGCGCCAAGAGCGACGATCTGCGCTGCGACGTCGTGACGCTCTACCGCGGCGGTCGCTACCACCTCTACAAGTACCAGCGCTTTCAGGACGTGCGCCTCACCTTTGCGCCCGAGTTCGCCAGTGCGTTCTTCGGCGGTGACCCCGACAACTTCAATTTTCCGCGCTACGACCTCGATGTCAGCTTTGTGCGCGTTTACAAAGACGACAAGCCGCTCTCGGGCGGGCACTATTTCAAATGGTCGCAGTCCGGCGCCAAGGAAGGCGACCTCACGTTCGTCGCCGGCCATCCCCATCAGACATCGCGCGGCATCACCATGGCCGAGTTCGAGTTCTTGCGCGACGTCGAGCTGCCGGCGAAGCTCCTACGCCTGTCCGAGTGGCGCGGACTCCTCACCGAGTTCCAAACCAAGGGGCCGGAGCAGAAACGCATCGCGGGCTCGCGCCTCTTCGGCATCGAGAACTCGCTGAAGGGCATCAAAGGCCGCGTCGAGGCGCTGCGCGATCCCGAAGTGTTCGGCAAGAAGGTAGCCGACGAAAAAGAGTTACGCGCCAAGGTTCTGGCCGATCCGGCCATGAAAGATGCCTATGGCGGCGCGTGGGAGGCCATCGCCGAAGCGCAGAAGAAGCTCCGCAACATCGAGTCGCGTTACATCATGCTCGAGAAGGCCGAGGGGCTCTGGTCGGATCTGTTCGATCAATCGCGCCGACTCTTGCGTGCCTCGACGGAATTCGCCAAGCCCAACGAGCAGAGGTTGCGCGAATACGTCGATTCCAAAAAGCCGGCCATCACGCAGAAGGTGACCTCGACCGCGCCCATCTACGACGAGCTCGAGATCTTGACGCTGAGCGCCTCGCTGACGGGCATGCGCGCCGAGCTCGGCCCCGACGACGCGTTCGTGCGCAAGGTGCTGGGCAAAGACACGCCGCGCGAGCTTGCCACGCGGCTCGTCAAGGGTTCGAAACTGAAGGATCCCAAGGTTCGCAAGGCGCTCTTCGATGGTGGCGAAGCGGCCGTGAGCGCCTCCAAAGATCCGATGATCGAGTTCGCGCGCCTCGTCGAGCCGGAAGCTCGCGCGGTGCGCAAGACGTACGAAGACGACGTCGAATCGGTGATCAAGAAAAATGCCGAGCTCATCGCCAAAGCGCGCTTCCAGGTCCACGGAACGAGCGTCTATCCCGACGCCACGGGGACCTTGCGGTTGTCCTTCGGCCAAGTTCGCGGCTGGGAAGAGGGAGGCAAGAAGGTGACGCCCATCACCACCCTCGGCGGCGCGTTCGACCGCGCTACTGGCAAAGACCCATTTGCGTTGCCCAAGAGCTGGATAGACAACAAGGCCAAGCTCGATCTGTCGACGCCGTTCAATTTCTCCACCACCAACGACATCATCGGCGGCAACTCGGGCTCGCCCGTGATCGACCAGGAAGGGCGCATCGTCGGCCTCATCTTCGACGGCAACATCCATTCTCTCGGCGGTGACTACGCGTACGACGGCAAGGACAACCGTGCCGTCTCTGTGCACAGCGCCGCACTCTTGGAAACGCTCGGCAATATCTACAGCGCGAGCCGCATCGTCGAAGAGATCAAAGCCGCGCGGTGAACGCAATGAGGCGGGCGCGCCGCCGCCCCTGCGCGCCCGAACTTCAGATGGTTTCCCGGCCTACAGGGGGAACCAAGTCGTCGCCCATCCGCCGGATGGGCCATCATAATAGGTATACCAGATGTTGTTATCGAATGTGACGCTTCCGAATATGTGTGTTGTCGAGGAGCTCCAGCTCGTAACACCCGGCGCCGAGTTGAGATCTCCGCCGTGCGGATCCGGAGTTGTCCATCCGCCACTGCTCGCGTTGTACGACAACGTGAACCAGAGCCGAGTGTCAAACGAATTTCAAAAGGTTCGTGGGCGTCACGCCGAACCGCTACGTCCGCTCCGAAACACGGAAATCGAGCCAAGAGCGCGAGCGAGTCGCTGAAGGAGCGACCCTCCTCGGGACTGCACATCGCCGCGACCGTTGCTAACGATGCTGCCTACTGGGTGAACGCCGCACGCCGCGCGCGCGCCATGCGAATTGAGTAGCAAAAAGAGGCTCCCTGCTGGCACCATGGGACTGCTAGCTGCGGTAACCAAGCGAAGGGGGGCGGAATGGTCGTCGCGCTTTACTCATTGGAGGTGGGTCGAGGCGTAACCACGCACGCGGCACACGCCGATGAACCACTCTATTTCTGGGCGGATTGCCAATGAATCGTTCCCCGACGGCGTGCTGTGCAGCCACCGCGGTCATCCTCTCTACTGCCAACGCCCTGGCCCAAAGCTCTCTGCCCGCACAACCGTCCCCCGACGTCGACCCGGCTACGGCCAACGCACCTTCTGCCACCGCACCGCCTCCGGCGGCCATGGAGACGAACCCAGGAGCGCCGCCGCCCGTCGCGGCCGCTCACTGGTACGACAACTTCAAGCTCGAGGCGTTCGTCGATACGTATTTCAGCGTCAATTACCGCTTTCCGAAGCCGCAATATCCAGGCGCGATTTTGGGTTCTCCCGCCGGAGGAAATCAATTTCGCGCCTATGACCAATCCAACGGATTTGCGCTGCACTGGTTTGGCCTCGACCTGACCCACGCTCCCGATCCGGTGGGGGGCGGTCTCAATCTGCGCATGGGGCCCGGAGCGGCCTTGTTCAACGCCGCCACCTTCGGCGGCCCCGATGCCGCGAGCGGGCTTCAATACATCAAGAATGCCTATGTCAATTGGAAGCCCGGCGGCAAGGAAAGCACCGTCACGCTGACCGTGGGTAAGTTCAATCAGCCTTTCGGGACCGAGGTTCCGGAATCGCACTACAACACGAACTACACGAGAAGCCTGCTCTACTGGTATGCGCAGCCCCTCTTCCTGACCGGCCTCAAGCTCGAGTGGGCGATCACGAACCAGTTGGCGATGTCCCTCTTTGCCGTGAATGGTTGGAACAACACCCTGGACAACAACCTCGGAAAGAGCGGGGCCATCCAGTTCACCTATGCACCGAGCCCCGCGCTCACCGTGGCACTCGGCTACATCGGGGGGCCGGAGCAGCCGGACGTCGTGGCCACCACCACGCCCGGTGGCGTGGTCGACAATCCCGACTCGGGTTCGCGGTTGCGCCACTTCGCGGATCTGATTGTCGATATCAGACCGATGAAAGAGGTCCGCTTTCTTCTCAATGCCGACTACGGCGCGGAGAAGGCGCCGCCGGGAACGGCGCTGGCGGACGGCACCGTCGTCGAGAGCTGGCAATGGTACGGATTGAACCTAGGCGTCAGCTACCAAGCGAGCGACGTCTTTTCCATCGGCCTTCGCGGGGAGTACTACCGGGATCCCCAGGGCTTCACCATGCTCACCAACCGCAATACGGAGGTCATCGACGGCACACTCACGCTGGCTGCGTCTCCGACCCCCAACCTGGTGATCAAGCTCGACAATCGGATCGATAGCGCCAATCGGCCGTTCTTTCAGAACGGCATCGACCAAACGTCGAAAACGCAGTTCACGACGACGCTCGGCGTCGTGGGGACGACAGGTATATAAAGGATCGGGTGGAGTCGCCGTGCGGCCGCTGTTGAGAAGGCGCCCGGTAAGACGTCGAGCAAGCGCAGATCGTGGGGGGTGCTGAATCGAGGTGGTGGACGATGTGTTCCAATTGTCTACCTACAGCTTGATTCAGGATCCTCCGATGTAGAGAAGGGGAGGTCACCTGTGACTGTTTCTGACCTTATCGGCGTCGGGGCTCGTCGAGCACCACTCTTGGGTCGCGCGCGATGACGCTTCCGCGGCTTTTGCTGGTCGACGACAGCCAGGCAATCTTGGCGTATGAGCAAACGGCCCTGGCAGGGCTCTATTCGCTGAGCACCGCCGTGAACGGGATCGAGGCTTTGGAGAAGGCCCGCATGTTGCGACCGCACGGCATCCTCCTCGATTTATCGATGCCGGAAATGAATGGCGACGAAGTGCTACGGCTGCTTCAAGCCGACCCCGTCCTTCGTGAGATCCCGGTGATCATCATCTCGTCAGAGCAACAACGGGCGGCGGCGTGCCTCGACCAGGGCGCGACGGCGTATTTGAGCAAACCCATCCAGGCCGACGAGCTGCGCCTTTTGGTGGCGCGAACGCTCGAAGACGTCGGCCGCAAGGCGCGGAGCGGCGGCCTCGCCGTCCTCTCGCTCGAGGTAGGAACACAAGGGTTCGGCGTGCCGCTTGCCTACGTCTTGACTGTATTGCATGAGCTTCCGACGCGCCCGCTGCCGTTCGGCCCGCCTTTCCTACGCGAAACGTTCGATTATGGTTCGCGACCCGTCTGCGTTTTGGACCTCGGTCGCGCCCTCGGCGAGCGGTACCGAGAGGCGATCGAGGATCGCAAGCTGGTGGTCATGGAACATGGCGAGCTCTTGCTGGCGCTCCGTGTCGATACCGTAAAGGACCCGGAGGAATACCTGGCTACGGACATCGTCCGCCAGCAGGCCCTCGGCGGAACCGAGCACGGCGATTTACCGCGAGTGCTCTATGCAATGGCGCGCAGCGCGAAGGGATCGATGCCGATCGTCGATCCGCGAGCGCTGCTCTCCCCCGGGCTTCTCTCGGAACTTGCCGAGGCACTTTCCTCAGTCCGCCACGCCAACGGCGTCACAGAGGGAATGTGAAAGCACAGGTCGAGGTCCACCAGAGTTTGGTCGAGGAGCTCACCACCCTCGCCGCTTCGTGGTCGGGTTTCAACAGGGATGCGATTCACATCGACGCCATTCGGCGCGCGGCCAGCGCGTGTCTGCGGCAACACATGACTTCGAAGCAGTTGCTCGAACGCGCCGTGGCCGGAGATCCCATCGTGGTCAGCGAGTTCCGCCAAGCGATTTGCGTAGGCGAGACCTATTTTCACCGTTCGCCCGAGCATTTTTCTTTCATTGCCGAACGTGCCTTTGCGCCCTACCTGGCATCGGGCGGGACGATTTATCGCTCCTGGAGCGCGGCCTGCTCGACGGGTGAAGAGGCTTATTCGATTGCCGCCTGTCTGCGCGCCGCAGTGCCCTTGGGATCGAAGATCGAGTTGGAAGTTCTCGGAACCGACTTCTCCCCCGCCTCGGTCCGTCATGCTGCGCTCGGGGAGTACGGGCCATGGTCCGTGCGCGAGACGGCACCCATCCCGCACCCACTCATCGAACGCACGGCGCAAGGCCGCATCCGCGTCAATCCCGACATTCGCGCCGTCACCAAATTCGCGACGCACGATCTGCTCGATCCTTTGCCCCCGCGCTTCGGGGAGTTCAACCTCATCGTTTGTCGCAACGTGCTCGTCTACTTCGCACCGGAAGCCATTCGGTTGGCCGTGAATCACCTCGCGTCCAAGTTGGTCCCCGGCGGCATCGTCGTCTTTGGCCTGCTCGAAGTGAGCGAGCCGCCCGCTGGCCTCGTCTCGGTGGGGACCGCAGGCGTGACCGCCTTTGCGCGGCCGGTCAGGGGGCAGACGAAGTTTCCAACGCGCCCTCCCAAACCGCGCGACCGCTCCCGCCCGCCGCCCAAGAAACAGACGCGCTGGCCGTCCATCAAACCCGCCGCCAAACGATCGGTGCGGCCGGCGCGCGTCAGTGTGCCTCCGGTTTTGAAAGCCCTCCCCGTCGAGATCAGAAACAAGCACATGCACGCTCTCGCCCTCATCGAAAGCAATCAGAGACGCGAAGCGCTCGGCGTCCTCGACGAGATCCGACGAAGCCGGCCCAGCTACGTCGCGGTCTGCCTCGACCAAGCGCTGCTCTGCCACAAGTCCGGGCAAAAGAAGCTCGCCGCGGAGCTCATGCGCGAAGTTCTGCAGCTCACGAGTAAGCTCGATGTGGAGACCGTGCTGCCCGGGCTCGAGGATCTTCCCGTCTCTTACTATCGCTCGATGGCCGAGACGTTTCTCACGGGGGCTAAGAAGGAACGATGACCACCAATATACCCGCCGCCCGGCAAGACGGCGAGATGATCACGGACTCCGTTCGTGCGCTCCTCGACGCGCGCGCCGAAAGACTGCGCGCGCGCCTGGAGATGAAAGCGGAAGAAGCAACGGTCATGGTGGCCGAGTTTCGCGTCGGAACCGAAGTTTTTGCCATACCGCTGCAGGACTTCCGGGCGGGTGTGCCGCTGAAGCACGTCACGCCCGTTCCGCTCTCGCCCGCAGACGTCATCGGTATCGTGCGCTACCAGGGCCGCGTGATCACCGCTTTCAGCTTGGCGTCCCTCCTTCGGGTGCAAGGGTGGCGCATGGACCCGACGGTCCTTTTGATCGTCGAGCCGACTCCCGGTCACCTCGTCGGATTGGATTGCGAACAGATTCCCAAGCCATCGACCCTGCCGCTGGCCGCGATCGAGAAAGCACGTGCCCGCAATCGCGGAGCGGTACTCGAGCTTCTCACGCCTGGCCTGGCGCAGGTCAAACTGCTCGACCTCAGCGCGCTTCTGGCGAGCAGAATGGGGAACACCGATGGAAATTGACCCGGTGATGATGGAGATCATCGGCGGCTTCGTTCCAGAAGCCAAAGAGCTCTGCGACAAAGTTGCCAGCGAGATTCTTCGGATCGAGCAAAAGCCGGACGGCCCGGCTCCGACCGCAGACACGTACAAGAGTCTCGCGCGCGGGCTCCACACGCTGAAGGGAACGGCCGCCACGCTCGGGCTCGATGACCTCTCGACGATCGGCCATGGTATGGAAGACGTCGTCGCCCCTTTTCATCATGCGCTCGGACCGCTGCCGAGCGCGGTCGCCGACGAGCTCTTGCGCGTCCTCGACCTCTTCATGACGCGCTTGCAGTCGCACGCCGAAGGTCGATCGGGTGATCTGCCCGACGCCGCCGCGATCATTGGGCGTCTGCGCGAGCTCGCTTCTTCACCTGCCCCGGTCACGATCGCGACACCGGACAAGGTAGCCCCCGCTGCCGCGCCCACGACAGGCGAGGAAAGCCCCACATCCGCGCGGAGCCCCATTCCCAGCGCCAGCATGGAGGCGCCGAATCAGGTGGACGCGGTCGCGGAAGCAAACGTTTCAGACGACCAGAGCGGTTGGCGCGTCAACAGCCGTAACGTCGTGGCGCTCTTTCGTGAGGCGGAGCGAATGCGCGAGATCCGCCTGCGGATGATCGAACGCAGGCGCGTGCTCGACAGCACCATCGCCGCGGTGACGAAGCTCGCGACGATACCGGAGACTGCCTCTCTCTACACGCAACTGGTCGCTATCCGACAGGCGTTGCAAAGCGACGGCGAAGAGCTCGGCGACATGGTGGATTCGCTCGAGGGAGGCATCAAGACCATCTGCACCTTGCCGGTGCGTACCATCGTCGACCCGCTTCATCGCGCTGTCCGAGATCTCTGTCGTTTGACGGGGAAGGAGGCAGCACTTGCCGTGATCGGGGCCGAATTGTCGCTTGATCGGCGCATTCTCGAGAAGCTCAAGGGGCCGCTCGTCCATCTCATACGCAATGCGCTCGATCACGGCATCGAGCCGGTGGCGGTGAGAAAAGAAAGAGGCAAGCACCGCGCCGGCGCCCTCGTCATCCGCGTCGAGCAACAGGGCAACATGATCTTCATCGAAGTCGGGGACGACGGCAGTGGCCTCGATTTCAATCGCATCCGAGAAGTAGCCGTCGCGCGACAGCTCTATTCGAGCGACGAGCTTTCGCGGATGACGCCCGAGCAGGTCGCGCAAATCGTTTTCGAGCCAGGATTCTCGACCCGCGCGCAAGTCAGCGGCACGTCGGGCCGCGGCGTCGGAATGGACGTCGTCCTCAGCGAGGTTCAGGCCCTCGGCGGGACGATTCAAGTAAAGACCACCGCTGGCCAGGGAAGTCGTTTCAGCATCGCCGTGCCGGCTGACCTCGGGAGCTCTCCTACCTTGCTCGTCCGCTGCGGGGAGTATTCCTTCGGCGTGCCTGTCATCAGCGTGGAATCCATCGTAGCGGCGCGGCGAGAACGTATTCGCTTCGGCGATCACATGAAGCTCGAGCATCGAGACGAGCTGCTCGATTTGCTCGATCTCGGTCACATGCTGCGACTGCGAGAGCCCGACGTTCCCGGTGAGGGGCAACCGCTCTTGATCATTCATGCACAAGGGCAAAGAGTCGCCCTTCTCGTCGACGAGGTGATTGGCAACCGCGACCAAGTGATCCAACCGCTGCCCGACGAGTTGCGGAGCCTGCCGGCCTATCAAGGGGCGTCGATCCAAGGAAGCGGCGAGTTGCTGCTCGTTCTTCGCGGGGATTGGCTGGCTCAGCCGTCGCACAGCGCCAAGGGCGTTCGAAGCGCCGCGCGAAGAGTGCTGGTCGTCGACGATTCGCTCACGGCAAGGGCGATGCACCGTGCGGTGCTCGAAGCCAGCGGCTACAGCGTCCATGCGGTAGGGAGCGCGCGGGGTGCGCTCGATCAGCTGCGGCATTCGGCCTACGACGTCATTGTCTGCGACGTGGCGATGGACGAAATGGATGGTTTTGCCCTGACGAGTCGTCTGCGCGCAGAACCAGGTACCAGCACCATTCCCATCATGCTCGTCTCCATGGGAGACGGCGAAATCGAAAGGTCCAAAGGAATCGCCGCCGGTGCAGATGGCTTTCTCAGCAAAAAGGACTGCGCATCGGGGCGTCTGGTCGCGGAAATATCGAGTGTCATCGCCCGGCGCCAGGTGCTCACGCCATGAAAAAGATACGTGCGCTCATCGCCGACGATTCAGCGACCATGTGCAACGTGCTCTCCGCGCTGCTGAGCAAGGATCCCAATATCGAGGTCGTCGGATGCGCCCGCGACGGCGAGCAAGCGATCTCCATGGCGGAGACGCTGCTGCCCGACGTCATCACGATGGATCTGCAGATGCCCCGACTCGGCGGTCTGGAAGCCATCGCCAAGATCATGACCACGGCGCCTTCGAGAATTCTCGCCGTATGCTCCGTCGATGACGGGGGCTCGCTCGATTTGTCGTTCCGCGCCATTGCGGCCGGCGCGCTCGAGTTGATAGCGAAGCCCCGTTCCGGGCCTGGGTACGACATCGCCGAATGGGGCCGCCGGCTGACCGAATCGGTTCGCCTCATGGCGGAAGTACCGGTCGTGCGCCGACGGGGAGCGGCCGCCAGCCCCTCGGCTGCCCTACGCCGATCGGGCCGGATCGATGTCATCGTCATTGCCGCTTCGACCGGAGGCCCCAACGCGCTCGTCACCATTCTCGCCGCGATGCCCGCCGATACTCCGGTGCCCATCTTGATTGCGCAGCATATGGCGCCCGGCTTCATGCAGGGGTTCGTGCGATGGCTCGAACAAGTGACGCCGATGCGCGTGCTGATGTCGCAGACCGGCACTAGCTGCCAACCCGGTCATGTCTACTTACCTCCCGACGGGCACGATCACACCATCGACGCGCGCGCCATCGTCACCGTAAGCCCCAGCGCCGAGTTACATTGTCCGTCGGCGGACCGACTGCTGCTGTCGGCGGCGAGCTCGTTCGGCGCTCGAGCAGCGGGGGTCGTCCTGACCGGAATGGGTGAGGACGGCGCGCGCGGCCTCTTGGCGATACACCAAGCCAACGGCGTTACGATGGCCCAGGACGAAGCAACGTCGGTCGTCTATGGAATGCCCCAAGCGGCATTTCAAATGGGAGCCACCAACGTCCGGCTGCCGGTCCACGCCATCGCCGAAGCCTTGAAAGACATCACCTGCGACCGAATCGGCACGGAAAAGCGCGCCTAGCACGAGTAGGCACGGCTGGCCGAGCCATTCCTAGTTCACCGCCACCTCGCTGCCGGGCCACCCTTCAGGGCGGCGCCGGCGAATGGAGGGTAACTCGATTTCTGCCGTTTCTCTTGGACGCGTAGAGCGCCTCGTCGGCATCCGCCACCAGTTTCGACGGGCCTTCATCGTCCATTCTCAACTGCGCGGCCCCTATGCTGATCGTAACGGATACGCTCTTACCTGCGAACGACGCGGATGACGCGGCAACGGTATTGCGAATGCGCTCGGCGACGATGACGGCGCCCTCGCCGGGCACTTCCGGCAGAAGGATACCGAACTCCTCGCCTCCGTACCGACCTATGAAATCGCTCGCGCGTAGTGACGAAAGGGCAAGCTTGGCGACATGACGAATCACCTCGTCGCCCGCCAGATGCCCCAAGGTGTCGTTGACACGTTTGAAGTGATCGATATCGAGCATGAGCATGGATAGCGGTCTCTTGTAGCGAACGGCACGAGCGGTTTCGGAAGCGATCTCCTCCTCGAGCTTGCGGCGGTTGTAGACGCCGGTCATTGCGTCACGAACGCTCTGCTCGGCGATCACGGCCAAAGCCTCGTCGAGCTTCGCCTGGTACATGCACGTCTCGGTGGCATCGACGATGGTGATACAGACACCGCCTACCTCCTGGCTGCGGTCGAGGATGGGCAAGAACGTACAGTCTTGTCGCATCACCTCGATGCCCCCGGTGATCGGCCGGTGATGGCGAAATTTGAAGAGATAGGGCCGCTGTCGCCACGACGTAAAGCTGAAATTCTTGAGCACGGTGACGGCGTTGATCTTCCTCGTGAGCCACGCGCATGGTAGCTCGGGAAAGGCTTCGAACAGAGGTTGTCCGATCACTTCGGCAGCCATCCGTCCGCTATGCGCCTCGAGGAAGTGGTTCCAGACCACGATGCGCATCTCTCGGTCTATCGTGAGAATACCGATATCCACGCGGTTCAGAACGAATTCGAGAAGCTCGGCAGCAGGCATCCTCTCGCTCATGGACCGCGCTAAAGAGTCGCCAAAAACCGCGCGATGGACAGCCGTAGCGGTTCGAACGACTCGGGAGTCAGAAAGGTGAGCAGATGGCACACGAACGATCTTGCCTCGAGGGCAAAATCGATTTGGATGAGGAGCGCCTGCTCGCAAACCGGCGCCCGGCCCGCAAAAACGCGATCGACCGCGACCCCTCTGCACAGGATGGCGGGGGGCGAAAAGTTCAGCAGATAGCCGAGCTGATGGGCGATGCCGTTCATACAGGCGCCGATCAAGATATTGGTAACGTCGAGGAGGAGTTCTTCCTTGACGCTTTCCGTGGTCTCGCGACTATGACCGAGAAGATCGGCGAGCTCATTGCATCCCTCTTCTCCGAAGAGAACGATGACCTCTCCCTCCATGTGGCCATAGAACGCCTGACGAACCGCCGAAACCTGGGGGAGACCGGGAAAGGCTTCGGACAGGCGCGCCGTAAGGCGCGACGTTTCGATGATGCTGATACGCGGAATGGAGAGACGAACGAACGATTCGAGCACGGTCGCCAGACCGGATGCCGCCGATCCCATCGCGATGTTGGAGATTTCCTGCAGCGCGTCCTTCTGGTCGGCGTCGAGAAACTCGTCGATCATAGGAGCCCATTCTCCCGCAGCAGCTTTTCGAGAGCCGGTACGTTGGCCGGTTTGGGAACGAACCCGATGGCGCCCAGCCTTAGAATTCTCGCCTGAGCCTCGGGTTGAATGTCTGCCGACATGACGACCACTTTGGGCTGCGCGGCGCCGTCTTTCTGCAGCGCTTCGAGCACCTGGTAGCCGTCGACCTCTGGCATCGTGAGATCGAGAAGCATGAGGTCGATCTTCTCGGTTCGGCAGAAGTCGAGCGCCTGCTGCCCTCCCGAGGCTTCCACCAGGTTCTCTTGCAAACTGGCGGGCAAGGCACGCTTGCACATGATCCGCGCGGTCTTGGAATCGTCAACGATGAGGACGCGCATGCAAATCCCCCCCAAACTCAAAGATGAAAACGGCTGGATACATCGGCGACCTGTTGACAGGCCCCCTTGACGAGTTGGGCGGCTTGCCGCGTAGCCGTCAGGCGCTGCGCGGTTTCCTCCATCATCTTGTTCTGATCGATGACAGCCGTGAAAATTTGAGTGATGCCCGCGTTCTGCTGGCTTACGGCAGCAGCGATCTGTCGTACGCCCTGCGAGCTCTCTTTCACGATCTTCGATAGCTCGTGCAGGTTTTCGCCCGACTCCTTGACCTGGAGAAGGCCACCTTCCATCCGCTGGCCGCCCGTTTCGGTGATGGTCACCGCCGTGCGAATGGCCTGGCTGGTGCTCTCCAGAATTTCCTGCACGCGATTGGTCGCCTGGATGGATTGGTCGGCCAAGCTACGGATCTCCCGTGCCACCACGGCAAAACCCTTGCCGTGCTCGCCAGAGCGGACCGCTTCGATGGCTGCATTGAGCGCGAGCATGTTGGATTGGTCAGCCAAGTCTTTGACCGTTTGGGTGATACTGCCGATCTGCATCGTGCGATCGCTCAGCTCCTTGATGCAGCGGGCGACCTCCTGAAATTGTGATCGAATATCGCTCAGCCCGCCTAGGCTGTGCTCGATCGCGCTTTCGCCCGATCGCCCTAAGGTGTCGGCCTGCTCGGCCACCCTCAGCACCACCTCCGCCTTTTGCGCGGCAAGCTGGGAGGTTTGCTTGATCTCCTGTGCGGTCGCCTGCGTCTCGTGCAACGCCGCGGCCTGCCGGGTGATCTGCTGCTCCGCTTCGTTCGAATGCTGGTCCATTTCCTTCAGCGCTTCGGTCAGCATGACCGCCGACTGCTGCAGCGTCTGGATCGTGTTTCGTAGATCGAGGAACTTGAGCATGCTCTTGATGCCGCCCAGTAGCAGCCCCATTTCGTCGTGCGTCTCCTGCCAGTCCATCGTTTCTGGTACTTCGCCGCGCGCGATGCGGTTGGCGACATCGACCACTTGAGCTATGGGTTGCGTCACCGTACGGAGAACCAGCCAACCCAAGAGCATGCTGAAGAGGACGGCCAGCGCCGCCGTGCCGAGCGCGGTGGTGCGGCGGAAAATGTCCCCCTTCATCCGCGTCTCGAGCATCTTGTCTTGTTCGTCGAGCAAGATTCTAAAGAGCCTGCCGTTGGAGCTGACTGCGCTTTGGACGGCTTTGGCGTACTCGGCGGGTGATATCGACGGCGTGTCTCGGCGGATGATGCGCTCGATGGTCAGGCCGAGCAGCGCATCGATGTCGCTCGTGACGATCAGCAGCTGAGGCATGGCCGTGCCCTTCAGCTGATTGTTGCGGTTGAAGTTCACCGTCTCGTTGACCGATGCCTCGACGTCGGCTTTCAAGCCATCCGCGGCGGCACGCAGCAGAGCAACTTCGCCGGCCAAATTTTCCCGCTCCTCGATGGTAGCGGTCTTTCGATTCAAAATGGAGTCGACTTCGTCTCCCATCTGGCTCGCGCGATCGATGATGTCGGGCCCTTTCAACAGGAACGCATCCATTGCGTAATAGGTGTCCAGATCCGGATCGAGAATCAATTTCGAGCTGTCTCCGACGTGCGTCATGAGCGCTCGAATGTCGGCGACGAACCTGACGTGAGCGTCTTCGCTCGTTTTGGCATCACTCAGCTTGGTGAGCTGGTCCCAGGACGCGCGGAGGGCGTCGGGGGAGGATGATTGACGGTTGCGTTCTCTCATCTCGCGCGGGCCAGTCTTCAGCGCAGTGGTCAGCCTGGCGTCGATCTGTTCGAGAGCTTTGAACATGACGCTCAGCTGTGCATCCGCCTTGATCAGGTCGGCCTTGGCCGCCGTTTGACCGGCAAATTGGCGGCGGGCCGCGGACTTGCGCAAAAGAGCCGCTTCGAGGGCGTCGGCCGTGGGGCGAAGGTATTCGTCTCCGTAGCGCTCCCAACGGGCAAAGTCGATCTTGTAGTTCTTTTCGTCTAAGAGGTAATGCATCGTCAACGCGAGCGGGAGCGTGAATCCGAGCGCGATGAGCGCGATCTTTTGCCAAATCCGAAGTCGACCTAAAAGACGTATGGCGAGTCTCGTCAGCATGCTTTCAAATCCTTCCGGCCGCTGCCCGCTGGGGAGGGCGGCTTTTGAATCTTCGATGTGTGGTGCCTGGGATGCCCCGGTTCATGGAGCTTTCCTATGCGCTAGCGATGCGCTGCTTGGTTTTTTGCCGCATCCGCGTCGGGGTGCGGGTCGTTCTGACGACTGTCCGTTGCCAGTTGGACGCGGTTTCGGCCCCCGCGTTTGGCGAGATAAAGAGCGTGGTCGGCCCGTTCGATGAGCTCGAGGGGCGTCTCTTTATCGATGTAGGTAGCCACGCCGACGCTGACCGTAATTCGTTCGGGGCCGCCCTCCACGGCCGGAAGCGCCTCGACGGCGGCGCGGATTCGCTCGGCGACGACATGGGCGCCTTCGAGCGGCGTATCGTTCATGACAACGACGAATTCCTCCCCGCCCCAGCGCCCAGGGATATCGATACGGCGCAAGCTTCGCTGCAGCGTTCCCGCGACGCGCCGAATGACGTCATCGCCCACATTGTGACCAAAGCGGTCGTTGACGGATTTGAAGTGGTCAATGTCCGCGATCAAGACCGAAAGGGCATGACGATGCCGGGAGGCGCGTTCGACATCGAGGTCCAATGCCGAGTTGAGACGACGCCGATTGTAAAGACCCGTGAGAGCGTCGGTCTCGGCCAGCAGCTTGGTCTGCTCCATGAGAAACTGCGTCTTGGCGACCATGCCCAGCTCGCGCGCGAGAAGCGCGAAGGTCAAACGGTCGCTCGGTGTGATCGGTTTCGAGCCCGAGAAAGTCACGATTTTGCCGAGGAGTTCCGAGCCGGCATGAATCGGGAATGAAAAGGATTCCGTCGGGCGAATCTGAATATCGGGACCCGTCGGACCCGTGGCGATCGTTTCGGCCTCTGCGCCTTCCGGAACTCCGAGGACGCGCAGGCCGGCCGCATCGTCGGAGGGCCACGGGTCACGTGCATGAATGACGAACCTTGGTGTACTCGGCCCCTCGAGTTGGACGAGCAGATAGCCGTAAGTCGCGACGTCGCCCGCCAGCTCGGCGATGGCGCGCGCGAACGCGCCGTGGTCGGCGGCGCTCGCCAGCTGCCGGACTTCCGATGCAATGACCGCATCGAAGAGCACGTCGTCCAAGACGCGGCACAGCCGTTCCATGCTGCTCGCGGGCTGCGCCGGGCCCTTCGATTTTCGCCCGGTGGCGCGACTTCGGTCGAGCGCGCGTGCAATTTCACCGACGAGCGTGTGCCGCATCGCCTCCTTGGCAACGTACGCGGTGACCCCCGCGCTTCGTGCCCAGAAGCGACTGCGTGGATCGTCCGATCCCGTGAGCAGCACGACGGGTACGTCGGCCGTCGCGGGGTCGTTGCGTATGAGCCGGCACAATTGGACACCGGAGAGCGCCCCCATCGTGATGTCGGACACGACCAGGTCGTACGAACCTGCCAGAAATTTCTCGAACGCGGCTTCGCCCGACGCGGCAGAGTCGACTTCATAGCCGGCACTGGTCAGGAGCGATGTCGTGATGCGAACGATGGAGGCGCTATCGTCGACGACGAGCAACCGGGCAGCGCGCGGTTTCCCATCGACACCTGCCATGACCTCCGTTGCCCCCACGGAACCCTCCCCTGCACTGTGTAATCGGCGGCGCAAATGGCCCACTTGAGCCGCGCTTGTTACCCATGTTGCGGGCGTTTCGATGCGCTTTGCAATCGATAGTATTGCCGACAGTGTGGGGGCCAGTGAGGAAATGCGACCCATGTGCGAGCGTGGCTGGCGCACGGAGCGACGCGTCGATCCGGCTGTTGCGAACGCCTCCGCCGGCGTCGCGCCGCCTTCAATGCGTCGCGGCGGCGTGAACCGGTGGCATGGACACCGCTACGTTGACTTCTGGAGCCATTTCGCTACGCGCGAAGCGGAATTCGACCCGGGTGCCTTTCCCCGGTTGGCTCGAAATTTTGAGCGTACCTCCCCGCGCCTCACACGCGTCAAAGAAGGTGGAAAGAACGCCGGGGTTCAGGTGGCGATGTTGACCGGCGAGGGGAAGCATTCGATGATCGAGCGAGCGAAAAAAGCGGGCGCCAAGGGTTGGATCGTCAAACCCTTCAAAGCGGAGCTGTTATCGGCGGCGGTACGCAGGCTCGTCCTGGAGTGAGCTCCCGCCAGGAGCGATGATCACCAAGCGACCACGCAAAGAATGATAGGGGAAAATGGAAACCCTAGAAGCCCTTAAACTCGTCGACAAGATCGCGGAAGAGGCTTGCACGAGCCTCTTTCAAGCGTACGGAGTGCCGCTCGAAACGGTTTCAGCGGCGGGTATACGGCTGCCCCGACGCTGAGCGCGGTGATCGGGTTCAGCGGGCCGAAAATTCGGGGGACGTGCATTCTGGCGGCGAGCGAGTCGCCTCTCAAAATGTCCGATCCCATCGGAGGCCCACCTCGAGCATGGATCGCGGAGCTTTCGAACCAGCTCGTCGGCCGCATCAAAAATAAGCTTCTCGCCCATGGGGCGGAGGTTGATGTGACGACTCCCGTCGTGCTCCGCGGCGAGCTGCTTGCTCCGCTCGATGCCCGAAACAAACTGCCCCCGCGTGCATTCGCCTCGGAAGGGGGCAACGTGTTCGTGTGGATCGAGCTCGACACCGATCCGACGCTCGTGCTTTCGCTGACGCCGCGCGGCGGCGGCCGCGGAAGAGGGCGATGCGATGATGTTCTGATTGCAACGCGATACGGATCGCGATCCGTCAAGTCACCTTGGGCGGCGGAACGTTGGTGACCGTCCAATACAAGCCGAGTTGACGCGTAGCGGCGACGAACTGATCGTAGTCGACCGGCTTTCGCACGTAGCTATTGACGTGGTGATCATAAGCGGTGAGGCGATCCTTGTCCTCGTCCGATGAAGTCAGCACGACCACGGGCAAATGCCGGGTCGATGCGGAAGTGCGAATCTCCTTGAGCACTTCGAGCCCTCCCAGGCGCGGCATCTTCAAGTCGAGCAAGACGACCACCGGGCCCATTCGCGCATCGCGACCTTGGTGGGAACCCCTCCCGAACAGGTAGTCGAGCGCTTCGACGCCGTCTTTGGCGCGCACGATCGGGTTACTGATCTTCGCCTCTTGGAATGCCATGCGGGTGAGGTCCGCGTCGTCGTCGTTGTCTTCGACCAGCAGAATGACGTCTTTGTTCATGGTTGCGGCTCTAACGTAAAGTAGAAGGTGGCGCCGTGCTCCACTTTCGAGTCGGCCCAGACACGGCCCCCATGGCGCGCCACGATCCTTTGCACCGTGGCCAAGCCTACTCCGGTGCCTTCGAAGTCCGCTTGCGAATGCAGCCGCTGAAATGGAGCGAACATCTTTTTGGCGTAGGCCATGTCGAAGCCGACCCCGTCGTCGCGTACGAAGAAAGTCGGAGGCGTCGCGCCCGGCATGCAGCCCACGACAACGCGAGATTCCTGGCGTTTGCTCGTGAATTTCCAAGCATTGCCCAGCAGATTCACGAGGGCTATCTACAGAAGCGCACCGTTGGCGCAGGCCTCGAGGCCCGCTTCGATGTGCACGTCGACGTGCCGGCTGGGATCGGCTCGGCGCAGTTCGTCGACGATCTCCTGGGCCATCGCGCTGAGGTTGACCGTCTCGCGCCCGATCGTCCCACGCGAGATGCGCGATAAGCGCAGCAGATCGTCGATGAGGACCGACATCCGCGTCGCCGCGACTCTTACCCGCTCGAGATAAGAGCGTCCCTCGTCGTCGAGCTGGTCGTTCTTCTTGACGAGAAGGGCCCGACTAAAACCGTCGATGGCCCGCAGCGGTGCGCGCAAATCGTGCGAAACCGAGTAGCTGAATGCTTCGAGCTCCTTGTTGGCACGTTCGAGCTCCTCGGCCCATTGCCGACGAACTCGCGCAAGATCGAGATGAGCTCGAATGCGGGCCAATAGCTCGCGCGCCGAAAACGGCTTGACGAGATAATCGTCGGCACCGGCGTCGAGCCCTTCCAGCGCCGATTCTTCCCCCGCGCGGGCCGACAGGAGAATGACCGGCACGGCTCTTGTTCGCGCGTCGGCTCGCAGCGCCTTGAGAAGGCCGAAGCCATCGAGTCCCGGCATCATCACATCGCTCAGCACCAGCTCGGGTAACTCGCTCTGCGCCGCTTTCAACGCCGAGAGCCCGTCGGGCACGGCGAGGACCTCATACCGATCGCCGAGCAGGCGACTGACATAGTCGCGCATGTCGGCATTGTCGTCGGCCCAGACGATGCGCGGGCGATGCGCAGCGGAATTGATCGACATGCGGTCGCCGTTGGTAAGGACGTGGGGCGGCGGAGGCTCGGAAAGGATGCCACCCGCTTCGCGCCCCCACGGCATCGCTTCTTGGTGCGCCGGTGCGCTCGCGGTCGTGCTCCGAGCCTCGGCGTTCATCAGCACCCGTTCACTCGATAGGTGCGCACTGCCAGTTGGAACGGCGACGGTAAACGTGGTGCCCGTGCCCTCCTCGCTTGCAACTTGCACCGTGCCTCCGTGCAAACTGACCAGCTCGTGGACGAGAGCCAGACCGATTCCCGTCCCCTCATGCGTTCGCGATTTCGCACCTTTCACGCGGTGAAAACGCTCAAAAAGGCGGGGCAGCTCTTCCTTGCCAATGCCCACACCGGAATCGGCGACGACGAGCTCGACCCGATCTGCACGCGACTGAAGCCCGACCCGGATGCCCCCCTCGAAGGTGTGCTTGAAGGCATTCGAAAGAAGGTTCAAAACGATCTTCTCCCACATCTCGCGGTCGACGTAGATCGGCTCCGCCGAAGGATCGCATGCTACGTCGAGCGTGAGGCCGGCCTTCTCGATCGCCGATCGGAATACGCTGGCGAGCTCGGCGGTATATGCCGCAAGATCGGTGGGCTGGTAGCTGGCCTGCATTCGCCCGGCCTCGATGCGCGAGAAGTCGAGCAAGGTGTTGACCATCTTCAGTAGCCGGAGCGTATTGCGGTGCGCGGTCTTGAGGCGCTCTCGACGCGCTGTCGGCAAAGGATCGACATGCTCGCGCAGCTCGTCCTCGAGCGGCCCCAGCATCAGCGTGAGCGGTGTTCGAAACTCGTGGCTCACGTTGGAGAAGAACGCGGTCTTGGCGCGGTCGATCTCGGCGAGAGCCTCGGCTCTTTTGCGCTCCTCTTCGTAGGCCCGCGCATTGGCTACCGACATCGTCACGCCCGCGCCGAGCAAATCGTAAAAAGCGCGGTAGGTCTCGTTGAGAGGGAGCCGCGAGCTGACACCTGCAACTAGGACGGCGACAGGCTGGTCGCTGCCGGGTAGCGTAATGGGCAACGACAGCACCGTCTGTGGGAGCTCGGGGTAGGGTCCACACGGCAGCGACAGCAGCGTCGCTCGTGCATCGTCGGTCACGAAAGCGGCGCCGGAGCGCGCGACTTCGGAGATGCCCCACAGCGACGGGTCGAAGTCGCGGAGCTCAATCGACAGCGGCGAGGCGGCCGTCCCCGCGGCTAACCCCGCGCGCGCGGTCAGCCGCGCTCGACCTTCCCCGCGGTCGAGACGATAGACGAGCACGAACGGCAGATCGAGGTTGGCTTCCGCCAGCGTTTCAACGCTCAGGGCGAACGCCTCATCGCTCGTTTTCGCCTTGGTTGCACGGGCGGTCAAGTCACGGAGCGTGCGGGTGCGCCGCTCGCTCAGCATTTTGGCGGTCGTTTCGGTGACCGGATGGAAAAGACCACCTACGCCGCCCGACTCATCGCGGATGGGGCTAAACGAGAAAGTGAAAAAGGTCTCTTCCAGGTAGCCGTTTCGATCGAGAAACATCCGCTGGTTTTCGAGGTACGAGGTCTCGCCGGCGAGCGCTCGCTCGAATGCTTGTCCAATGGCGGGCCATGCCGACGCCCAGCAAACACTGAAGTCCTGGCCCATCGATTCGGGGTGCTTGGCACCGCATATCGGCCAGTAACCGTCATTGTAAATTTGCGTATGACGAGGGCCCCACACGAGCGAAATGGGAAAGTTCGACGCCAGACAAAGGCTTACCGTCGTTCGTAGACTCTGTGGCCAGCTCTCGATCGGACCCAAGGGCGTGTCGCCCCACGCCATCGAGCGAAGGGTCTTGCCCATTTCGCCACCACCGATGAGCCATTCATTCTTGCTCTCGCGTGCTCCCGTCGCACGGGCCGCCAGCCTGTTGCCGTCGAAACCTTCGCTCATGAACCGACTTCCCCCTCCCGCCGGCTTCGTGAACGGCACGGGCCGCCCTACAAGACTACACGCCCGAGACACGCAGCGACGGTTCATCGCGTCGCGAAGACGGCTCGCGAAGACCGGCGGCCGTCACACCTTTGACGCGCGTCGGAATTGACACGCCTCGATCGATACGAGAGATTTGTAGATGGAGGGGTAGAGCTTGGGGACGAACAGCGAGGAAGGGCGACCCTTGCGTCCATTGCGGGTCCTCATCGTCGAAGACGCTGCGACCGACGCCGAGCTCCTTCTAGTCGAGCTCCAGGAGGGAGGCTTCGATGTCACCTTCGAGCGCGTCGAAACGCGCGCCTCCATGACGGCGGCGCTCGATCGTAAAGTTTGGGATCTCATCGTGTCCGATTACTCGCTGCCCGCGTTCAACGCGCTGGATGCCTTGTCGGTTCTCCAGAAGTCGGGCATCGATATTCCCTTGATCGTCGTTTCCGGAACGATCGGAGAGGAGAACGCGGTGGCAGCGCTGCAGGCCGGCGCGGCCGACTTCATCGTCAAGGGGAAGCTTGCGCGCCTCTTGCCGGCGATCGAGCGAGAGCTACGCGACGCGAAGCTGCGTGAGTCGCGCCGTCTGCTCGAAGACCAACTCCGGCAGGCGCAAAAACTGGAAGCTATCGGCAGTCTCGCGGGCGGAGTGGCGCACGACTTCAACAATCTGCTCTCCATCATCTTGGGCTACACCGCCATGATCAGTGAGGCGCTCGAGCCGAGCCACCCTGTGCAGAGTGATCTCGAGCAAGTGAAGATGGCCGGCGAGCGAGGCGCCGATTTGACGAAGCAGCTGCTCGCGTTCAGCCGGCGTCAGGTCTTGGAGCCGAGACCGATCGATATGAACGCGGTCCTCACGGGGATGCGCAAAATGTTGAAGCGCTTGCTCGGCGAAGACATCGAGCTGGCGCTCGTCACCTCGACCAAGCTCGCAAAGATCAATGCGGACCAGGGTCAGATCGAGCAAGTCATTCTCAACCTGCTCGTGAACGCGCGCGATGCGATGCCCGACGGCGGGGCCATCACCATCGAGACTTGCAACGTGAAGCTCGATGGGTATAGCGACTCGTCACCGTCACCGTATGCGGTGGAGGCCGGCGAATACGTGATGCTATCGGTCAACGACACGGGCCACGGCATGAGCAAAGCCACCCGGGAGCGCATTTTCGAGCCTTTTTTTACGACCAAAGAGCAGAGCAAGGGAACTGGTCTGGGATTGTCGACGGTGTTTGGAATCGTCAAGCAGAGTCGCGGGCACATCGCGGTCGAGAGTGAGGAAGGCAGAGGTTCTACCTTCCGAGTCCATTTTCCCAGCTTCGCGGAAGGCGCCGAGCGCGCGATCTCTCGTCCACCACCGCCAGTCACACTGCGCGGCTCCGAGGTCATCTTGCTCGTCGAGGACGACGAGCAAGTGCGCAATGTCGCCCGCGCCCTACTGCTCCGCTGCGGGTACCAAGTTCTCGACGCGCAAAATGGAGGCGAAGCCTTTCTCGCCTGCGAAAAGGCGGGCGCGATCGATCTCCTCATCACGGACCTCATCATGCCACGCATGAACGGACTCGAGCTCGGCGAGCGTTTGATCACGATGCGACCAGGACTCAAGGTGATCTACATGTCAGGGCATATCGGTTCATCGATCGACCCCCAGCGCGTGGTCGAAAACGGCTTTCCGTTCATTCAGAAACCGATCCGCCCCGACACCTTCCTCACCAAGGTCCGTGAAGTGCTCGACCAACCCGCCGCCCAAAACGCACTGGATTAGGCGCCCGCGGCGTTAGCGCTTCGATTGCCGCTGTCTCGTGAGCCTCATCATCGCGCCGGCGCGGCGACGGCGCGCCGCGAGCACTGCGAACATGAGGCCCGTCAGTGACAAAGCGGCCAGCGACGCGGGAGTTCCGCGCGCGGTCGCGCAGGCGCATCCGGACGATCCGCCATCGCTGCCACCTGCGCCTGTCGAGCTGGCGTCGCGAATACCGGCGTCCACGCCGCCGCCCGTCCCGGCGCCCCCGGTGCCGCCAGCCGATCCTCCGGAGCCTGCCGATCCGCTCGAGCCGGCATTGCCCGAAGCTCCGCCCGCGCCGCCGCCCGCGCCGCCCACGCCGCCCACGCCGCCCGTTGACGTCGCGTCGCCGGGGCGCGCATCGGTTCCGCCGCCCGCACCCGCGTCGCTCACACCGCTGCCGTCCGCGCGCGCGCCCGCGTCGTCGACGCCGCCATCCGTGCCGCCCGTGCCCGCGCCCGCGTCGTTGACGCCGCTGTCAGCGCCGCCCCTGCCAGCGTCGTTCACGCCGCCGTCGGCGCCGCCCGCACCCGCGCCGATGAGCAACAATATCGCGCCGCGAGCGGGAACGGTTCCGGTGTACCCGGTGGGCATGCTGCCGAGATCCGCGTGCGCCCACAGATCGCGCACCGGCTGGCTGCCCGTGAGCATGAGCTGCGCCCACGTGACGCTGACCGCCTGACCCGCGGCGCCGTGGTTGAACAGTCCTACCGCTTTGCCCCCCTCGACGTCGCGCGCCCAGATCTCGGTCCCGGAGCTGACGGTCCCCTGCCGCGCCACCATCTTCGCTCGCTGGCCGAGGCCGTCTTGGTTCACCGCCAGCACCTCGGTGTTGGTGAGCAGCGACTCCGTCGAAGCGTCGGCCGCGCCGGTGAGGTTCGCGCCCAGCATGAGCGGCGACGGGAGCAGCGCCCACAGCGACAACATGCTGACCTGCTCGTTTTGTGTGAAGCGGGTGTTGCGATTGGCGCCATCAATGGGACAGCGAGGGCCGAGGTGCCCGAGCGGCAACATGTCGGCATCGGGCCAGTGGCCCGCGCCGGTCACCACCTGCCACGAGTCCGAGAGCGTGAACATGTGATCGAGGTCACCCGCGCGATCCCAGAAATCGTCGGACATCCGCCACATGTTGGCGGTGGCCTGTGCGCGCGCCGAACCGGACAGTGGCATCGCGCCGGGCGAGAGACTGAGCACGATGGCGCGCCCGCTCTTGTCGATCGCGTTGCGGATGGCCTGCGCCTCGGCGTCGTGAAACGCCACGGGCGCGACGTTACGGACCATGTCGTCGACCTTGACGAAATCGATGCCCCACGCTGCGTACTGCTGAAACAGGGAGTCGTACCAGGCCTGCCCCGCCGCCATATCGCCGCGCACGCCGTACATGTCACTGTTCCAGGTGCAGGTGTCCCCCATGTTGGCGGCGTCGCGCGCCGTGAGAGTCGACCCCGCGATGGGCGAGGTGGCGTCGTACGCTTTGCGGGCGACGCCGCGCATGATGTGGATGCCGAAGCGCAGCCCGAGGGCGTGGATCTGATCGGCGAGCGGTTTGAAGCCCGCGCCGTTGGCGGCCGACGGAAAGCGGTTGGTGGCGGGCTGCAGCCTGCCGTTCGCGTCCATGGTGAGGTTGGTGTTCGTCCCCGATTGGTTCTGGTTCGATCCCGGCGCGTCCGGATCGTACCAGCGGAAGTCGACGACCACCGTGTCCCAGCCGAACGGCGCGAGGTGCTGTGCCTGCCAGTTGGCCTGCGCCAACATCTCGGCCTCGGTCACCGAATCGTCGAAGGAGTCGTAGCTGTTCCAGCCCATCGGTGGCGTCAGCGCCAGCGAGGTACCCACCGCGATGGTCACCGTTCGCTGGTCGGCGCCAGCCGCGTTGCTGACGCTCACCAACACGGGATAACGGCCGGCGGTGGCGACCGCGCCCGCGATGCGACCGGTCATCGCGTCCAGTGTCAAACCAGCCGGCAGCCCGGTCGCGGCATAGGTGAGTGGCTTGTCGCCAGATGCTGCTATCGCGTGGACGAGAGGCGCGCCCGGAAAAACGCCGACCACGGCCGCGCCATTGATGTGCGGCGCCACGGCGGGAGCGGTCATCGGAATCGTCGTCTTCGTCTCGGCAGCCGAGGCCGGCGTTCGCGATGGCACGACGGAGAGGACCACGACCCACGCGACGAACGGCAGCCGACCTAAGCGCATGACCCTGTAAGTGCACGAACAAAACGCGGGCGGCTCAGTTTTCTCGTTGCGATGAATAGGTGGGAATCGAATGGATTCAGAATGCGCCTGACACTTGAATTCCTCTACCCGTCGGCGAAACCGCCAAGAACGAACTGGCAGCGCCCGATACTGCGGGGCGTCGAACGTTCAGAAGGAGGTAAGCGCCTCCGAGAAGTCCCACCCCACCGGCGATGAAGGAAACCGTGCTCACCGTCGCCCACGAACGTCCCGAGGCACTGGCTTCAATGCCTGCGTCGGTCGGGCAGGTTTTCGCGTCCACCTTGCAGTCGCGTTGCACTTCATTCAAGCGCGACAACGCCAATAGTCCGGCGACTGAACCGACGCCGATCGCGGCAACGCCTGCCCCGCCGACCACCCACCCGAGGAACGGTCGGTCTCCGGTCGCGCGATCCGCTTCGGCTCGCGACACTGGAGCCGTCCCGCGCGGCGAACCAGGTTCGAGCGCGAGATCCACCGTTCGTCCCTCGCCCAGCATGACGTCGTAACGCCGAATGTCGTGACCGGGCGCCCGCACCTCGATCACATGAGCGCCCGGATCGGTCGGCTCGTTCTGATCGAGGGACGACAGCTCGATCTGCTGGGTATCTTTGAGCACCACCGTCCCTGTCGGCAACGGCCGAAGAGAATGCAGCCGCAGGTAAGGAACCCGTTTGCGCAGCGCGACCACCTCATTCTTGACGCCCGAGATGCGCGGATGGTCAGCCGGGAGACGCTCGTCCGCGAGGCGAAGAAGGCGAAGCGCCGTGGCGACACGACCGAGCTTTTCTTCGCATAGCCCCCAATTGATGAGCGTACCCGGCGTGGGATCGGCGGCATAGCTTGCAGCAAACTTCTCTCGCGCCCGGGCGCAATCGCCTACGCGCGCCAGCTCGAGCCCTTCCGAAAAAAGTAGATCGGCTTTGGGCGACGAGTCGGCGGCATAGGCGGACCGCTCACCGAACGCCGGCCCAATCACGAGGGCCGTGGCGAGGGCGAAAGAGTATGCGAATCGAGAACACGAAACGGTCGAGCGGGTTTGGATCGGCCTCATTGTCAATGCCTCGTCTCGACGAAATCCAGACGACCCGTGGGAGCCGGCACCGGCTGCGTCCGCACGGGTCGGCTGAGGGGTGAGACCTGAATTGGCGCGGCAGCGGACAATGCCGGTCTGGCGACGACCGGAGCTTCCCCTCTGGTGACGACCGGAGCTTCCGCGCTCGCTGCTGCAGTGCTGACCGGCGCGACTTGGTCGATCGTATCGGCGGACGGCGACGCTGACTCGGCTGAGGGCGCCGCGGACGCAGAAGGCAATGGCACGAGCGCTGCCGCCGTAACGTCGGCCGTGAGCGCGGGCTCCGCCGAATCGGCGTTCAAGTGGCGAACGGCGCGGCGCTGGACCTTCAAGGCCCAATGCCCGAGTGCGAAGAGAACGATCCCCAAAGACGCCGCGCTCACCACCCGAAACCGCGTCAGTGGCGAGCGCGCGGCCGATGGCGCGCGCGACAGGCCAGCAGAAAGGACCGTTGCTGCACTGGACGGCGCTTCGGGCGTCGACGCGATCGCGTGAGCCGCGCGGCGATCAGAGAGCGCTTGTCCGACGAGGAGAGAATAGGCCGAGGCAACCGCGTCCCGCATCTCGGCGGCAGTCTGGAACCGGTCCTCGGGTCGAAAGGCCAAAGCGCGGTCCAGCAGATCTGCGACGGGGGCCGGTACCGTCGCCTCGACTTCACGCACAGGTGGCGCCGGTTCGAATGCGATTCGTTTCAAGTGTGCGTAGGGCGTCGACCCTTCCTGCACGACCTTGCCGACGATGAGAGCAAATAGCGTCGCTCCGACCGAGAAGAGATCGGAACGCGCTCCGACGAGGTCCCATTCGCCGCGCGCTTGTTCGGGCGCAGCGAATCCGGGCGTTCCCATCACGATCCCTTGAAGCGTGTTGCCGCTACCCATCGCGCCAAAGCGCGCGATGCCAAAGTCGAGCACCTTGAGCTTCCCATCCGAGGTAAGAAAAAGATTTTCCGGCTTGATATCGCGATGGACGATCCCGTTGGCGTGCGCCGCCGCCAAAACCGACAAGAGACGCTTCGCGATCCAGAGGGCGTCCGTGGCCGGCAGTCGACCACCGGCGGCGCGGCAGCGTGCGGACACGGGCTCGCCCTCCAGAAGCTCCATCACCAGAAAGATGTTGCCCTCGTCGTCGACATCTTCGTCGATCACGCACACGGCATCGGGGTGGTCGACCTTGTTGGAGATGTACCCCTCTCGCAAAAAGCGCTCACGAGGGGCATCCTGCGACGAGAGAAGCGGATGCAGCATTTTGACGGCCACGCGATGGCCATTGCGGTGGGTCGCCGCGTAAACGGTAGCCATTCCTCCCACGCCAATGACCGCATCGAGGCGCCACTTGCCGTTGAGGGTGGTCCCGACACGACGTAGCGCGAGATGATCCAAGGCGGGATCCGCCATCGCTGTCCGCGCTTTCGCGCCAGCCTCTATAGGATCCTCGACAGGCGCACCACCTTAGCTACCGCTGCCGCGCGCCACATGCCCTCGGACGAAAGGTCGGGTCAACTGTGGAAGCTCGACCAGCATGTCTCGAGCGCGGCTCAGCGCACGAGGGTAGCCACGCGCGAGCGATTGGGACAGAATGCTCCCGCGATGCGCTTCCCATCACCTTGGTTGTCCCTCACCATCCTTCTTGCATGTCACTGCAATGCGAGCGTCACGAGCGATGCTCGGCCGGCGAGCGGACCTTCTGCGCCAACGCCATCGGGGCCCGCTGCCACGCCGGCGGCTGCCGTGAAACCGCCGCGCCCCACGAGCAAGGCCGGGTGCGACGCTTGCAAGGGTCTCTGGGCCAAGCACGGGATCGCCGACACCGAAAGCTGCATCTGCAAAACCAAGGATGCGGGAAAGGCCTGCCGCGATGGCGCCGAGTGCGAGGGAACGTGCCTCGTCGCCGACGACGCCAAGTTCGAAGTCGCCGTCCCCGGCCCTCCCCCGCGCGGGTTCTTCACCGGTCGATGCTCCGACTACGATGCGACGTTTGGGTGCCACCGATCGATCGCCAACGGCACGCGCGCCCACGGCCCCGTGGCGGAGGACGAAGCCGCTCAGCGGATGTGCGTCGACTGACCCTCGGCGTTGCGCCGGGCAATCGGGGTCAGAACGCGTTTATCCAGGCGTTGACATGAGCAAGATGGCGCCTGCCACCACCGACGATGCGATCGTAACGGGGACGCCCACTTTCAGATAGCGAACGAAGCCGATGTCGCTTTCCGCGGACGTCGCTTCGATGACGATGATGTTGGCCACCGAACCGAGAAGCGTGAGATTCCCGGCCAGCGTGGAAAAGAGGGCCGTGGCGATCCAGGCGAAATGCGGATCGGGAAGTCCTCGTATCCACGGCGCTGCGAGCAAGATGAACGGGACGTTGCTCACCACCTGACAACCGAGCATGAGGACGGTCCCGAGCGACGCCAGACCGCCGGCGCGCGTCGTGGGAAACAAAGGCGCCGCGACGGCGAGCGCGTCCGCCAAAACGCCCGTCTTTTGCAGTGCGGCCACGACAATGAAGAGTGCGCCGAAGAAAAGAAGGACTGTCCATCCGACGGCATCGAAAAGGCGCTCCGGGGCTCGTCCGCGCAGAAGCATCATGAGCGAGGCGCCGCCGAGGGCGCTCCACGCGAGATTCCCGCCCGCCAGAAATAAAACCGAGACCAGCGCCGTGCACGACAGCGCGACCGCGAGCCGCCATCGGCTGGGATGCACTTCGTAGCGCGGCAGCGAAGAAATCAAGGGCACGCTCGGCGCGGCGAGCTCGGCGCGAAAAACATAATGAAGCACGGCGCCCGTGGTGAGAAGCGCCGCGGCGGCGGATGGCCCGGCTCGCAGCAAGTACTCGCGATAAGAGATACCGGAGAGGTGGGCCACCAGCATGTTCTGTGGATTGCCGGCCAACGTGAGCGCGCTGCCGGCATTGGACCCCATCGCGAGTCCGAGCAGGTACGGCGCCCGAGCGCGCCCTGCCTTGCGCGCCACGCCATCGACGAGCGGCGCGAGGAGCAGGCATACGGAATCGTTGACGAGGAAAGCAGAGAGGATGCCCGACGCGAGCGTGACGACATAAAGGAGCGCGGTCGGCGAAAATTGCCGACCAAGGAGCCAATCGGTGCCGAGCTCGAAGAAGCCTGCTTCACCGAGCGACGCGGCCAGCAGCATCATCCCGAGAAGAAGCGCAATGGTGTTCGGCTCGACGGCAGCAAACGCCTCGACCGGGGAGAGTCCCCAGCGCGGACTGACGACGGAGAGCGCCACCATCGCCGTGGCTCCGGCCAGAGCGGCACCGGGCCTGCCAATGGGGACGACGTGCAGCCGGCGCGCAGCGATGAGCACGTACGTCGCGACGAAAATGGCTAGGACCGCCCACACGATTGGCGACGCGCATGAAAGAGGCCGCTACGCGCCGTGTCAAGCGATCCCGCATGGTGGTCCGTTCCCCGCCGCTAGGCTCACCTTTACGACGTGGCAGAGTCGCGCTACTCGCCACCGCATGAACATTCGCCTTTCCTGGGGTGCGCCGCTCCTCCTCACCGCTGCGGCCGTGAGCTCGTGTGGATCGTCTTCGACGCCGCCGCAGACGCCGATGAGCACCATGCCGCCTCCCGGGTTTGGACCCATGCCGCCACCAGCGGCCGCTCCGGCGACGCTGGCCGTCGCAGGCCCCGAGGCGAGCTCCATCACCTTCGAGCGGATGTCCCGCTGGCCGGAGCCGGGAGGCCATGTGCCACGCGCGATTGCGTTTTCGCCCGACGGCAAATGGGTGACGTATTTGCAAAGCGAAAAGCAAGACGAGGAGAACGCGCTCTTCGCATTCGACCGCAGCACCAAGCAGACCCAGGTGCTCTTGCGCGCCGCCGACTTGGTCAAAGAAGCCGGACCCATGTCGCGCGAAGAAGAGCTACGCCGAGAACGGCAGCGCCAGAAAATCAAGGGGATCAACGCCTACCATTGGGCGAAGCGGGCGCCGGTGATGGTCCTTCCCGCGGGAGGCGACGTCTACGTGCGCCAAGGCGACGGCAAGATCGTCAAGCTCACCAACACGCCGGACCCCGAGCTCGATGCGCGGCCGTGCGACAGCGGAGAACGCGTCGCGTTCGTGCGAAAAGGCGCGCCCGTCGTCGTCGACGTTGCCACCAAAGCCGAGACGCAGCTCACGCGCGGCGCGGCGGAAGGCGTGACGCGCGGGCTCAGCGACTTCAACGGGCAAGAAGAGTTCGACGAAGACAACGGATACTGGTGGTCGCCCAAATGCGACCGCATCGCGTACCTCGAAGTGGACGAACGCGGCGTGGAGCAGGTGCCCGTCGTCGGCTATCGCGAGAAGCGCGCCGATGTCATGATGCAGCGCTACCCCGCGGCGGGCGGCAAGAATCCCATCGTCCGCTTGGCGACGATCGAGCTCGCGACGCGGCGGACCACGTTCGTCGACATTCCAGGCGACAAAGATCGCTACCTGGCGCGGTTCGCCTGGGCGCCGGACGGGCGCGCCTTGTTTTTTCAAACGTTGTCGCGCGATCAAAAGAAACTCGACCTCATGCGGACGGATATCGGGGGAGGTGCGGCACGCGTTCTCGCCAGCGAGACTTCGCCCGCCTATGTCGAATTTGCGCAAGTCTGGCCCCTCGAGCAGTCGCAGCGCGTGCTCTGGCTGCGCGAGCGCGCCGGGTATCGCCATATCGATTTGCTCGACGCGAGCAGCGGAACCCGTGTCTCGGAAATCACGTCGGGCAATTGGGATGTCGAGAAGATCAGCGGCGTCGACGAAGCGCAGGCACGCGTGCTCTTTACGGCGACCAAGGACAGCCCCGTCGAACGTCACCTCTACGCCTCGTCGCTGGCCACCGTTGGCGAGCCCATCCGACTCACGCTCGAGCCGGGCAAGCACGAGGTCTACAAAGACGAACGCGGGCCGGGTTGGGTCGACCTTCATTCCGCGTTCGACAGGCCGCCCCACGCCGCGATCCACGATGCCAAGGGGGTCGTGGGCGAGCTTCCCTGTCCGCTCGATCCAGATTTCACCGCGCTCAGGATAAGACCACCGGATTTGATCACGGTTCGCAGCCCGAGCGGTGACCTGCTCTACGGATCGCTCTTGCGACCACGTCAGATGGTGCCCGGCCAGCGCTACCCGGTGGTGGTGATGGTCTACGGCGGCCCGCATGTGCAAACGGTGCAGAACCATTGGGCAGCGCAGCTCATGTGGCAGCACCTCGCCGATCGCGGCATCGTCGTGTTCCAGCTCGACAACCGCGGTACGCCGGGACGCGGGCGCGTCTTCGAGCAAGTCACTCACGGGAGGCTCGGCGAGCTCGAGCTTCAGGATCAACTCGCGGGCGTCGACTACTTGGCAACGCTGCCCTTCGTCGATCCCACCCGCGTCGGCATCTACGGGCACAGCTACGGAGGTTTCATGGCCGCGCTGGCGATGCTGCGAGCGCCGACCCGGTTCAAGGTGGGCGTGGCCGGATCGCCCGTCACCGATTGGCATCTCTACGACACCGGGTACACCGAGCGTTTCATGGGCCTGCCCGACAAGAACGGGACCGCCTACGCGCAGAACGACCTCTCCACGATGGCGGCGGCGCTGAAAGGCAAGCTCTTCATCTTGCACGCCATGATGGACGAGAACGTGCATTTCCAGAATTCGGCCCGCCTCATGGACGCGCTGACCCTCGCGCAAAAACCATTCGATCTTCTTCTTTTCCCCGGTGAACGGCACGGCTATCGCAATCCGCTCGTCCGGCAATATGCGGTGACACGCGTCGTCGACTACCTCGTGCAAAATCTCTGACCGATGCTGCGGCTCTACGACTATCTCGGCTCGGGAAACGGCTACAAGGTGCGGCTGCTGTTGCGACAGCTCGACATCGCGTTCGAGCGCGTCGAGGTCGACATCATGGCCGGCGCGACGCGCACGCCCGACTACCTGGCCAAGAACGCGAACGGCCGCATCCCGCTTCTCGAGATCAGCGCCGAAGAGCGCCTCGCCGAGTCGAACGCCATCCTTTTTTACCTCTCCGAAGGTACGGCCTTTTTACCCAAGGCGCGCTGGCAACGCGCCAAGGTCTTGGAATGGCTCTTCTTCGAGCAGTACAGCCACGAGCCGAACATCGCCACATCGCGCTTCTGGATCAAATTCTTGGGATTGAACGACGAGCGCCGCGCCGCTCTCGCGCAAAAGCAAAAGCTCGGCCATGCAGCACTCGACGTGATGGAAACACATCTCGGCAAGAGTTCCTTCTTCGTAGCCGACACCTATACGATTGCCGATATCGCCCTTTATGCGTACACGCACGTAGCCCACGAAGGCGGATTCGACCTGGGACCGTATCGCGCAGTGCGGGCGTGGCTGGAGCGCGTTCGCTCGCAACCCGGACACGTCCCGATCACCGCCAGCTGACCGCGGCGGTCAAGCTCCGCCTGGCGCAAGCGCGGGTGCCACCTCCGCCCTAAGATCGGCGAACGCAAACCGCCGGGAGCAGGCGCCGCGATCATGGTAGCTGAACCATGATGAAGACCGTTCTTGTCGTCGAAGACACGGAGGACCTGCGCGAAGCGTATATGGCGATCATCAGTCGAGAAGGGTACCGCGTCATCGGAGCCGCGAACGGTCAGCACGCTCTCGACATTCTGGAAGCCGGCGGTGATACGCCTTGTCTCATCGTTCTCGACTGGATGATGCCCGTCATGGACGGGCAGACATTCTTGACCGCCCTGCGCAAGACGCGCTTTGCCTCGCTGCCCATCGTGATCGTGTCCGCCTATGCGGCCGACGACGCCGGTCACCAGGTCAAGACCGTCGTCCAAAAGCCCATTTCGTATACAACCCTGACGCACCTCGTTCGCGAATATTGCGGCGACGAGTGAGCGCCTCTCGGACGCCCGACGAATCGTAGCCATCCCGATACCGATAACTCGATGCGCAGCGGAAACGCCCCGCGCTGACGCCACCCTGCGGTAGAATGTCGGTCCTTGTCGAACGACACGCCCGTCACCGTAGAGACCGCGCGCAAGCGCGTCGTCCTCTTCGTCTTTTTGACGGCGTTTCTCGATCTGATTGGCTTCGGAATCATCCTGCCGCTTCTGCCTTTTTACGTCGACTCGATGGGAGGCTCGGCGGAGACGGTGGGGCTCATCTTCATGTCCTTCTCGCTGATGCAGCTCGCTGCGACGCCACTCCTCGGGCGCATGTCCGATCGCTTCGGGCGCAGGAAGGTCATTCTCCTCAGCCTGGCCGGCAATGCGGCGGCGATGATCGCGTTCGCCCTTGCTACCAAGCTGCTCTGGCTCCCCTTGCTGTTCGCTTCGCGCATTTTTGCGGGGGCCACCTCGGGCAATCTCGCAGCTTGCCAGGCCGCCATTTCCGACGTGACCAACGCGCAGAATCGCGCCGAAGCCATGGGGCGGCTCGGCGCGGGGATCAACCTCGGGCTCATCTTGGGTCCGCTCCTCGGCAGCACGCTTTCCGAGATTGGCGCCTGGGCGCCGCCGCTCGGGGCCGGCGCGCTGGCCCTCGTCGATCTCGGCTTTGCCTTTTTCCTCATGCCGGAGACACGCCGCACCGCCGGCGGAGTGGGGGCGGCCGAGGGCGACCGAATCGCCTACCCGGCTGCAGCGGACGCAGTCGTGCCGGCAGCGGTCATCACGTCGGGAGAACACATCGGGCTCGGCGCATCGATGCCACTGCGCCCCTCGCAAGGACCGCTCTTGCACGCGCTGCGAAACCGCGCCGTCATCGCGGTGCTCCTCGCTCACTTTCTCACCTTCCTCTGCATTACCAACATGCAGGTTGCTCTCGGCCTGCTCGCAAAGCGCGAGCTCGATTGGGGCACGCGTGAAGTCGGCGCCCTCTTCTCGATGTTCGCTCTCTTGAGTTTTTCCGTGCAGGCGTTTTTCATCGGGCGGCTCGTGCGTCGATTTGGCGAGGCGCCGCTCGTCATGGTCGGCTCCGCGAGTATGGCCGCAGGCCTCGTTCTCATTGCCCAAGGCCACAGCGCCGCGACGCTCTTCATCGGCGTGGCCATTTTCGGAGCTGGATTTGGTATGACCCTGCCGGCCTTGGCGAGCCTCGCGTCGCTCGCGGCGACCGAGGGAACGCGGGGATTCGTGCTGGGAATGGCGCAATCGTCGGGCGGCCTCGCGCGCGCGCTCGGGCCGGTGCTGAGTGGCATCCTGTTTCGCAGGGTCGCACCATCCGCGCCTTTTCTCGGTGGAGCGGTCGCCGCGCTTCTCTGCGCCGCCGTCGGGACGACGCTGCGTACGACCGGCCGAAGGTCATGACGCCGGGCGACGCGCGGTTGCAGCGCGCCCTCAGTCGATGGGACGCCATCGCGGTCGCCGTTGGATCGGTGGTGGGCGTCGGCATCTTCCGCACGACGGGTCAGGTCTACCGGGCCGCGGGCGGAGGTTGGCAGGCCATGTTGGTGTGGCTCGTTCTCGGCGCGCTCAGCTTGGTGGGCGCGTACGTCTATGCCGATCTCGCGACGCGCGTGCCGGAAGCCGGGGGGCCTTACGCGTACGTGCGAGTCGCCTTCGGTCGTTTCGCGGGATTCGTGGATGGCTGGTTCGCCGTCGTCGTCGGCAATCCTGCCCGCCAAGCCACGGGCATCGCCCTCATCGGCGAGCTCCTTGCGCGCATGCTCGGCGTCACCACGCCCCGCGTGATGGCGGTCGGCACCGTCATCGTCTTGGCCGGTCTCAACTGGATCGGCGTCAAAGCCGGAGCGCGCTCGCAGAAAATATTCACGAGCGTCAAGCTTGCCGCGCTGGTCGGCGTCGTCGTTCTCGCGTTTTGGCCACAGGGCTCGCCCCCCACCGACGCCGTTGCGCCAGCCGCTCTTCCGGCGCTCCCCTTCCTCTTTGCGCTCACCGGCGCGTGGTACGCCTACCTCGGCTGGGAAGACGTGGCATTGCTCGCCGAAGAATTGCGATCGCCGAAGAAGGACCTGCTCGTCGTCTTCGTCGGGTCGGTCACGATCGTGGTCGCGGTGTACCTGCTCGTCAATGCCGCGATTCTCTATGCCGCCGACGGTGGACCGCTGGCCGGAGCGGAGCTGCCCGCGCTCGAGATCGCTCATCGCGTGCTCGGCCGGCGCGCCGATCAGATGATGTCGGGGTTCATGCTGGTGTCGATGGTGGGCGCCGCGGCAGAGGGCATCATGGTGCGGCCGCGCTTCGCCTTCGCCCTGGCGCGCGATGGCTTCGCCCCGCAGGTGCTCACCAGGGTGAACGAGGGAGGGACGCCGACGGGGGCCCTCGCGCTGCACGCCACGCTCGTGGCGGCGCTCCTTCTGTCGGGCTCATTCCAGTGGATCCTCTCGCTGTTCGTTTTTGCGCAAGCGGTGCAGTCGTTCTTCGAATCGGCGAGCTACTTCATCATCCGCCGCGGCATTCCCGCCGCGCAGCTGACACCGCTGCACCCGGTCCTGCCCGCGCTTTTCGTGGCCGCCAACGCCACCTTGGCCGCGTGGGTGGCGTGGCAAGAACCAAGGAGCATCCTCTATGCGTTGCTCGCCCTGGCCATTGCGGTGATCGCCTACCGATTGCGGACACTCTTTCGCGTGAGCGCCTGAAACGGCTCCGCCCGAGCGCCCCCTCCGCCACGCCACTTGACAAGATTTCGCCGCTGGGTCAGGTTAGTCGAACGACTAAGTCGTATGACTAAGGCGATCGCCTAAGGCAGGCGACGAGCAACGACCAACCTCACAAGCAAGGAGCAAAACCATGTCGGTGGACCAAACGAAGCTGAACGAATTCATGGGTAAAATCGTGGGCGACTTGGGGGCCACCATGAGCAGCGCACTGCTCGTCCTCGGCGACCGGCTCGGTCTCTACAAAGCGATGGCAGCCGCGGGACCCGTCACATCGGGGGAGCTGGCGAAGCGCAGCGAAACGTCAGAACGCTACGTTCGCGAGTGGCTCGACGCGCAAGCGGCATCCGGATACGTGACCTACGATCCGACGAACAAGCGCTACACGCTGCCCCCCGAGCAGGCCTTCGCGCTGGCCAACGACGAGAGCCCGGCCTCGGTCGCAGGCGCCTTTCACATGGCGAGGGCGATGTGGAGCGCGCTCGACGTGATGGAGGAAAACTTCCGCACCGGCCATGGTCTCGAATGGGGACACCAGCATCCGTGCCTCTTCGAGGGGACCGAGCGCTTTTTTCGGGCCGGCTACCTGGGCAACCTGATTGGCTCGTGGATCCCGGCCCTCGACGGGGTGAAGGCCAAGCTCGAGACAGGCGCCAAAGTTGCGGACGTCGGCTGCGGGTGCGGTGCGTCCACGATTCTGATGGCGCAGGCGTTCCCCCGATCGAAGTTTCACGGGTTCGACTACCACCAAGGCTCGATTGATATTGCCGAGCGGCGCGCGAGGGAGGCCGGCGTCTCCGATCGCGTCACGTTCAGCGTCGCCAAATCGACGGACTATCCGGGCACCGGCTACGATCTCGTCGCGCACTTCGACTGCCTGCACGACATGGAGGACCCCGCTGCCGCCGCCAAGCACACACGCCGAACGTTGGCCAAGGACGGCACCTGGCTCGTCGTCGAGCCCTTCGCCAGCGACAAGGCCGAGGAGAACCACAACCCGGTCGGGCGCGTGTTCTATTCCGCCTCGACGTTGCTGTGCGTGCCCCATTCGCTGGCGCACCAGGGGCCGGGCCTCGGTGCCCAGGCGGGTGAAGCGCGGCTACGCGCCGTGATCGTCGATCAGGGTGGTTTCACGCGATTGCGTCGCGCGACGCAGACCCCCTTCAACCTCATTCTCGAAGCGCGCCCCTGATTGGCGCGGGAGGCCAGGTGCGGCCGGCGCGTCGTGATGACGCGACCGGCCGAACTGCGGTAATTGACGAAGAGCGAATGACGACTCCACCTGACAAAAGCAAGCGCGGCAAATCAGAACGAGAACCGTCCCACGGTCCCACGAGCGATCCGCGCACCAAGCTCCTCGACGCGGCCGAGCGCCTCCTCATCGAGGTCGGCCACGGCGCCGTCACGACCCGCTTACTCAGCAAGGAGGCCGGCCTCAACCAGGGGCTCGTGCACTACTACTACGGCTCGATGGAGGAGCTCTTTCTGGCGGTGCTCGAGCGCTTCACCGCCCGGCTCATCGTCCGCCAGCGCGCCATGTACGCCGCCGACACGACGTTCCTCGTCAAATGGCGCAAAGCGATGGGATTTCTCGAGCAAGACTTGGCTGCCGGCTATCCCAAGATTTGGCTCGAGCTGCAAGCGATGGGATGGAATCGGCCAGCGATGCGAACGCGCCTCGCGGCCGTGCATGATCAATGGATCACCGTGCTGACGGATGCGTTCTCGACGGCGATGAAACACTACGGGATCGTGAACCACCCCTTGTCCGTCGAAGCGCTGGTGGCATTGGTTGCGACGTTCAACGAGGGAATCATGATCGAGCGCCTGTCGGGCATCAAACGTGGTCACGCGTCGCTCTTGCGATCCATCGATCGTTGGCTCGCGTCGCTGGAGGCGGCGGCCCGATGAGAGCGAGAGAGCCGGACCAACAAGGATTCGTGGAGAGAGGCAGCGTGCGGGTTGGGTACGAGGTGTTCGGCGAGGGGCCG